>ENA-UOIY01003062-UOIY01003062.1-human-gut-metagenome-genome-assembly--contig:-P114-NODE-3062-length-11187-cov-11.936939_pt1 | contig 11187 bp, 7 predicted proteins | sample MGYA00242335_ERZ723882 | MGnify/ENA metagenome assembly ERZ723882
CCCCTCCGTCTTTTGCCTGCGGCAAAATCCACCTCCCCTGTTAGGGGAGGCAAGTGAATTTTTGGATAACCAAGCCTGACTCCCCTAACAAGGGTGCTGGCAGCCGTCAGGCTGACTGCGGGAATTACAGCGTCCCACAGTCCGCATGGAAAATATTCGCCGGACTTGCGTCCGGCGGATATTTCAGACTGTCAAAAAGGCTCGCAGAGTTTGCGCCCACAGGCGCAAATAGAATTTTGGTCATTTTCTCCGGCGACATGTGCGTCGGAGAAAATACTTCTCGGCTCGCAAACGTGCGAGCGAAGCGAGTGCGCTGCGGCGAGCCGCAGCCCTTTCAAACGAGAGCCCAACGCAGTGGGTCTCGTTTGAGAGCGTGTCAAAAAAACTTTTTTGACACGCTCAAATATTCGCCGGACTTGCGTCCGGCGGATATTTTTTCTTATTCGTTTTCCATGGATGCCTGGATCTGCTCCTCGCGGTACTGGCGGGTGTAAAGGCCGTAGTACACGCCCTTTTTTGCCATGAGCTCGGCGTGGCTGCCGCGCTCGACGATCTTACCGGCGTTCACAACGAGGATGACGTCCGCGCGGCGGATCGTGGAGAGCCGGTGGGCGATCACAAACGACGTGCGCCCGTCCATGACCTTCTCGATCGCGTCCTGAATGAGCCGCTCCGTGACCGTATCGACGGAGGACGTCGCCTCGTCGAGCACGAAGATGCGCGGGTCGGCAAGCAGCGCGCGGGCGAAGGACAAAAGCTGCTTCTCGCCGGTCGAAAGGCTGTTGCCGCCCTCGCCGACGTCGCTGTTGTAGCCGTCCGGCAGTCTTTCAATGATCCCGTCGGCGGAAACGGCCCTGACCGCCGCTTCGATCTCCCCCATCGTCGCATTCTCGCGGCCGTAGCGGAGGTTTTCGAGCACCGTGCCGGAAAAGAGATGCGGCGTCTGGAGCACATAGCCGATGTTCGAATGGAGCCAGAGCTGGCTGCGCTCTCTCGCGTCGCGCCCGTCGATGAGCACCTGTCCCTCCGTCGGCTCATAGAACCGGCAGACGAGATTCACCAGCGTGGATTTGCCCGCGCCGGTCTCGCCGACGATGGCAACGTTCGTCCCCTGCGGCACCTTCAGATTGAAGTGCTCGAGGATGTTCTCGTCGCCGTCGGGGTAGCGGAATGTCACATCGCGGAACTCAATATCGCCGTGCAGCTCTTCCCAGTTTTCCTTTTTCGGGTTGAATGTGTCGCCGTATTTCTCCACGACCTCCGGCGTATCCTGCACGTCGGACTTCGTCTCCATGAGCGTGGTGAAGCGCTCGACGTTGACCTGCACGTTCACGAGACTGGAGAGCGCCTGCACGAGCCATTGGATGGGCTCCATCATACCCTGCGCGTAGTTCATGAACACGGTGAGCGTGCCGATGAGCATCACGCCCTCGCGCGTGACGATGCCGCCGCGCCAGAGGACGAGCGCGAGCGCAAGCGAGGCCGCAAGCGTCGTTGTGGAAATGAAGATCGCACGGAAATGCATCGCGCGGACACTGACCTTTTTCATATCGGCGGTCAGCTCGTCAAATTCCTTCTCCATCTTGTCCTCAACGACGAGCGTTTTCGTCGTCGTAGCGCCGGTAATGCCCTCGTTGAAGGCACCGGTGATGCGGGAGTTCTTCTCGCGCACCTGGCGGTGGAAGAATACGAGCTTTTTCTGGAAATACATGGACGAGATCGCCACGATCGGCACGATCACGAGCACGCACAGCGCCATCTTCCAGTTGAGGATGAGCATCATGACGATGGCGCACACAAGATATGCCGAGTGCCACACGCCCTCGGCCATGCTCCAGGCGAGCGTGCTCGCGATACGGTCGGTATCGGACATGACGCGCGCGTGGACATAGCCGACGCTGTTCTGGTTGAAGTACGAGAACGAGAGCGTCTGCAAATGGTTGAAGCTCTCGCGCTTGAGATCGCGGCCGACGGACAGCTCCAGCTTGCACGCGCCGAAGGCGGAAATGTAGTTGGAGGCCGTCTGCGTAAGGATGATGATAACATACGCGCCGATGAACCAGCCGAGCCCCGCGAGGGTCGAATTGGCTATGTAATTATCGATGGCGTACTGCTGGAAGAGCGGGATGACCGCGTCCATGGCGCTGCCGTAGAACGCCATGAGGACCATCCAGAAGATGAGCCTGCCGTACGGCTTCATGTACGGGACGAGGCTGGGGATGCCGAACCATTTCGCGCTTTTGGTCTTCTTCTGCTCGTTCATGCTCCCTCCTCCTCTCCGATGGCCATCTGCATGTCATAGATCTTGCGGAAAATGCCCGGTTTGGCGAGAAGCTCACGCGGCGAGCCGAGCTGGCTCACGCGGCCCTTTTCGAGCACGAGGACATTGTCGCAGTCGAGCAGCGTCGTGATGCGGTGGGAGATGATGATCGTCGTCGCGCCGCCAAGATCGCGGTCGAGCGCAGAGCGGATCTTCTCATCCGTCTCGGTATCGACGGCGGAGAGCGAGTCGTCAAAAACGATGACCGGTGTCTTTTTCGTCAGCATGCGGGCGATAGCCACGCGCTGCTTCTGTCCGCCGGAGAGCGACACGCCGCGCTCGCCGACCATGGTGTCGTACCCCTGCGAGAAGCGGGAGATATCGCCGTCCACGCAGGCGGTGACGGCGGCAGCGCGGATCTCCGCGTCGCTCGCGCCGCAGATGCCGATATTCTCCTGCACCGAGCGGGAGAAGAGGAACGGCTCCTGCAGCACAACGCCGACATTCTCGCGCACATAGCGTGCCGGCATATCGGCAATATCCACACCGCCGACGGTGATCTTGCCCTCCGTGGGCGCGTACAGGCGGCAAAGAAGCAGAAGCAGGCTGCTCTTGCCGGAGCCGGTGCCGCCGAGAATGCCGAAGCTCTTTCCGGCGGACACGGTGAATGTGACGTTTTCGAGCACGTCCGGGCCGTTTTCGCCGTAGTGGAAGCTGACGTTTTCAAAGGAGATATCCTTGTCCATCGGCGCTTCGGCGGCGTCGGGCGCATCGTGCTCAACTTCGGCTTCGAGAACTTCGCCGAGACGGTCGATGGAGACGCCGGCCTTGCTCATTTCGGAGATAATACGTCCGAGACGGCGCACGGGGCCGATGAGCATCGTGTTATAAAGTGAGAACGACACAAACTCGCCCGCCGTCAGATTCCCGTTCACGCACGAGACCGTGCCGAGCACGACCACGAGCAGGATCTGCAGGCAGCTCGTAAAATCGCCCACCGCCCAAAAGTCGGAGAGCGTCCGGCAAAGCCCGATCCAGCAGGCGGTGTATTTGTTGTTCTGCTCCTCGAAGCGGTCGCGCTCGAACTTTTCGCGCCCAAACGCGCGCACGACGCGCACGCCCGTGAGGTTTTCCTGCGCGATCGTGGAGAGAACGCCCTCGTTCTCGTCGCACTCGGTGAACCGGGCGCGGATCTTGTTGTGGAAGAGCACCGAATAGAGCACGATAATCGGCGCGATGACCCACGCGACGATGGAGAGCTTTGCGTTCATTGCCGTCATGAGCGAGAGCGCGAGGATGATACGCACGATGATCTGGAAAACGGAGATGAACTGTTCCTGGAAGAAGTTCTTGATGCGCTCCACGTCGCTCGTGCAGCGCTGGATGATGTCGCCGGTCGGATTTTCCGCATGCCACTTCCAGGGCAGGCATTCAATGTGGTGGAAGAGCTTGTCGCGCGCGGTCTTGACGAGCGTTTCGCCCGCCCGGGCGTTGAACATATTCGCGCCATAGCGCAGCAGAGCCGCGGTGAGGCCCGTGAGCGCGAGAAGGAGTGCAATGAACCACATGTTCGCGCGCAGATACTCCACGCCGCCGAGCGACGCCACCCACCGGAGCGCCCACGCGGGCAGATCCAGGGGCTTGGAGTCGATGACCGAGTCCACCGTTACGCGGATGACCTGCGGCGCGATCATTTCTACCACCGTGAGCAGCAGTCCCAGAAGGATGCACACGGCGAAGTACTTCCCGCTGCCCTCGAGCAGCGTGCCGAGCACGCGCATCGTGCGCCCGGACTTCTTTTTCTGTTCCAATTTTTTTACCTCTCTAAAGATTCGCTGAGTGGAAAAAGACAGAGTGGAATGGAGTAAAACGGACAATTATTCATTATAGCATACATTTATATTATTACAATTCATTTTTCAGGAAAAAATCAGGCAACGGCAGAAATACCCCCTTGACGAACGTGTTATAATAAAGAATTGGAAAAACAGGCTGCTTCCAGCAGAAAGAGGTTATATTTATGACAAAAGTTGATGTATTTTCCGGCTTCCTCGGCGCGGGCAAGACCACGCTCATCAAAAAGCTCATTTCCGAGGCCTACACGGGCGAAAAGCTCGTACTCATCGAAAACGAGTTCGGCGAGATCGGCGTGGACGGCGGCTTCATGCAGGACGCCGGCATCGAGGTGACGGAGATGAACTCCGGCTGCATCTGCTGCAGCCTGACGGGCGATTTCCGCGCCGCGCTGCACGAGGTCTGCGAGCGCTATGCCCCCGACCGCATCCTCATCGAGCCCTCGGGCGTCGGCAAGCTTTCCGACATTGTGACCGCCGTAGAGCAGGCGTCGGACGGCGAGCTGGAGATCAACGCGCTCTGCACCGTCGTAGACGCGGGCAAATGCAAAATGTATATGCGCAACTTCGGCGAGTTCTTCAATAATCAGGTGGAATCCGCCGGGTGCATCATCCTCTCCCGCACCGCGGGCATGAAGGAGGAAAAGCTCGCCGAATGCGTCGCGCTGCTGCGCGAAAAGAACGCGCTCGCCGTCATCATCACGACGCCGTGGGACGAGCTCTCCGGCGCGCAGATCCTCGATGCGATGGAAAAGCGCGACACGCTCACCGCCGCGCTTGAGAGCATTGAGCGCGAGCACGAAGAGAATGAGGACGAGCACGAGCATCACCATCATCACGACCACGACCATGAGCACGAAGAGCATGAGCACCACCATCACTTCGATGAGAACGGCAACTGCTCCTGCGGCTGCCACCATGACGACAATGACGATGATGACGATCATGACCACGAGCATCATCACCATGACCATGACGAGCACGAGCATCATCACGATCATGACCACGAATGCGGCTGCGGTCACGACCACGAGCACCACCACGACGAGCACGACCATGGCCACGATCATGAGTGCGGCTGCGGCCATCACCACCATCACCACGGCCACGACGCGGACGAGGTGTTCACGTCCTGGGGCATGGAGACGGCGAAGAAGTTCACCGAGGACGGTCTGCGCGCCGCGCTCACCGCGCTCGAGGACGAGGCCAAGTACGGCGCCGTGCTGCGCGCGAAGGGCATTGTCGCCGCGGCCGAGGGCGAGTGGATCCACTTTGACTACACGCCTGGCGAGATCAATATCCGCCGCGGCAGCGCCGGTGTGACGGGGCGGCTCTGCGTCATCGGCCACGAGCTGCACGAGGATGCCGTCGCCGAACTCTTCCGCTGAAAGGGAGATCGGATCATGGCAAGACAAGTCCCCGTATACCTCTTCACCGGCTTTCTGGAGTCCGGCAAGACGAAGTTCGCCCAGCAGACGCTTGAGGACGCGACATTCAACAACGGTGACCGCATCCTTCTGCTCGTGTGCGAGGAGGGCGTGGAGGAGTACGATCCCTCGACGTTCGCCGCGCCCACCGTGTTCACCGAGACGATCGAGAGCGAGAGCGATCTCACGACCGAAAATCTCGCGGCACTTTTGAAAAAGCACCGCTGCTCCTACGTCATGGTGGAATATAACGGCATGTGGACGCTCGACACGCTCTATACGAACATGCCGAAGGAGTGGATCGTGGCGCAGGAATTTCTATTCATCGACGCGCGCACGTTCCTCAACTACAATAACAACATGCGCCAGCTCATGGTGGATAAGCTCCAGAGCTGCGAGCTTGCGGTGCTCAACCGCTTCCCCGAGGGCGACGAGGATCTCAAAATGCAGGCGCACAAGATCATCCGCGCCATCAACCGCCGGTGCGACATTGCCTTTGAAACGCCGGACGGCAAGATCAGCTACGACGACATTGAGCTCCCGCTCCCCTACGATCTCAACGCCCCCGTCTGCGAGATCGGCGACGCGGACTACGCGATCTTTTTGCAGGACATCATGGATCAGCCGGAGAAATACCGGAACAAGACCGTATCGCTCAAGGGCAAGGCGATCACGAAATCCCGCAGCCTGAAGAAGGGATACTTCTACTTTGGGCGCGACGTGATGACCTGCTGCGCAAACGATATTCGCTTCATCCCGCTCGCCGCGGAGGCCGCAGATACGAGCGAGCTCAAAAACCTCGCCTGGTACAAGCTCACCGCGCGCATCGACATCCGCACCCTGCCGGACGTATACGAAGGCCCCGGCCCGGTACTGCACATGGTGTCCATCGAACCGTGCGATGTGCCGGAGCAGGAAGTTGCGACCTTCTACTGAAGGCAAACGGACTCTGCGGTATATAAAGCAGATACTCCCGGCGGACATTTTGTCCGCCGGGAGATTTTTATTGGAGAATATTTCGGTAAAAGTATGCAGCGAAGGTGTAGAGGTTCGTTTCGCGCATGCTGTCCGCGAGGCTATGAAGCCCTCGGACGAGGCGGATGGCGGCGGTCTCATGCGCGATATACACGCTGTCCGTGAGCGTTCCCGTTTTGTCCGTCACCGTGACGGTGCAGCTTTTGCCGCGCGGGCATGTCACGGAAAACGCGCCGTCCCGGATCGCCGCCGTGCAGCCCTCGCCCTCGCACGTCACGGTATAGTCAACTATACTGTCTGATGCATTCAGCGTATAGAGCGAGAGCACAGCTTCCGTCTCCTCGCGGGAGAGCCGATAGTCGTAGACGAAATTTCCGTCCGCGTCCGTGAGCTTCAAAAGGCCCGGCAGCGCGTCGTGCGTGCCGGAATACGCCTCGATTTCCGTGACCCCCGCATGCTCGCCCTCCGTCTCCAGCAGCCGGACGGTAAAGCCCTCGCAGTTCGGCTCGTCCACCGGCACGACCGTACCGGCGGGATCGATCTTGCCCACCGCGTACCGGTTCCCGCTCGGAAACACGATCTCGGCGGCGAGGACGTTGTCATCCGGCGAGGGACTATCGTAAAGGCGGATCTCCGTCACGTCCGCTGCGGGGAACGCAAATTCCGCCTCGCGCACGGCATCGCCGCTCTCCGGCGCCCACACGGCGCCGTACGGCGGATCGCCCGATGCAAGGTCGGGCGAGTGGAGCAGGCGGAAGTCGTTGAGCTCCGCGCCACTTCCGGAGGAGACGCGCACCGACGCACCGTAAAGGATCGAGCCGGTGCAGCGCTGCCAGAACACCTTGTCGCCGTTGATGATGCGCGGCGCGAAGCGCCAGAGCGACTGGCTCTTATATTCAAGTGCCGAGACAAAGCTCCGGCAGCCGGCAAGCGAGCGGGAAAGGCCGTCCGCCGCCACCGGCAGACGCACGCGATCCTCCCAGAGATACACGCCGTTTTCCATGCGCCCGCGGCCGGAATCCACGGTCGAGAGCAGGTTGACGCTCTCGTAAAAATCCGCCGGGGCGTTGAAGGCCGTCGAATAGGCAAAGCCCTTGAGAACGAGCGGATCATAGTCCGGCACAGCGGCAAGGATCCCGCCGAGCGCCTCGTCAAAGAACATCGACACCGCGCGGTGGTCGATGTGTTCGTCATAGTCGGTACAGAAGAGGATGTCGGCACGGAGCTCTTCGATCACACCGCAAAGATCACCAAGCAGGTTTTCGCGCGTATACGGCGTCCCCTCGCGGTAGGCCCCGTGGTTTGGTGCGGCGCAGGTCGCCGTTCTGCCACTCCCCGACGGCGTGACGGCGTCCGGCGCGGCATTATAAATATGTGTCCCGTCGACCGGGACGTTGTCGCCATAGCCGAGGAAGATGACATTCTCCTCCGGGATGCCGAGGAGCGCGAGCGCGTTGACGGCCTCGTATACCCGCGTCCCGGCGTTCGCCGAGCCGTCGCCGGTCGAGACGAACACAACATATACCTCGCTCCCCGCGCCGGTAAACTCCTCGAACACGCCGCTCAGGAGATTGAGATCGTCGTCCGCGTGCGGCACAACGGCGAGCACGCGCTTTTCGGCAAAAATGGTTTTTGTCTCCGTCTCCGGCGCTTCATACGCCGCCTTCGGGATCGCAGCGCGCCATGCGGCAAAGAGCACGCTCGCCGAGATCACGGCCGCGAGCGCGGCAGAAAAGAAGACGATGCGCCGCGTCCGGCGCGGAAAGCCGCGCCAGAGCGAGAGTGCCGCGGCAGCGGCGAGGAATATTCCCCAGAACGCTGCGCGCGGCAGCGGGTGCTTCGCAGCGGCGAGCAGAATGTCCGCGAACGCCGCGACCTCCGCGGCGAGAAATACGCTCTGCACGATCCGGCAGAGGACTTCTCTGCACACCGGTTTTTTCTCCAAGCTTATCCCCCCTACCGCATTATGCCCGGTTTTCCGCCGCGGCGCGGGCATACCACGCCGCGATCGCCGCCGGGGCTTTCTCGCGGTTTTCCTTCGTAAGATGGAAAAGCTCCACGCCGCTCTGCGCCCGGACCTCATCCAGAAACGCGTTGTGCTCCGGCTTGATGACACCGAGCACCGGTGTACCGGAGTTTACCGCCGCGAGAACCGCGGCGCGGAAGGCGTGCGCTTCCAGTTCCATGCGCCCGAGCTCATCCATAAGGATGACGCCGCAGTCTTTTTCCGCGAGCAGCGCGCAGCCCCTTCCGTCAAAGCTTTCCGGATGCTTTTCGTAAATACCGCCGCGCCGTCCGGCGAGCGCGTCCGGCGTGAGATCGTCCGGCGTCCACACGGGCGGAACGATAAAAACGTCAAATCCGGCGTCCGTCGGGATGCTCACGGTGAGAAAGCCGCCGGCAGATACCGCAGAATTTGCACATAAAAAGCGGCGGATCGCCGTGCTTTTGCCGGTCTGTACCGCGCCGGTCAGAAAAAACGCGCTCATAATTGTTCTCCGTTTCGCCCATTTTGTTCTCTTTGAGTATAGAAAGGTACACGCTTTCTGTCAAGCGCGGCGCGGCGCGTTTTTTCGCCGTATTTGCCAATTGCAATCTGGCCGCATACATGATATTGTATCGTTCGGCGAAAGGAGGGCAAGATATGGTTATTCACGGTCTGCAAAAGCTGACTCTGCTCGACTACCCCGGCCATACCGCCTGCACGGTGTTCACCGCGCACTGCCCGTGGCGCTGTCCCTTCTGCCACAACGCCTCGCTCGTGCTTGAGCCCGAGAGCCAGCCGGTGATCCCGGAAGAGGAATTTTTCTCGTTTCTCTCCCACCGGAAAGGTCTGCTCGACGGCGTCGCCGTCACCGGCGGCGAGCCGACACTGCAGCGCGATCTGCCGGAGTTTCTGCGGAAGATCAAGTCTCTCGGCTTTGCCGTAAAGCTTGATACGAACGGCACAAACCCCGCTATGCTTCGCGCCATTCTTGAGGAAAAGCTGGCCGACTATGTCGCGATGGACATTAAGGCCGGGCGGGAGAACTATTCCTCCGTCACCGGCACGCTGCGCCCCGGCCTGGCCGCCGTGAAGGAATGCGCCCGGATGCTTATGGACGGCAATACCGATTTTGAATTTCGCACCACGGTTGTGCGCGGTCTGCACTCGGCGGAGGATTTTTCCGATATCGCCGCGTGGCTGCCGGGGAAAGAAAAGTACTTTCTACAGGCATTCAAGGATTCCGGCGATGTGATCTCCGGCGGCTGCGCCGCCTTCACGCGCGAGGAGATGGAAGCCTTCCGGGCTATATTGCTGCCCGCCATTCCGAACGCCGAAATTCGGGGCATGGACTGAAAACTCCTCCCCCATATGTGCCGCCGCCCCGCCGTTTTCGGGGCGGCGGCACTATATTTAGTGGCAAAGGAACAAATAGTTAAAAATTAAATACTATATGTAGTCTTTTTGTATTTGACATGCGTGTGGGACGATGCTATGATAATGGAGCGCCGGACGGGAACTGCGGCGCGCCTTATTATGAAAAAAATATAGAAATATATGGAGGCAAACTATGTACCGGGTTGTGAAGCGCGACGGCCGGATCGTCGACTTTGAGATCAGCAAGATCGCCAACGCCATGAAAAAGGCGTTCGATGCGACCGAAACCAACTATAACCAGAGCGTCATTGACTTTCTGGCCGTGATGGTCACGGCGGATTTCCAGCCGAAGATCACCGATGAGCTCATCCACATCGAGGATATCCAGGACAGCGTGGAGAGCGTCCTCTCCCGCGGCGGCTACGAAAACGTTGCCAAGGCGTACATCCTCTACCGCAAGCAGCACGAGAATCTCCGCGCCGTGAGTGACACGGTGCTCGACTATAAGAAGACGGTCGACAACTATCTCAAGATCAACGACTGGCGCGTGAAGGAAAACTCCACCGTCACCTACTCCGTCGGCGGTCTCATTCTTTCGAACTCCGGCGCGATCACCGCCAACTACTGGCTGAGCGAGGTCTACGACGAGGAGATCGCCAACGCCCACCGCAACGGCGATCTGCATCTGCACGATCTGAGCATGCTCACCGGCTACTGCGCCGGATGGAGCCTCAAGCAGCTCATCCAGCAGGGTCTCGGCATCCCCGGCAAGATCAACTCCACCCCGGCGAGCCATCTGAGCACGCTGTGCAACCAGATGGTCAACTTCCTCGGCATCATGCAGAACGAATGGGCGGGCGCACAGGCGTTCTCCTCGTTCGACACGTATCTCGCGCCGTTCGTGCGCGTCGATAAGCTCAGCCAGAAGGAAGTCAAGCAGTGCATCCAGTCGTTCATCTTCGGCGTGAACACGCCGTCCCGCTGGGGCACGCAGGCGCCGTTCTCCAACATCACGCTCGACTGGACCGTCCCGGCCGACCTGCGTGATCTGCCCGCGATCGTCGGCGGCAAGGAGCAGGACTTCACCTACGGCGACTGCCAGAAGGAAATGGACATGGTGAACAAGGCGTTCATCGAGATCATGACCGAGGGCGACGCCAACGGCCGCGGCTTCCAGTACCCGATCCCGACCTACTCCATCACCAAGGACTTTGACTGGAGTGAGACCGAGAACAACCGCCTTCTCTTCGAGATGACCGCCAAGTACGGCACGCCGTACTTCTCCAACTACATCAACTCCGACATGGAGCC
>ENA-UOIY01003063-UOIY01003063.1-human-gut-metagenome-genome-assembly--contig:-P114-NODE-3063-length-11183-cov-3.874730_pt1 | contig 11183 bp, 9 predicted proteins | sample MGYA00242335_ERZ723882 | MGnify/ENA metagenome assembly ERZ723882
TTTTCGCTCTGACCAACTCCGCGAAGCTGGAGCTGCAGGAGACGGTTCTGCAGGCGTACCAGCAGCAGATCGACCCCAATTACACACCGAAGCAGGGCTATGAGGAGCAGGGGATTTTACAGGAAGTCCAGCACCAGCGGGAGTATTATCCCCAGCCTCCATATCCCGAACCTCAGTACCCGGACTGGGTGAATGACTGTGACGACGGGATGCTTCCCATGGAAATGGGTGGAATGTAACCAGATATTGGTAACTTGCCTCTGTGAAAGCAGAGGCTATTTTTTAATGGAAGGGTGACTCAATGATAGTAAACCTGAAACGCTGTCTCTCAATTCTCCTCGCAGTGATGCTTCTCATCGGCATCATCCCCGCTGCCTACGCCGTGGAATCAGGTGCAGACAGCACCCAGCCCGAGAAAACAGTCTCCGAGGGGACAGATAGTATTGACCCTACTGAACCCACGGAGCCGACGGAACCGCCGGATATTCCGGACATACAGGACGATTATGCGGTAATGTCTGTCGGCAGTACCCAGAAAAGCATCCTGCTGTTTGACTACGCGGACAATGGCAACTATACGACCGTCCTGAAGTCGCAGGTTTCCTGCGAGTACAAACCCAATGGCACCGGCGCTGCCCGGACAGCCTACATCAAAAATCTGGGCTGGCATTTCGCCCGGTACGGCGGCATTGCCTATCCGGACGAACCGCTGTACTGCATTGAACCATGGCGCAGCTACGGCGCAAGTACCTCCGGAAATTCCGTTGACCGGGGTGTGACACTGGATGGCAGCGGCAGTACCGCGGGCAGCAATGTGTGGTACGCCATGCCGGAAGATTACCGGGAGGCCATTGGCCTGATTCTCCTGTACAGTGACCAGATGTGGGATCATTCTGTCAGCGTGACCACCACAAAAAAAGACAGCAACCCCAATGTCCCCCTGCGGATCGCTACCCAGTTCCTTATTTATGAGATCGTCTGCGGTCTGCGTGACCCTACCACATTCAAGAGCGATTCCGTGAATGCGTGCGGCACCTCCGGGGATATCTTCTACAACGCGGGAGAAGCCAGCGTGCCGTATTTTGCGCCCAAGTATAACGCTCTGGTAGACGCAATTCAGGCGGCGAAGAAGATACCCAGCTTTACCGGCGCCTCCGTCAGCAGCGCGCCCACCATCACCCTGACAGGGGAGGAAACCTCGGTGACGGACAGCAACGGCGTTCTGTCCAACTTCTCTTTCCCGGATGGGAATGGTGCGGAATTTTACAAGAGCGGGAATACGCTGTATATCACCCAGACCGGGGATATCTCCGAGTCCACGGTATATAAGGCAGCCCGGAACCTGCCCTCCGCGTCCGACTCCACATACCGAATCTGGTATATGTCCGGCTCCAGCTACCAGACAACGGTATCTCTGGACACTGCATCCGCGGGGAGTCTCAATGCCTACTTCAAGCTGAAAGCTGCTCCACGGCCGGGAAGCATCAGCCTGACCAAAACCACCGAGGATGGGAAGAACCTCTCCGGATGGAAATTCGGTATCTATTCGGATGCCGCCTGTACGAAACTGGTATCCGGCCCTCATACCACCGATAGCGGCGGCAAGATTTCCGCTGCCGGTCTGTCGGCAGGGACTTACTACGTCAAGGAGCTGGGACATACGGACAGCACCGTCGGTGAGATGTATTACTGTTCCGGTGCAAATCCGCAGAAGGTGACGGTAACGGCTGGCGCGGCGGCGACAGTCAGCTTTACAAACAAACGGAATACCGGCGGCGTAAAGATCATAAAGACTATGCCGGACGGCGGCAGCACCGCTGGCTGGAAGTTTGAAGTCTATGACAGCAATCATAAGCTGGTGGGGAGTTATACCACCGCATCTGACGGAACCATTCTGACGGATTACCTCCTCCCCGGAACCTACACAGTCAAGGAGATCATCCCGGAGGACAGCCCCTACACCTGTGACGCGCCCAATCCCAAAACCGTTGAGATCTCGGCAGGCCAGACGGCGGAGGTGACCTTCACCAATCGCATGAAGCCCGGAGAGATCCGGATTCAGAAGACGGATACCCACGGGGAGCCGCTTGCCGGGGCGGAGTTTCTGCTGGAATGGTCAAAGGACGGCCGGCAGTGGCAGACGGTGACCTATACGGATTCTCCGGATGTCACGGAGGGAACCTGCACTGCGGAAGGGCTTACGGACGGAAAGCTCACCAGCGGAGCGGACGGTGAGGTGCGGTTCACCGGCTTATACTCCGGCAGTCTCTACCGCGTGACGGAAACGAAAGCGCCCAAGGGATATCAGCTCCTGACGGAACCTGTCTATGAGGGGGGCATCCGGAAGGATGACGGGAATTTCATCCGGCTGACCGTGGTGAATGCGCCTGTGTTTGAACTGCCCATGACCGGCTCTACAGGCTATACCGCCATGACTGCCATACAGGTCGGAACCGGCGTCGCTCTGCTGTTCATCCTGATCCGGCTGGCGAAGAAGCGGAAATAGCTCCATGAACCCGCCCTATAGAGCAAGGGACAGGCCGCCTGTGGATATGCCATGGCAAAAATTTACTTATAGTATGAAAGGAAATGCTTCTAATGAAAAAGTTTACCAAAGTGATCGCCCTGATCCTCTCCCTGACGCTGCTTATCTGCTTCCCCATCGGCGTTTCCGCCGCTGAGCCGGAAGGTACCGGCGCCGATACCGCCGCCAAAGGCTCTCTGACCATCTACAAGGTGGATCTGACCAACGCCAAGAAGGATGGCGCGTGGGACTCCAGCTACGTGTCTACTGGCGTCTACGACCAGAACGTGAATGATACCCTCAACAGCTATGCCTTGAAGGATGTGGAATTTACCTATCTCCGGGTCGCGGATGTTGTTCAGCTTACGGGGTCTGCGGCGGACGGCGCGGACTTTGACCATGTGGAGACCCTCTACGGCATCAGCAAGACCGCTGGGGCAGACCTGCTGAATGCGCTGGGGCTGGGAAACGGCGCTAACCGTTATGAGAAGGCGGATGGTTCCGGCCAGCTGGACGATTCCAATTACTACTACCAGTCCGACACCCTTATCTCTGCTCTGAGTACCGCACTGAAAGCCAATGCCACCACCGTGAAGAACGCTCTGGAAGCCTACGTCACTGAGAGCGGTACTGCCATGCCCCTGACCGATACTAACGGCAAGACCAAAGCTGAAAATCTGGAACTGGGACTGTATCTCGTGGTGGAAACCAAAGTACCGGAAATGGTCACCAGTACCTGTAATCCCTTCTTCATCTGCCTGCCCATGACGTCCAGCGGCGGCAGCTGGATTTACGACGTGACTGTGTACCCCAAGAATCTGACCGGTAATCCGACGCTGGACAAGACCCTGCGGGAGAGCAAGGATGATACCGGCAAGCACAAAGGCACCAACGACATCACCGACGGCTACGCAGACACCGGCACGGCTTCTGACGGGGACAGCGTTGACTATCAGATCATCAGCACACTGCCCAGCATCACCTCCGCATCTACCTATCTGACCAGCTACACCTTTGCCGACACCCTGAGCAAAGGTATCACCTACAACAAACACGATGTGGTGCTGGAATTCTTTACGGATGCGGCCTGCACCGATCCCGTTGCCAAATGGGCGGAAACGGACGGGAAGTTCACCGTCACCTACAGTTCCACGGATACCGGCGAGTCCGGAATGACCATTGAAATGACGGCGGACGGCCTGAAGGAAATGAACACGGCGGTGTATTCCAACGCATCCATGGTCAACTCCGGCTATTCGGATTGCACCCTGCGGATCACCTATGCCGCAACCGTGAACAGCAGCGCCGATGTGGTCTACGGCGACAACGGCAACCCCAACGAGGTGGTGCTGACCTGGAAACGCACCTCCCAGAATTCCTATGATACACTGAAGGATGACGCCAAGGTCTTCACCTATGGTCTGGAACTGACGAAGCTGTTCTCCGACGGCAAGGGGGATTTCTCCAAGGTGCAGTTCATCATGCAGAATAAGACAGACGGCTATTATGTGAAGGCTAAGCTGGATGAAGCCACCGGCGTTTACTACGTCACAGATCATGTCGCGGACAAGAAGGACGCTAACCGGTTTGTTCCGACTGTCAAAGATGGAAAAGGCAAGATTCTCATAAAGGGATTGGAGGATGACGAATATACCGTCACCGAAATCAAGACGGCGGACGGCTATACCCTGCTGAAAAAGGAAATTTCTGTGGTAATTTCCCGGAAGGACGCATCCACCTCTGCCACCGTGGATGGGAAACAGGCCGCGATGCTGGCGGACAATGGAAGCGCCAATGCTCTTGTGCCTCTCAGCGTAGTGAACACCAGCGGCTTTGATCTCCCGGCCACCGGCGACCGGGGTGTGTGGATGTATGGTCTGGCCGGTATCCTGCTCATGACCGCCTCCGCTGCCTGCGTCATCATTGCCCGGAAGAGATTCAAGTAACCGGAAGAAATTCAAGTAAATTGTACCTGCCCCGGAAAATCCTTCCGGGGCAGTGCCGCGTCAGGAGGGAAGAACGTGAAGCGGGGACATTGGCAGATACTTCTGGCGGCTGCGCTGTTTCTGCTGGCATTGGGGCTGACGCTGTACCCCGTTGTCAGCAACTGGTATATCGGGCGGCACCAATCCCGGATACAGACCGAATACCGGGAGGTGCTGGAACAGACGGATTCCGCAGAAATAGAAAGCATCCGGGAAAGTGCAGCGGCGTACAACAAGACCATCACCCCCGGAGCGGCAGAGGAGGCCTACTCGCAGGCATCCATTCGTGCAGCACCTGAAGATTATGTTAACCAACTGAATGTAAGTGGAAGCGGAATAATGGGGTATGTGGAAATACCGAAAATCGGCGCAGACCTTCCCATTTACCATGGAACAGGTGTGGATTCTCTGGACAGGGGAACGGGACACCTGTTGGGTTCCTCTTTGCCGGTGGGCGGAGAGAGCTCCCATACCATCATCACCGGTCACAGCGGCATGGCTTCCCAGAAGATGTTCACGGATCTGGAGCAGCTGCGGGAGGGGGATATTTTCTACCTGCATGTTCTGGATGAAACCCTTGCCTATGAAGTGAGGACGATTCATACGGTTCTGCCCCATGATACCACCTATCTGGGAATTGAACCCGGTGAGGATCTGTGTACGCTGGTGACCTGTACGCCTACCGGCGTAAATACCCACCGCCTGCTGGTGCAGGGGAGCCGTATTCCCTATGTCTCGGCGGAAGAAACAGAGGCTTCTGCTGTTCCGCATGAGGAAAATACGGATTCCAACTGGGAGAAACAGTATTGGTTTGGTGTTCGTCTGGGGCTGGCGGCGATGGCCACGGTTGTGCTTCTGCTGAGTGTGTACCTGTTTTTTCGGAAGAAGAAAACCGTAAAGAAGAAAGGAGGGCGATATGTCAGAAAGTAAGGGAAAAAACCTTTTTATGATTCTGGCAGTCCTGCTTCTGTTGTTTGGCGGCGGGACGATGCTTTATCCAGCTCTCAACGGATTATGGGTTGAGCAAACCATGCACAGGGATTCAGAGGACTTCCTGCTTCTGCTGGAGGAAGACGCAGAGCGAACAGCGGAGGAGAACTCCCACGTCATTCCGGGGGATCCGGGTACTCGCGAGACCGCGGAACCACAGATGCCCTTGGAGCACACCCAACTCTGGCTGGATATGAAAGCCTACAACGAAGCCATCTTCCGGGAGGGGCAGAAAGGGCTGTCCGATCCTTCTGCTTATGAAGACGCCTGTTTCCGGCTTTCCGACTATGGTCTGGACAGCGAAGTGTTTGGCGTTTTCTCCATTCCAAAGCTGGATTTACAAATGCCAATCTTTATGGGGGCAACAAAGGAAAATATGGCAGCCGGTACGGCGGTCATGGGGCAGACCAGTCTGCCCATAGGCGGCAGCGACACCAACTGTGTCCTTGCCGGACACCGGGGGTGGAACGGCGCGGCATATTTTCTGTACATCAACCAGCTGGAACCGGGAGATACCGTCACTGTTACCAATCTATGGGAGACGCTGAATTACAAAGTATCAGAAGTGAGGGTGATATCGCCCAATGATGTGGAAGCCATTCTCATCCAGCCGGGGCATGAATTATTAACCCTGCTCACCTGCCACCCGCCTGCATCCGGAGGAAAGCAGCGGTATCTGGTATTCTGTGAGCGCGATTACGAAATGGAGGTTTCATGAAGAAAAGAATTGTAAGACTGTTCACCATGGCAGGTGTCATGATGCTGCTTGTGGCACTTATGGCGATGCCTGCCTATGCTGCCGGCGGCAATGTGTCCGGGGCCATCGAGGGTACATGGTCTGCTGCCCAGGGTCAGATCAAGGACATCGTCAACAATGTGGTGTTCCCGGTGATCGATATGATTCTGGCGGTTCTGCTGTTCGTTAAGATCGCGACGGCGTATATGGACTACCGGAAACACGGGCAGTTCGAGTTCACCGCGCCGGCGATTCTGTTTGCCTGTCTGCTGTTCTCCCTGACCGCCCCCAGCTACATCTGGAATATCCTGTAAGGATGGCCGTGTATCTCGTTTTGGGAAAGGGGGTGGTGACCCATCTTTGATTGGTTAGGCGATATCCTGGCGGGTCTGGGAGATGCCCTGGGCGGCGCTTTCGAGAACATTGGCGAGGATATCGTAAACTCCGTCTGGAACGCTCTTGTTCAGTGGCTGTATGAGGCCTTTTATACCGCCATTGGAGACCTGTTCGCGGACATCAACAATCTGGGCGTGGAGATCTTTGATCTCAGCTGGGTGCAGGCGATGGTCAATCTGTTTACAATGCTGGGCTGGTCGCTGTTTGTGGTTGGTGTGGTGGTAGCTGTCTTTGAGGTAGCCATTGAGAGCCAGAGCGGCAGGGTCAACATCAAAGGGACGGCCCTGAATGTGCTGAAGGGCTTCTTTGGAGCCAGTCTGGTGGGCGCTCTTCCTGTGCAGCTGTATAAAACCTGTTGTACCTTGCAGGGGATATTCACTGCCGACCTGGCAGGAATTTATGCCGGTTCCCAGAGCAGCACCATTGGCGCCTTTGCGGGGCAGGTTCTCAGACTTGCGTTTGTTCCGTCGGAAGCGGTGGAGGTGGGGCTTAAGATTATCTTTTTCCTGCTGGCCTTTGCCTACTGCGTGATCAAGATATTCTTCGCCAACATCAAGCGGGGCGGCATTCTCCTGGTGCAGATTGCTGTTGGCAGCCTGTACCTGTTCAGTGTGCCGAGAGGATATACAGATGGATTTTACCAGTGGTGCAAGCAGGTCGCTGCCATCTGCCTGACTGCCTTTTTGCAGACCACATTGCTGTTCCTTGGGATGATGACATTCCAGAATAATATGCTGTTAGGCATCGGCATCATGCTGGCGGCAGGTGAGGTACCCCGGGTCGCACAGCAGTTCGGTTTGGACAGCTCCGTTAAAGTGAATATGAGCAGCGTGATTTACTCTACCAACTCGGCGGTAAATCTGGCCCGGAACATCATGAAACCGGCAGCGGCGTAAGGAGGGCAGTATGAAAACCTATCTGTACCCGCAGAACCTCAAGGCCAGAGCGAACCTGTGGCTTTGGAGCCTGCGGGATTTTGTAATTCTGTGCTCTGCCGTGCTGGTCAGCGCCGTGATTTTTCTGAACTCCGGCATTGCACTACCCGCTGCCCTGGCGCTTTGCTTCGGTTTCCTGACCATCCGGAAGGACGATATCACGGTGGTGGACTTCCTGGGCTATGCCGTCCGGTTCTTTCTGACCAGCCAGCAATACTTTGAATGGAGGGAGCCATGAAGAAAAAACAAGGGAATCAGAAGCGGGGATGCGGGGGCAAGAAAAATTCGGTACAGGAGCTTCTGAGTATCCAGTATTTCACAAAATACGGCCTTATGACAGAGCATGGGGAGATGGTGTTCTTCCAGATTGCGCCCACCAATATTTCTGTGTTATCCTATGAAAATATTGAACGGAAGATAAATCATTTGCAGGGGCTCATCTCCATGCACCCGGATATGGAGATCGTGTGTACGGATTCCTGCGAGTGCTTTGACGGCAACCGGGAGTACCTGCGCCGCCGGGCGTTGGAAGAATCCAACCGACAGGTCCGCTCCATTTTGGAGAAGGATCGGGAGATGCTCTCTCAGATGCAGTCGGAGATGTCCAATGCCCGACAGTTTTATCTTGTTATGCGGTTTAAAAACATGAAGCCCGATATGGTGTTCAGTGCCATCAATGAAGCCCGGAAGCGGATGTCGGAAAAAGGTTTTGAGACCCATCGACTCACCAGACCGGAGCTGAAGCGGTTCCTTGCTATCTATCTGGAGGCATCCATGGACGGGGATAAGCTGCCGGACATGGATGGGAGTCAATATATCCGGGAGGCGCTGAAAAAGGATAAGAAGAAAGAGGGTGCATAATGTTGGGTAAGCTGTTCGGAAAAAAGAAAAAGGTCGGGGAGGAGCGGGCAAGGATGGAAACCAAGTCCTTCTTTGACTGTATTGCCCCCGCAACCATCCGGTTTTATGCCAATTATTTCCTTGTAGGGGATACCTACCGCTGCGTCTGGGTCATCCGGGAGTACCCGCCAAGTACGGAGGAGCAAGCGATCCTCTCTCATCTGGCGGATCATTCCGGGGTGACCCTCAGAATATACAATCGTCTGGTGGAAGCCTACGAGCAGCGGCAGATTGCCAACAATGCTGCCCGGAAGAACCGCCTGAAGCTGGGGGACACGGACATCAACGAATCTATCCAGGCGGAACAGAACCTGCTGGATGTTCAGCAGCTTCTGGTGACTTTGAGCCGGGAGAAGCAGCCGCTGATCCACTGTGCTGTGTTTCTTGAGCTGAAGGCCAGAAGCATGAGTGCTTTGGAGAGCCTGCAGTCCGATATCAGCATGGAGCTGACCCGTTCCAAGATCACCGTAGATCGCCTGACTCTGCGGCAGAGAGAGGGTTTTCTCTCCGCCATGCCCTTTGGATGTAACCGTTTCGGAAGTCTGTTTGAACGGGTACTTCCGGCCAGCGCCACTGGGAATATGTTTCCGTTCAACTTCTCCGGAAAGACAGACCCCAAGGGCTTCTATATCGGTCGGGATAAGTACGGTACCAATATTCTGGTAGATCTGGATCGCCGTGCCGACGACAAAACCAACAGCAACATCCTGATCCTGGGCAACTCCGGTCAGGGAAAATCCTACCTGATGAAGCTGCTGCTGACCAATCTCCGCGAGGCAGGAAAGCGGGTGCTGGTTCTGGATGCCGAGGGAGAATACGGAGAACTGGCGGAAAACAACGGCGGCTGCTGCCTGGATCTTCTGGACGGGCAGTACATGATCAATATTCTGGAACCAAAGGTCTGGGCCAGCGAGCCGGTGGAGGATCCGGATGCCCCCGAAGCCTTCCGCAAAAGCGGCAGAATAGGGCAGCATATCGCATTCCTGAAAGACTGGTTCCGCAGCTACAAGGACTTTACGGATGCTGAGGTGGACACCATTGAGATCATGCTGTCCCAGCTTTACCGGGAATTTGGCCTGACAGAAAAGACGGACTTTTCCAAGCTGAAGCCGGAGAATTACCCCATTTTGTCCGACCTGTATAAGCTGTGCTTACAGGAATATTACTGCTATGACAAGAAAAACAAGCTCCTCTATACCGAGGAGACTCTGCGCAATATCTGTCTGGGGCTGAACTCCGCTTGTGTTGGTTCTGAAAGCCGGTTTTTCAATGGGCATACCAATATCCAGGATAATATGTTCCTGGTGTTTGGGGTAAAGGGCGTTATGGATCTGAACAAGAAGCTCCGCTGTGCCATTGAGTTCAATATTCTGTCCTACATGACCCACCAGCTTCTCAGTGTTGGAAACTGTGTGGCTGCCCTGGACGAACTGTACCTGTTCTTGGACAGCCCGGTGACTATCGAGTACATCCGCAACAACATGAAACGTGTCCGGAAGAAGGAGTCGGCCATGGTTCTGGCTTCCCAGAATATTGAGGACTTTCTGCTTCCCAACATCCGGGAGATGACCAAGCCCCTGTTTTCCATTCCTACCCACCAATTCCTGTTCAATCCGGGACAGATAAATCCCAAAGACTACATGGATGCCCTGCAGGTGGAGCCGTCAGAGTATGATCTGATCCACGGCTGTGAGCGGGGGCATAACCTGTACCGGTGCGGCAATGAACGATATCTCCTGCAGGTTATTGCCCCGGAGCATAAGGCCGCGCTGTTCGGCACAGCGGGAGGACGGTAAATGGGGATCACGGTAGGCGCGGCGCTGAAAAGGGCAGCGATTTCAATCCTTGGCAACCCGAAAGCTCTGAAAAAGCTGCTGTTCGCGGTTCTGGTGGTCTTCGTGGCTCTGCTCCTGCCGATGGTCATGGTGGTTTGCCTGTTCAGCGGCAGTTTTCAGGTGGACAGTGGGGAATTGCTGCGGTATGTGGAAGCCAACCTGACAGAATCGGATGTGCAGCTGCTGCAGAGTGTGGAAACTACCATGACGGAGATTGAAAACGCCATGATCGAGGCAGAGCTGAGCGCTGATGTGGGAGCAGCCCAGGCGCTGTATATTATGGCGCTGTATGATTTTGCCAGCCAGCCTGGATTCGTGTCCAGGCTGGTTTCCTGTTTTGAGGCGGAACAGACAGATGCTCAGCTCATTGCCAATGTCAACGCGGCATTTGGCACAGAAATCCCGGCTCAGGAGTTTACTAACGTAATGCGCAATGTTCGTTCCCGGAGAATTGATACTGCCCGGTATGTGGACTGCGGTACCAAGAACAACCTGGATCTGGTGCAGTGGGCGATCTCTGCCTGTAACTCCGGATGGGGCTATGTCATGGGTACTTTCGGGCAGGTGCTGACTGTCGACCTGCTGGAAGCAAAGCTGGCCCAGCTTCCGGATGCCATAGGTCCCTATGAGGATTACATAAGAGCGAATTATCTTGGGGTCCGGACGGCAGACTGTATTGGGCTGATCAAGGGCTACAGTTGGTACGACCCCGAAACAGGAAATATCAACTACAAAAGCAATGGAATGCCGGATGTCGGTGCTGACCAGATCTATAACCAGGCCACGGAAAGAGGAAGTATGGCTGCTATGCCGGAGATTCCGGGACTGATTCTCCATTCCAGTGGACATGTGGGTATCTACAGTGGAAACGGATATGCCATA
>ENA-UOIY01003064-UOIY01003064.1-human-gut-metagenome-genome-assembly--contig:-P114-NODE-3064-length-11174-cov-10.430884_pt1 | contig 11174 bp, 6 predicted proteins | sample MGYA00242335_ERZ723882 | MGnify/ENA metagenome assembly ERZ723882
GGGTTTGAGAGTTTGATAAATGAGATAAGTTTAATATTTGCAAGAAGTTAGAATACTTGCTAAACTTGAATTATTGATTATGAATTGGAAACTTAAGATATTGCTTTGGACGCTCGCTTCTGCGCTTCCGATTGCCTGCTGCTGTTCTTCTGCCGAAAAGGAGGAGGACGGCCCGGGAACGGAGCAGCCGGAAAAGCCTCAGCCGCAGGAGGATGTGACAACATACATCACCACATCTGACGGCATACGGCTTTTCAGCAAGGGCAGTCTCAAATTTGCGAAGCCTGGAAGTATGAGCCCGAACCAGTTGAGGTTTGAGGATGATGCTGCCGCAAAGGAAGTTGACGGATTCGGACTTGCAGTCACCACCGCTTCTGCATACAACCTCTTGAAAATGAGTCAGGAAGACAGGACTGCAATACTCACCGAACTCTTCTCGCCAACCGAGGGCGCGGGTTCCGGACTGATTCGTGTAAGCATCGGTGCGTCGGATTTCTGTCTGAAGGACGAATACACCTGGTGCGACACCAAGGGATTGGAAAACTTTGCTGTCGCAAAGGAGGACAAAGACTATTTGTTCCCGGTTCTCAAGGAAATCTATGCCATCAATCCGGATGTGAAAATCATCGGTTCTCCGTGGTCTTGCCCAAAGTGGATGAAGGGCGGCTCTTATGGATATGAGAAATTTGACAAAAAATATCTTGAGAGGGATTTCCCCAACTGGACCAGCGGCCGTTTGAAACCGTCCTGCTATGCCGACTATGCCACTTATTTCGTGAAATGGATTCAGACTATGCAGTCGGAAGGTTTCAAAATTCACGCAATCACGATGCAGAACGAGCCTCTCAATCACGGAAATTCAATGTCGATGTATATGCCTTGGCAGGACCAGAAGGAATTTATCAAGGTTCTCGGACCTGCACTCAGGGATGCCGGCCTGGAGAAAGTGAAGATTCTCCTTTTCGACCACAACTACAACTACGACAACAAGGATGACCAGCGCAACTATCCTCTGAACATCTACGCCGATGCCCTGGCAAGCAAATGGGCCGCAGGTTCCGCTTGGCACAGCTACGGTGGCGATGTTTCTGAGCTCGACAACATCGTGACGGCAAATCCGGAAAAGGACATCTATTTCACAGAGGCTTCGATTGGCGAGTGGAACTACAATTTCGGCTCCTGCCTGCTGAACGATTTTTCTTCCATATTCCTCGGCACGCTCAAACGCGGAGGAATGGGAGTGACGCTTTGGAATCTGATGCTTGACGACAAGAATGCGCCTTACAGTCCGCACAACGGTTCCTGCAAGACCTGCTATGGAGCTGTGACAATCAACTCTTCGGACTACAAGACTCTGACACGCAATTCCCATTGGTACAATGTTCTTCACGCGAGTGCGGTGATTCGTCCGGGAGCAAAGATGATGAAAATCAGCGGTTTCAATGCCCCTGCGGGAGTTGAGGTCCTGATGTTCAAGAACACTGACGGAAGCATCGCCACTGTAGTTTGCAACAAGTCTTCTGAGGAAAAAACTCTTGTTTACGGTGGCGAAAAATACACTGTCAATTTCAAGATTCCTTCGAAGTGTATCGCTTCCGCAATATGGATGGATAAGTAGAAACATTTAAATCTGAAACGTATGAAACTGAATATAAGAAACTTGATTGTCTTTATCGCAATGGGCGCAGTGGCGCTGTCCTGCGAGAAGACTCCGACTTTCGAAAGGGCAGAAAAAGGTCCTGAGATGAAGGTCAATTCATTCACCGAATCCACCTATATGGGTGCGAATATCAAGGTGAACTTGAATCTGAGCGATGCTGATTTCGCACTTTCCACCATTAAGGCTGTTCTCTACTATGGTGAGACAGAGGTTGCTTCCGAGACTCTGAGGACAAAGACTGAGGGGAATTATGAACTCAGCATCCAGGCTCCGCTGTTGAAGGAAATACCTGACGGCACAGCCAATCTTGTTCTCCGTGCGCAGAACGTTGGACTCGGAATCACCGAAACAGCGCTCGATGTGGCTTTGAAACGCCCTGATTTTGAGACACTCTCGCTCGTGGACGAGTCTGGAAAGAGTTATGAGCTCAAGAAAACCGAAAAATATATTTATGAGCGTACCGACAATTTCCCGTCTTATGTGAATTCGACTGTTGTGACTCCTCAGTTCAATGACGGGGAGACAATCACTCTCGGCTGGGACGGTTCGGCTCTTTCGGCATCAAGCACCGAACTCATTCCTTTCGGTTCCAGCATTGCCGGAAACTACACCATAAAACTGAACCTTTTCGACTTGAGCATATCTCCTACCGGTTCGGCGGCTGTGGTTTCAGTGGCTGAATACAAGAAAGGACAGAAGATGGAGTTCGGAAATGTCGTGGATTTGAACAACTGGACCATTGATCCTGACTTCTTCGATGTGGACAAAGAAAGCAAGGCTGTCACTTTCCGCGCAATTGACGGATTGTACAAGATGGAATATGACACTAAGAGTATGTTTATCCGTGTCGAGCCGATGAAGGATGCACAGACTCCTTTGTCTTTGGCAGAAGACGGCACCGGTGCAGTTTGGCTTATTGGTTCAAGCTTTGGAAAACCGGAAATAGGTCCGAGCTGGAACACGGAAACAGGAGCCTATCCTGCGGCTCAGGTTGAGCGGAAGATTTATGAATTCACACTCGCAGTTCCGGGACAGCTCGCAGTTTCGGGCTCTGAATTCAAGTTCTTCCATCGGAAAGGCTGGGAAGGAGAGTTCAAAAAGCCGGACTTTAAGAAAATCGACCTTTCGCCTGCCTTTGAAATGACGGATGCCGGAAACATCAAGGCTGTTGATGTGAAGCCTGGAAAGGGTTACAAAATCATACTCGACCTCACAGAGGGCATTAATAAGGCAGCAGTTTCCTACGAGGAAGTTGAAGTTACGGTTCCCGGTCTGGATATAACAGTGAACGGAGTGAAGGCTCTGAAGATGAGTAACGAAGTTTATAAAGTTCCGGCAGTTAAAGTCGATGCGGAAAGTCTCATCAGTTTCACGGGAATCGACAACCCGCTTGAGTGGAAACTGGACGGTGACCATTTCGAAATCACAGGCGAGGGACTCAAGTTCAAGGCTGTGAGCGGATTCTATTCATTCGAACTCAATGTCGAAAAGAAGTATGTCATTGTGCGTCATGTCAAGTCTGACGGCAAGGCTGCGACTTATGCGGACGAAAAGGCCATCACATTTATGGCCTGGGGAGCCGGCTTCCCGTCTATGAGTCAACAGTTTGGCTGGGACGGAGGAATGTTCGTCACCCTTGCTCAGGTAGGGACCGGCGTCTACCAGTTTACCGGTGTGGCGTGCGAAGACAAGGACGAGAAACTTGTAGGCAATTGCTGGCGCTATGACTATATTTCATTCAAATTCTTCGGTCAGGCCGGCTGGGGAGTTGAATTGCGCAATGCCACTCTTACTGATGAGGCGCAGAAGTATCTTTCAAATCAGGGTAATATCGAGCTCGTAGTCACAGGCAATGATGCAGACGGCAAAAAAATATATAAGCCGCTTGAACTTGGCGCAACCTACAGGATGACAGTCACAGATTGCTCAGAAATCGGCGCTGACAAAAAGTTCGACGTCACAATCGACTTCCGCAAGCTCTAATCTTTTGATTTACAATTTCCCGGGATGAGCTCATCCGAAGTCCCGGGGGATTTGCATCGGGGATATGTCCGGGATCATTGGGCATATCTCCGATTTTTCATATATTTGTACGCCCAAACCACAGATTCTGACGGATATGCACAAGATTTCGTTCTCCCTATTCCTCCTTATTCCGATTATTTTTTCCTGTTCGAAGACGGAGAATGCTGATACTCTGCGGAAATTGGATGAGGCTCTCGAAAACAAGGCAGTTTATGAGAATTATTTTCTTGAGGGAACGCGCCTTTTGAAAGATGTGCTCTCGGATCAGACCGACCCGGAACTAATTTACGGGATTAATCTCCGGCTTGCAGACAGCTACTTGAAATTCAGCAAAGATTCCTCCCTTGCTTATATGGGCCGTAACCGCGAGCTTGCCCTTGCAATGAGGGACGAAGAAAAACTTGCCAAGACGGATTTTGCTATGGCTGTTCTCTATGCGAAGACCGGCTATCAGGTTGAGGCGAATGATATCCTGAACATCTACCGCGGACGCGAAATACCGGAAAACGCCATCAGGGACTATTATGCCGCAGAACACACCTATTGGGGCGAGACTATGGCATACGCTCCGACTCACGGGTCTTATGAGGAAAAACTTTCGATGCGCAATGTTTTTCGCGGATTGTTGTTGCCGATGACCAAAGAGGGAAGCTGGGAATGGTATGACCTCAAAAGGGAGGAGGCGGATGCGGCCGGGAATGGAGAGGGAATAAAAGAATATGCTTTCGGGATGCTGAAGGTGAGTCCGGAAAATTCGAGGGAATATGCTGAGGCGGCCTATTATTATGCTCACAGTTTCTCTGATGAGGATGCGGTAGAACGGGAAAAATGGCTGCTGCGTTCAGCGATTGCGGATGTGATGTGTGCGACGAGGGATTATGCTTCGCTGAACGAAGTTTCAAGAATTATGTTCGATAAAGGGGATATCGACAGGGCTTTCCGTTATGCGGCGGACCATTGTATGGTGGATGCTCTCTGCTACAACGGGAAACTGCGTCCGTGGCAGATTCTGATGTTTTTTCCGGAAATTGAAACGGCCTATCAGCAAAAGCACGCGCGTCAGAGCCGCTACACAAAGGGTCTGTTAATCTGTATTTCAGCACTCTTGGTGATGATGTTCTTCCTTCTTGCGTTTCTCTACAAGAGACAGCAGATTTTGGACTCGATGCGGGCGAAACTTCAAGAGTCCTATCTTGAAATTGACAGCAGGAATCACGAACTGGTGGCCGTGAACAGCCGTCTTGTGAGCCTGAATGCGCAGATGCAGGAGTCGGACAAGGTCAAGCAGGAGTACATCACGCTCTTTCTCGGGATGGTTTCGGACAACATCAACGCATCGAGGCAATACCGCAATCGTGTACTGAAATATATCCGTCAGGGAAAGACCAAGGTCCTCACGGACGAAATCGAGGCTCAGGCGCCTTTGGATGAAGATATTATGGAATTCTACCGGATGTTCGACCAGACTTTCGTGAATCTTTATCCCGGTTTTGTGGACAAGTTTAACTCTCTTCTTGTGGAAGGGGCGGCGATTGTGCCGAAAGGAGATGATATTCTGACGCCGGAATTGAGGATTTTTGCCCTCATCAAATTGGGAATTACGGAGTCCAGCAGGATTGCATCGCTTCTGCACTATTCTGCAAACACGATTTACAACTATAGGGCAAAAATCAAGAACAAGGCGAAGGGATCACGCGAGGATTTTGAGGATGCGGTGAGGAATTTGGAGTAGATAAGTGTGGATATTCTTTATGTAAACCTCTCAAGGACGCCCGTTTTAGACTGGTGAACGAAAAAATTGTTATATTTGCAGTTTGGACTTTGCCCGACAGGGACTGTCGGCTTGCTCCGAAGGATGTTTAACTTTATTGCTGCTTGATTGGGATGAAAACCGGACTGCACATATTGGAACTGACGGCTCTTGTTGCCATCCTTTTTTCTGCCTCTGCCTGTGAGTGGGCGGAGCAGGTCATTTCCGGCGAAGTCGTGGCTTCGGTGGGCAAATCTCGGCTCTACCGCAGCGACTTGAACAAGGTTCTGCCCTCCGGGCTTTCTGCGGACGACAGCACCCGTCTTGCTCATCAATACATCAACACTTGGGCGTCGGATGTGATTTTCCTGAACATTGCCGAGAAACAGCTTTCGGATGCGGAACTCGATGTTACCAAGGAACTTGAAGATTACCGCAAGTCGCTGCTGAAATATCGTTATGAACAGCGCTACATCAACGACCGCCTTGACACCCTTATCACTGAGGCACAGATAGATGAATACTACAGGAAGCACCCGGAAAAGTTCGTGCTGCAGGTTCCTGTGGTCAGGGCGGATTTCCTGTGCATATCTCCGGAATCGCCGTCACTTGCCGAATTTCGCAGGAACATTGTATCCGACGACGTTCCGCAGATGCAGATTACCGACTCGCTGGCATATTCTTCGGCGATAAAATATGAGAACTTCGGGGGCAGGTGGATTGACATGACTGTTCTTGCCAAGGAATTCGGACTCGACTATGCCGAGCTTATGACGTTCAGAAAAGGCGAGTGGATTGAGCGCAGCGGGGACACCGGACTCCTTTCGATAGCCTACATCCGTGAGTTCGTCCCTGCCGGAAAGCTCGCTCCGATTGGGTATGCGACGCCTCTGATTCGTGACATACTGCTCAGTACCAGAAAGCGTGAGTTGGTGTCGAACTTGGAACAGGACTTGCTTGAGCAGGCGCGGGAAAATGGGAAATTTGAAATATATTGACGAAAATATATTGACTAAAGTTTCGCAAGTGCGAAGCACCCCTTTTGAGCCCTTGTGGCGAGGGTAAGTCCCCTCCCCGAGGGAGGGGATTTAGGAGAGGGGTAACGTGGACAGAAAAAAGTGCGTGGGATTTGAGAGTTTGATAAAAGAGATAAGTTTAATATTCGCAATAAGTTAGAATACTTGCGAAACTTGAATATATTGACGAAAACAGGATGATGAAAATGAGGAAAATATGTCTTTTGTCGACGGTTGTCGCCATTATGGCTCCGTATGCAGCATTTGCCCAGAAATATGGGAATGGGGTTATCGACAAGTCCGTGGCGGTCGTCGGTGAGGAAATGATAAAAATTTCAACCATCGAGGATGAGCTCCGGATGGCGAGGGCAAGCGGAATTCTTTCGGACAGGAATATGCGCTGCGAGCTTTTGGAGCAGATGCTCACCTCAAAGATTTTCCTCATGCAGGCGAGGATTGACTCCCTTAGTGTCAACAACGACATGGTGGAGAGCGAGCTCAACAACCGTATCGACCAGCTGAAGACTCGTCTGGGCGGAGACGAAGAGTTCGAGAAATACTTCGGCAAACCGATTTATAAACTTCGTCAGGAATGGCGCAAGGCCTTTCAGGAACAAAGTCTTACGCAACAGATGCAGCAGAAGGTGGCCTCTTCGATTCCGGAGATGACTCCTTATGATGTGGAAAAGTTTATCGAAAATACGGATAAGGACGACCTTCCTCTTGTTCCGGAAAAATATAGGCTGAGTCAGATCTGCATCTATCCTGACCGTGAAGCTGCGGCTCTTGCAACAAAGGAGAAGTTGCTGTCTCTGCGTGAGAGAATCATGAATGGCGAGAAGTTCTCTACTCTGGCACGTATCTATTCGCAGGACCCGGGAAGCGCAAGGCGTGGCGGCGAGCTCGGAATGGCGTCAAAATCAATTTTCTGGCCGGCATTCTCGGATGCGGCGATGTCGCTCAAGCCCGGCATCGTCTCCCAGATAGTCGAGACTCCGGACGGTTTCCATCTCATCGAAGTTCTGGAGAAAAAGGGCGACATGTTCAATGCAAGGCACATCCTTCTCAAGCCGGAATACACCGAAGAAGACCAGACAAAGGCATTCAAGACCCTCGACAGCCTCCGTACAGAGATTCAGAACGGCAACATCAGCTTTGAGATGGCTGCCCGTTTCTATTCGCAGGACCCTGCCACGAGAACTAACGGAGGGCAGATGTCGGATCCGAACACAGGTTCGTCGTATTTCGAAAAGGACCAGATAAAGCCGGAGGATTACCGCGCCATCAATGGACTTGATGAAGGGCAGATTTCCGAACCTGTCGCTTCGAGGGACAACGAGGGACGCGACGGCAACCTTGTCTACAAGATTGTGCGGGTCGACAAGATAATTCCGTCTCATCCGGCGTCTTTCAGTGAAGACTACGACCTTATGCTCAATGCTGCGAAGAACAAGCTTTCGATGGAGGCGATTGACAAGTTTCTCAACGAGAAGATAGCGACGACCTACATCACCATAGACCCGATTTTCGCCGACTGCGAATTTGACCATAAGGGACTTGAAGCAAAAATCAAGAAAGAGGAATAGGGCGGATGCGTATTTTCAGGGATATTTTCGAAAATATAGCCGGAATTGGCATCGGCGCACTTCGGAAGTTTGCGGCAGTTGTCATCGTCTCCGGCGTGTTTCCGGCGGTCTTGTCGGCGCAGACGACCGATGGTAGTGACAGCCTTGTCGTACTCATAAGTTCAAAGTCGGCGCAGGTTGTCGATGTGGAGGGCAGTGCCTACCGAAAGGTCATAGGCCCGGCCCGTTTTTTTCACAACAACACCTACCTTTTGTGTGACACGGCTTTCTGGAGCGTGGACGGAAAATATCTCGACGCCATCGGCAACGTGCAGATTCTTCAGGAGGAGACCGTGCTCACCGGTGACAAGTTGACCTATCTCATCGACGACAACCTTGCGCAGTTCCGAGGCTCTCTCGTGCAGCTTACCGATAAGGATAATAACACTCTGAGAACCAGGAATCTGGACTATAACACCAAAGACAGTGTGGCTCTTTTTCGCGACGGTGGTGCGATGCGCGACAAGGACGGACAGATTATCGAGAGCATCAACGGCAGTTACGACTCCAAAGCCAAACTCTTCACCTTCCGGAACGATGTCAACATGTTCTCGGACACTGTTTTCGTGAAGACGGACGCACTTGACTACAGGTCTGAAACTTCATTTGCGACATTCGGAAGCGGCACGGACATGTGGAATAAGGAAAATATGCTTTCCTCAGATGCCGGATGGTACGACAGGGCGAGGGAGATCTTCCTTTTCAACCGCAATGTGCATCTTATGTCAGAAAATGAGGAGGCGTGGTGCGATTCTGTCTACTACTATCGTGCGCTGAATGACGTGACTATGCTCGGGAACGTTCAGATCATCGACACGACGAGGAACGTCTCTGCTGTGGCGGGACGTGCCGAATATAAGGACAGCCTCGCGAGGATAAGCATGCGTCGGAATCCGGCAATAATAGCGAAGACGACGGACGACCAGGGACAGGCAGATACGGTCTATGTGGCGGCTGACTTCATTGACTATTACACTCTTATGAAGTTTCAGATTGATTCGCTGACTCTCGCGCAATCGGAGGAACGCCTGAAGAATCTTGAGGTCGATGCCGTGGGAACATTCAGAAAGAAGGCGGCGGAGGAAGCGGCAAAGGCGGCGGAGCAGTCGGCTATGGAGAATGATGCCAACTATGCGGCGAAGAAGGCCGCGGAGGAGATTCGGGCGAAAAGGGCTGCCGGGAAAGCTGGGACGCCGGCAGAAGATCCGGGCGGTAAGTCAGATATTGAGAAGTCTGCAGAAGCTCCGGGCGGTAAGTCTGATATTGAGAAGCCTGCAGACGCAAAGAATGAGGGGCTTCGGATGAAGTCCGATATGGCAGGTGCACTTTCTTTGGGAGAGCGAGGACTTGACAGTCTGAATGCTCCAAAGATTGATAGTCTGAATGCTCCAAAGATTGACTCTCTGGCAGTTTCCGGAGACAGTCTTTTGTTTAATGGGGCAAACCGCCCAGCAGCAGTCTCTGATGGCGCGGATTCTCTGGCATTGGGAGATAAGGTCGCTTTGTCTGATTCTTTGGCAGTGGCAGATTCTTTGGCGGTATTGTCTGATTCTCTGACAGTTTCCGATTCATTGGCGGTATCCGATTCTTTGGCAGTCTCTGACACACTTGCGGCTGGGGCAGACAGCACTGTTGCCGTGAAACTCGATTCGACAAAAATAGGTTTCATGACAGCCCTCAAGAATGTCCGTCTCTTCCGAAAGGATGCGCAGATTGTCTGTGACTCGTTGCTCTATAGCGACATCGACTCCCTGGCGCGGCTCTATGTCGAGCCGATAGTCTGGCAGGAAACCGTCAGACAGTATGCCGCGGACAGTATTTATGTTGTTGTGCGTAACGGCGCTATGGACAGGGCGAGCCTTATGTCCAACGCATTTATAACAATAGAGGAGGACACGACCCACTACGACCAGATAAAGTCCGCTGAGATGATGGCCTTCTTCGAGGGTGGCGGCGGCCTGAGGCGTTTCGATGCCCTCGGAGGTGCTCAGGCTCTCTTTTTCATCAAGGAAAACGACGTCCTCGCCACGGTGAACAAGACCGATTCCAAGATGCTCTCAGCCTCATTCTCCGATGGCAGCATCCAACGCATCTACTACTATGACACCGCCAAGAGCGACGCCTACCCGATTGTTCAGATGAAGGAAGAGGAACGCACGCTCAAGGGCTTCAACTGGCAGCCTGACCGTCGTCCGGCCGACCGCCATGCCGTCACTGACGCCGAGTACCGCTCTCCCGAACGCGCTGCCTATCTTGCCCGTCCGCGTGCACAGTTCAAGGAAACCGACCGCTATTTCCCCGGCTACATGAAGGGCATCTATCGGGAAATGGAGGTGCGAGACTCTCTCCAGAAAGTCCGTGCTGCCGAGGACGCCCTGCGCCGGGAGCAGCTTCGGAAGGAGAAGGCTCTTGCCGATTCCCTCGCGCTGAAGGATAGCCTGATGACTCGCGACAGTCTTGCCGCCGGGCGTGACTCCCTGTCTCTCAGGGATAGTCTTGCCACAGTGAAAGACTCTACAGTATTGGCTGACAGCTTAGTCACCGGTGCTGATAGCCTTGCTCTGACAAAAGACTCTCTCGCCACCGCCTCCCGTGACAGCCTCGCTGCTGAGAGGGCAGCGCTCGATTCCCTTGCCCTTGCCGACCCTAAGGCTTACAGGGCCGCATTGAAAAAAGCCGAAAAGGAGGCTGGGAAGAAGGCTCGTGCAGAGGCCAGAGCCAGAAAAGATGCCGAGCGTGAGGCCAAGTGGCAGGAGAAGGAGCGGATAAGGAAGGAAAAGGAGGCTGCCAAGGAGCGGAAGAAGCTCGAAAAACTTCGTGCGAAGAAGCGTAAGGCCCTTGCTGCTGAAATCAAGGACGCCCAACGTGAGGCTGCTGTCTTTGAGGAATACCGTAGAAAATTCGAGGCGAAAAAGTCCGGCCGATAATTTGACTTATCCGATTGAGGGCGGATTGTATTGAGAGGACCTTATAAAGAAATAAGCATTTTCTTTTTGAATTATTTTAATATTTGATAAGTTGTGGCGTGATTTTTTAAATTATTTCATTAGTGTCCACTAAAAATTTGGACGGTTATATAAAGTTTAACAATTAAAACA
>ENA-UOIY01003067-UOIY01003067.1-human-gut-metagenome-genome-assembly--contig:-P114-NODE-3067-length-11152-cov-4.900604_pt1 | contig 11152 bp, 13 predicted proteins | sample MGYA00242335_ERZ723882 | MGnify/ENA metagenome assembly ERZ723882
AGATGTTTAATTTTCCCATCTGACGGGATTTTCCTCTGCCTGTCGGAAGATTATCTGTCGGTCTGTCAGATACTTTTTCGGTGTCAGTCTCGGCTAACTTCCGATATTTGAAGATACACGGCTTCCGCTTTCCGGCAAAACTTCTGGCAGAATGTCCGTACAACCCGACACATTTTCTCCTGACGTGGCTGTCAGAAGCCACGAAACAGATTTTAACATGGCTTTTTAATGCCAGCCTGTCTAATCGGGACAAAAATCGGTTTGTGTTATCCACCGTGGTACAGGAAAATAAAAAATGAGCTATAGATGTGAACTTTATGCGTTTTGATTCGTTTTTGACGGGACAAATTTGTACCTTTGCACCTGAGTAACAGATATTCAGATACGGATATTCGGAGCAAGGCGTTCTTGATTTTATTTTCCTGTGGTTCTGTCCCGTTTTTGTCCCTTCGGGGATTTGTCTCACGGAACAAAATTTTGTAAGTAATTGGATTATAAGCGGTTGAATAGCTAAAAAGAGGCAGGTTTTCGCTAACCACCAGAATGGCCCCTGTGAGCCTGTGAAGGTGGCATCGGTCAGGAACTCGTTGGTCTGGAATATCACATCGTCAATCTCCTCTTCGAGGATGTTGATGCCGAAATCGCTGAGTATGTTGTCTGCCATCAGTGCTGGGTTCTATGGTTGATAATCTCTTTGATAAACTCTACGCCTTCCGGTGTCCACGACAGATAGAAGTGGTAGAAGCAGCGCATCCTGCCTGTGACATAAACCGCAATGCCCTTGTCCTGAAGGTCTTCACGCAGTTTCCACATCCCATATTCCTTGGTGATGATTCCTTCCTCTTTGAGCGTCTTCACAATCTTGCCGTAGTAACTTCCGACATGTTTGTGAAGCTTTGACATTGAAACTACCTGTAAATCAGATGGCATATAATGCTCATCAACGATGGGTGTCCTGCCGATGACGCTGATTCGCTTCGGCATCCTCGACATCTCCAACTGCCACTTGCCGTTTTTTCTCTTGGCGGCATAGAGGCGCAACTGTATTTTTGATATTGATTCCATAGCTACTTCTTTTTGTTTTATGTTCTTTCGATAACAGGAATGACTCCCACGCTCTTCAGTTTCTCATAGAGGAAGCGGCGGCCTTTCTGTGTCCACTTGGTGTTCATGCGCACATCTTCCGAGCCGTCCTTGTGTTTAATGAGGTAGGTCTCGCTGGTCACATAACCGCAGTCCTTGTAGTCGGCATAGAGAATCCACTGCTTGCCGCGCTGGTACTGGATATTCATGTCCTTAAGCCGTCGGTTGAAGCGGATGGACGACTCGCCATAGTCCTGTGCTATCTGTGTGACCAAGACGCTGCTCTTCGTGGCAAGGATGATGTCAAGGTAACTCACCTTGTCCTTCATCTCCGTCACTTCCTGCTGCAGGTCATCCACCTTGGAACCCAACTCAACGATGCGTGTCCTTTGGTGTTCACACTCCTGTTCGGCAAGCAGACGCTTCTGTCGCTCTTCCTTCAGATTGACAGCTAACTGTATCAGGAAGTCTGGCTCTGTCAATGCCTTCTCGATGGTCTGTTGTGTCATGTAGGCACCATGCTTGCGGATAGTGGGGAGCACCTCCGATGTCACCCAATGCTTGAACTCACGTGCCTTGGGCATCTTGGATGACAGTATGAGCGCGTAGAGTCCTGACTCGTTGATAAAGACGGTGTTAGCCTTGTAGTTGGAACCTGATACCTGAATTAGGTATGAGGTTTTGTCCTCTTCATCTACGTGATTCACAATGGCATTGGAGGGATTCTTGTACCCAAGAACTTCAGCAACGTCCTTTCCCATGAAGCCAACTTGACCGTCGGGCATTTCCAGTGTTCGTATCTGTCCAAACTCTGGGTTTTTGAAAATTTGAATGTTGTTATCCATCTCTGTTCTGATTTATCTGTTTACACTTTCTTCACCATCGCCGCCGCTGGAATCATCGCCGTCAGTGCCTGTCGTGCTCCTCACACCCTTCATGTTCTCCTGCCAACGGCTCTTGGCATCGCTGATGATGCTGCCTTTCTGCACCACACGGTCGTTGGTGGCTGCCAAGAGGACGGTGGTCTGTCTTTGGGTGTTGAGCTGAACGATATATTTGAGCAATGTCTCGTTCTGTGCCGTCAGGTCGGCATAAATGCTCAGATACTGTCGTTTCCTCTGCGCATTGGGCATATAGGCATCCTTAGTGGACTTCACCGCACACTGGTACATATTGTACAGTTCCTCCCAACGGCGTTTGTCGTTGATGGTGCCGCCTGTGGGGATGATGTGGTCGATGTTCGCCTTCATCTTGTCCAACTGACCGTTGATTTTGCTGCTCTCGGCAAGCCAGGCAAGGTCTATCTCACGGTCGGCGACGTTCAGGGCTTCCACCTCCGCACGCTTGGTCAGGGCAGAGTCTATCTTTTCCGCATCATCCACTTGGTTGTAGAGGTTGATGCCGGCAAGGGTGCGGAAGCCCAACTTGTTCTTCTCTGCCGCCGTCTTCTTGTAGCTGTTGTGCAACAGCCAATAATAGAACTCAGGGGTGAGAGAACCGCCACCCGTCTCCATCACCGTTATCTGGTTCTGCTTCGATGAGTCGTGGTTGTAGGTTACGCTTTGGGCTGTGGCTGTGATGGTGGCTACAGCCGCCATGATGAGTATCATTGTCTTCTTCATATTCATTCTTCTTTTGTTTGCAATCCGTCAATAGTCAAGTTTTCCTGCCACTTTCCATCGGCTGAAGGCATCTTCGAGTATCTCTTCCTTCGTCCGGGTGCGATACACTTTCTCTTTCCAGTAGCCCATGCGCAGCTGTACATACCGCCATGTCTGGAAGTATGCTTGGTTCAGATGTTTCTCTATCAGGTCCAACGAGTTGTTGATATTGTCCAACACCATCAGCAGGTCAGAGGTGGAACAGGCTGCCGCTCCCGTGGCATACAACACGAGGTCGTTGACACTATGATAGAGCTGACTTCCCTCGTTGTATATGTTGTCGATGGCTTTCTTGTTGATGCTGATGAGCATCGTGTCTGCCAGTTCGATGTGCTTCCGCTTGATGACCTTATCATTAAAGTCCTCCAAGAGGTTCTTGTAGTCACTGATGCGGTCGCTCACCGTCTGATAGGTGCTCTTCACATTCAGCACCGTGCGCAATGACTGGTACATCACATCGATGATGTCAAAGGCACGGGTGTATTTGTCCAAATCCACGTTCAGTTCCTTGTACTTGCCCACCTCCTCGCTACTGTATTCATGCAGCAGTTGGTTGCTGTATTCCAAGGTACTTCGTGCCAACAAGAGGCTTCGCTGCATCTTGTGGTCGTTGATGTATGCTTCTACCGACACCGCATCAAAGCCCCATTGCGCCAAGGCTGTCTTGGGGAAGAGAGTTATCAGTAGGAGAGCTATGATGATGGTATGTCTCATTCTTTGTTCCTCCCTCAATTTTCATTTTCATTCTCGTTCTCGTTTTCGTCACCATCCCCTCTGTTCGGGTCTGCATTCTCTCTCCATCGCTCGTAGCACTCTTCAATGAGTGTCCTTCTGCGACCTTGGTCAGCATCTATCGAGGGAAGAATGTCCTTCAGCACGTCGATAATGCTACGCTTGTAGTGCATCATTTTTTCTAATGATACCAAGTCGGCGTATATATTGGTGATACGGCTATCTACTTCACGGGCTATCTCCAGGCGGTCGCTCGACCAGAGCAGGTGTATCACATCGTCATTGTCAGCAGTCTGTGTCGCCTCGCTCTTGGCATACTCCGTAGTGATGCTGCACGTCGGGAACTCCTGGGCTATCTCTGAGATACGGCTGTTCACCTGCCGCGTCTTTTCCTCATCAGAGGCATTCGGGTCAAGGGTCAGCACATCCACTACCTGTGTGTCGGTGTATTCCGAGGTCAGTTCCCACGAAATTTGCAGTATCGCACGGTGTATCTTGATGCCAAGGAAGTACTTGGGCTTCCTCGCTATGGAGAGTGTTGCCTTGAAGGTGATGATGCCGTTGATGTTAGGCATGGTGGCTGTGCGCACGTAGGTATAGCCGTTCCACGAACCGGCTCCTTGCCACGTGAGGTTGTAGGCTGACTTCACATCCTGCATGATAGCAGGAATGCGGTAGTAGTCATCGGTGGCTGTGGCATTGTCGTTAGCCGCCTCGCTCTTGGCATCCTGTATGTCTGCCAACTGCTGCTGCCATGTCGCCAACTCCCTTTTCAGGTTGTCTATCTTCGTCTTGTTGGCATTGTATTGCTGTCGCAAGGCAGGGGCTTCCTCTACGGAAGCATTGGCTATTTGCGTGAGCAGGTTCTTGTTCTCTGTCTCCAACTGGCTTATCTGCGCCTCCAACAGGGCTATCTTGTTGCTTGCCTCACGTTCCTTCTCGTCCAGTTCCGAGAGGTCAAGATTGTTCTCCGTGACGGTTGTCCTCATGGCGCACTCCTTGCTGTGGGCATTGAGCGAACCGCCGCACTCACGGCACTTGTACCGCGTGCTGCCTTGTCCGAGGGTGACACCGTCCGAACAGGTGACACTGATGGTCACGCTCTCCACGCCCTTCAGCTTGGCGGCATCGGTGGCTTGGTAGTAGCGGCGTGCATCACTGCCGATGTAATAGACATAGCCCTCTTCGTTGTCGTTGTACTCCGAGAGACGTGCCTGCAACTGGCGTTTGAAGGTATTCAAGTCCATACTGTAGGAGTCGAAGACATCCTCATACACCTCTTCTACGTTGTTCCAACTCTTGGAGACGTGTATCTCGTAGGCATAGGCTTTCTTGGTCTGCTTGCCGCCACGGCTGATGATGTACGCGGACATCCAGTAGTTCATCGTATAGGTGAAGCCGTCGTTCTGTGCATTGAGCTGCTGCACACGGCTGCGACTCCATCCGGCATGGTTTTCCGAGTTTGTCAATATCTGCTCTCGCTGCGTGCTGTTAGGGTAGAAGTTGGGGTCGGAAGTATTGATGCGATACCAATGGTCACCGTTCAGAATGCTGTTGTCATCGGTCGGAGGATAGTAGTCACAGAGGCTCACGCTGCCTTGGTCTCGTCGGGCGATGTACCAACGCTGCGTGTAGTAGTTGCCCTGCGTCTCGCTCAGATAGTCTGTCATCCACGAGGTGATGTTGTAGTTGGAGAGGTCAAAGAGGGCTGCCACGTTGTCCTCGCCACCCACCAGACTGAGGAGGGTGCTGCCGATGCCGTTCTCTGCCTGTTCATAGAGGTCATGGTAGTTGTCATAGATGTCCAGTATCTTGCTCACCTTGCCATTGAACAACTCATTGAAGGCACTCTTCTGCAAGAGTGCGTCCGATGCCCCGTTGATGCCTGCCGTAGCCAACGATGCTCCCATGTTGTAAAGGGTTTCGATGTCTGCGGTGAGGTTCTCCACGGTGAAGTTGCCAGGCACACTGGCGATGTCGTCCAACAGCTGCTGCCAATCCACATTGCCTATCTCCGAGAGCTTGAGGATGGCGGCTATCTCCTGGTTGATTTCCAAAAACTGGATGTCGGCAAAGGTCAGGCTGCTGTTGGTCACCACGCTTTCAAACTGCATACACAGCGACTTGGTGTCGGCACATATCTTCATCAGGTAACTGCCCCAATAGAGGGCGGTCTGCGGACTCTTCAGCATCATGCCTGCCACCGTCCAGATCTTGGGCATAATCTTGTTTGCCACCATATTGTGGATGCGGCGGTAATAGTAGTTCTCCGTACTGCTGCTCCAGATGCCGAGGTCGGTGAATGCCTTGCGCTCCAAGAACTTGGCGGCGAAGATACCGGCAGTGGCAACCTCTGCGGCATTGTAGTGCTTCAAGATTTCGCCCGCCTGCTCGTTATAATAGCTCTCAGCCATAGCTCCAGCACCGAATGCGGCAGCCATGGCGGCAACGGTCTGCTTGTCATAGTTCACGCTGTAATACTGCGCATGAACCTTTCCCACGACAAGCGTCAGACACATATATATTATAATAAGGTGTATACGTCTCATTGCTTCACTACTTTACGTTTCTACTACTTTCAGTTTCTACTATTCCACTACTTTACTACTTGTAGTATTTACTATTGGTAGTATTCACTACTGATAGTATCTACTACCCAGCCACCGTTGACTTCGTCTTCGTCCGACGTGACTCGGGATAGCCCAAACGAGTTTGGGACTCTCCTCTCGCTACTCCGTCCGTTCCCGATGATTTTGTCATCGGGCTGTTGTCCCTCAGATTGAGCACCTTTCCCGCCTCATTCACCTTCTGCGCAAATGCCAACGACTTCCCGATGCCACTGGCATCCCAGTCCCAGCAATACCGCTCAATAGCCTCCTGATGGCTGCACTTCAGTTCTCGCTTATACAATTTCAATGCCTCCTTCTCAGCTCGCTCGGTGGTGTAGGTCATATAGCACTCGTGCGGTTCCTCCACACCATAGACTCCGCTCGTCGAGCCACGTCGGATAAACACCTCACGGAAGAAACTGCGTCCTTCCTTGTTCTCTAATCGGTTGACCGTGAAAATCTTCTTGCAATCCACATCGGTCAAGCCCAGTATCGCCTTGATCTCGTCGAAACGCTCACGGAACTTGCTCTGGTCGAGCAGCATCACCACGTCGGAATTGTTGATGATGGCTTCCTTCACGATGGGACTGCCGATGATGTCCTGTATCTCCTGTGTCACCACGCCCACGCTCGCCCAGAACTTTCGGGCGGTCTTGTAGAGGTACTTGATGTACTCGGCCATCAACGGCGAGGCGATGGCTTTCCATGCCTCCTCGATGACTAAGCACTTGCGGTTCTTCTTCAGGCGCATCTTCTGCAAGAACACGTCCATGATGATGAGCGTCACGATGGGGAAGAGCTGCTTGTTCTCCTTGATGGCATCCACCTCGAAGACGATGAAGGTCTCGTCGAACAGGGTGCTATCGACGTTCTCGTTGAGAATCTTGTCGTACTTGCCGCCACGGTAGAAGTTCTGGAGCATGTAGGCGAAGTTGTCGCAGTCGATGGTGGTGATGTTGTTCTCGATGCATATCTGGTCGAGACGCTCACAGGCAAACTCATAGAACGAGTCGAAGGACAGCGTCTTCACTGCCAATGCCATGCGCCGCTCCTCCAGTCCGTGGATGAGTTTCTCCACCTTGTCGTGTATCTGAGTCAGCTCCGTGCCGCGCCGCTTCTCCATGGTGGAGAGGTTTTTTCTCAGTGTCTCCTTCTGTGAGGAAGGATAGGGCTGAACGCCGTTGAAGTAGAAGTCGTAATATTCCGTCACCAACTGCTCCACCACACGGAACTCCAGTTCGGGTATCTGCACCTCCGAGCCTTTCCATATCAGCAGAATCAGGTTCTTCAGGAAGTCGATCTTCTCGATGTTCAGCTCCCGCTTGCTGATGTTGAAGGGGTTCATGGTGATGGGCTTGTCCTCCGTATAGGCGATGTACTTGCCGCCCACATACTCGCAGAGTCCCTCATACGAGTTACCCGTATCGACCATGACGATGTCGGTGTTCTGCTCCCACAACTGGCGCACCACGCTGTTCATGTGGAATTGATTTTCAATGACTTTTATCGCTGATAATCAACTACATAAGAAAATAACGGTACAACTATCCGTTAAGGGAAAAGAGGGGGTGAAAAAGTTGCTTTGAGGGAGTGGAAGGATTAGAAAAGGCATGTGTTTTAATGAAGGATTTAACAATAATTTAACAGATAATAAGCATTTTTGTTATTAGAGACTAAGAGAAAAAATACAAAATCTCGACTGAATACGCTGTATGTCAGCGAAAATGCGTAACTTTGTGCTATGAGTGGAACTGAATTTTTGTTTATATTGGCTTTCGGAATAGTCATCATAAGTGGACTGGTCGCAGTAAAGCTCAAATATGACAACCGGAAGAAATGGTGGTTGCCGTTGGCAATCGGCGGCGGAATTGCTGTTATCATTATAGCCTTTATTATTTGGGTAATAATTGATTTTATGAGTACTCCTCTTTGCGTGTAATTTACATTTTTTGTTTATCCCTATAAAAATACGAGGTTGTAACTGAGTGGTACGAGCAACTCACGCATCAAGATTATCGTGGCTACGGAAGTTACTCCCATGGCTCAAATAGACTGGGATAGATTCGGTTGAAAATCCAGCTACCGACAAATTCTGCCCCCCACTTTGCGGTTCTCACTCACATTCAAGACAACCTTGACAAACGCCTATCTCCCGACAAGTTCAACGAAGTTCTCGAAATTCATAAAGGGATTTAACGCTATCGGTAGTTGTCAAGGAATTGCTTATCACTGCTGAAAATCAACGCTATATCCAATTCAAGAAACAAGCGAGGTACAAACTTCATTAAATAGTAGCCAAAACAGAAGGGAAAAGCGGGAAAATGAGGCTTAAACATCAAAATCACGCTATAAAAGGATAAGATTTCAGTTTTCCCATTCAGTTCAAGCACTTTACACATAATAACGCAATGGTTTTAGCGAGAATTGTATTAACTTTGTAGCACGAACAAAAGCATTAGGTGTATGAAGAAGTGGCAGAAAATATTAGGCATCATCGTATTAGTAGTTTTGGCAATTCTAAATGTTGCGATGTGTATATTTTATTTTGACTACGCAGCCTCAATATATTTTGAGCCGGGAGGAAGCACTCAAAACGCTATTGAAATAATGCGTACATATTCACAGCACGCTATAAAGGGTGTGAGTTATCTCGTGTGCGCCAACTATATCATAGCTCTATGTCTGTTCATATGCCTTTGGCGGAAAGGGGGTAAGAAATGAAGTTGACCGATAAACTATTTTGGATGTTGGTGATTGTGATAGCGAGTGCTGCTGTTGCATCTGCCCAAGCTGTTTTCTCAGTAGAGGAAATAAGCTACGTTGAATATGCCAATGCAGAAAAAGAATGTTCTCGCTATAATGTTATTCCGGCAGACACCATTACCGATAACAAAATCGTGAATATGGTGTTAAAAGAATCGCAGAATAAGTTTGAACGGCTTGATTCTGCAACCCGACTGAAATAGTTATCCAATCATAACTATCAATGTTGTATGAAACAGCAGAAACGACATAATAAACCAGCAAAAAAGAAACAGTCTGCTAAAGACAATGCCAAATACTTGTCTTGGTTGTTTATCGTGCCTGCTTGCGCATATCTCTTATGGTTTTGGCATATAGATAACAAAACTTTATTTGAACCAGAATGGTGGTGGTTAATAGTCTTCGCGATAATCGGTTTTGCCGTTGGTATTATACGATTGATTAAAGACAAAGAGATTGTTTGGAATTGGAAAGAATACTTAGGCAGTATCTTCTATTCTTTAATATATTCAGTCGGTGGAATCATAGTATCTTTGTTATTAAAGTCAATAATCGTACTTGTAAACTACTATATACCCTCAAGCCGTCCTTATTATGAAGAATCGGCAATCGTTCTTAGCAAGAACTATTTCAACGGGTATAGAGCAGCAGAACACTATGATGTTGAATGTCAATTTGAGGAAGAACAAATCGGCACTCAACTCATTAATGACTACGAACTCTACGACCAAGTCCAAATAGGAGATACTATCATTTTCACCCTCCAAAACGGCTTCTTCAACATTCCCATCATAAAAGACAAAACCAAACAATAAAATCCCCTCTTATGAATAAGTGGCAGAAAATAGCAGGCATAGTGTCGCTTGCAATCTTGGCGATAATAAATTTCGTAATATATGGGTTGTCAGATATGCAAACTATATATAAAGGACACCCTTCTGTCGAAAGAGTCCTGTCCGATTCTCATGATGCCTTATTGAATATTGGGTATCTCGTATTGGCTAATTATCTCATTATAGTATTCTTGTTCATTTGCCTTTGGCGGAAAGGATGCAAGCGATGAAATTTATACATCTTATATTATTAGGCATTTGTAGTCTCTCGCCTATATCGTGCAAGGGTAAAAATGCTACGTTCATTTCTAATGATACCATACAAGATTCTATTATTCCGGAAAATGATCCGCTCAAAATTGAGCGCGACGCTCTTGGTGCAGTGTATTATTGGATAGACAATAATGCGCTTGATCTCGCTCGAATTGATTATAGCGATTTATATGAAACATATATGACCCCGATTGAAGGGCAATTGTTTGAGGACTGTACTCAGCTATTCATTGATGGTAAACTGCGTTTAGAGCCTACCTTTCTAAAAACATATAGTTATTGGGGTGACTACACTTATGATGCTCCTGTCAACGGGATACTTGGCAATGATTTCAGACGGATAGAGGTCTATTTCTATCCTGATGCGGTAAAAACTGATTCCGTAACATACTCCGTAAGAGGGCGATCAAAGGTGAAGAAGAATGTCTGCGATTTTTCGGGAGAAGTCAAAATCAAGAAAATCTACCATGTTTTTGAGCGTGATGCCGATTCTCCTGACTACTATAAAATTATCGCCGCTTATTCGCTTAAGGAAGATTCTACACAAAATGGAAGCGGATTGTTTCACGGTATATTGGGCGCATACGGATATGTCACGGATAATAGTCCAGATGTCATTAGGGTAGACAACACAGATCAGGACGGCGACGGATATATGAACCGCTCCTATGTCGGCACATGGCAAAGCTATAAGAATCCTGCGACAGTAAAACGCTGTATGTGGGGAGATAACCGTCTGCCATTCCGCTTTGATTTCGATATAGGAGCCGGAGAAATCCGCGTTAATCCAAAATATGCCTCGCCCGAATGGGATAGATTCCTGCAATGTAAAGACCTTGATATTGTCGAACCCGAAAGCGGAGACAGTCGTGCAACATACAAAAATCCGTGGTGGTAATGAAACTGACCGATAAACGATTTTGGATAGCTTGGGGAATGTTGCTCCTTATCATGGTTGTGTGTTGTATATCCGAGGGTTGGAGGGAAGATACGACTTTGCTTGGCGGTGTTTATGCGATGTCGCTGTTATCGACTTGGCTGTGCCATAGGGTAAGACCGAGAGTTGTCTATGGCAATTTGATTGTGATGATTGTGTATAATGTGATATTGGCTTACAATCTTGTTTTTAACAGTCGATACGGAGCCGGAATGACATGGTGGTATTATGCGATTCTCCTAAACACAATCCATTCAATAG
>ENA-UOIY01003072-UOIY01003072.1-human-gut-metagenome-genome-assembly--contig:-P114-NODE-3072-length-11135-cov-24.682671_pt1 | contig 11135 bp, 8 predicted proteins | sample MGYA00242335_ERZ723882 | MGnify/ENA metagenome assembly ERZ723882
TAGGACGCAAGATTTTCATTCTTGAAAGGGGGGTTCGATTCCCCCACGGGCTACCAAATAAAGAAGTTATCGAATATTCGATAGCTTCTTTATTTTTATCCTGCTTTGTGCAGGGTATGCCGACGGCTCAGTTAGAAAACGGCTCAGCCTTAAAATTTAGACCGTTGACCCGAAAATGACGGATTCATGAAGGATTGTGCTTTAAATTCTTCATAATAAACGACTGTAGGCAAGCGGATTAGACACTTATGAAGGATTTGAATCAAAATAAACCTGGATAGTCTTGTACAGGGGGGCTGAATCAACAGAAGGGTCAGTCCGAAACATAAGACAACGGGACAGATCCAACTTATTCATCGACTCCGCCCCGTCCTATGTCAGAATGCCATAAAAGAATATGATTATTCAATCTCTCCAAAAAGCTCAGCCAGTTTATTTGCCAAAGCCTCACCACGAAGATTTTCTCCTACCATGACCCCTTGGGCATCTATCAAATACATAGTAGGAACAAATTTCACTTTATATATATCAGCAATACCTTCAGTATCCAAAAAATTAGGCCACTGAAGTTGTTCTTCTTTCAGCGCTTTTGTCCATTCCGCCTCTTTTTTGTCAATAGAGATACTTACAATCTGGAAACCCCTGTCTGCATATTGCGTATAGAGTTTTTTCAAATTAGGAATCTCCTTACGGCAAGGATTACACCATGATGCCCAAAAATCAATAAGGACATACTTCTTACCTTGGCACAAATCGGTTAAAGTTACCGATTTCCCATCTTGTGACTTGGCTGTAAAGACAGGCACTTTAGAACCGATCTGACTATCAGGAGCCACACTCTCTTTCACCATTTTTCCATAGCGGGAATGTTTAGCCTCTTCTGACAAGGCATCATACCACGGTTTCTGCTCTTCGGTAAGATAAGAAAACAAACTGATCATCATCAGAGGCCCCCAATAAGAATCTTTATTGTCCATAACTAATTTATAGTAAGTGGCATCTACCGTAGCAAAGAACAAACTATCGGCCACGGCAGATGCTTTGTAAGCTTCCGTAGCAACGACAGAATCCATCAAGATCTTATCTTTGGCAACTCTCGCTTTTCCATAGGCAGCACGGATATCCTTAAACTTCTCGTTATTCGTCACATAAATAGAATCCAAGGCATCACGTGTGCTCAATAATTTTACATATTTGTCCGTCAAAGGAGATCCCGTCACTGAAACCTGTGAGAAATTATAATTCACGGTTCCATTAAGGTTTTCAGAAGTCACCTTACCCTCCACGCTTATACTGCCATTCTCCAATATCAGAGGCATGGAACCGTATGCATCTTTCACCATCAACCGTACAGCCAGAGGTTCATCCGCCACCCCTTTAAATATAAATTTTCCATCTACAACAGTAGTGTCCGCCACCGGTTTTTCATGACCATGACTTACAGGAAATAACTGTACATGGGATCCGTCAGGAATTCCATCAATTGCAGCTGTCAGTGTGTACCCCGTTACCGACTGCCGGGTACAAGATGCCATCATCACCAAAACAACGGCGGATGTTGCTAATAAATACATCAATTTCATAAAGTCTGTTTTTATAGGTTATTTAGATACATTTTGAGTGATAGTTCCATTACCCGGATTCTGAACGGCACCTGCCGGGAAAGGCATAATCCAAAGATGTGAAGCCGGGGTTAATGTATAAGTCTGCCCTTCCCATGTTTTGGATAGCGCACGTGCAAAAGTACCTTCGGCATTAAACCTCCGGGCATCAGCGAATGGCACAATAGTGAAAATCAATTCATTGTCTTTCGTACGTCGGATCAAGTCAATGGCTTCTGTCAAAGTTGAAGCCTGCAAGGGTTGATATATCTCCGGCAGAATACGGGTCTTACGTACCTTGTTCAACACATCCATAGCAGCAGAGAAATCATTACCTGTGACCTGACGTGCCAAACATTCGGCCTTGATGAGATATACCTCGCAAGTGGTCAGACCAGCCCCGTTGAAATATCCTTTGGCCAAACCTTGATAGTAAGTATCCTGATTTACCGTACGCAGTTTCCAGCGGGAAAAAAAACGTGCATCCCCTTCCTCGAAACTCTCCGCACGTTCCACCGGAATATTAAGTTCGCTGGTAGCATAGTTAGGATTACCCTCTCCACAACGGAAATAGTAATTCTCCACATAATCATACCCTGTCGCTGACGGTAACGACGGATAACTGTCTTCTTTTGTAATAGCTTCCTTATGACTGTTGTAATAAGATATCCAATCATACAGATTATCATTCTGTTCCAAAGCCATATCCGCGTATTTCAGCGCTTCTTCATAATTCGCCATTTGCAGATAAACCCGTGCCAAGAAGGCATAGGCTGCTCCCAAATTGGGATGGATAACAGTCCTTGACTGTTGGGGTAATCCTTGTTCTATGGCTTCTTTCACATCTTTAATCATGAAATCATAGATTTCTTGAATAGTGACCTGCTTGTGAGGAGCATTGATATCGGCACTGGTTATCAAAGGTACACTCAGTTTAGTACCGGCAGTTGCAGACACATAGGTATCAGCATAATAATTGGCCAGTATGTAATAGCTCATAGCACGAATCACTTTGGCATAAGCCATTACCTCATTGCGTTCGGAATCAGTCGCTTCGGTTGCAACGGGAACATGCTCCAGCAAGAGATTACAAGTGGAAATAGCCATATAACTACGGTAATAAGTCCCTTCGTCCTGATTGTTCAGTACAATTCTGTCCGCTGTTTCATTCCACAGATAATTGGCACTCGTAAGGGTAACGCTAGTCAGACTGCTTTGTCCTACAAATTTATCATTCAACAGATAAAGACTATTCGTTACAGGAATATAGCCAATGGTATATTCATCTCGCAGCAATGCTTCAAAATCAGCCAAGGTAGTAGGAATTTTGTTCCCTTTGGGAACAATATCCAAATAATCATTACAAGAAGTCAGATTTATCCACCCCAACACTGTCATTATCATAAATAGTATCTTTTTCATATTGCTCTCATTTAAAAGTTCAAATTGACATTACACAAATAATTTGGTTTACTATATCCCCCAAGCATCCATTTCACATCACGACTTTTAGCCAAAGTGAACACATTTTCCATACCTAGCATGATACGTGCATTTTTTACATAAAACTTCTGACATACACTTGCAGGAACATGATAAGTAACAGAGAGATTCTTCAAGCGCCAGTTATCGGCATCAAGTACATGAATGGAAGCCTTGCTATAAAGATCGGATGAGTAAGAATTATAATCCTTGCTTTCTGACGGAACATAGCGTGGTACATCGGTATATGCCTCATCACCAGGCTGACGCCAACGTTTACTCACATCCTTACTTGTCACTCCTAATCCCGGATAGGCTATATTGGTATTCCGCATTTTGTGCCCCCCTTCAAAAAGCAGTTGAGCAGCCAGTTCCCAATTCTTATAACGGAGATTGGTATTAACAGCCCCACTATAAACCGGAACAGAAGTTCCTAAATACACAGCATCCTCCACTTTTTGCGGTGAACTGCTTACATGGATATTTCCTTCCGAGTCATACACCTGAGGCTGCCCTTTACTATCCAGCCCTGCCCACAGATATCCATAAATGGCATTATAAGGCACTCCAACACGGGGATAGGCGGCAGGATAATCGAACTGAAGAAAAATAGCAGGTGCTTTTACATTGACATAAGTCACTTTATTCTTATTGTATCCCAGCACACCACCTACGTTCCAATTCCAATCTTTTCCCATAATGACATCACCGGAAAGAGTCAACTCGAATCCACGGTTTCTCATTTTACCATTATTCATGGTATAAGTAGAAAAACCAAAACCTTCAGTAGGTACTCCATTGGTATTGGCTAACAAATCCACGCCCGACTTATTATAATATTCAATAGAACCGTTCAATCGATTTCTAAACATAGAGAAATCTACACCAATATTAGCTGTAGTTGTCTTTTCCCACCGCAAATCAGGATTAGGACGGTTGCTGATAGTCCCTTGTATACCGCCCACATGGGTATTATTATTATAATAAGCCGTCATATAAGGAGCAGAATTCTTGGCGATGTTACCACCGATACCATAACTGAAACGCAGTTTCATCATATTTATAAATGAAACTTTAAAAAAAGATTCTTTGTCCAGATTCCAACCAGCACCTACCGACCAGATAGGTTTCTTCTGATACTTGGAACCAGTAGCAAACAAATTGGTACGATCCCAACGAATGCTTCCTGTCACCATATATTTACCATCATACGTGTAAGCTGCATTCCCATAAAAAGAAACAAAACGATTTACCAGTTCATAGATGTTGGAGATATCATTTTTATTGAATGATACATAGTTTCCCAAAACTCCGGTATAAGTATTACTCAGCACCCGTTCATCAATAAGATCATAAGTTAGTAAAGCCGGATCATAATTATAATATTTCCGATTATTGTATTCCGTCTTATTTTCACGTACTTCCATACCAAACAAAGCGGTCACATCATGTTTTTCTGCAAATGTCTTGTTAAAATCCAATTGCTGACGGAAATTATAAGCACGAATACTATTAGTTCCCGTTGTATAAATATTGCCATAAGGAAGATTATAAGTAGCCTGGCCACTCCCACTTGCATCAGTAGCAAATGTATTTACTTTATTACGCACAGCATAGCTTTCCTTATCTTGCAATTGGCTTGTCTTATATTCCCCTACTTCATATTGGAACGAAGCAGTGTATCTCAACCAGTCTGTGAATTTAAAATTAAGTCTTGCAAAAGTACGATTACTAAAATTCTTACTCTTCGACAAGTTTCTTCCCAATTCGTCCAAAGGGGTAATATCCATACTATACAATCCGTAAGAAGAAATAATTTCCTGTTGCGACTTACTGTACCGGTCGGCAGCCGTGTTAGTATAGTAACTTCCATCGCCATTCAACAACGAACTATAAGGAACATAATTATATCCGGGTGAGGTCAGATTATAACTCTGCGTTGTACCATCTCCATAATTCAGATACGTTCCCAAATCCAGACTCAGCCATGAAGTAAGCCGGGTAGTGTTCTGCAAATTCAATCCGAAACTCTCGCTGTCAGTATATTTATCTTCTTCCCGGTTATTCCTGTAAGACAGCGAAGCATTAAATGTATTTTTTTCCGTTCCACGCCCGATATTCAAGTTATATTGTTGCGAAAACGGATTTCGTTTACCATATTTCTTCACATCATCATAATAACGGAATCCCTGTGAAGCCAGTTCATGTAGCGTCTGCTCCATTTGTGCTTCGCTGATCGCACCTGTATGATGTTTTAAAATAGCCTGTACCCCCAAACAGGAATACATGGATGCATTGTCCAATAAATTCTGTGCATATTGGGATGCTCCCTCTCCTTGAAGATTAGGATTCATGGCCGCCCACTCCTTTTCCATCTCTATCATGTCAGCCGTACTGGCCAAGTGACCGGTATAAAAATTATAAGGGCGTACTGTCAATGTCGCTGAAAATGATACATTCAGCTGATTCTTTCCGGCTTTTTTAGTAGTGATGACTACTACACCATTAGCAGCACGAGCACCATAGATAGACGTAGCCGCGGCATCTTTTAATACCGTAATATTCTCTATATCCTCTATATTCAAATCAGGCACATTTTCGACCCAGTTGCCCAGTCCGTCAGAAATAGTTTTCTCTACCGGAAACCCATCAATCACATACAGAGGAGTAGTAAGTCCGTTCATCGAAGTCACACCACGTATCTTACCATCACTATAACCTGCTATTCTTCCCTCCATCAATGAGCTGACACTACTTAACCGTTGAGTTTCCAACTTTTTCGAATCTACTTTCGCAAATGAACCGGTAGCTCGTTCCCTGGAGATAGTCTGATATCCGGTTACCACCACCTCGTCCAGCAGTTCGGAGGCCGGCTCCAAAACAATTCTGTAACTGTTCGCACTTGTCAATCTTACTTTCTTTGATTCATAGCCCAAGTAAGAGATTTCTATCTCTTTCGCTGTGCGAAGCAGGGTCAGCCGGAAGTGCCCGTTCATATCGGTTATGACAGCAGCTAGTTCCTCCCCTTTCGTCTGGCTCACCTGACGGATGTGAGCGGCAGGCAGGGGATCTCCATTCTCATCTACAACTATACCGCTGATCATCCGGTCTGTTTGTGCATATGCCATTGTTCCACACAAAAACAATGCAACGAAAACCATCGCCAGTCGAAGTAGCTTTCCGTGGTAATCTGAATGTTTCATACTCTTCATAGATTTAATATTAATACTGTTTATAATCACTTTTTAAGTCCCGTTTTATTGTCAAAACAGTTTTACAGCTTATATTACGTCGATAGCAAATTAATGCATAAAGTTTTAAATTATAGCAAAAACAGGTTATCCAAATACAGCAATTGCCGCATTTGGATAAATTTATGATAGCAAATTAATAGATTATCTATTTTTATGCAATTCCTGCACTTTATTTCTATACTGGGCGGGAGTCATACCAGTAGCCGCCTGAAACTGGCTATAAAAAGTAGTCATGGAATTAAAGCCCAATTCAGCTGAAATCGCCTTTAGCGGAGTTTGGTTATCAGGATCGGAAAGTAAACGGACTGCCTCTTTTGTGCGGAAACCATTTACAAATTGAGTAAAAGTCTGCTTGGTCTGCTCATTAATAATTTGAGAGAGATAAGTACGATTAGTTCCCAACATTTCCGCTACTTTCTCTTTGGTCAGCAAATTGTCTGTAAATACCTTCTCCTCCCGCAACAGCGTTTCCAAACGCAGAAATAAATCCTGCTTCTTTTCATCTGTCAACGAGGATGAAGCATATTTCTCAGGTTGCGGCAAAGAAGTTTTCGTCGAGTCCGTAAGATATTCTTGTAAAAGAGCGGACTGGCGGCCTATCTCTGCAAACTGCTCGTCTATTTTGTTCTGCAATTGCTGTTCACGCCGGATAGCGTCCTGATTTTGCTTCACAATGGTAAGATACAGCTTATTTTTTCTGTAATATAAGTAATATAGTAAAGAGGCAGCTATGAAGATACAGATAAATCCGGCTATAAGCAATTGCATCTTATTTTCCTTTTCCAATAATTCCAGACGGTTTTGTTTTATCTCGTTTTCCTGCCGTTCCATATCGTATTTTGCACGTATCTCCCCCACGGCACGTTCCTTTTCCGCATTATATAAGCTATCTGTTTCCAGCTGATAGAGCTTATGATACTTCAACGCCTCTACCAGCATACCATCTTCTTCATAACATCGGGATAAAGCCTGCAACAGGTCACTTCGATAAATGGCATTAGCCTGTTGGTAAGACAGTTCTATTCCGGCTTTCAGCATCCAGACAGCCCGGTCATACTGATGATGCTCCATTAAAATTTCGGCATAGCCCAAATAAGAATTCATCACTGAAGAAATATTTCCCTGTTCTTTCAAATCCAAAGCCTTCCGGAAAAAGCCCAGCGCTTCATCATCTTTATTCAATTTATGCAGAATATATCCATAAAGATTGTAAACGTTTGATTGATCATAAAAGTCATTCTGCACCATGGTGAACTCCGCCTCCTGAATATATTTCAATGCTGTATTATAGTCACTCTTCAAATAATACATATAAGCGGTATTGGTTGAACCACTATAAATCAGATAAGGATCTTTCCGTTCATGTCCCAGTTCATAACATTCAAGGGCATATTTCAATCCTGTGCTATCATTTTTCAAATAATAAATACCGGCAATATTAGAAAGTAAAATGGAATAGAGTCTGTCATAATGACAACGTCTTGCAGCTTCAACTCCTTTGAAGAAATAAATAAGTGAACGATAATAGTCTTTTTGGACATTCGATGCATAAAGTCCCAGACCATTATATACGGAACATAAGGCGGAATCATTTTTATTACTTTCACCTATCAGCCTGGCCTGCCCTAAATGACTATAAGCCTCCTTTACATTTCCCTTCATCATATGGGCCTGCCCCAGACAAATATGAGAATAAATTACAGCGCCATTGTAATCCCGTTCATTATAACCCATCTCAAACAATTGTCGACCATAAAAGATAGCCTGATCATAATCTGCTTTATTCAGATAGAGAAAACTAACTTTCCGAAGCGCTTCTTTATCTTTAGGATACTTTTTCAGATACTCCAACTGTACATTAATGGCATTATTTATTTCTTCTTGCGCCTCTGAAACAACGGGCAAGAGTCCCAATAACATTACAACCACCCACAGTTTAAGCATCCTCATTCCTGTCATTCTTCCTTTTCTTCTTTCCGCATACTGAACTCACAGCCACAATATTGCTGATTATAAAAATTATATTCCTTAATGATAGCAATGCGACGCTCGCTCAATCCACCTTTACGCCAGTTCTGTTCCCAATAAGTGACATCCGGATAAGGGGCCGTAGCATATCGGCCCGCTTCCTCTATCTGTTCCAAACTTTTCCAACGGCTGGAAGCAAGCGTAGTAGTGATAACCGGGAATCCATGTTCGTGAGCATAACGTGCGGTTTCCTGCAGTCGCATCTTGAAACAACGCAAGCAACGGCCTCCTCTTTCAGGCTCTTGCTCCATTCCTGCCATTCGACAACGCCAGGCATCATGATCATAATCGGCATCTATAATTTCCAATCCCAAAGATTGGGCGTACCGCGTACATTCGTCCTTGCGGATAATGTATTCCTCCAACGGATAAATATTGGGATTACAATAATAGATAACCGGAGTGACACCATGCTGCATCAAGCACTCTATGATGGCTGATGAACAAGGAGCACAACAAGTATGAAGCAACACCTTGTCGGCTCCTCCCGGAACTTCAAGCTGGAATTTCTTTTTCATACGGCAAATTTAATAGATATTTGCCATACTGACCAACGGTTCGTATAATTTTTCTATATACACATTATATGCTGCAAAGTTTTACCTCCAACCCACTTTAAACTCTTTGATATAATAAGAATTAATAATTAAGGATAATTCATATCTAAATTGGTATATTTGAATCAATGAAAACAACATAATTGAGAGGATACAGATCACTATCTTTTTAAAAAACTTCTTCAGATTGAAGAGGGAGAAATAAGAGGGGTATTAGATAACATAATAAAACTCTTACAAAGTATCAGTTATATGTTTGCTCTCATATCCTATGAAAAATGAAAGAAGAATGGATAACATCTGAGAGCATGGGCAATTATTCAAAAATATACCAACGCATTACATCCGGAGTTAAGACTTCTAAAATTTTAATAGAATGGACAGAGAAGAATATCTTGAATTAGTTAAAATGAATACTGGAATAGAAATAACATCAGTAGAATCTTCTAATATAGAAGGTATTGGTTACAACGTAAAGAAACATCATCTATGGGTATCTTTTAAAAATAACAAAGTATACCGATATGATAAAGTTCTAAAGAGCAACTCAAAAGATTATTAAAAAGTGAATCTAAGAGGTAGGTACTTAAATTCTCATATTAAAGATCAATACAAAACTAGTGGGTATGAACTCAAAAACGAATCATCTTTTACTTCCATTTTCTATATTTGGAGTTTCTCTTCTGGGTCTTGTTCTATTAAACAATGAACCTAGGAGGGTAACTCCTCCTTATATAAAGGAGAGCAGAGAGGATTCTATCAAAAGGGTAAAACGATATAAAGAAGAACTTAGAAGAGATTCTATATTCTTTGCTAAAGTAGATTCAATTAAATTACTAAGGGATTCACTTAGAAATCAAAGAATCTATACCTATATCTTGAAAACTACTATCACACCAGAAAACGTAATAGTTACTGCAAGGAAATCTGGTTATCAACAAGTAACTTTAGATACTCATTATACCAAGCCACAATTATATTACTTGGTATTTACTTCTACCAAACAAATGTCAATAGAAGAGGCATCTGCTTATGCCGATAGGAATCCTGATAAAGTTACTAAGCTATCACAACAACAGTATGATCAGAGATTTGGTAATCAATCATCAGAATATGATTTCTATCTTGATAACCTAGATTCTTATTATGATGACCCAGAAAACCTAGATGAGAACCCAGATGAAATTTTTGATTTCTTACTCGACTAGGGATTCTCAGCTAATATGTTATGATTTGCTTTCAAATTAGTATCTTTGAACCATTGGAAACAACTTCAAAAAGTTGCACCTTTGCATCGAACAGTTGTGATTTGCTTTCAAATTAGTATCTTTGAACCATTGGAAACAACTACATGCTTCGCTTTACGTTTATCCTTGTGTTGTGATTTGCTTTCAAATTAGTATCTTTGAACCATTGGAAACAACCTTCAACAGGTCAAGAACGCTATGCATAGGGTTGTGATTTGCTTTCAAATTAGTATCTTTGAACCATTGGAAACAACCTGACTTTTCGGCTTCCGCTCCGGATACCCGTTGTGATTTGCTTTCAAATTAGTATCTTTGAACCATTGGAAACAACTCAACCTTTTCTTGGGTTGATTGAATTCCTGTTGTGATTTGCTTTCAAATTAGTATCTTTGAACCATTGGAAACAACAGTAGTCAAAACCTTGATTGAATCAACTAGTTGTGATTTGCTTTCAAATTAGTATCTTTGAACCATTGGAAACAACTCAATGTAAGTAAGATCTACTATGCAGATTGTTGTGATTTGCTTTCAAATTAGTATCTTTGAACCATTGGAAACAACTACTTATACTGAAGTAATTGTACGTAATGGTTGTGATTTGCTTTCAAATTAGTATCTTTGAACCATTGGAAACAACTCAATTCCTGATACTCTTTAGATTGGTCCAGTTGTGATTTGCTTTCAAATTAGTATCTTTGAACCATTGGAAACAACCTTAACAATAAAGGAACGAATAGCATCCATGTTGTGATTTGCTTTCAAATTAGTATCTTTGAACCATTGGAAACAACGAAGATGCTTGACAGGTTTATTAAGTGTATGTTGTGATTTGCTTTCAAATTAGTATCTTTGAACCATTGGAAACAACGAAAACCAGATATTGATTCTGGAGTCAATGGTTGTGATTTGCTTTCAAATTAGTATAATTTAACCAGTGGAAACAACACCTGTAAGAAGATAATAAAG
>ENA-UOIY01003077-UOIY01003077.1-human-gut-metagenome-genome-assembly--contig:-P114-NODE-3077-length-11116-cov-3.437302_pt1 | contig 11116 bp, 9 predicted proteins | sample MGYA00242335_ERZ723882 | MGnify/ENA metagenome assembly ERZ723882
CGCGGAAGATGACGCCAAGTCGTAGCCCGCTTTTCCGTGCTCGCGGCGAAGACGCACGCGTAGGGTCTTACGAGGCCCAATCGCTGCATTTTCTTTTCCGGTATCCTACTGCGGGTTTTAACCATTCGCGCTCTTCTTGCGGCCATTGTCGGGCTTTTACAGTGGAGACGCTGTTGCGTTCTCCTTCAGTTTCATTTCGTGAAGTACAATAATCCAGTTTGAGTCACATACCCAATCAATGGGTTTGATACTGCATATCGAGGAGCTTATTCAATGACGGACTTCAAGAACGAGTTTTGCATGCATACCGCAACATGCGGCGAGCTGCGTAAGAGTGATGTTGGGCGTGAGGTTGTGCTTACTGGCTGGGCTTGGCACAATCGCGACCATGGTGGGCTGATTTTCTGCGATCTTCGCGACCGCGAGGGCTATACCCAGGTTGTTGTTGACCCCGACTGCGTCAGTGAAGAAGAGTTCCATATCGCCGAGCATCTTGGACGCGAATACGTTTTGCAGATTTCCGGTCGTGTGCGCGCTCGTGGTGAGGGTGCCGAGAATCCGAATATGGTCACAGGTGAAATCGAGGTTCTTGCGACCTCTGTCAAGGTTCTCAATACTTCCGTCACTCCGCCTTTTTCCATCGAAGACGGCATCGAGACAGATGAAACCACTCGTATGAAGTGGCGTTACCTCGACCTTCGTCGCCCTGAGATGTATGCGAATCTCTTGCTTCGCCATAAGGTTGCGCAAGCGATGCGCCAGGCTCTCAACGAGCGTGGTTTCATCGAGGTTGAAACTCCGATCCTTGCAAACTCTACTCCTGAAGGCGCGCGCGATTACCTCGTGCCTTCCCGTCCGAACCCGGGCACGTTCTATGCTTTGCCGCAGTCTCCGCAGCAGTTCAAGCAGATGCTCATGGTCGGCGGCATTGAGCGCTATTACCAGATTGCCCGTTGCTTCCGCGACGAGGATCTGCGCGCTGACCGTCAGCCCGAGTTCACTCAGGTCGACATCGAGATGTCGTTTGTTGAAGAGACTGACGTGATGGATCTCATGGAAGGTGTCTTTAAGGAAGTCCTCAGCGCTGCCGGTGTGGAGCACGAGTTCCCTCTTCAGCGTATGCCTTGGAAAGAGGCGATGCAGCGCTTCGGTTGCGACCGCCCCGATGTCCGCTTCGGCATGGAGCTTGTCGATCTGACAGACCTTATCAAGGACTGCAATTTCAAGGTGTTCACGGGCGCTGCTGCCAATGGCGGTGTTGTGAAATGCATCAACGCGAAGTCTGCCGGCAATTGGTCGCGCGGCGAGATTGAGAAGCTTGCCGACATCGCTGCCGCAAATGGCGCGAAGGGCATGGCATGGATCGCCTACACCGATGCCGATACCGATCTTGTGGGCAAGAGCCCCATCATCAAGTTCCTCGGCGAGGAGACGCATAATGCGATCAAGGAAGCCGCAGGCGTCGAGCCGGGCGACCTGCTTCTCTTCGCGGCCGATACCTTCGATACGGCAAGCGCCGTGCTCTCCGCGTTGCGCCTGCATATGGCCGATGCTCTCGGTATCGAGCGCAACGGTCATGCTCTTCTGTGGGTCGTCGACTTCCCCATGTTCCGCTACGACGTGGTCGAGAAGAAGTACGCCGCCGAACATCATCCGTTTACGATGATTCCTGAAGAGGATTGGGACAAGATTGAGTCCGATCCGCTTGCCTGCTCGAGCTATAGCTATGACATCGTCATGGACGGTTTCGAGATGGGCGGTGGTTCTATCCGTATCCATAATGCGGAGCTGCAAAAACGCGTCCTTCGTCGTCTTGGCGTGGAAGATGACCAAATGGAAGAGAAGTTCGGCCACCTGATCCATGCGCTCGAGCTTGGCGCTCCTCCGCATGGCGGCATTGCGCTTGGCCTTGACCGTCTGGTCATGCTGCTTGCAGGCAAGCAGTCCATCCGCGACGTCATCGCTTTCCCGAAGACTTCGAGCGCATCCGACCCGATGACGGGCGCGCCGAATGAGGTAACCGGCCGTCAACTCAAGGAAGTCAACCTGCGACTTTTGTAATTCCCGATTCGCCTGACGGCAAATCGGGAACCGTCGACGCTGCGAGCCCGGCTGACGGCGCAGCTGGCGTTCCAAAGATTGCTCACGTACCCAAGGTACGCTTCGCAATCTTTTCGCGCCATCTGCACTCGTCAGCTGGGCTCTCGCTGGCTTTAGGGCGAAAGTAGACAGGCGTACGCTCCTGCTTAATGGGATAGTGCCTACCTCTCGCTGACTTTAGGGCGGATGGGGCATTCGCTCGACGCCTCTTCCCATCATTTGAAAGGACCCTTATGAAAACTCTACGCCCGTATCCTCGCGCGACCATTACGCCGAAGGGCGAGCATGCCTTGGAGAAGGGGCATCCTTGGGTGTACGAGGCGGAGGTTGTCTCGCTTGAGCCGGCGCTGGGCGAGGCTGTAGTTGCCAACGGCTCGATTGTCGACGTCGTGAGCCGCAAGGGGTCGTATCTGGGGTCGGGCTTGTTGTCCGAGAAGAGCAAGATTCGCATTCGCCTCATCACCCGCAATGCGAACGATCGCTTCGACCGTGCCTTTTGGAAGCGGAAGGCGCAGTGGGCGTGGAATTACCGGAAAACGGTGATGGGCGCCGATGCGAGCGCATGCCGCGTTCTGTTCTCCGAAGCTGACGGGTTTCCCGGCCTTGTCGTCGATCGCTTCGAGGATGTTCTCGTAGCCGAGACGCTTTCGGTGGGGATGGAGCGTTTGAAGCCGATGATCTTCCCCGCGCTTCTCGAAGTGCTGGCCGAAGACGGCATCGCGATTCGCGGACTCTATGAGCGCAACGACGCTTCGACCCGCTCTCTCGAAGGACTCGCACAGACTGCGGGATGGTTTGCGGGCGCCGCGGAGGATGCGGCCTGCTCGCTCGACCCGATCAATCCCAGCCAACCCGAGGCTGCGGTGTTCGGTCCCACGACGACGCAGATTATGGAAAACGGCGTTCGCTACGAGGTGGATTTCGAGAACGGACAGAAAACGGGCTTCTTCCTCGACCAGAAGTACAATCGGCGTGCCGTCGCGCAGCTCGCGGCGGGAAGACGCGTTCTTGATTGCTTCACGCATACGGGCAGCTTTGCTCTGAATGCCGCCCATGGCGGGGCGGAGTACGTGAACGCGGTCGATATCTCCGAGCTTGCCGTCGCTCAAGCGCGTAAGAATGCCCAGCTCAATGAACTCGACGGCAAGATGGACTTCACGGCGGCGAACGTATTTGACCTGTTGCCCCAGCTCGAGGCGGCGCACGATCGCACTTATGACTTCATCGTGCTCGATCCGCCCGCGTTCACGAAAAGCCGCAAGACCATCGATTCGGCAGCCCGCGGCTACAAGGAAATCAACTATCGTGCGATGAAGTTGCTGCCTCGTGGAGGCTATCTCGCAACGTGCAGCTGCAGCCATTTCATGGACACGGAACGCTTCCGACGTGTCGTGTCCTACGCCGCGCAGGACGCTGGTGTCCAGCTGCGCCAGATCGAGGAACGTCAGCAGGCGCCTGACCACCCGATTTTGTGGGGCGTTCCCGAGACGGATTACCTGAAGTTCTTCTTGTTTCAGGTGGTGTAGAGAGGCCGCCCGCTGATGGAAGCCTCGCGTTTCCTTCATGACAGTTTGTTGACAGCCCTAAGCCTTCGCGGCATCTGCACAACTTATGCGTATCATTGACCCTGTTCAACGAGTTCGAGGCGTTCTAGCTCGCGTCCCGAGCAGATTTGAGGCCCGTGCATCTCGCGCGGGCCTCCTCGATTATTGGCGAAGGCGGGTGCACATTCGGATGAAGGGTTTTCTCGAGCGCATGCAGTGGAAGATGGCGGGCGCCATGCAAGGAAGGCGCGGCGCCGACTCCCTGTCGAATACGCTGGTCGTTGCAGGCATCGTCTGCCTGGTGCTGTCGGTTCTTCCCCATATGGGCCTGTTCTCATGGCCTGCGCTGGCGCTTTTGGCCTATGCGCTCTTCCGCACCTATTCGAAGAACATCGCTGCGCGCGATCGCGAGAACGAGGCGTTCCTGCGCGCGACTGAGAAACCTCGTCGCGCGCTTTCCATCGGACGGAAGAAATGGGAGAACCGCGAGACTACGCTGTACTTCAAGTGCAAGGGCTGCGGGCAGGAGCTTTCGGTCCCGCGTGGCAAGGGAACGCTTCGCGTGGTGTGCCCAAAGTGCAAGACCGAAACCGTAAAGAAGTCGTAGCAGCGCATGTTCGGCTACATCATGGCAGATGAAAAGCAACTTTCTCCTGAGGAGGTTGCCCGTTACCGCAAGGTGTACTGCGGTGTTTGCCATTCGCTGAAGGAGCAGAACGGCCAGCTGTGCCGCATGACGCTCACCTACGACATGACGTTTCTTGCGCTTCTGCTGAACTCGCTCTACGAACCGCCCGAGCACGAGGATTCTGCGCCGTGCGGGGCTCACCCTACCAAGCCCCAGCCATTTGCGACGAGCGAGTGCACGGAGTATGCCGCCGATGCGACGGTGCTGCTCGCGTACCACAAGCTCATGGACGATTGGCATGACGATCGCAAGGTCTCGCGACGGGCGATGGCGCAGGCGCTCTCTTCAGCGTATCGTGCGGCGTCGGCAAGACGCCCCGCAGTTGCCCAGGCCATTGAGTCGGGCATGGCTGATATCCGCGCAATCGAGCAGCGTGGGGACGCGTCTCTCGACACCGCCGCCAATCGTTTCGGCCTTATTTTAGGCTGCGTGTTCTCGTATCGGGAGGATTTCTGGGCAGGCGAGCTGCGCCGCATGGGAGCATGGCTCGGCAAGTTCGTGTATCTCATGGATGCGGTCATGGATTACGATGAGGACCTGAAATCGGGCAGCTACAATCCGCTCGTCGCGGCTGGCGCGGTGCCCGGCGATGTTTCGGAGGGGCTTCGCTCGATTGCGGCTCAGGCGGCGCAATCGTTCGAGCGTTTGCCGCTTGAGCAGGATATTCATATTCTCCGCAATGTGCTGTACGCGGGGCTATGGGGGCAGTATTGCGGGAAGTTCGGCGATGCTGCCCATGATGATGGCGAAATGACGTCGTCGGCCGCAAGGGCCGCCGACGACGATGGCGAATAGGGAACGCAATGGCAATGGACCCGTATAGCGTACTCGGCGTGTCGAGGGATGCCTCGCAAGACGAGGTGAAGAAGGCATACCGCAGGAAGGCGCGCGAGAACCACCCCGATTTGAACCCCAACGATCCGAACGCCGCCGAGCGGATGAACGAGATCAACGAGGCATGCGATCGCATCATGAACCCCGAGAAATACGCCGCTGCCGATCGCCGTGCCTCCGCGGCTTCGGGCGGGGCTGCCGGCGGCGCGTCGTCGCAAGGCGCGTCGGGGTATGCCGGATACGGCGGAGCGAATCCCTTCGGCGGCTCATCAGGCGAGGGGTCGTATGGCGGCGGCTCGTACGGGGGCGGTCAGCAGGGCAATCCCTATACTTCCAGCGGCCCATACGGTTGGGCGGGAGGCTTCGGCTTCGATTTCGACGACTTTTTCGGCTACGGTGCCTCCACGGCGTCCGGTCCGATTCATCCCGAGGCGAATGCGAGCGATCCGGCGGAATTCCGCGCGGCGATCGACCTGATCAACTCGGGGGATGCGGCGCAATGCAAGCGTGCTGCCGACATTCTGGCAACGGTAACGAGCGGCGGGCGTAACGCCCGGTGGTACTACCTTTCGGCGCTCGCGAACAACGGCGCGGGCAACACGGTGATGGCGTTCGATCAGATTCGCCGCGCTGTTCGCATGGATCCGAACAATGCCGATTACCAGCGCGCATACCGTGCATTCCAAAGCGCGGGGCAGTCGTACACGCAGGAGCAGCAGACGCGCGGGTTCACCATTTCCTCTATCGATCCCACGACGCTGTGCTGCGGCTGCTGCATGCTCCAGCTGTGCCTGCAGCAGTTCATGCGCTACGGGTTCATGGGTTTTTAGGGCGCTCGTGGCCCGTCGGCTGACGCGACGCGCCTCGCTCGCTGACTTTGGTGCTGCTTGAATGAATCACCTTGTTCTCTCGGAAGGAGACTGATATGGCAACTATCGGGATTGACTTGGGCACGACGAACAGTTGCGCCGCGGTGGTCGAGGGCGGCAAGCCGGCCATCATCCACAACGCCGAGGGCTCTCGCACGACGCCGAGTGTCGTCGCCTTCACGAAAGATGGCGAGCGCCTCGTCGGTGCGACAGCTTGTCGGCAGGCGGCAATCAACCCCGAGCGCACTATCTCCTCGGTGAAGCGCCACATGGGAACCGACTGGCGTGCGAGCATCGACGGTAAACGATTCACGCCGCAGGAAATCTCCGCGATGATCCTGCGCAAGCTGCGCCGCGACGCTGAGGCGTTCCTTGGCCAGGAGGTGACGCAGGCTGTCATCACCGTCCCCGCCTACTTCAACGATATGCAACGCCAGGCCACAAAGGATGCGGGCCGCATCGCGGGGCTCGAAGTCCTGCGCATCATCAACGAGCCGACAAGCGCGGCGCTCGCGTACGGGCTCGACAACGGTGACCCTCAGAAGGTGATGGTCTACGACTTGGGCGGTGGCACGTTCGATGTGTCGATCATCGAGATCGGCGAGGGCGTGATTGAGGTGCTTGCGACTGCGGGTGACAACCATCTGGGTGGCGACGACTTCGACGAGCGCATCGCCGATTACCTGTTCGGGGTCTTCAAGCGGGAATCGGGCGTCGACGCGAGTCGCGATTCCGCCGCGGCGCAGCGCGTGCGCGAGGCGGCGCGCCAGGCGAAAGAGGAGCTGTCCTCCATGGAGACGGCGCGCGTGAACCTGCCGTTTCTGGCGCAGGGCGCATCCGGTCCGCTTCATCTGGAGGCGCAGGTCACGCGCTCGGAGTTCAACCGCATGACCGCCGATTTGGTCGAGCGCACCGAAGGCCCCGTGTCCCAGGCGCTCAACGACGCGGGCATTGCCGCCTCCGAGCTGGGAAGCGTGCTGCTCGTCGGCGGGTCGACGCGCATCCCGGCGGTTCAAGACAAGGTTCGCTCCCTTACGGGGAAGGAACCTTCGTCGTCGATCAACCCCGACGAGTGCGTCGCCGTGGGCGCGGCCATCCAGGGGGCTACGCTCGCGGGGTCTTCGACGGGGCTTGTGAAGGCGAACTCCATCCTGCTGCTCGACGTGACGCCGCTTTCCCTTTCCCTTGAGACCGTCGGCGGCGTGGCGACGCGCATCGTGGAGCGCAACACGACGCTCCCCGTGCATTACTCGCAGATCTTCACGACGGCAGCGGCGTTCCAGACGAGCGTTGAGATCAACGTGCTTCAGGGCGAGCGCCCGATGGCGCGCGACAACAAGTCTATCGGCAAATTCCGTCTGAAGGGCATCAAGCGTGCTCCCGCGGGCGTTCCCCAGATCGAGGTGACGTTCGACATCGACGCGAACGGTATTCTCACGGTTTCCGCGAAGGACAAGGGGACGGGCAAGGAGCAGTCGATCACGATCGACGAGTCGGGCCGCATGTCCGACGAGGAAATCGATCGCGCCATTCGCGATGCGGAAACCTACGCGGCGCAGGACGCGACGCGTCGCGATGCGATGGAGGTGCATGCGGAGGCGGCACGCCTGGTCCAAGAGGTCGACGCGGCGCTCGCAAAATCGGGCAAGCAGTTGGAAAAGGAAGAGAAGAAGCAGGTCAAAGCCGATTCGAATGCTCTTCGCAAGCTGCTTTCAAAGAAAACCGAGAAGCTGGAGGAAGCGGATATTGCGGCAATCCGCTCCGCCAAAGAGCAGCTCGACCGCTCAAGCGAGCATGTGAGGTCTTTGGGGTAGAGGGAGTCTTGGGGCGCGGGGCTTTCTGGGGCGGTGCGCTTCGCGGCTCATTGTAAGAAATTGCGCCAAGCGCTAGCCCTCGTGCGCTTAAAGCAAGGCGGACAACTGCCTTAAGTGCATGATGCGCGGCCGAGCAGTTGCCGGGGCGCCGCCCCTCCGCGCGGATCCTCGCGATGTTAGGCGACGCCGGTTGCGTCCTCGCGCTGCTTGCGGTGTTCGCGGCGCTCCCGCTTCGTCATGAGCGATTCGGGCAGTTCGCGGCGGCCTTGCTCTGCAAGCTTGCGCATATCGGTGTCTGCCATGCCCTGCGTGGGGTCGTTTTTGCGCTTGTCGTAGAGCGGGTCGCCCTCGTCGTTCCAAATGCGCTCGGCGACAGGCGTCCACTCCGCGATAGAATCATGGCATTTAGCGCAGAGATCCTCCGCGCTTTCTTTCTACTGAAGGTCGGTGGAATGCGCGCCGGCGCGCTTCACCATGTCGGCGAGCAATCCTTCGTTTTCCAAGATGGGGCAGGGCTTGAGCAGGTTGTCGTCGAAGGGCTGGCCTTCGTAATACTGCATGAACAGAGGGGAGCGCAGCGCGTCGAGAAGGCTTGTTTCCCGAATGTTGACATTCGCGTAATGTGCGAACACGCACGGCTCCACATCGCCTGCGGCGTTGATGTGCAAGTAGCGGCGCCCGCCGGCGATGCAGCCGCCAACGAACTCACAGTCGTTCTGGAAGTCAAGCGTGAACAGGGGCTTCTTCTCGCGCATCTCGCGGATGAAGCGGTAGAGGTGCTCGCGCTGGTCGGCGTGCACCATAAGCGAGGTGGGCGAGCCGACGCCAACGGGCATGTACGTGAAGACCCACGCGAAAAGAGCCCCCTTCTCGATGAGCCAGTCGAAGAACTCCTCGCTGGCGATGGAGCTTGCGTTAGCGCTGGTATAGCAGCATGACACGCCGAAGGGCAGGCCGTTTTCGCGCAGGAGCTCCATGGCGCGGGACACTTTGGCGTACGTTCCCTCGCCGCGGCGGGCGTCTGTGGCCTCCTCGAAGCCCTCGACGCTGATGGCGGGCACAAAGTTCGCGACTCGAATCATATCCTGCACGAACTCCTCGTCGATGAGCGTCGCGTTGGTGAACGACAGGAACGCGCAATCGGGATGCGCTTCGCATAGGTTGATGAGGTCGTGCTTGCGGACGAGCGGCTCGCCGCCGGTGTAGATGTAGACGTGGGTTCCCAGCTTGACGCCCTGGTTGATGATGGAGTCGATTTCCTCGTAGGTGAGGTTTTGCTTGTGGCCGTATTCCGCTGCCCAGCATCCGGTGCAGCGCAGATTGCAGGCGCTCGTCGGATCGAGCAGGATGGCCCAGGGAATGTTGCAGTGGTACTGATCGCGCATCGCTTCCTGCTTCGGCCATGCGAGCATGTTCGCATCAACGACGAATGTCTTGATGAGGCGGTCCCTGACCTGGGGATTCATGTCGGTGAGAATCTTCATGATAAGTTGATACCAATTCGATTCGTCATCGATTGCCTGATGGAAGGCGGCGCGTTGGGTGGGGAACACGTCGTCGGGCGCAACTTTGTCGATCATGTCCATGATCTTCGCGACATTTCGCTCGGGATTTTCAAGTAGGTAGTCGATGGCTTTGTTGAGGGCTGCCCGCTTGATTTGGTCGGTTGCTTTCATAGTGTTGTACCTCCCATAAAATTATTCAACAAATGTGGAATAACTCTCTTAAGCGTGAGTATAGGTCGATGAAATAAAAATACAAGTGACAAATAAACAACGTTTGTGGTAAAACCTGCAGATGAAGTTATGCTGTCCATTTTTTGCGAGGGAGAGATATGGGCGACGTGGGGGAGAAGATGGCGAACGAGATTCAGCCGACTGGAGAGGGAGCCGCCTGTCGGGAATCCGGGGAGCGCACGGCGCCCGACCGCCGTGTTGTGCGCACGCGAAAGGCGATCCGCCAGGCGTTTTTGACCCTCATGCAGGAGACGGAGTACCAAAAGATCACCATCACCGGAATTGCACGCGAGGCGGACATCGACCGAAAGACGTTCTATCTTCACTACCAGTCGGTCGAGGATCTGGCGAACGAGATCGTGCAGGACGAGGCGGACCGGATCGTGCGCACATGCCTGGACTCCCTCGAGAACAGCGACGACGGCGAGAACGTGGTCGACCTGTTCAAACGGCTTTCGCTGGGGCTGGCGCCCGACCTAAAGAGCATGAAGCTCATTGCCTCGCACACTCCCTACGAGCTCGTTTTGAAGAAGCTGGAATCGTCGCTTACTGCGTCGCTTATCGAGCAGGACACGCTTGGCCTGAAGAAGTTGGGGCCGTATCTCGATTTCTGCGTCGCGTATTTCAGTGCGGGGCTCGTGGCGGTGATTCGCCGCTGGATCTTAGACGAGTCGGAGATTCCCCTCGAGGATATCGCCCAGGTGACGCACGCGCTCGTCCATAGCGGTCTTGACGGCATCGTGCGGACTGTGGCCGAGGGCGGCGTAAAGGAATAGCCCCGCGTCCCTCGTGTCCGTTTGCACGGCTGAGCTGTGTGCATTTGGTTTAAGGCCCGCTCGCGCCATGCCACCTCGCGTATACTGGGAAACAACTTGAACTGAGCATTCTGAATGGGGCGGGGCGGCGACATGTTCCGAACCTGGTCAGGTCCGGGAGGAAGCAGCCATAAGGGGCCTCTGACGAGCGCCCTGTCCTATTCAGAATGCTTCATCTTGCAGGCGGCCACGAGCCGCCTGCTTGCTGCATGGGCCTCTTCTTGTAAGGACGCTATGGACATCATCAACTTCTTCATCAGTCTCCTTTCCGACCCCCGCTCGGCGATTGCAGGGTGGATTGTGGCGCTGGGCGCCGCATGGGTGTACACCCCGTTGTTCCTGATCGTGTTCGTGGAGACGGGCCTTGTGTTCTTCCCGTTTCTGCCGGGCGATTCGCTTTTGTTCGCAGCCGGCGTCTTCTCAGCTGACGGGGGCGGTCTGCACCTGTGGGCGACGCTCATCGTGTTCTACGCCGCCGCCATCTTGGGCAACACGTCCAACTACTGGATCGCCCGCTTCTTCGGCAAGCGCATCATCGACTCGGGGAAGATCAAGGCGCTCACACCCGAGCGTATGGCGAAGCTCGACCGCTTCTTCGAGCGCTACGGCGGGCTGACTATCGTGATCACGCGCTTCATGCCTTTCTTCCGCACGTTCGCCCCGTTCATCGCGGGCACCGGCCACATGAATTTCGGCATGTTCACGCGGTTCAACGC
>ENA-UOIY01003080-UOIY01003080.1-human-gut-metagenome-genome-assembly--contig:-P114-NODE-3080-length-11099-cov-4.560304_pt1 | contig 11099 bp, 14 predicted proteins | sample MGYA00242335_ERZ723882 | MGnify/ENA metagenome assembly ERZ723882
CATTCTTTGCGCGCTCGGATAACTGATCAAGAAATTCTGTAATCGTCCCGCTGTATCAGTCATAGGATCGGCGTTCCAGTTCGGCGGAGGCCAGCATCCGCAACTCCTTTTGATTCGATACATCATAGAACTGCAGTTTCGTTTCCGTCCCCCCTTCGTCGCCCACCGATATCTCCACTGTCGTCCCGTCGCGTCGAATACCGACCGCTTTGACGAGTACTTTCACGTCGTCGGCACGATGATATTTCAGTTCGTCCTCTGAAACCGTATTGTACCGGAACCGGTAGCGGACGGTTGCACCGACGACTGATGCGGGCCGGCAGGCATACACTTTTCCGGCGAGGTCGAACCATATCGAAAGCAGATATCGGCTTTTGAGTCGGTTGAGTACCGTCGATACCTTGTCGCTTTTGGTCTTTTGGTCGGGTATGGGGAACTCCGCAATAGTCAGTTCTTCGCAGTAACCCACCGTAAGGCCGCACTTCTGGAGCAGTTCGCGCAACGTCGTGGGTCCGGAGTGGCGCACGGCTCGCAGCCGACAGGCGTAAAACTCGTCTTCGCACTCGATTTCGAGCGGCGTGCGGTAGTTCAGCCTTTTCACGTAGCCGCGGAACTCGGTACGCAGGCGGCCGTTGTAACCGAGTCGTATTTCCACCGGGTCGCCGACGGTGACGGCCTGCGCCGTCTCGATGCGGGTTCGCGTCTTACGGTCGCACAATACGGCCGTTACGGGAACCTTGATGACCGCCGTGGCCGCCAGCGTATTGACGCTGCGCTTTATGTGCACGTCGTTCACGCTCCTGAACCGCTTTCCCCCAATGGTTATTTCACTGCACAGTACGAACATGATGTGTCATTCGATTACGAGTTCGAAAGGGGCATCGGTACGCAATTCCAGCTTTACTGCCTGGCCATTCTCCAGCCCCGGCGTGAAAGGGAAATCGTAACTGGTGACAATCACCTTGTCGTCGGCTGCGAGCAGGATGCCGGTCAATGCCGAGACGATTTCCAGTGGTTCGTCGAGCATGACGAGGTCGCGTACCTCGGCAATCGCATCCTCCGGGTAAGTGTTGTCCGGTGAAAGAATCATCCCGGCCAGCGATATCGTATAGCCGTTGTGCGTGATGAGTTCGTTTACGGAGCCTTTGCCGGAACCGGTCAGATCCGTCGAGACGATTTTCTTGCCTCCTTTGATATTCATGACCGCATACGGGAACTCTATCGTCCGGCCGGCGGCCGTCACGAAATAGACCGGCATGAAATACCACCGCCCGAGGCGGTCACAGGCACGCAGGGGTGCGGCGCTTTTGAGCGCCCCCTGCTGCGGAGCTGGTTCCGGAAGGTAGAATTGCGCAGCCGGCCGGACACTCGTCTGCATATTCTGCAGCCCGATACCACCGGGGAACGGTATGCCCCGATAACCGACTATATCGGCGAGAATATTATTTATATCGAATCTATGCTCCATTGTCTATCGCTTCTATGACCGCCTCCAGCACCGCGGTTTTGATTGCCTCCGGGTCGTTGCCGTCGGCTATGTTGATTACTATCTGGTCGCACACTTTTTCCATCCGTCCGGACGACCGTCCGTCGCAATATGCGTATCCGGTATCTGCCAATCGCTCCTCCGCGGCTGCGGGCAATCTTTCCGGGAACGCGGAGAAGGATGGCTGCGCTACTGCTGCCGCCGGCATCGCCATCATGGCCGCTATTCTTGCGACATAGCCGCAAATCGTCTGAAGCCAGTTCTGGGACTTGCAGTAATCGGTGTCGTCCGCCCCAGCCGGCATAGCGGACGCTGTCCCTGCCGGCGATATTCCGGATGCGGCAACCGCCGTCGTGACGGGTGTTGCGCTCTGCACACCGATACGCACAGGACGCAGGCGGGAAACGATAGCGTTGTATTCGGCCGTTCCATGAAGATTGGCAATGCCGTCCTTATCGAGAATCTTGCCAGAAGATTGCTTTACTTTTTTTCCTCCGCCCATTTTGGCTAACAGCGTGTCGAAATCGGTGGCCACGGCGGGAACGATGATTCCCGGCATTTCGGTAACGACGTCATTGGACGTTTTGGAGCGTTTACGCTGTGACCGTTCAAACGAGGCCGTCCCCTTGGCCGTCCCTTGTGCCCATGCACCGCTCCAGTCGGCATTTCGTACACTGCCGACTGCATCGACGGCGATGCCGACCGGCGTGGCGGAGAAGAGTTGTTTGGCTCCCCTGACAGCCTCTTCGGCCGCTCCTTTGAAATCGCCTTTGAAAAGTTTTACGAGTGCCGAACCGAGTGAGCCGATACCTCCAACCAAGTTGCGCCCGGCACCGAGTATGACATCCGTAAGCAGCCGACCGAACAGCTTCATCCCCTCCCAGACTCCGTATATGACGCGCCGGAATCCCTCGAACTTCTGCCAGGCCCAGGTTACCAGTGAAATGAGCACCCCGATACCGGTGGCAATCCAGCCGATAGGTGACGCTTTGAAGGCCAGATTCAGTGCCCTTTGTGCGGCTGTCCATAACCGTGTAGCTCCTGTGGCTATCGTATCGGCAACAGCCTTGGCTGCCGTAACGATTTTCACCCTGTTCATGAGGGTTTCGTAGTCGAGCTGTCCGGCCGTGGCCGCTCCAATAGCCGCCGTAAGCCCCCATATCAGCGGATTGCCCTCTTGCAACATGTTCCACCACCACGAGAAGGCATCGCCGATACCTACGACCATAGCCCCGACAAAATCGAGAATACCGCTTAGTATAGTCAAACCGGTATTGATGATGGGGAGAATAATAGTGCCGACGTTAGCTCCGATATTTTTTAGGCTTGTTAAAGCTTCTGTCCATCGCATAGCCGCATTTCGAGCATAACTGAGATTTTTATCTGTTTCTCCGGCTGAATCGGATACTTCGTCAACAGAGCGTTTCAGTTTGCTGATATCGCCGAGCATTACGCTGAATGCGTTTTTCGCCTCCTTGTCGACAATTCCTACTTTTTCGAGAAACGAGGAGCGCTGTTCATCGTTGAAACCGCCCAATACGCGCTGCATATCGGAGAATATATCCACGGTGCTGCGTATATTGCCGGTGTCGTCGAATACGTCTATTCCGGCAAGCGACAGTTTGTCGCGGATTTCCCCCCGGCCCAATACGCTGAACATATTTTCCATCAGGACAGCTGCGCGTTCGGCGCTTTGCCCCTTTCCTGTCATGTAGGCAAAGATGCCTGCCACCTCTTTGTATTTGATGCCGAGGTTATCTGCTCCTGCAATAAGCGAAGGCATGTAGCGTGCAAAGTCGGCGAACTCACCGGCCCCAACGCGCTTTGAGGCGAAAAAGGTATCGAGTACTTCCATCGCCGTGGCCTCCTGACCTACGATGGACATCGTTTGCGCCAGCGCACCGGCCACGGTGTCGAGGTCGACAAAACCGGCCTTGCTGCCCTTCATGGCGGCGTCGAGAATCGGCAACGATTGCTCTACATTTCCGACCTGTGACAAAATCTTCTCGAAACCTACCGGGGCTACGGCAATATCTACCTTATTGTCTTTGGCAATCTGCCTGAGCTGTCCGGCAAGTTCTGACCTGCTCTTGTCATCCAACTGTGCGGTAATGTTGATTTTCGACATACCCTCATCGAACGACATCGCTTGTTTCCCCATCCATCCGATAGCGGCTCCTCCCAGCAACAGCGGGTTTTTCGCCGCACGCGGTATTTCCGCAAATACCTCCTTACGCCAATTCTTAAAACGGCTGCCGTTAATGGTTTCCAGCCGCTCCACGTCTTTCGTGAGTTTTTTGATTTCGCTGTTGTACTGCCGGATGGTGGTCAGTTCTTTCGGATCAATGAGGTCGCGTTCGGCTTTCAGAAGTTCCATTTTTTGCCGCAGGGAAGAGATAGAACTGCCGAAGTCCTTGACAGAGGCATCCAATGTTTGCGTTTTTCGCTGCAAATCATTAAATTTGTTCTGTGTAACTTCGGAAGTAGCGGTAATGGTTTTCAGATTACCGGAGACCTTATCCTTAAGGCTGAGTATGTATTCATAAACTTCCGGCATGTGCTTAGATGATGAGTGTCGTAATTAGTATTATATGTGCGCTAATTCTGGCAGTATTCATTTTTGTGGTACTGTGGAAACTGTTGCCCTATGCCGCTACGTCTGCATTGGTGGTAATCCTGTGGCCTGTTTGGGCCGTAAAAGGATTGTTCGCTGCGTTTCGGAAGGAGTCGCCGAACTACCGGTGGCGCAAACTGATACTTGCATGTGCTGTCGTTACTTGTCTTAGTAGCATAGGATTGATTGTCATTGCCTGTTTGCCGTCATGACCGGCGACCGGTAAGTCCCAGCGCCTTGCACAATCTCGCATTCCGATAATCCACGCACCACAACGCCATACGTACCTGCAAACCCCACTCTTCGTCACTGAGGGTTTCGGGGACGATACCGAGTTCGGAACGGATAAGGGCGTCGGCACAGAAGATACCTCCGGCCTTATCCGCGAACTCGGTCCCCGTCAGAGCTTTTTTACCGAAGCTTCCGCGATGCGGACGATTTCCTTCAGTTGGCCGGCGACCCCGAGGAACAGTTCGTCGTCCGTCTTGATTGCCTCGTCGCCCTCTATCCAGCAGTTTGCCAGTATGATTTCATTGTAGCGCATCGGGTCGTTGCCGCCAACCACGGCCGCTGCCGACAAGGTCTTGCGGTCAGGCTTGTGCAGGTAACAGGTATGTCCCTCGACATCCACTTGAAAAACGTCGCCCCACTTGCGTTTCCATTCGGCTATCTTTTCTTCGATTGTCGTGGCACTTATGCCGGTATTCTGATTCTCCATGTCGTTATGGTTTTGATGTCGTTTAACTGCCGTTTTATTTTGCTTATAATGTCTTTCGATGCCTTCGATTATGCGCCATGCTGAACGTCGAGTGCGACGAACGGCAATGCAATCTCCATATACAGGTCGCCTTCCTTGAGAGAGTGCGGCAGTTCGGTAATCGATACGCCGCGTACGATGTCGGTAACCGTGACGCCGGAGGAGGATATATACGATACCACCAGGTCGAACTCCACATCCATGATGTCCTCGTATCCGCCAGCTACGGCAACGTCGTTCAGTGCGATGAACTCGCTCTGCAGCAGCGTGAGCGTGCCTTCGCACTCACGGCGGCCATGCTGAATGCTGCGCGGATGGGCACCGGTGGCATAGAGTGCCTCTTTCGTCTTTTTCTTGGTGTATTCCACCGCACGCGCTCCGCCTACTTCGCGGCCGAGCATATACGCATGAAGTTGGCACCAGCTGTATTCTTTACTGTTGAATGTCATTGTCGTACAGTTTAATTGTTAGCAATAGCGGGGTTGGTGAATGCCATGTTCACCTTTATCTGCCGCAGTGTACCCAGCGGCGTGATCGTGGCCGCAACCTCCATAACGCCGGTGGAGAGAATATTCTGTTCGGGGTCGATGTATGCCTCGAAGTCGCTTATCTGGCCTGTCATCTGTGCGGCCACGGCATTCTCCAGCATCGACTGGAACGACCTGCACAACCCTTCGGGCAGTCTGCCCTTTTCGTCGACGGCAACCTTGTCCTGAATCTCCTCGATGTAGGTCGAGTAGGCGATGGTGTAAGCCTTATCGATAATGCGCCCGTCGGAGAGGTAGCGGTAGTCGTCGGTTATGGGAGCAGCCATGCAGTCGTCGTTCAGGTAACATCCGTTCTTGGTCGGGAACGAGCGATAGAAGATGTACCCGGCGTCGTGCAGGGCATCCGCCAGACCGGCCATTTCGAGATAGCTTTTGCCGTTGGTGAAATATCCTTCTGTGGCGATGCTGCCGTCCTTCACGCGGGCGATGCTTATCTGCGGGTCGTTCTTCGCCGCGCGGCCTAATATCTGTCCGATGGCAGCTGTACGGATTACGGCGTCGTCCGAGGCGAGTACCATGCCGACACGGTTGTAGGACGCACTCGCAGGCTGGAACAACTCTTCCGTCTCACCGTTCCATGCCGGTGCCGGCATCAGCAAACGGGCAGGTTTTATTTGCGCGGCGAGCGATTCGAGACACTGCTGTGCTGCGGCGGCCGCGGTCACGGCATCACCGTCGATGCCCTGTGTCAGCGTGGCCTCATATTCGGCCGGCGCAATCTTATTGACGCCGATCAGACGGATACGGCCTCCTGCGGCATTGATGAGCGAGGTTAGCGGACTGTCGGCCTCGGCAGCACACATTTGGGTAAGTGTAGTGGCAGCAGCTACCACCATGAGGTGAAGTTCTGCTCCGTCACCCGCCTGCGCATAGAATGCCTTTACTTCCTTGTCCGCCAGCGGATTGTTCTCGGCCGTAATGCCTAACGTCGTGAGGTCTCGCGTCGAGGAAAGCTGGTAGTGTTTGCCGAGTTCCAGTTTTTCCGAAACGGCCGAACCGGTCAGCAGGAGTCCCGCAACGCCGTCGGCAGTAGCTGCGCTGCGGCCCATATTGCCGTTGCCGAGCGCGATGATAACATTGGGTAGTGCCATGTGTTAATGTACTTTTATTGTTCGCAATTCGCCTTTACCGAGCAAACGTTGGTGTGCCTCGGCGTCAGCCTTGTCGCCAGGCAGGAAAACCATACGGTCGGAGGTGATGTGAAATTCACCGGCATACGGATAATACTTTGCATACCGTTCGGCGATAGCCACGTATGGAGCATCCGCTTCCGTCCTGCGTGCGGCTTCTGCTTCGACACCGGCTTCTGCAATGGTTTCTTCTATAACTTTATCAGTATGTTTGTCGTAATCCGCCATATGTTCGGCGATAGGTTCGGCGGCGGCTTCCGCAACTTTCCCCTCTACTTTTTTATGTACCTCCTGTTTTTCAGGCCTGCTCTTCGCAGCGGTATTCTTTGCAGGTACGGCATTGGCCGTGCATTTTGCATTCTGTTCGCTCATTTTCGTATTATGTTGAAAAGTTTCCATCCGCCGAATAATATCGCACACCCTATTGCGAGACTGACGGTCCAACAACAGATACGTTGCCATGCAGTCGGACGGTTCACCTCGATAATCGTCTCGGTATTTCGGGTATCGGTCACGGTTGTCTTTTCCTGTTCCAACCGGTCTCGAAGTGTCAGATATATAGCCATGGAATCCACTTCGGTACTGGCGGTCAGTATATTGTCGGTAATGTCGAGGCGTGGCGGCCGCATACGCTCCCCGGCTTCGTATTCAACGAGGCGTGCCATACGGATGCGCCCTATGGAATCGCATTCGAGCAGCGCTTTTACCATAGCACTGTCTGGAGCGATATGCACTACCGTATCGCGTACCGTTTCGGTACGGGTGATAACCGTAATGCTATCTGTATGCCGTGCTTGCGTGTTTCCTGCTATGCGTCGTGCGCAACACGATGGGAGCATGACGCCGACAGCAAATAGAATGATGATAATCGATAAAAATTTTCTCATGGTCTATGTTTTAGAAAGAGTTCCCAACCATCCCGCACATCCGCCATGACGGCCGGCACTCCGTTTTCAACGCGACTCATGGCCGCAACAATCGGAATCATTGTATCGCCTTGTAACGTATTGACGAGTTCGTCAGGAGCTACACCGCTCTGTTTTACGACCGAGGCCACATAAGCGGCAGTATTGTTTTCGTTGGCGGGGGCATACCGTGCGAGAAGCGTCTCGACGGTATTCAGCCCGTACCGTCGTTGATATGTGTAAAGCAACACAAACATCGCACGATAGCCCCAGGCCATTGTCTCGAAACTTTTGAATGCCGTGTCGTTACTCGGTACTTCCCCCATGTACCGGGTCGTACTGTGGCGTATATTCCCCGGATTGTAATTCCTCAACCCTCTGCTGTTCATCGGTCTCTTTTTGTGAATTATATTCGAACAGTTTATTTAAAACAGGACATTTTGCCGACGGGGTCCGACATCGGAAAGCCTCCTGGATAACCACGCTTTTCGATTCGAGTTCCCGATCTTTGGCCTCCAGCTTGGCTTCCATGTTTTCCACCTTGCGGGAAAGGCGACTTATCTCGTCCTGCAGCATTCCCACGATTTTGGAGGTTTGGTCTATCCGGCGGCCGTTGCGTCCGAGCAGCCATGTAACCACGGCCAACGCTATCGGCGCTATTACGTTGATTACCCAGGTTTCCATGCTTTCCTAATATTATCAGATAGTACCTTCTTCCTGACTGTCGGCAGTATCTTCCTCTTCGTCGGCACTGCGACCGTCATAAAGGACCGTCTGCCCGCCCCATGCAGTCTGCGTATCGGCCTTCATGAGCATTTTGAGGAAATAACGTTCGCCTGCATTCTCCAGACGGTCGATTTTCACGGTCGTCTGGTCGTCCACATCGCCTACACCGAGCCAAAGATTGGAATCGACACCGCTGGATGCTATAGTCGCCACTATGACGTTCTCCGGCATGTCGCACAACGTTTCGATGGTGATGCCTTTAAATCGCTTGGCATTGGTGTCCGTATAAGCCGTACCTTTCGCCGGCAGTGCCGACAATGCGTCGTCATATTTGTCGAAGTCCTCGACAGACATCAGTATGCGCATATCCGCACGACTACGGATAGCCTTCGGAATGGCTTTATAAATCTTGCCGAGCGTCTCGATGACGTTGCTTTGCGTAACAGCTACGGGAGCGGTTATTTTCACTGTCGAGACATCTTCTGTGATACGTTTAAGAATGCCGTTGAAAAGTTTGTCGTCCCCCGTTTCTGCATATTCGCCGTTAATGATATGCCAGCCTAACTCGAACTGCACGGTCTTGGCCATCTCAGACAGCATTAGCGCGTGAGCCTCGGCCGGAAGTTCGGCGAATACGTGTTGTCCGGTAGGCTGCCTTTTGCGCCAGATATGATCGTAAGCCCGCGGGTTGAATGTCGTGAAGGCCATGAACTCTTCGGGGGTGAGGACTTTGTCGTCGATTGTGAAGTCCCCTTTGGAATCGCTGTCTTTCGGCTGTTCCACACGCTTGCGAAGCATCTTGCCCGGCTTTATGCGGGGGAGATAGAAGTTTTTGGAAATGTTGGGCTGGACATGGATAAGGCCTTTATCTACGATTTCGTTACCGGTAAATGCGGCAACAAGCATGGTTTGCAGAGCCTCTCCTGTATAACCGCTTTTAATATTTACTGCCATGTTCGTTGTCGGTTGATGATTATTTTATTTGTTTGTTGCGGCGTTCTATCTCCTCAAACCGCGCCTGCCACGGGTCGGTCGGAGGCGTATTCGCCGGTTGTTCGCTTAGATCACGGGCGGCCGGCATACCATCGAGAATCGTTTTCGTATCGTCGTAGTTTGCCCGTGCGAAGCCGAGCCATCGTTCGCGCTCGCTCGCCGTGATTTTACGTGCTTTTTCCGCTTCCGTGACCAATGTCGCGCACTGAGCTTCGAATCGGTCGGCCTCCTGTTTTTCATATTCGCCGACTTTCCTGTGTAACTCCTCGACTTCCGCCGCCGCGGCTTGCACCTCCTTAAGTTTGGCGATTATCCTTTCATCGCCGGCCGAAACATCTACCCCCAATGCTTCGGCTACCTGTTTGTTGAAATCCATATTTTTTGTTGTTTTAGAGTTCGTCGCAAAGCTATGGACATGTGCCACCGGTATCTGCAGGGTACCGAACATAGCATAGACCTGTTCGACGGTACTGGCGGAAGCCTGTGTAAGCGTAGGCGTATGTTCGTCGGAAACGATGGCATCCACAATACCGTCGATGAGACCTGCATCCAATGCCTGTTGCGCGGAGAACCAATTGTCGCCGGACATCCAGGCCTTTACCGCTTTTTCTGATTTTCCGGTACGTACCATCAGCGCCTTGACGAACAGTTGTTCCAAAGACCGCAACATTTCCGCTGTTTTGGTATGTTCTTCGGCCGTCCCTCGACCGGACGTATAACAAGCGGCAGGGGCATGAAGCATCAGCAACGCATTTTCGCTCATGCAAACTTTACCGGCGGCTGTCAACAACATGGCCGCCATCGATGCCGCGATACCGTCCACATAGGCCGTGACCGGAATACGACAGTTGCGCAACGCATTAATAATCATATTGCCCTCTATGACCGAACCGCCATAGCTATGTATATGCAGAGCGATTTCCGCGGCTGTACGTTCCGCTTCGGCTATCTGTGCGACTATACTACGGGCGGAAGCCTCCGACCATACGGTAATGTCTCCATATAGGTAAATACGATATGTTTCTTTCATTGGCTTGCTTTTTCGGCAAACATAAGTCGGCGTAATCACCGTCGCAAAAAAGTTTACAAGACATGTATTAAAAAGTCAATCACTTGTACTAACATTTGCTACACTGTGACATGGACTGTATGTTCGCGTCAAAAAGAGGTGTACACGATGGCGAACGAAAAGGACAGGCAGCTGGCACGATACTACTATGTCGAAAAATGGAAAACAGCCAAGGAAACGGCCGAAGCGGTGGGCGTTACGGAAGCTACCATGTCGAAATGGGTCAAGCGTTTCGGATGGAAAGCCGAGCGGGAAGCACGCGCCCTGTCGTCCGGAGAACGTATCGACAATATCCGCAATATCATATCCGACCTTGCGCGGCAGCGTATGGAGCTTGCCTCCGAACTGCGACAGGCCGAAGAGGATGGTGACAAAGTAGGCGCCGGTATGATTCGTTCGGCAATGGCCGCCATCGACGACGGCGTGGCCAAATGGAATAAGGTACTTGACAGTGCAAAAAAGGAGACGGAAATCCGCCTGACCGTATATCTCGAAGTCATGGACCGGATATTCGCTGCGCTACGCGATTATGACCATGCTTTGTATATGCGTACCCTCGAATTCCAGGAACTCCACGTTCGGGATGTAGCCGATAAAATCGACAGGATATGAGACAGGCTGACAAACAGGCACGGGAACGTTACCTCGAACGGTTGCGGCTAATACGTGAAGGGGCGGCTGCCAACCCGTTCGAGAGTAGGGAAGAACAGGTGCAAAGAATAAAAAAATCGGCAAAAGATATCCGGTTTTTCGTATCATATTATTTCGGACACTACGCCACCTGCGAATCGGCCGATTTTCAGCTTCGTTTGGCACGGAAAGTTGCGGCAGACCCTGCGTGTCGCATATTGGTAAGGTGGCCGCGCGGACA
>ENA-UOIY01003096-UOIY01003096.1-human-gut-metagenome-genome-assembly--contig:-P114-NODE-3096-length-11036-cov-6.887897_pt1 | contig 11036 bp, 10 predicted proteins | sample MGYA00242335_ERZ723882 | MGnify/ENA metagenome assembly ERZ723882
TAATGTGTTGACTGTAATTGAGGGGGTTATGAGGAGGTTTACAGCATCGGGTTCCTGTTCCCTTGCTGTGATTTTATTATAGAGCATCCTGCGGAGAAAGTTGTAAAGCGGATATGAACAATAAGTGAAACTTTTTGCGGAAAATAAACACGAAATAATGAACAAAGAACAAAAGTAAAGACAGTGCCCATCACAGTGTAAATATACACAAAAGAAAATGCTTGTTTTGCAGCAAAATACATGAAATTTCAGCTTGACAGAGAAAGCCTGCATGATTATAATGACTACTTTGATGAAAGAAACAGAAATACGATAAAGAGAGCCGCAGGGCGGCATGGTGCAATATGATGAACGAAAACAGAGCTTCACGGATTTCTTTACATGGCTTTTTCCGGCCCAGAGATTTGACCGAGGGCGCGCCGTGGAAAACGATCTTGGCGTTTGCCTTTCCCATTATTATCAGCTATCTGTTACAGCAGGTTTATACCATCAGCGATGCCGCCATAGTCGGGCAGACGCTGACCGCCGGCGAGGTGGCCGGGGTGAACGACACCAGCTCGCTCATCTTTATCTTTTTGCAGTTTGCCTTCGGCGTCAGCGCGGGCTTTTGCGTGGTGACGGCAGCGGAGGTGGGCGCACGGGATGATGCCGGTGTGCGGCGCTCGCTTTCCTCCCAGATCATTCTTTCGGCTGCGCTTACTGTGGTGCTTACGGGGCTGGCGCTTTTGCTGCTGCGTCCCATGCTGGCGTGGATCAATGTAACGCCGGACAGTCCGGAGGTGTACCATGCCGCCTATACCTACTGTGCAATCATCTTTGCGGGCATCGGCGCACAGCTTTTCTATAATTTCATCTGTTCCTTTTTACGCAGTATGGGGGATTCGGTGACCCCGCTTTTGTTCCTGCTTTTTTCCACCATCCTCAATATCGGGCTGGACCTGTTGTTTATCGTGAGCTTTCGCTGGGGCGTAGCGGGTGCGGCCATCGCCACGATAATGGCACAGCTTATCAGCACGGCGGGCTGTTTTCTTTATGCCTTTATCAAGTACCCCAAAATTCGGCTGCGGCGGGAGGACTGGAAGATCACCGGAAGGGATATCCTGCGGCACCTTAATCAGGGACTTCCGCTTGGTCTGCAGTTCTCGGTGCTTGCTATCGGTATCATCGTGATGCAGAGCGTCGTGGTGAAGTTTGATATCTTGGGCGGAGAGATGGTCTCCCATGCGGCACAGAACGGCTTTGGCGCGGCAAATAAGCTGAATAGCCTGCTGATGACCCCGCTGAACGGCCTTGGCGCTGCAATGACCAGCTACACGGCGCAGAACATAGGCGCCGGGCGGCCGGATCGGATCAAAAAGGGATCGGTGCAGGCGCTGATGATGGTATCGGCGCTGGCGGGGTTTTCCATCCTGCTGGGGCTGTGGCTTTCTGTCGGCGGCAGCTACCTCAAGATTTTTTTGAGCGCCGATAAAATCACGGAGGAGACCATTCGCTACGGTAATACCTATCTGTACGTAGACCTTGCGATGTACCTGTTCCTCGGATTTATTTTTGTGGTGCGGAACTGCGTGCAGGGCATCGGGGAATCGCGGTTTATTTTAGGCGCCGGGACTGCCGAGTTGGCAGGCCGTGTGGCGGTGTGTCTTGTGCTGCCGGCGCTGCTGGCAGGTGGGGAAGTGAGCGCAGCCGCACCGCGGCTCGCATTTTATGCACTGTGTGCGGCCGACCCTGCGGCATGGATCGCAGCAGATACGGTGCTGATGATCCCGTTTTTGCGGGATATTATGAGAAAGGGGCAGTAAGACTGCCTCTTTTTTATTTGGAAAAATGCAGATACAGGTGAAAACCTGCTATAATTATTTAAAGAAAATTCGACAAAAAATGTAGTATTTGCCGCCGGAACCGTAGTATATGGGTGAAGCCGGAAAGGAGGCGATGTGTAAGATGGATGACGCAAAAATTATCGAATTGTTTTTTCAACGTGACCAACAGGCGATCCGGGAGTTGGATGCGAAATACGGGAAGGTGTGTCACAGTCTCTCATTTAATATCGTAAACAACAGGCAGGATGCGGAGGAGTGCGTCAATGACGCCTACCTGGGGACGTGGAACGCAATTCCGCCCGCAAAGCCCGATCCGCTGCTGACCTACCTCTGCAAAATGGTTCGGAATATTTCCCTGAACGCCTATTACAAAAGGAAAGCAGCCAAGCGAAGCAGCCGCTATACCGTTGCGATGGAGGAAATTGAAGCCTGCATCGCAGCGCCTGATATGGTAGAAGCAGAGATCGAAGCGAGGGAGCTGGCTCGCATCATTGAGGGCTTTCTGGATATGCTGACGCCAGAGGATCGTGTGATCTTCCTGCGCCGCTACTGGTTTGCCGACTGCTGCAAGGACATCGCCGAAAGGGTGGGGCTGACGGAGAAGAACATCTCCGTCCGGCTGACCCGTATCCGTGAAAAGCTGCGGAAATACTTGATCGAAAGAGAGGTGCTGGTATGAATGCAAAGAGGTTTACCGAAGCCATGGGCGAATTGGACGATAAATATATTGATGAAGTGCTGTCCTACCGGTGGGCGAGCGTATCGAAAATCAGGCCGAAGCGGATCGGTATGCTGATCGCTGCCATCATCGCAGCACTTGCTCTTTGCGGCTTTGCGACATATGAGCTCGGGCTTTTTGATCCATGGTTCCAAAAACCGTCAAACGATCCGATCCGAACCGTTCAAAGCGCAATTGAGGGCCAGGCCGAAAAGGAGTACACCGTTTTTGTGCGCATAGATGAGATAGCCGTTGACGAAAGCGAAACAGAGCGCATCATCAGCATGTATGCCGGCAGCGACCTAGCCAAGGAAAGAGGCTGGACGGATGAGTTTCTGGCGGAGCATTTTTGGGTGGTTAGGGCGAAATACTATGTGGAGTATGACCATACAAAAACCTTTATGGATGACGGCACCATACGGCAGTACTTCTATCTGGTTCAGGATGTGAAAACCGGGGAATGGAAGATCATTGACAATACATCGCCCAACACGGGAACAAGCCCGTAAATCGGTATTCGAAAAAGCGCAATCGGCCAAAACCGGCTGCGCTTTTTCTTATGCCTGTGGTAATATTCGTTCCGGCATGATATCATAAAACTGAAAAAGTTTTCCCGTCCACGCAACAAAAGCCGAATTTTGTTGTCTATATTGGTGAAAGGCCTTTACACGTAACGAAGGGAGGGCACAATGAAAGACCATGAGATCATAGAGCTGTACTGGGCGCGCAATCAGTTAGCCATCACCGCCACGGCGGATAAGTACGGCAGCTACTGCCACACCATCGCGTATAACATCCTACATAACAATGAGGATGCGGAGGAATGCTCCAACGACACCTATCTGGGCGCATGGAACTCGATCCCGCCACAGCGCCCGAACCGCTTATCGATCTATTTGGGAAAAATCGCGCGCAACCTCGCCCTCAACCGCTATAAACGGTATACCGCGGAAAAACGCGGGCACGGGCAGGTGGAACTTGTGCTGTCCGAGTTAGAAGCCTGTATCCCCGCCAATACAAGTGTGGAGCAGGCGATTGAAGAAAAGGAGCTGGCCGCCGCCATCGACCGCTTTCTGTATTCCAGACCGGAACAAAACCGCCGCATCTTTGTCCGCCGGTACTGGCACCTTTACGCAATACGGGATATTGCGGATGCATACGGAATGAGCGAGAGCAAGGTGACGTCGCTGCTTTTCCGCATGAGAAACGAGTTACGGATATTTCTTGAAAAGGAGGGTATTATGCTATGAAAACCGAAGTTCTTCTTCACTCCATCGGAAAAATCGATGATAGACTGATTGCGGATGCGGAATGTGAGCCGACTGTTATCAGAAACCACGGTTGGGGCAGACTGGGCCTGCTGGCTGCCTGTCTGGCGCTGGTTCTCTGTACCGGTATCGTTGCCAATGTCATCCGAAGCAATGCGTCCGTGGGCACCTTTACAATGGATGTGAACCCCGGCGTGGAATACACCGTGGCAAGAAACGGTACGGTAAAACATGCCCGCTGTCTGAATAGCGATGCGGAAAACGCACTCCATGATGTCGTACTGGAAAAGCAAAGCATTGAGACCGCACTGACGCGCACGGTTGCCGCCTATGAAGCCGGCGGCTATATCCAGAACGGCAAAGCCACCGTTTTGATTTCCTTTGATGCCCGCCTTGGCGCCGATGCCGAGCGGAAAAACGCCCTCTCATCGGAGATTCAAAAGGCCCTGGAGCAGACCGAAGCCGTCGGTACGCTGGTGTTCCATTCCGTATCGGCCGAAAACGTCGAGGCTGCGAAAATCGCGGAGGAATACCATGTTTCCCTCGGGCGTGCCGACTGGATCCTTGCCGCATCTGATCAAACCGGCCTGCCCACCGATGAGGTTGCCCGTATGCCGCTGGATGAGCTGCTGAATTTGCAGGAGGACCCTGACGCAGCCTCCGTCATCATATCGAAGCTTATCTCCTTGGCGGATGCAAAGAAGATCGCCTTGAAGGACGCCGGGCTGAATGAGCTGGCGCAGAAGATCATCTTCACCAAGGAAGAGCTGAACCGCAACCAAGGGCGGCCCTGCTACATCCTGGAGTTCTACACCGGGACGGCACAGTATTCCTACATGATCGATGCCAAGACCGGGGAAATTATGTACGCCGGGAAGTTCATCACCCTGACCGAAGCCAAGAAGATCGCCGTGGATGATGCCGGATGCACCGACAGGGTCACCTTTATTGAAGAAACCCTTGTTAGCGGCGGCATCAAGACTCCCTACTACCGGCTTGTCTTTGCCGATGCAAAAACACAGTGGACCTATCGCATTGATGCAACGCGGGGCGAGATCATGGATAAATCCCATGAGGACATCAGTGTGCCGGTATTCATCTCCCTTGAGGAAGCGAAGATGATCGCCCTGAAAGACGCAGGGCTGGATCAATCGGCGGAGAAGATCGTCTTTACCAGAGAGGAGCTGAACCGCAATTCAGGTAAGCCCTGCTACATCTTGGAGTTCTACACCGCGAAGAAGCAGTATTCTTACAAGGTGGACGCCAAGAACGGCAGCATCATCGAGGCTTACCACTTCATTCTTCTGGCGGACGCGAAGAAAATCGCACTGGACGATGCCGGGGTCAGCGAAAAAGTCACCTTTACCGAGGAAACGCTGGTTGCCGGCGGCATCAAGTCGCCCTACTATTACTTCGCCTTTGAAAGTGCCTCTGCTCGCTGGACCTACAAAATCGACGCCGTTCTGGGCGTGATCATGGATAAGACCTGCGATAAGATCATTCCCCCTGCCCCGGAGTTTATCGGCTTGGAAAAGGCAAAGCAGATCGCGTTAGAGGACGCGGGGCTGGATGAGACGGCGCAAAAAATCGTGTTCACTCGAGAGGAGCTGAACCGCAACCAGGGCAGACCCTGCTACATCCTGGAGTTCTACACGGCCGAATGCACTTATTACTACAAGGTCGATGCGGTATCCGGTGAGATCATCGGCAAGAAAATCGAATGGTTTTTGCGGCGGGAGCCCGAGGTGTCCCCAAATGCCGATACAGAACAGCGCAGGGGCAGCTGAACGAACATAGCTCATATGCAAGCCAAAGCGGGCAGGCACAAAACTGTGCTTGCCCGCTCATGCATATAAATGACTGATTAGTTATTCCCGGATGAACAACCCCACCGTCTCACAATGCGCCGTGCGGGGGAAAAGATCCACGGGGCGGTAGCATTGCAGGATATACCCCATATCCCGCAGGGCGGCGGCATCCCGTGCCATGGTGGCGGGGTTACAGCTTACCATCACGATGCGTCCGGGCGCCATTTGAACGACAGCCTGAAGCGTCACATTGTCGCAGCCCTTACGGGGCGGGTCAAGCACGACCACATCCGGCCGTAACCCGCGCGCAGCAAGGATAGTAGCGGCACGCCCGGCGTCCCCGCAGATGAATTCTGCATCGGTCACACCGGCACGACGGGCGTTTTCCCGGGCATTTTCCACGGCGCCGGGCACCACCTCCACACCGATGAGCTTTTGCCCCGGGTGCACCATCGAAAGCCCGATGGTTCCGGCTCCGCAATAGAGATCAAGCAGCGTTTCTTCGGGCTTCAGGTCGGCCAGCCGGGCGGCTTCCCGGTAAAGCTGCTCGGCAGCACCATGGTTGACCTGATAAAAGCTGTTTGGAGAAAGCGCAACGGAGATCCCGCAAAGGGTATCCTGTAAAGTGCCGGGCCCTGCCAGCACCGTCTGTTCTTTCCCGATGATCACATTATCCCGCCGGGTATTGTGATTAAGGATTACGGTGGAAACCTTGGGGAAGGCCTCCTGCACCTGCCGGGCAAATTCATCGGCATCGGGCAGCCGGCTGCCGTTTATGATGAGACACAGCATGACCCTTCCGTCGATAGCCGCCTGCCGCAGATAAAGATGCCGCAGCAGCCCCTTGCCGGTTCCTTCATCATAGACGGTGATACCGTATGCATCGGCATAGCGGCACACCCATCCGGCAATCTCGCTGAACAGAGCAGGCTGGAGGGGACAATCCCTGCAGGGGATAACGGTATGGCTGCGCGGCGCAAAAAAGCCGGTATAGCAGCCGTTTTCATTCCTGCCAAAGGGGAACTGCGCCTTATTGCGGTAACGGTCATGGCAAGGGGAGGGAAGGATCGGCAGCGGTTCCATCTCATAGCCGCCGATCCGCTTCACCGCATCCCGTACCCAGCCTGTTTTTTCCCGCAGCTCGGCCTCATAGGTGATGTGCCGCAGGCTGCACCCGCCGCAGCGCTTGTAGCAGGCGCAGTCCGCCGGGATACGGTCGGGGGAGGGGACAAGGAGCTCCTCAATGATGCCGTAGCAGTAGCTTTTCTGCACCTTCACGATTCGCACCTTCAATTCATCACCGGCAGCTGTCATCGGCACAAAAACGGCGATGCCGTCTGCATGCCCTACACCGCTGCCTTCCCCGGTGACAGACTCTATTTTCAGTGGAATAATATCATTTTTCTTAAACATAAAGCTCTCCTTTTCGGGCTGCCATGCCCCCATTATAGCATCCCGGTGCCGGTTTGGGAATAACCGAACGCAAAAAGGCTTTCCATCCGGGCCGCCCTGTGCTATAATATTTTGGCTGTCTTTCGGGAAGGAGGGAGGTCTGATGCAGGTATCGCTGCATGATGTAACCAAAAGCTTTGGCAGTGAGGTTATTTTCAGCGGTGTAACCGCAAAAATAGAAGATCATGACCGGATCGGTCTGGTCGGCCCCAACGGTACCGGCAAGACCACCCTTTTGCGGGTCATCTGCGGCGAACTGGAGCCGGACGACGGCCCCGGCGAGATCGCCCGAGGGTCCGATCTTTCCATCGGTTATCAAAAGCAGAACTGCGGACTGACCTTTGAGGGAACCATTTGGCAGGAGATGCAGTCGGTTTTTGCCGATGTATATGCGCTGGAGCGCCGCATGAAGGAGCTTCAGGGGCAGATGGCGGCGGGTGATAGCCCGGCACTGGCCGAGGAGTACCGCCGCACCGAGGACGCTTTTCTTGCGCGGGACGGCTATCAAATCGAAGTTAAAATAAAAACGGTGCTTACCGGCATGGGCTTTGCCGAGCACGGCTTTGATAAATGCGTGGATAAGCTCTCCGGCGGAGAGCAGACCCGGCTTGCGATCGCCAAGCTGCTGCTGGAGGCTCCCAGTCTGCTTATTTTGGATGAGCCCACCAACCACCTTGATTTTGCCACCTTAAACTGGCTGGAGGACTACCTTTCCGGCTATAAAGGGGCCTTGCTGGTGGTTTCACACGACCGCTACTTCCTTGATAAGCTCTGCAATAAGATATGGGAGCTGGAGGACGCCGCCCTGTGGGAATATAAGGGCAACTATACCGCCTATACCAAGCAGCGGGAGGAGCAGGACGCCCGCCAGAAAAAGCTGTATGAACAGCAGCAGGCGGAGCGTGCCAAGCTTGAAGATTATGTTGCCCGCAATCTGGTGCGTGCCTCTACGACGAAAATGGCACAGTCCCGGCAGAAGATGCTGGAGCGGCTGGAGCCGGTAGGGAAGCCCCGCCGCCGCTTAAAGCCGCCAAAAATCCGCCTGGAATTTGAAACCGAGCCGGTCAAGGACGTTCTGACCGTCGAAAACCTTACCATTACGGTGGGCAGCGGGGAAAAGGAACGGGTGCTGCTTTCTGACGCCGAATTTAACATCCAACGCGGTGATAAGGTCGCTATTATCGGGCCGAACGGCAGCGGAAAAACCACCCTGCTGCGTGCCCTGCTTTCCGCCCAACCGCCCGTAACGGGCAGAATTTCCTGGGGACGCGGTGTTAAACGCAGCTACTACGATCAGGGAAGCGACCACCTTGACCAGTCCCTTACCGTCATGGATACCATGTGGAAGGCCTACCCCCGGATGTACGAAACACCCCTGCGCACCGCATTGGGCGCCATGGGGCTTACCGGGGAGGACGCCTACCGTCTGGTCGGACAGCTTTCCGGCGGAGAACGGGCAAGATTAAAGCTGGCGATGATATGCCTTGCGGGCAGCAACGTATTGGTACTGGATGAACCCACCAACCATCTTGACCTTCCCTCCAAGGAGGTTTTGCAGCAGGCACTTTCGGAATACGAGGGCACGTTGATTATCGTATCGCACGACCGCTACCTGCTGGATCGTGTCCCGAACCGGATCTTTGCCATCGAAAACGGCAAACTCACGCAGTATAAGGGCGGCTACGGGGATTATCTCAAGGCCAGGGCAGAGCAGGGAAGCGAAAAATCCGCCCCCACCCACACCAAGACCGACAGCGAGCAGAAAAAGCAATACAATCGCGGCAAGGAGCAGCGCCGGGAGGACGCCCGCCGCCGCAAGGAATATGCCGAAGCGGAAGCGCTCATCCATACGCTGGAGGAGGAGCTGGAGGCAGCAAAGGCCGAAATGTCGCTGGACAGTGTGCAGAATGATTATCAGCGGCTGCAGGAGCTCTGCACCCTCATTGAGGAGAAGCAGCAGCTTCTGGATGCAACGCTCGACCGCTGGCTCATCATCAGCGAGGAGCTGGGAAATCTATAAAAAATGAGCTGCCGGCTTTGTGCCGACAGCTCACTTTTTTATGTGTCTTGATTTTTTTGCAGTTCACGATATTTCCCGTCCGCTGCTTCATAGATGGTGTCATAATCGGCGTGCATCATTTCGGTAAGCGGTGTGGCCGCCGTATAGCGTACACAGGTGCCGCAGTCGGTGCTGAGCGACCGGGGAACCGGCGCCATTCTGGCATCGATCCCGGCCTTCATCATGGTACGGGCGGTGCATTGGGCGGAAAAATGGGTGTGAAAGGTTGCAACATAACTGTTCATGTTATTTGGTCAGGGTCAGGGTGAAATCCTCACCGTCCGCCTTTACATCAACACGGTAGCCCTGGCTGCCCGCAAAACGGGTCACATTCTCCACGGCACACTGGTTATCCACCAGTACGGTCATCTCGGCGGGGTTGGATTTTTTTACTTCCTTTTGCACCATGACTACGGGCATGGGGCAAGCCAATCCTCTTGCGTCTACCATTTTTATGCCTCCTTTGCAATATTGCGGAAGGATACAACGGCTACTACCACGAAGCCGATGATCACAGCGATCATACCGTTCTGGGTGGGGCCGTTAGCGGAAGAAGCCAAACCGAAGTTGTGGCACAGGGCAGCACCGACCATCATACCCAGTACGGTGATGGTACTATCCGCGCTGCCTTCACCAGCCAGTACGAGCTGACGCAGCGGGCAGCCGCCCAGCAGCACGGAGCCCCAACCTACCAGAGCCATACCCAGAGCATTCCACAGACCGTCGGTGTGGGCGATGGGCTGACCGGCAAAGCCGAAGTTGAGGTTGCCGGTGATCAGGTTGCCGATCACAACGGCGACAATAACGGCGATAAAGCCATACAGCAGCTTGAAATCCTTGAACATCATAGCGTCACGGATGCCGCCGACGGTGCACAGGCGGGAACGCTGGGCCAAAGCACCGACGATCAGGCCGACGATCAGCGCAACGGCGATGGGAGCGTGCTTGCTGCCGGGGCCCTCGGTGGAGAAGTGGATGAAGGAGGGAGCAGCAACCAGCAGGATGAAGAATGCAATAACGATAGCGGGCATAACGCTGCCCTCGAGGGAGCCGAGCGTGTAGGCGCGCTTCATGGTAAAGCCCTTCTTGAGGAACAGGGTTCCGACGAAGATACCGACAACAAAGCCCACCAGACCGACGATGGCGTTCAGGTCACCGCTGCCGATACGGATCATCATACGCAGCGGGCAGCCCAGGAAAACCAGTGCGCCGATCATGACGAACATACCCAGGACAAAGCGCAGGGCAGCGCAGGAGCCGCCGAAGCACTTGAACTCCTTAAATCCCAGAGAGGCGAGGACGGCACCCACTACGATGCCGATGATCTCGGGACGGATGTACTGTACTGCAGCAGCGGAGTGCAGGCCGAGGGCGCCGGACGTATCACGCAGGAAGCAGGCGATACAGAAGCCCATGTTGCCGGGATTGCCCAGTGCGGTCAGCAGTACGGCGGCAGCGCCTACCACCAGACCGGCGGCGACCAACAGCCAGTTTACTTTTTTCATGGTATTAACCTCTCTTTGATGTAATATTTGATAAACAATTTGTCATACGTTTATCATCATATAGAATAACGAAGCGGCGAATAAAAGTCAATATCCCCCGCAGCCTGTCGAATAAATAATCGCCTACGCAATATACTGTTCGCCATACCCGAACTTCATTTCTATTAAATGTAAAAAAGAAGCCCGCAGGGGGGCTCCTTTTTAACGGTTATTTTGGGGCGTTCTCTTTTTTGCGGGGAGGATAGAGTTTTATGCAATGATCCAGCTCGATTGCTTTGTTCATCTGCTCCTTGGCATAGCTGCTGGCTTCGCCCCACAGGGTAAAGTGCGCATCGCACCGGTTCTGCCGGAAGTTATCGCATTGAAGCTCTGCATACCGGGGGCCGCATTCCGGGCATTTTAC
>ENA-UOIY01003098-UOIY01003098.1-human-gut-metagenome-genome-assembly--contig:-P114-NODE-3098-length-11022-cov-9.438133_pt1 | contig 11022 bp, 5 predicted proteins | sample MGYA00242335_ERZ723882 | MGnify/ENA metagenome assembly ERZ723882
GCATGGCCAATATCATGTCTCATGTATTTGTTCTCAAAATGGATCCATTCCGTTGCCTTATAAGCATTGGCTCTGGCCTCTTTTAAGTCCTTTCCTGTGGCTGTTACCCCAAGAACACGTCCGCCGTTTGTCAGAATATTTCCTTCTGCATCAAACTTGCTGCCGGCATGGAATACATAATAGCCATCTTTATCCTTAAAGTTCTCAAGACCTGTGATCTTCTTGCCCTTTTCATAATGCTCCGGATAGCCAGCAGAAGCCAGCACTACGCACACAGCTGCATTATCCTCAAACTGCAGGTCGATCTGGTCTAAAGTGCCGTCTACACATGCCTCAAATACATCTACAATGTCATTTTTCATTCTTGGAAGCACTACCTGTGTCTCCGGGTCGCCAAAGCGGGCATTGTATTCCAGAACCTTTGGTCCATCTGCAGTAAGCATTAAACCAAAGAAGATGATCCCCTTAAATTCACGGCCTTCTGACTTCATGGCATCTACTGTCGCCTGATAGATATATTTCCTGCAAAACTCATCTACTTCTTTTGTATAAAATGGGCTTGGTGAGAATGTTCCCATGCCTCCTGTATTTAAGCCCTGATCCCCGTCTTTTGCACGCTTGTGATCCTGGGCGGAGGTCATGATCTTAATCGTCTTTCCGTCTACAAATGAAAGTACAGAAACCTCACGGCCAGTCATAAACTGCTCTACCACAATACGGTCGCCAGCATGGCCAAACTGCTTATCCAGCATCAGGGTCTTAACGCCCTCTTTTGCTTCTTCTCTTGTATTGCAGATCAGAACGCCTTTTCCTAAAGCCAGGCCATCAGCCTTTAAAACAATAGGAACAGGTGCTGTCTCCAGATATTTAAGAGCAGCTTCCGGTGTATCAAAGGTTTCATAAGCAGCAGTTGGGATACCATATTTCTTCATCAGATCCTTGGAAAATGCCTTGGATCCCTCTAAGATCGCTGCATTTTTCCTTGGTCCAAACACACGCAGTCCCTTTTCTTCCAATACATCCACAATACCACCTGCCAGGGGATCATCCGGACCAACTACTACCAGGTCAAAAGCTTCTTTCTTTGCGAAATCAGCTATTTTTTCAAAATCCATTACACCGATATCCACACATTTTGCAACCTCTGCAATTCCTGCGTTTCCCGGTGCGCAGTATAATTCATCTACTTTCGGGCTTTTAGATAACTTCCAGCAGATCGCATGCTCTCTGCCGCCGCCGCCGATAACCAGTACTTTCATAACTTCCCTCCTAAATCAAGCCATTGGCGATCCTGTTTACCGCCTCTGGAAGAATGACCCACTCAGCCTGCTCCATTACACGTCTTTGCAGTACCTGTGGTGTATCTCCAGGCTGTACTTCCACTGCCTTCTGAAGCAGGATAGGACCGGAATCCACCCCTTCATCTACATAGTGGACTGTAGCGCCTGTAACCTTTACTCCTCTTGCCAGAGCTGCCTCATGGACCTTCAGGCCATAATAACCAACGCCGCAGAAAGACGGGATCAGGGAAGGATGGATGTTGATGATCTTATTTCTGTATTTACGGATCATCTCCTCCGGGATCGTTACCAGAAATCCCGCCAGAACGATCAGATCCAGGTTATATTCATCTGTTTTCTTTAAAAATGCCTCATTGAAGTCTGCTCTGCTTTCAAAGCTTTTCGGTGAAATACACACAGCTTCGATACCATGATCTCTGGCACGTTCCAGAGCATAAGCTCCCGGATTGTTGCTGATGACCACTTCCACCTTTGCATTTGTGATCTTTCCGCTGTCAATAGCATCTAAGATCGCCTGAAGATTGGTTCCGCCTCCGGATACCATTACGCCAACTCTTAACATAAAGTCACGCCTTTCTCCCCATTTTCAATGGTTCCTACTACATATGGCTGGTCGCCTGCTGCCTTGATAGCTGCCATGGTCTTATCCACATCTGCCTCGTCCACAGCCACTACCATGCCAAGTCCCATATTAAATGTATTATACATCATCTGCTCTTCAATCTGGCCTTTTTCAGCAAGAAGTTTGAAAATCGGAGGGATCGGATAGCTATCTTTGCGGATCACTGCACGGACACCGTCCTTTAACATACGTGGAACATTCTCATAGAAACCTCCGCCTGTAATATGGCTGCATGCTTTTACGGTCACACCTGACTTTTTAATGTTCTTTAATGCCTTTACGTAAATTCTGGTTGGTGCAAGAAGTGCCTCGCCCAGAGTCTTTCCAAGGCTGTCATAATAAGTATCTAAACCTTCCCTGTTCATTTCCTTCTCAAATACCTTGCGTACCAGTGAAAATCCGTTGGAATGTACGCCGGTGGAAGCCATACCAATAAGCACATCTCCTGCTTCCAGGTTCTCACCTGTGATCATTTCCTTCTTGTCGCAGACACCTACTGCAAAACCAGCCAGGTCATAGTCCTCCTCCGGCATCAGTCCCGGATGCTCTGCTGTCTCACCGCCGATAAGCGCTGCCTCAGACTGTAAACAGCCTTCTGCCACACCTTTAACGATATCTGCGATCTTTTCCGGATAATTCTTTCCGCAGGCAATATAGTCCAGGAAGAATAATGGCTCACCGCCTGCACAGGCAATATCATTAACACACATAGCCACTGCGTCAATACCAATGGTATCATGCTTGTCCATAATGATCGCCAGTTTTACCTTAGTTCCGCAACCGTCTGTGCCGGATAATAATACCGGTTCTTCCATCTCTTTGATCTTTGCCAGTGAAAATGCACCGGAGAAACCTCCAAGTCCGCCTAATACCTCTGCACGCATGGTCTTTTTCACATGCTCTTTCATTAATTCAACTGATTTATAACCTGCCTCAATATCAACTCCGGCTTTCTTGTAATCCATCATCTTCTTATCCTCCGAATCTGTCCTCTATATACCTTCTGTAATGTTATTTCTGTGCCAGATACTCTTTGTATCCGATCTTTTCCAACTTCTCAGCCTTTTTCTCCACGTCCTCTTTTAAATCCTCAGAATACGCTTTTAACTTTCCTAACAGCTCCTCATCTGATGCTGCAAGGATCTTGGCTGCAAGGATACCTGCATTAGCACCGCCGTTAATAGCAACAGTAGCAACCGGGATACCACTTGGCATCTGTACAATAGAATACAGGGAATCTACACCGCCCAGATCAGAGGTCTTCATAGGGATACCGATCACCGGAAGCGGAAAGATAGCTGCGCACATTCCCGGAAGGTGAGCCGCTTTTCCGGCACCTGCAATGATCACTTTAAACCCTTTTTCCTCTGCAGCCTTTGCCCATTTAAAAAACAGATCCGGTTCTCTGTGGGCGGAAATGATCGTCATCTCATAATCGATTCCAAACTTGTCCAGGATCTCTGCCGCTTTCGCCATAACCGGCATATCTGAGTCGCTGCCCATTACAATTCCTACCTTAGCCATCTTTCATTCTCCTTTTGAATAGTATATATTAGTTTTTCTAATATATATGTTTTATATTTTTATCTTTTCTAATAATTATAATACTAAGAAATAAACCCGCAGTCAATAGTAAAAACGCAAAAAAGCAAACCAAAAAAAGGCCGCACACTGCTTTCTTTTGCCAGTGTGCGGCTCTTATCAGTCACTTAAGACTTATTCGGTTGTCTGAAACTCTCATGATCCTTGTGCCTTAGGATTCCTCTTCTTTATGCTTCTTGCTCATAGCTGCCAGTGCAAGAAAGATACCGGAGAACATAAGGGTCAGTGTAAGCTTCATAGTTGTCTGTCCGGTCTTTGGAAGAGCTGCTAACGGAATTTCACCGTCATCGATCTCTACCGGGGATGCAGGCAGATCTGGAAGTCCTGCCAGCGGCACATCTCCACCATCAATGGTTACGGTCTGTTCACCAGGACCTCCGGAAGTAACTTTGATCGCGCCGTGGCTGCCGGAACTGCTTCCGCCACCGGAGCTGCTTCCGCCACCGGAACCACCGTTACCGCCGCCATTGTTGTTATTGTTGTTTCCTCCATCATAGCTGAAGTGTGCAACAAAGGTCATATCTGACTTGAATCCATGACCTGCGATCTCATTTGCATTTGCATAATTGGTATCGCTGTCGGACCAGTGGTTAAATGTGTAGTTGCCGATACCAGTAACTGTTACATTGCCCAGTGGATAAACTTCTGCATCCATATCGTAGCTTCCGTCTGCCTTCTGAGGTCTTGTAACAACTTCCATTATGTAACCGTCTACAACAGCCACGCCATCAATTGTACCGTAACTTGGGTTCTCAGAAATGTATCTGAATACTACCTGGTACATATCCGGGATACCGTCTGGTGTTTTAGGTTTTTCTGTGTTTGTACCGATCTCGTCTAATCCATAGTATACATCAACTACGTTCGGATTCTCGGCACCGTCAGCATAATACTCAACAGTTTTTCCAGCATTATCTACACGGACAAGTGCGTAGGTCTTGCCAGCATGATCTCTGCTTACTGCATCACTGTAAGCAATTTCTTCACCAATGAATGCATTGTCCTTAGTAACAGACTTTACATCAACTTCTTTGCCCTTAGCATCTAAATAATGATAATTTACGATGTAGGAAAGGTCATTGCGGTTTGTAACCTCTAAGATTCCCTCTTCTATCTCAATATCGTAGTTATCAGTTACATCTTCAGCTGTGCTTCTTGAATTTGCTGCTTCAGCCTTCTTGGTGATCTTTACAGAACCTGCTCTAACTGCATTGGAACTGGTTCCGATCTCGATCTGACTGCCATCAATGGTAATTGCAGAAATCTCATCGCTATCTGCAAGGCCATTTTCACTTACAGTGTATCCGTTTGCTGTTAATGGTGTACCATCGTACTCTTTGCTGTCACTTGCTGCTGTGATCGTAATTGGACGGGCAGTTACAGTAAGCTTGCCAGGAATGCTTTCTGCGAAGGTATAGTTTCCTGTCACATCTTCATTAACAGCATTTAATACCTTATAAGATTTAACTGTATTTGCAGATTCGCCTTTTCCTAACTGGGAACCTTCTACTGTAGTTTCCAGTCTGTCGCCGTCTGCAAGAATTCCCTGTGTATAAGTAGCACTATTCTTTACAAGAGCAATTCCATCATATACCTTGCTGTCGCTGTCTGCTGTGATCTGGATCTTGGCTGTTACAGGAGTGATCTCCAGCTTACCTTTAACCAGCTTAATATCATAGTTATCAGCATTTACACCTTCAGGCAGTTGGTAGGTAAATGTGTTATCAACCTCACCTACATTCGTAATAGTACCAGTTACGTCATAACTTGTTGGTGCTTCACCTGTTACAAATCCTGTACCTGTTACAGTAATTTCAGAATTGGTCAGTGGCTGTCCGTTATATGCACGTTTTGAAGAGCCAGAAGTGATCGTTACATCTCTCTTGGTGATCTCCAATGTACCAGGAATACTTTCACCGAAAGTATAGTTCTTCGTTACATCCTTATCACCACGTTTTACAACGTAACTCTTAACTTCATTTGCAGTCTCGCCTACATTCGTGATCGTACCTTCTACTGTTGCAGTTAATACATCACCATCTGCAAGAATACCCGTTGTATAAGTGTATCCAGAATCTGTAAGAGGTGTTCCGTCATACATCTTAGAGTTATTATTTGCTACGATCACAATCTCGTTTGTATTCTTGGTAACAGTCAGCTTACCTTCCACTTTGGTAATAGCATAGTTAGCTAAATTAGTGCCCTTCATTGCCGTATAAGTAAAGGCATTGTCACTGCTTCCTTCATCTAACTGGCTGCCTGTTACATTATAAACAAGTCCTTCACCATCTGCAAATGGCGCATAAGTTCCTTCTGCTGCAGTTGGTGTAACTGTTTTATCTGTTAAAGGTTTTCCATCATAAGGTTTCTGACTTGTAGCAGAAGTAAGTGTGATCTGCCTTGGCATTACTGTTAAAGTGCCATCATGCGTTTCAATTGTGTAATTAGCTGTAACATCTATGCTGCCACGCATTACTTTGCATGTATCAATTTTATTTGTAACAGTACCATTTGCAGCATCTGAAACATTGGTAATGCTGCCGCTAAGGTTTACAACCAGCCTATCACCAGTTACCAGATTTTCATCACCTGTAACTTTATAAGTTTCTCCTGTAAGAGGCGTTCCATCGTATACCTTATTTAATGAATCGGCAGTTACAACAATCGGTGTGGTGATCTTTGTAACAGTTAATGTACCATAAGTGATATTCTCTGGTTTAATATCATAGTTAGATAACTTTGTATTAGAAGCCGCACGGTACTTAAAGGTATTGGATGTGCTTCCAACGTCAGTCCGGCTTGCAAAACCATAACACTCAACACCTTCACCATCTGCAAATCCCGTGATAACCATTCCATCTGTCTTTGTAAGTGGTGTGCCGTCGTAAGTCTTAGTTGCGCTTGCAGACCTCATGGTTACAGTTGCTGGTGTTACTTCAAGCTCGCCATCCTGGAAAGGAGCAATCGCATACTGTGATGTAACATCTTCTTCTCCACGATACACAACTGCTTTTACAATACGGTTTACAATTTTACCAACATCTGTCTGGCTGCCACTATAAGTTACTTCAAGACGATCACCGGCTTTCAGCTGACCACCAATGATCTCATATCCTGCATCAGCGCCAGTCAATGCCGTTCCATCATATGTCTTTTGGTCATTTTTTGCCTTAAGTACAAGCTTACGCTGGAAATTAGCTACAAACGTGGTTGGTACAAATACATTTTCACCATTCTTTGCATGGGCTGCTACAACAGCAGGGGTTAATACCTGCTCCTTGCTGACTTCTACTCCGTTTACAGTCCAGTTTACGAAGCTGTATCCGCCATTTGCATTGGCAGTAGAACCTACCGGGGTTCCTGTTACAGGTTTTACATCTTCATAAGACCGAGTAACACTTCCCATGGTATTCTGACCATCTGCTACCTGATACTGGATCTTAACTAACTGATTTTCAGTGTAGTAGAATTTAATAACATTGTTTGTATAATTCAGTTTGTCAACTGTTTTTTCCTTTACAGCTGCTGTATATCCTGGAATATCAACTGCGGTTTCAGTAATCTTAGAACCAAACTTCACATCTCGCTTTACAAGTTCATTATAAAGTACTTTGTTGGTTCCCTGTTCCAGATACTGTACAGTATAACTCATTGTATTTGCTTTATAATAGAAGGTAATTTCCTTATTATAAACATCTAATGTAACTGTCTGTTTATTATCCCCCACTAAAGTATATCCTGTGATATCCTTAGCATTTTCTTCTACTGTAGCATCAAATGTCTGGTTATTTACAATCTTGTCATCTGCAACTTTGTTAGTTGTTCCCTCTTCATAATAATGAACAGTATAGGAAACATCCTGTTTAGCTGTAAATTTCGCATAGTAAGTTGCTCCAGTCTTATCAGTTGGTACATATTTAGCATTGTTTCCAACCTTGGTTGTGCATCCAGGATCGCTATACCATCCTTCAAATCCATATCCTGCTGCAGGAGTTGCAGTAGAACCTTGAGCAGTTCCCACTTTCGGATTTACTTTTTCAGATGCAGGGCTGACATCTCCCTTTCCAGATGCAACACGGTAATTAATGGTTACATATGCGTGGAAAGTCCAGTCTACAATAAAGTGAAGACCGCCTTCTGGCAATGTTATTCTTTCACCTGGTTCAACAGTCTTGCTATCGCCATATCTCCAGGTATTTGTTCTTGTCCAATAACCTGCATTAACTGCATCTTCTACATATTCACTGCCCGGAAGAGCTTTAACAATAACAGGTCGACCCTGATAATAAGTATTATCATCTGATACCGCTGTAGTTATTGCAGCCGGATATTTGCTTGGATCAATTCCTTCTGCATCAATATACTCTGCAGAATATGTAACAGCACTTGTTGGAGCGATATTACATCTTGCATCTCCACTGGCAGAAATCGTGGTCTTTGTTACTACATCACTTTTATTACCTACAATATCGGAAAGACTTAAAAGATATTCGTAATCCGTTTCTGCAGTAACTGATAAATTTACATAACCACCTTCACAGTCCTTTTCAGTAACTGTATACAAAACAGTGGTGGTATAGGTTCCATCTTGCTGTAATGTCAAATTACCACTTGGAATGTCCTTTCCTTCTATAGTTACTCTTTTAAGCCTGATATCAGTAATATCAATCTGTTTGCCATTTACCCAGGATACAGGATTTACAGTAATCGTAAATGTTAATTTCTCACCCGGTGCAACATCTGTAACTTTGTTGCTTACTGCCTTTACAGACAGAGTTGGTTTTACCGCTTTTACAACAAACTTTGCATTACTAATACCTTCTGATTTCTTTGCTCTGGTGTATCCAAAGCATGCCAGATATCCAGCTTCTTTAGCTCTTGCTGCTAATTTTTTAAGTCCCGGATATCCATTGATATTACCAAAGTTTGTTCTTGTAAGGGCATATAAATCGCCATTACCGGCAGCCCCCAGACCAGTAAGTAAATAATCCTCATCCGGTTTTACAAAAAATACTACATATCCAGCTTTCTTTGAGCTGACATACTGATCAATCTGAATGCTTGTTGTACCAGACTCAACTGGTATGATATCTGCGTTTCCACTGGTATCTCCTTCATAAAAATATGAATATGCAACCTGCGCATTTTCAATTGTTGGTATAAAGCTTGCAGATTTCCATGTTTCAGGCTGTCCCCAACCCCAACTGTAGGCTGCATAAGCTGTAAAATGCTCTGCCTCAAAAGATACGCTGTCTTTAGCAGTATCAGCTACAGCCTCAGTAGAAATATGTTCTACACTTAAGTTCTCAGCAACCGGATTCTCCAGTGAAGCATCATCCAGCGCACAGATTTCGATGCTGTCTGCCTCGGTACTCATCTCTTCGATTTTACTTCCGCTGAATGTAACTTCAACAGAACCGTTCTGAGCCCAGGTATTATCCAGCTTATGACCATTAAGCATCAGATTGATGTCATAAACAACAACAGTCTTAACTGCACCGCCTTCTGCATTTTCAGCTTCAACCTTTTCCTTTAAAGCATCTGCCAGATCATCCTTAACAGTCGCCTCAGCTGTAACCCCAGCCGGAAGGACACCTTCTGCTGCATGGAGAGTGATGACTGTTCCATCTTCCATGGTCAGTTCTGCGTTAAATTCCGGATGCTCGTCAGTTTCAGTCATATAGACTTCGATTCCCTGCTCTTCGGTTACTTCCGGTACTGTATACCATGCAGTTACAGAACCATCTTCATTTTCAGTCGTGCTGTCTGCTTCCAGAAGCTCTCCGTTTGCAGTTACAGATTCGATGGCATAACCGATCTGGTTCTTTACTCCGAATACAAGTGCATCTCCTTCTTCAACGCCTCTAGGACCATCTACGATCCTTGCGCTGTATTCCGGGTTGATCGCATATGTAACTTTCAGTCCCTGGATATCATCCAGTGCTTTTAATGCTTTTACAGTAGCTGTATAAGCTTTTGCTGTGCTGCAGTATCCGATTCCAACCAGATCACTGTCAGTTGCTGCTTCTGCTTTCTTATTCTCTTGTTCCTTTGCTTCTGCTGTAGTCTCAGCTGCCTTGGAAGTTTCTGCCACAGTTTCTTTGGCTGCTTCTGTTTCTTCGTTTTCTTTGGATCCAGCTGCAGTTTCTTCTTTAGAAGCGTCTTCTGCTGTTTCCTCTGTTTCAGAAGTTTCAGCTGCTGCTTCTGTTTCAGTTTCTGTCACTTCTGCATCCTTAGTCTCAGCTGCTGTGGTTTCTTTTTCTGTTTCAACTGCATCTGCAGTTTCTTTTTCTACTGCTTCGGTAGTTTCTTTCTCAGTTTCAACTACTTCTTTCTCTTTCTCTGCTGCTTCTGCTGTTTCTTTTTCAGGCTCTGCTTGTGCATCTTCCTTCATAGCAACAACCGGTGCATAGTGACGGGAAAGGGATGCTGTTACTTCACCTTCTGCATCAGCCTTTTCCTCAAGCTGTCTCTTTTTCAGTTTCTTCTGCTGTTTCCTTTTCGGTTTCAGCTTCTGTTTCTTTCTCAGCTTCGGTAGCTTCTTCTGTTTCTGCCTCTGTATTTTCTTCAGCAGTCTCAGTTGTCTCTTCCTCAGTTGCTTCAGCTGTTTCGTCTGTGATCTCAGTTTCTTTCTCTTCTGCTGTTGTGGTTTCTTCGGAAGCTGTATCATTAGCTGTATCATTAGCTGTATCATTTACAGCTTCCTGAGATTTTTTCTCAGCAGATGTTGTTTCCTCTGCAGTCTCATCTTTCTTGGATACGATATCAACTTCTTCATCACCAAACTTATCTTCGTAGCTCTTTACGTTGATACGTTTAGTTGTCTTAACTTTCTCTTCCCCATCAACGGAGCGGATGATCCTGGTTGCACAGCTGATCGTTTCATCTCCATTATTTACATACAGGAAGATTACTTCTTCATCACCTGTAACCATGTACATATCATCGGCATCTTCTGGCAGACGGACAAATACTCTAAGTTCCGCATCCATATCACCGCCGTCAATCTGAGGATAAACCTCATAAACCTTTCCTTCACCATAGAAAAGTGTTTCGAACTTATCTATAGCTCCGTTTGTAAATTCAAGGCTGTCTGGCTTGACTACATTGTCACTTTCTACAGCCTCATTGATCGCATTTACCAGATCAGACCCATATATCTCAAAGTCTACTTTATTTCCCTGTGCTGCATAACTTACATTCAGATCTGTGCCAACGCTGGTAAAGATCATAGCTAATGTAAGAACAAATGCCAGGAAACGCTTCTGAGCACTATAGGCTGCTGCAAATGCTTTAGGCTTTCTCCATCCTTTCATACCAATTCTCCTCTCTTTTTCTGAGTCATCACAGATATTTATCCATGTTTATGCCTAGTATAGCACGGAGAAGTTACAATTCAGTTACAAATTAAGCTTTTCTTAATTTTATTTCAAATTTTTTCATAAAATACCGCAGATACCTCTTTCTGGGATATCTGCGGTATGATTTACATATATG
>ENA-UOIY01003102-UOIY01003102.1-human-gut-metagenome-genome-assembly--contig:-P114-NODE-3102-length-11006-cov-5.949594_pt1 | contig 11006 bp, 8 predicted proteins | sample MGYA00242335_ERZ723882 | MGnify/ENA metagenome assembly ERZ723882
CTGGGCGGAGGGTCGCGCCCTCCATGCGGCAAATGACTGTGGAGAGACACTATACCGGGAAGCCTAGAGCGTCTGACGGCCCCGGAGAAGGGGCATGACGCCCGCCTGTCATGGAGGCGGAAGCGGTGGCAGCTATGACCTGCCCCGGCGCTATCCCACTGAAAACTGCCCTGCGAGTGGCTAATCATGATGTCGCCGCCGAGACCAGGGTGTGACAATCTAAGCGGGAAGCGCACAAAAAGTTGCAAAAATGGGATGGTGTAAAGTGAGTGGTGTACTCATAATCATTGCAGAACTTATCTGCCTTGTTCTTATGGTTGTAAATGCTTATTTAGCTTTCAAAGCAAAGCAGAAAGACGACCTTAATGGAATGGTTTGGAATTTGGCATTTATGATCCTAATGAGCACTTGTATTAGATAACCAAAAATATGCCGAGTGCTGTAGCAGAAGCGCCTGCGGCGGCCCGTTACGTCGCGGACGTGTGGCGGCTCAATGCCGCCTCTCGGCTCCAAACGCAGATGGAAAGCAAAAGAGGCACTGCGCGATTAAATTAAATGCCAATGGGCGGCTGGACAACCTACTGTCCGCCATATGCCGCTCCTCGCCGCATGAGGCGGGCGGTGGCACCAGATGTATGGCACCACAGGTTAAAAGCAGACGGGCCTTCCTTGTGCGCTGTGCGAAAGCGGCAAGGCGAAGAAAATTATTGTTGGCTGACCCCGGCTCTATAAAGATGAACGGTTCCGACTGACGACACCAGCGGAGGGGTTGAGATGTACCGTGATTATCAAGGCTGTTCCTATGGATGGAGTATGTGAGGTGAGGATGGAAAGGTGTGGCAACGTAGACCGACCAGCGGTGTCTAAGCGTCAGTAGCAGAAACGGAAATAGGTTGCTGATTGTAATACAGCCTTGATGATTGTGATGTGATCCCGCATAGCGGGTTACATACCATTGAGCGGTGGCGGAACAGACACTAATTGTGGTAAAGCTGGTGCGATTACCAGCAATAGTAGACGCTGACAGTGAAGAAGAGTAACCGTCTGTGAAGAACAAAGCAACAGCGGCGAAGTCGTGGGCGTAGAGCTTTGGTGAGGCCCATATGTGAGGTGCAAATCCTCACCCGCTCAAATTTGCCGCCCCGCAGTTGCAGGAGACGGGGGCGGGGGTACTACAAAACAGGGGGTGGGGATGTTTTCATGGCAGACCCGAAAATTTCAAAACAGAGAGCTGTGGTTCAGGGCGGATGGGTATTGTGTCCGGTGACCTGGGCCAAGATCGGGGCGCTGGAGAAGGGTGCCCACGGGAGCGGGGTGGCTCCCTACTGCCCCAAGTGCAAGGCATCCCATCCGGTGATATTGAAAGAGCCCTAGAGGCCAACTACCGAGGAAAACTCGGCGGTTGGCCTCTTTTCGTTTGTCTGGAGGTAGGTTGTGGCAAGGCGGAAACCGAATCAGCCCACGGGGGAAATCAAGCTGGAGCTGGGGGAGCTGTATCCCAAGCAGTGGCAGTTCATAGAGAGCAAGACCCGGTACACGGCCTATGGCGGCGCGCGGGGCGGCGGCAAGACCCACGTGCTGATCCGGGCCTGCATCCGGGGGGCCTTGCAGTATCCGGGCATCAAGATTCTGATTCTGCGGCGTACCTACCCGGAGCTGGAGCAGACTATCATCCAGCCCATGAACAAACTGGTTAACTCCGCTACGATGGACGGGCGGCCCTGCGGCGACCTGATTGCCACCTACAACGGCACCATGCGAATGCTGTTCTTTGCCAACGGTTCCACCGTGAAGTTCGGCCACTTGCAGAGCGCAGCGGCTATCACGGAGTACCAGGGCCAGGAATACGACTGGATTTTCATGGACGAGGCCACCCACTTCACCGAGTATGAGTTCCGCACCATGGGCGCGACGCTCCGTGGCGTCAACGAGATTCCGAAGCACTTCTATTTGACCTGTAACCCCGGCGGCGTCGGGCATCAGTGGGTGAAACGGCTGTTTGTCACACGGGAGTATGAGGGCGTCGAGAGCGGACGGGATTACTCCTTCATCCCCGCCACGGTGGAGGACAACAAGGAGCTGCTGAAAGCGTCCCCGGAGTACATCCAGATGCTGGACACACTGCCGGAGGACATCCGGGCGGCCCACCGCTACGGCGATTGGGATGCCATGGCCGGACAGTATTTCAGCGAGTTCCGGCGGGAGCGGCACGTGGTGAAGCCCTTTATTGTGCCTAAGGAGTGGCCCCGCTACCGGGCGTTTGACTACGGACTTGATATGTTCGCCTGCTACTGGTTCGCCATTGACTTTGACGACCGGGTGTGGGTGTACCGGGAGTATTGCGAGAGCGGCCTGATTGTGTCTGAAGCGGCGGCCGCCATGCGGCGGCTGACCCCGCCGGGGGAACAGATTCAGTTCACCGTCGCCCCGCCGGACATGTGGAGCACCCAGAAGGACACGGGGCGCACCATGGCCGAGATTTTCATGGAGAACGGCATCGGGATTGTCCGGGCCTCCAGCCAGCGGGTGCAGGGCTGGATGGTGGTGAAGGAGTTCCTGAAGGAGCGACCGGACGGACGCCCGGGGATGCTCTTCACCGAGGACTGCCCTCGAATGATCCGGGATTTGCCCGCCCTCCAGCACGACGAAAAGAACCCCTCGGACTGCGCCAAAGAGCCCCACGAGATTACCCACAGTCCCGACGCCCTGCGCTATGGGCTGATCTACCGGATGATGGGGGCACGGCTGGAGCCGGTGCGGCCGGAGCGGGACGATGTGGACTATGTGGAGGAGTACGACGACTACATGACCGGCGGAGAGGCCGCCGACGGATATCTGAGCTACGGAGGATAAGGACATGAACAAGCTGATTTCGCTTGCCCTGCACGTGGGGCGGCTGGAGGCCCGCCTGGAGGCTCTGGAGAAACGGCTGGAGTGGGAACCGCCCGCGCCGGAGGTGCACGTGGAGCTGGGACATGCGGCCACGGGGGCCGACCCGAAGGCGGAGGAGGACGCACGCCAGGCGGAGCGGCTGTTGCAGGAGGGCATTGACAATATCATGGGCTATCAGTGGCCGCCCCGGCGGGAGGGTGAGTGATGGCAAAGAAGGAAATCACCCCCGAGTCCGTGTGGAACGAGTACGAGACGGCCTGCAACTTCAAGGCCGGGCTCAATCTGTATGACAATGTGCGGGCCAACGAGAACTTTTACATCGGGAAGCAGTGGGAGGGAGTGCAGTCCAACGGCCTTCCCACCCCAGTGTTCAACTTCATCAAGCGGATCATCCTCTATGTGGTGGCCTCTACAGCCACGGATAATCTCAAAATGGCGGCGTCGCCTCTGTCCTCCTCCGGCATGGCGGCCCTGGGGGATCTGGAACGGCTGACGGATGTGGTCAACGCCCAGTTTGAGGCCCTGTTTGAGCAGAATAAGCTAGGGAAACAGACCCGCGAGTTCATGCGCAACGCCGCAGTAGACGGAGACGCCTGCATTTACGTTTGGTTTGACCCCGATGCGGAGACCGGGCAGACGGCGAAGGGCACCATCCGCACAGAAATTTTGGAAAATACCCGCGTGTCCTTCGGTAACCCCACAAACCGGGATGTGCAGAGCCAGCCCTATCTTCTGATCTCCCGCCGGGAGCTGCTGGACGAGGTAAAGGAGCAGGCCAGGGCGCAGGGCGGCGCGGCGGAGGACATCCTATCGGACTGCGACGAGACCGGCGACCGCTTTGACGCTATGACCGACGGAAAGGTGACCACCATCACCCGCTTCTGGAAAGATGGGGGAACGGTACGCGCCATCAAGACCACCAAGGACGCGGTGGTGCGCAGCCAGTGGGACACGGGGATGCAGCTCTATCCCATCGTTTGGATGAATTGGGACTACGTGCAGAACTGCTATCACGGACAGGCGGCGGTGACCGGGCTGATTCCCAACCAGATCTTCGTGAACAAGATGTTTGCCATGACGATGATCTCCCTCATGACCACCGCCTATCCGAAGATTGTGTACGACAAGACCCGGATTTCCCGGTGGGACTCCGGGGTGGGAAAGGCCATCCCGGTCAACGGCGGAGACGTGACCAACGTGGCCCGTGCCATCGACCCGGCGGCCATCTCGCCCCAGGTGAGCCAGTTTATCGAGCTTGCCATCTCCCTCACCAAGGAGTTTATGGGGGCCACAGACGCGGCCCTGGGCGATACCAGGCCGGACAACACCTCCGCCATCATCGCCTTGCAGAAAGCCTCCTCGGTGCCCATGGAGCTAACCAAGCAGAATTTCTTCCAGTGCGTCGAGGATTTGGGGCGTATCTGGCTGGATCAGATGCGGGCCTACTATGGGGTTCGCTATGTGGACTTGAAACCAACCGAGGAAGAGAAGCAGGAGATGCTCTACCTGGGGCAGGTGCCGGACGACAAGCCGCGGCCCACGGAGTTTGACTTCTCCCTGCTCAACCAGGTGCCGTTGTCCATTAAGCTGGACGTGGGCGGCTCGGCCTACTGGAGTGAGATTGCGCAGATGCAGACCCTGGACAATCTCCTGATGAACGGCCAGATTAACGTGGTGGACTACCTGGAGCGGGTGCCCAACGGCTACATCTCCAACCAGCAGGAGCTGATTCAGACCCTGCGGGAGCGGATGGGGATGGTTCAGCCAGCCATGCAGGGGCAGACGGGAGCCGTACAGGCCGGGCAGGGTAACACAATCGACCTGGCGGCGGGTTCCGGCTACGGGAACCTACAGAGGGCCATCAATCAGACCGGCATGGAGGGAATGGACCTCTCCCAGATACGGGTATAGCGGCGGACCAGCCGTGACCAAATAAAAGCCGCCCAGACCAGGGCGGGAAGGAGCGAAGCAATATGGACGAGACCATGGAGACCGTGCAGGGCGACATTGAATCCGCCTGGAGCGCGGAGGACCCGGCGGGCGAAGCAGAGGGGACGGAGTCGGCGGCTGCGGCAGACCAGCCGAAGGGCGGCGAGGAAACCCCTCCTGCGGAACCAAAAGCGCCGGATGCGCCGGTAGCGCAGCCGGAGCTGTTTACCCTCAAGAACCGGGACGAGACCCGCCAGGTGACCCGTGACGAGCTGGTCGCCATGGCGCAGAAGGGGTGGGACTACGACCATGTGCGGCAGGAGCGAGACCAGCTCCGGCAGTACCGACAGGAAGCGGATCCCGCCCTGGAGCTGGTGAAATCCTACGCCCAGCGCAACGGTATGTCGGTTGGCGATTACCTGGACTATTGCAGAAAGCAGGAGCTCATCGCAACCGGCATGAACGAGCAGGACGCGGCAGCCAGGGTGAGCATGGAAAAGGAACGGGCCGACCTTGCGCGGCAGCGGGCCGAAATCCAGGCGTATCAAGACCAGCAAAACAGCGTTCTGAAGCATGCTCAGCAGCAGGCCCAGGCCCGGAAGCAGGACATTGAGGCGTTCTATCAGTCATACCCCGGCGTAGATCCCAAGAGCATTCCGCCCGAGGTGTGGGGCGCGGTGCGCGGGGGCGACACGCTCACAAATGCGTACACCCGCTGGGAGAACAAGCGCCTCCAGGCCGAGCTGGCCGCTGAGCGGCAGAACAAGGCCAACCGGGACAAGACCCCCGGCAGCCTGGGCGGGGACACCGCAGACGACAACGCCGGCCTCATCTCCAAATACTGGGACGAGGCAGATTAAGGAAAAGAGCCCAAGAGGCCGAACCGGAGACGGTGAGGCCCATCCCTCCGCCCGGTTCGGTGAGGGCGGAAAGGAAGTATTATGGCAATCAATTTAGCGGAAGCCTTCTCCAAGAAGGTAGCCGAGGCATTCAAGCAGGACTCTCTGACCGACAGCGCCACCGGCCACGACTACTCCTTCTCCGGCACCCGCACGGTGCGGGTGTGGAGCGTGGACACCGTGCCCCTGGTGGACTACCAGCGCACCGGTTCCAACCGGTACGGCACCCCCGTGGAGCTGGGTGATACCGTCCAGGAGATGACCATGCGGGACGAGAAGTCCTGGACGTTCACCATCGACAAGGGCAACCAGTCCGACCAGTACAACATCAAGGGAGCCACCCGCGCCGCCAAGCGGCAGATTGAGCAGCAGGTCATTCCCTATGTGGACAAGTACCGCTTCCGCGAGTGGTGCACCAATGCGGGTATTATTGAGGGCCTGTCTGCTGCGCCGACCAAGGGCGACATTGTGGACGCGATCTTCGACGCTGGCGCGGCCATGTCCGACCGGCTGGTTCCCTGGAGCAACCGCACCCTCTACATCCCCAACGAGTATTTCAAGCTGCTGGCCCTGTCTGACCAGTTCATCTCCATCGAGGCCCTGGGCAAGAAGTCCGTCAGCAAGGGCGAGGTGGGAGAGATTGACAATATGGTAGTCAAGCGGGTGCCCGCCTCCTATCTGCCCGCCGGGGTGTACTTCCTGGTGAAGTACAAGGGCTCCACGGTAGACCCGGTGAAGCTGAACGACATGAAGATCCACCAGGATCCGCCCGGCATCGGCGGCAATCTGCTGGAGGGGCGCATCTATCACGACTCCTTCGTGCTGGGTACCAAGGCCAACGGACTGTACGTGGCCGGAGCATCTGGCAGTGTGACGGCGGCTCCCACCATTAAGGACACCACCGGCACGGTGACCATCACCAAGAAGGGCACCTGCAAGTACACCGTGGACGGCACCGACCCCCGCTATTCCGCTACGGCGCAGGTATACTCCAACACCTTCAGCGCGGAGAAGGGCGTTGTGGTCAAGGCCGTGGATGTGGAGACCGGCAAGTTCCCCTCCGCGGTGGCCAGCTACACCGTGGTAGGCGCCGGCGGTTAAGCAGAAAGGGCCCGGGCGGGGCTTCAGCCCCGCCCGACTGCCAACAGAGAGGAGGAAGAACGGCGTGGCAACGACCGCCCAATGGATTTTTGAAAAGGCCATGAACCTGATGGACGAGGTGAACGAGTCCACTGGTGCCACCGACACGGCGGATACCCGCGAGTATAAAAACCGCACAATCCCCATTCTCAACATACTGCGGGTAGAGTGCTTTCCGGCCTCGGATACCTACCGGGTGACGGAGCCGGGCAAGCGGCCTATCTGCCCGGAGATTGCGGACTTTGACACCCCGATCGGGCTGGACGACGGTATTTGCCAGGGCGTTCTTCCCTATGGGCTGGCGGCCCATCTGCTGCTGGATGAAAACCCGGACGTGGCCGCCTACTTCAACCAGAGGTATGACGAGCTGCTGGAGGAGTACCGCAGTGCGATTCCGGCGCAGGCGGAGGACATCGAGACCATGTACGGCGGGATTGAGTACGGATGCTTCGGGAGGTGGTGACGTGGCGAACATTGTCAGCACCAGTGAGACCAAAATCTATCAGATTAAGAAGTGGCTTGGCCTGAACGAGTCTCCCGACGGCGACACACACATGAAAATGGGAGAGGCCGCCGAGATGCGCAATTTCCGCATTACCGCCGAAAACCATCTGCAAATCAGGCCCGGCTACGGCCTCTTGGCGGAACTGTCCTCCGGGAACCCGGTCCGAGGGATGTGGAGCGGCTACATCGCGGGGAAGCACCATGTTCTGGCGGCCTGCGGCGGACACCTGTGGGACTTGGATCTGGAGGAGCGCACGGCGGCGGACAAGGGGGCCATCCACGACAGCCAGACCTCCATGTTTGGCTTTTCCGATAAGCTCTACATCCTCACCGGCACGGAATACTATTCCTGGGACGGTGAGGGGGCCCCGGCGGCGGTGGAGGGATACATACCCATTGTCACTACTGCGGCCCCGCCCACTGGCGGCGGCACGCTTCTGGAGCCGATGAATCTGCTGACAGGGAAGAAGAGGGCGGAGTATTCCCCGGATGGCGAGGCCAAGGAGTTCCAGCTCCCTGAGAACAAGCTGGACGAGGTCATCTCGGTGGAGGGCACCGAGATCAAGTATACGGCAGACCTGGAAAAGGGAAAGGTGACCTTCGACTCTGCGCCGCCAAAGGGTGTTAACACAATTACCTTTACATGGCGGAAGGGCACGGGAGAGCGGGCCAAGGTAACCGGAATGCGGTTTGCAGAGCTCTACAACGGCGAATCGGACAGCCGGGCATTCTTGTATGGAGACGGCACCAACGAGGCGATTTTCTCCGGCCTGGACGAGAACGGGCAGGCGTCGGCAGAGTATTTCCCGCAGTACAACACGGTGGCGGTGGACAGCGCCAATACACCCATTACCGCTATGATCCGCCACTATGACCGCCTACTGATCTTCAAAACAGACTCGGCCTACTCCTGTTCGTACTCCACCCTTACCCTGGGGGACGGCAGTGTGTCGGCGGCGTTCTACACCTCGTCACTGAACCGCTCCATCGGAAATGCAGCACCGGGCCAGGCGAAGCTAGTGGACAACAACGCCCGCACAGTCTACGGGCGTTCGGTCTACGAGTGGTCACTGGCGGCCAACTCCGTCCGCGACGAGCGCAATGCCAAGCGGGTCTCTGATAAGGTGGCCGCCACCCTGGGAGCGTTTGATCTGACGCAGGCCATTTGCTTTGACGACGAGTGGAACCAGGAATATTACATTTTCTACGGCGGGCAGGCCATCGTCAACAACTACCAAAATAATTCCTGGTACTTTTACGACAATCTTCCGGTAAACGCCGTGGTGGCCGTGGAGGGCACGCTCTATTTCGGGACACTAGATGGCCGGATCATGGAGTTCTCCAGGGAGTACCGGAATGACAACCTTGAGGACATCAACGCATACTGGGAGAGCGGTTCCATGGATTTTGACCTGGATTGGAGGCGTAAATACTCCTCCACCGTCTGGACAGCCATGAAGCCGGAGAGCCAGGCCATTGTGACGCTGACGGCGGAGTCCAACGTCAAGTCGGAGTACCCGGACAAGATTGTCTCCGCCGGTCTGGCGACCTTCCTGAACATGAGCTTTGAGCACTGGAGTTTCGGCACCAACCGGAAGCCGCAGCTCATTCGCTCCAAGCTGAAGGTGAAGAAGGTAACCTACTACAAGCTCATTATCCGCAGCAAGTCTGCCTCCGCCACGGCGACCGTGCTTTCCGTGGATTTGCAGGTGCGATACACCGGAAACGTGAAATGAGGTGCTTTTGTGGCAATCACACCTTTTGAAAAGGACATTGAGATCATCCAGAAGCTGGACGACGAACCCAACGACGTACAGGGCCTTACCCCGGAGGAGCTGAAAAAGCGCTTCGATCAGGCGGCCATCTGGCTCAAGGAGTACATCAACGGGACGCTGATCCCCGCCATTACCGGGGACGGCGGCACCGGCGGCGCGTCCAACATTGGCGCGGCGGTGGATGACTTCCCCGGCGAGACGGTGCAGGAGGTGCTGGACGCCTTCAACGACGCGCTGACCGACCGCTATACTAAGTCTGAGACAAACAGCTACGTGGGCCAGGAGACGGAAAACCTGGTGGAGACCGTGCATGTGGATCTGACCACCGGAGTGATTACCGTCACCAAGAAGGACGGCTCCAAGGAGACCTTCGACACGGCGCTGGAGAAGGTGCCTGCCACCATGGCCCTGGTGGACGAGGAGAGCGGCACCTATCTGGTGATCACCAACGTGGACGGCAGCCAGACCAAGACGGATGTTTCCAAGCTGATCGACACCTACACCTTCCAGAACTCCGCCGAGGTGGCCTTTTCCGTGGATGGGAGCGGGAACAATAAAACGGTGACGGCCTCCATCCGCCCCGCCTCCATCGGCCTGGATCGCTTTACTCTGGAGGTTACACAGAAGCTGGAGCAGTACAACGCCACCAGCAAGGCCAACGCCGACGCGGCGGCGGCCTCCGCCAAGGCGGCCAAGGCCAGCGAGACCAACGCGAAGGGGAGCGAGACGGCGGCGTCCGGGAGTGCGTCCCAGTCTGCACAGAGCGCCGGAGCGGCATCCGGCAGCGCATCCCAGGCCGCGCAGAGTGCAGGGGCAGCGGCGGCCAGTGCGGAGAGCGCACAGAGCAATGCGGCCCAGGCGCTGGCGGCGAAGAACGCGGCGGAGGCCAGCGCTACACTCTCTCAAAGCTGGACCGAGGGTGGCACTGGAATCCGGGAGGGTGAGAATACCAATAACGCCAAATACTGGGCGGGTGTAGCGCAGGGCGCGGCGGGCGGCGGCGTGACGACCTTCAACGGACGCAGCGGAGCCGTGGTTCCCGCCGAGGGAGACTATACCGCGGAAATGGTAGGGGCGAGGCCGGAAAGCTGGATACCGTCGGCGGCAGATACCGGGGCGGTTCCCATCACCGAGAAGGGCGCGCCTAATGGCGTGGCGACGCTGGGGCCCGATGGCAAGGTGCCCGCCGGGCAGCTCCCAAAGATGGACTATGACCCGGCGGGCAGCGCGGAGGCGGTGCAGCAGGCCCTGACCGCCCACACCGGGAACAAGAACAACCCCCACGCCGTTACGGCGGAGCAGGTGGGGGCTCTTGCAAGTTCCGGTGGAGTCATGTCCGGGGCAATCAGCATGAGTGGTCACAAGATAGCCAATCTGGCCGCTCCTGCTGATTCCACGGATGCCGCTAATAAGCAGTATGTGGACGAGCACGCGGGGGCGAAGGTTATTTTGGGGAGCTATGTGGGAACGGGAAAATCAGGCAAAAGCAACCCTAATCATATAACCTTAGCCGAACCCTTTAAACTACTCTGTATTTATGGTATTCAACATACGGATTCGTATACAAGTATCAGCGGTTCTAATATTTGTAATATTATTCCAAGCAGTATTATCCCTACTGAGTATACAAGCGGCTTTGGTTTTGGCATGGGCTACCATTATAATCCAAGAGATACTTACGGTAAAAAATCGACGGATGGAAAAACTTTTAGTTGGTATTATGACCTTAGCCCGACTAGTGCAGCAGATGTACAATTTAATGCATCTGGAGTTGTATATCACTACTATGCCATAGTTTAGAAATAAGAGGTGAATCAAATATGACCATCATCCAAATTGAACCGCTCGAAACCGGCCAGCACCCGAT
>ENA-UOIY01003105-UOIY01003105.1-human-gut-metagenome-genome-assembly--contig:-P114-NODE-3105-length-11000-cov-9.267154_pt1 | contig 11000 bp, 8 predicted proteins | sample MGYA00242335_ERZ723882 | MGnify/ENA metagenome assembly ERZ723882
ACACCCTCAAGACCGTCCTCAAGGAGAACGGCACCCCCGCCGCCGGCGTGGGCGATGAGGGCGGCTACGCTCCCAACCTGAAGAAGGACGAGGACGCCTTCAAGTGCATCGTCGCCGCCATCGAGAAGGCCGGCTATAAGCCCGGCGAGGACTTCATGCTCGCCATCGACGCCGCCGTGTCGGATTGGTACAACCACGAGGACGGCACCTACACCCTGCCGAAGGCCAAGAAGACCATGACCCGCAGCCAGATGGTCAACATGTGGAAGAAGTTCGCCGACACCTACCCCATCATCTCCATGGAGGACTGCATGGGCGAGGACGACTGGGAAGGCTGGGCCATGCTGACCAAGGCCCTGGGCGACCGCGTGCAGCTCGTCGGCGACGACCTGTTCGTCACCAACGTCGAGCGCGTGAAGATGGGCCTCGAGAAGCACGTCGCCAACGCCGTCCTGATCAAGGTCAACCAGATCGGCACCCTGACCGAGACCCTGGACACCATGCAGCTCGCCAACCGCGCCGGCTACACCACCATCGTGTCCCACCGCTCCGGCGAGACCGAGGACACCACCATCGCCGACCTCGTCGTGGGCCTGAACGCCGGCCAGATCAAGACCGGCGCCCCCAGCCGCACCGACCGCGTCTGCAAGTACAACCAGCTGCTGCGCATCGAGGAGGAGCTCTTCGACGTCGCCCAGTACGCCGGCAAGGACGCCTTCTTCAACCTCAAGAAGTAAGCGAACAAGCCCACCAGCACCCCCGCCCCGGCGGGGGTGCTTTTTTGCTTTGCTGACGAAAAATAAATTGTATAAGACCCTCCCGCCCTGTCAATAATAGCCTCCGAAGACACCATTTGCTTCAGGAGGTAACAAGATGGAAGACAAGAAAAACGACTCCGGCCAGAACCGGTTGGAGAAATTTTTCGGCGGGAAGGGCTTTTACATAGTCCTCTTCCTGTGCGTCGCCGTGATAGGCGTGTCGGCGTGGACGCTGCTGTCGTCCGGGAAGAGTGCTATGCAGAACGTTTCCACCGGAGATATAGAACTGCCGCAGCCCACGGCTGCGACGCCCGCGCCCACCGAGGCGGCGGAGACGGTGTGGGAGATCCCTGAGGACGCCGTAGAGGTCGTGGCGGAGCCCGAGGCCCCGGAGGTACAGGCGGAAGCCCAGGCCGTCCAGGAGCAGCCTGAGCCCGTCTCAGAGCCCCAGGAGGCCGATGTGGCCCCGGCCTCGTACGTCTGGCCGGTGTACGGGCAGATAGAGCGCCCCTACGCGATGACAGAGCTGGTGTACGACAAGACCATGGCCGACTGGCGCACGCATGACGGCATAGATATCGAGTCCACGCTGGGCACGCAGGTCCTCGCCGCTGCAGACGGCACGGTGACGGAGGTCTACGCCGACGACCTGTACGGCACGACGGTGGTGATCTCCCACGGCGGCGGCATCGAGAGCGTTTACTCCAATCTCGCCGAGCTGCCGACCGTAGAGGTGGGGCAGAGCGTGAGCAAGGGCGACACCATCGGCGCGGTGGGCACCACGGCCCTCTGCGAGGCGGGCGAGGTCTACCACCTGCACTTCGCCATGCGCGCCGACGGCCAGAGCGTCGACCCCGGTGAATATTTGCCGCAATTTTAAGAAAAAAGGTGTTGACATTTTCGCAGGCATGAGTTAAAATAACGCTTGCTTGCGAAACGGACGATTAGCTCAGCTGGTATGAGCATCCGCTTGACGTGCGGAGGGTCACAGGTTCGAGTCCTGTATCGTCCACCAACTCCCGACCGTAAAAACGGCCGGGAGTTTTTATTTTAGGAATTTTTTAGTTGACAATGTTGGATATATGTGCTAGTTTTAATTGAATAATTTCCAAAAGGGCCATGGCCCTTTCTTGAGGCGGAAATTTCCGCCTCATGCTCTTTTGGATAACAAAATCAAAAAGGGGAGAATACAGATGAAGAAATCAGTGCTGGCACTGCTTTTGGCTGTGCTGATGACGGTGTCGCTCCTGACTGTCGGCGCGTTTGCGGATGACAAGGGTAGTACGCCCGACAACCCGTTCACCTCGGTCAGTGAATATAACAATGCTGTAAACGGCGGCGATTGGGACGGCAAGGACATTTATCTGACCATTAATGGTGCAACTTTCGACACGCAGGATTCGTTCAACCTCAGGAATGTACAGAAGAGTGCCAACCCGCCGAAACTGCATCTTACCCTGACAGGCTGCACGTTTAGGGGCAGCACTTCTGGTGAAGCCCCCATCTCGAGCATAACAGACTCAGGAAATCCTTCGTTCATGTATCTGTCAAATTGCAAGTCGCTTGTAATTGACAATTGCCATTTCTACACGGATGGCGAAGGACTCAGGTATGGAATCAACTGGAACCTGATTCAGATTACAGGTGCAACAGTATCAATTACCAACTGCGATTTCCATGGCGAGTTCTTTGAGAATGCTATAAAGCTGAACCAGCGAAATGGCGTCGGGGATACTGCAACAGATGTCCAGCCTTCTAGCGGTATATTTGCAGCTTCCATAGCAAATGCGACGATATCCAACTGCACCTTTGACAGTGAAAAGGCTGTCATCCTTCTCGGCAGCGCGGGTAAGGGCGCCAACGGCGCGGCGGCTCCATCCACCGGCGAGTTCCCTGTGACCATCAGCAACTGCACTGGCGGCAATGGCGAGCCTGTCAATGTATTCCTCGCCTACAATGCGAGCAATCAGCAGGCTGCTGAAGCTCTTGCGGCAATTCAGACGGGTACAATATCTGACGAGATAGCCGATCTCGTTGTGCAGCTTGCGCCTACTGATACAGCATCCAAGACCGCTACCGGCGAATTCGCCAACGAAGATGCCTTCGTGGCTGAGATAAATGGCGATAAGTATACCAGCCTAGCCGACGCTATCAACACAGTGAGAAGTACCGGTGGCACGATAACTCTCCTCAACGATGCCGACCTTGGCACAACCGGTGCGCCTACATATGTTATTACCGGCGATGTTACGATACTCGGCACCAACAAGGTGACAGTCGGAGTTGACAGGGGTCGCGCCTTCACGATTTATGGCTCTCTTACGCTTGACGGTGTTGAAATGGTCTTCAATAAGGTTTATGCAACGGAAGGCAGCGATTCAAGCACAGCTTTCTGCGTGGAAAACGGCTCAGAAACCGTCGAGCCCGGTTCTCTGAAACTCATTAATGGAGCCAGAGTTGAAATCAACGGTCTGTCCCGTGGATTCGTGTTTGAATCCGAGCCTGGAAAAAATACAGTTAAGGCCAAGGTAATAGTAAATAATTCCAGCATTATTGCAGAGAATATAAGCGCAAACTTTTCCAATGGCGGTATCTGGAGCATTGAGAATGAGTCTGATCTGAGTGTTTCCAACGTTGGCTATCACGGCCTCAGCTGCGACGCCGTTACCGTTAACGGCTCCACAGTAGATATATCCGACTGCGGCTACAGAGGAATAAGCGTCAACAAGGGCGGTGAGGCTCTGGAACTCATAAACGGCAGCGTGGTTAATGTCACGAACTGTGCAACTGAAAGCAGCTACCCCATTCAGCTTGGTACGTCGAATAATACAGTTTCCATTCTTGTAAGCGCCGACTCGAAACTAAACCTGAGCGCCAATGGCGAAAACGGTAGGCTTAATACAATCAGCATGCCTGGCGGCGGCGCGGTTGAACTAGACGGAAAAGTCAATGCAGATATCGAATACGCTTATAATGACGACTACTATTTTATAACCGTGATTGCTACCAGCGGAGATTATATGGTGGCAACTGTGCCGGTAAGTGAGCCTTATTACACCCTCCCCGAGGCTCCCACCAACAGCGGATACATCTTCCTCGGCTGGCGCAGCGGCGATACCACCTACAAGGCTGGAGATAAAGTTTACATAACTACCGACACCACCTTTGTGGCCGTGTGGGGCAACCTGCCGGATGTGAAGCCGAGCGAGCCGGAGACTCCGGACACGCCGGTGTTCCCGTTCTATGACGTGACCGTCCGCGACTGGTACTACAGCGCGGTCAAGTACGTCTACGAGAAGGGCCTCATGGACGGCGTTGACGTCGGCGTCTTCGCCCCGAACGACACGCTGACCCGCGCTATGGTCTGGACGATAATCGCCCGTGCCGAGGGCGTGGACACCACCGGCGGCGCGACCTGGTACGCCAAGGCTCAGGAGTGGGTCACGGCGAAGGGCATCTCCGACGGCGAGAGTCCGACTGCGGCCATCACCCGTCAGGAGCTGGTGACCATGCTCTACCGCCTGGCCGGTGAGCCCGCTGTGAGCGGGACTATCACCGCTCCGGATGCCTCCAGCGTGAGCACTTGGGCTCAGAGCGCCATGACCTGGGCGATGAACATCGGCCTTGTCGAGGGCGACGAGAACGGCGCGGTCACGCCGACCGCCACCGCGACCCGCGCCCAGGCTGCGGCCCTCATCATGCGCTATCTCGAGGCGTAAAACTCAAACCAAAAGCCGCCCCAAAACGGGGCGGCTTTTTTATATAACACGCGCATACCGAAACCGGGTTTTTAAACACTTTTACAGCAAATGTATGTAATCTTTCCACACTCTTGTAATAGAACGCGGCGTTGTGTTATTATATTGAACTGTAATCGACAACACGGTGCTTAATAAGCCGCAGGGCGGCTTGGGGGGTGTGGGCCAGTCATGGAGAGAGCTGAGAACAAGAAAAAACCATGGATGAAGTATCGTCACCGCGTAGTGCGAGATATCGCATATGCGGTGATGTATCCTTATACAAGGCTGAAATATAACATAAAGATAGATAAATTCAAGGAACAGGGCAATCGGCCCTACCTGATACTCATGAACCACCAGACGGCCTTCGACCAGTTTTTCGTCGGCATGGCCTTCCGCGGACCGGTGTACTACGTCGCGAGCGAGGACCTCTTTTCAAACGGCTGGATATCGTCGCTGCTGCGCTGGCTGGTCGCGCCGATACCCATAAAAAAGCAGACCTCCGACGTCGGAGCCGTCAAAAACTGCATCCGTGTCGCTCGCGAGGGCGGGACCATAGCCATCGCCCCGGAGGGCAACCGTACATACAGCGGCCGCACCGGCTACATGAACCCCGCCATCGCAGGGCTGGCCAGGATGCTGAAGCTGCCGATAGCCCTCTTCCGCATCGAGGGCGGCTACGGCGTGCACCCGCGCTGGAGCGACGTCGTGAGGCGCGGCAGGATGCACGCCTACGTCTCCCGCGTCATAGAGCCGGAGGAGTTCGCCGGGCTCTCCAAGGCGGAGCTGGAGTCCGTCATAGAGCGCGGCCTCTACGTGGACGAGGGCGCCGCCGACGGCACATATGAATCCGACCGCAGCGCCGAATACCTGGAGCGGGCGATGTACGTCTGCCCCTGGTGCGGCCTCTCCGAGTTCGAGAGCCATGGCAACGAGATTGAGTGCCTGCGCTGCCGCAGGAAGATAAACTACGGCGCAGACAAGCGCCTCACCGGCGTGGGCTTCGACTTTCCCTTCGAGTTCGTCACCGGCTGGTACGACTACCAGGAGGACTTCGTCCGCGCCCTGGACCTTGACAAGTACACGCAGGAGCCCATGTACCGCGACACGGCGAACCTCTCCGAGGTCATCGTCTACAAGCGCAAGCGCCTGCTGCGTAAGGACGCCGCGATAAGCCTCTACGGCAACCGCATAGTCATCGACGAGGGCCGCCCGGATGAGCTGGCGCTGCCCTTCGACAGCATAGACGCGCTCTCGGTCCTGGGGCGGAACAAGCTCAACATCTACCACGGGGAAAAGCTGTATCAGCTAAAGAGCGGCAAAAGGTTCAACGCGCTCAAGTACGTGAACATCTACTACCGCCATAAAATGTCAGCAGGGGGGACAACGATGGAAAATTTTTGGGACTATAGTGTGTGGAGCGGCTTTAATTTGGTCGCGGTGCTGTTGGTGAGCCTGCTGGCGGCAAATGTTTTGAAGAAATCCATACATTTTCTTCAGGCCTCGCTGATACCGGCCTCGGTGCTCGGCGGCGGCATACTGATAGTCGTTGCGGGCATATACAAGTTCGCGACGGGGGAACATATGTTCGACACCGCGTTTTTCGGCGGAGACGGGACGAACACGCTCGAGCTCATAACCTACCACACGCTGGCCCTCGGCTTCATCGCCTCGGCCTTCAAGCCCGCGAAGGGCAAGCTGACGAAAAAGCGCACGGTCGAGATCTTCAACACGGGCGTGACCACCGTCTCGACCTACCTGCTCCAGGGCGTGTTCGGGCTCGCGATATCCATAGTCGCGGCGCTTGTCGTGACGGACTTTTTCCCGGCGGCGGGCATACTGCTGCCCTTCGGCTACGGCCAGGGCACGGGCCAGGCGCTCAACTACGGCGGCATCTTTGAAAACGACTTCGGCTTCGTCGGCGGCAAGAGCTTCGGCCTCACCATAGCTGCCCTGGGCTTTTTGAGCGCCAGCATCGGCGGCGTCATCCACCTGAACATCCAGAAAAAGCTGGGCCGCATCAAGATAACCCACCCGGAGGAGAAGGCGCTGCGCTCCGAGCAGATACAGTCCGACGACGAGATCCCAATGCAGGAGAGCATCGACAAGCTGACCATCCAGATAGCGCTCATCGCCGTGGCCTACCTGCTGGCGTATCTGCTGATGGTAGCTCTCGGCGAACTGCTGCCCAGCATGAAGTCGGTCATCTTCGGCTTCAACTTCCTGCTCGGCGTGCTGACGGCGACGCTGGTGAAGCTCGTGATGGGCTGGCTCAAGAAGAAGGGCGTCATAAAGAAGGAGTACACCAACAGCTTCCTCATGACCCGCGCGAGCAACTTTTTCTTCGACATTATGGTCGTGGCCGGCATAGCGGCGATAAGGTTCAGCGTGCTGAAGGACTACTGGGGCATCATCCTTATCATGGGCGTCGTGGGCCTGGTCATAACCTATGTGTACAACTACATAGTCGCAAAGAAGCTGTTTCCTGAGTATACGGAGGAGCAGTTCCTCACCATGTACGGCATGCTGACGGGCACGGCGAGCACAGGCGTCATCCTCCTGCGCGAGATAGACGGCGAGTTCAAGACCCCGGCGCTGGACAACATGGTGTATCAGAACTTCCCGGCCATAGTGTTCGGCTTCCCGATGATGCTGCTGGCGACGTTTGCGCCGGTAAAGCCGGTGCTGACGCTGCTGATACTGATAGTTTTCTTTGCGGCGATGAACGTGATACTGTTCCGAAGCCTGATTTTCAGAAGAAAAAGCAAAAATAAATAACAAAACGCTCCTGGCGGATATCCCTGTGTGCGGCGACAAAAATTGCATAAAACCAGCCTGCATATAAGCGGGCCGAGCGGCAAGAATATTAGCGAGCCAAAGCTCAAAAGAAAGAAAAGGAGATGCAATTCGATGTCCACCAGGAGCAACAACCTTGTCAACCCCAACGCCCGCGAGGCCATGAACCGCTTCAAGATGGAGGCGGCCGGTGAGGTCGGCGTCAACCTGAAGCAGGGCTACAACGGCGACCTCACGAGCCGCCAGGCCGGCAGCGTCGGCGGCCAGATGGTCAAGAAGATGATCGAGGCCTACGAGAACGGCATGAAGTAAGCGAAAGCTTAAAAAAGCGGAAAGCCGCCCGGTATCGGGCGGCTTTTTGCTTAGTCCTGATATTCAAACTCGATGTCGTAGATGGACACCGTGTCGCCGTTCTGGACGCCCATGGCCTCCATGCGGTCGAAAATTCCGGCGCTGCGCAGGCAGCGGTCAAAGTACATGCGGCTCTCGTAGTCGGAGAAGTTCACCGTCGCCACCAGCTTTGCCAGCCAGTCGCCCTCGACTATCCACACGTCGCCGTCGCGCCGTATCTGCACGTCGTCCGCCGTGCCGATCTCCGGCTCGGGCGGGACGTAGTCCGGCTCATACACCGTGACGGGCGGCAGGTGTGCCAGCTCGCCGGCGGCGGCGCGCATCAGCTCGCGCGTGCCCTGGGTGGAGGCCGCGGAGAGCTCAAAGAGCTTCAGGCCCTTGGCCTCGACGTGCGCGCGCAGGCGCTCAAGGTTGTCGCTGCCCGGCTCGAGCAGGTCGCACTTGTTGGCGGCCACGAGCTGGGGACGGGAGGCGAGGTCGGCGTTGTACTGCGCCAGCTCCGCGTTTATCGCCTCGAAGTCCTCAACCGGGTCGCGCCCCTCGCTGCCCGAGACGTCCACGAGGTGGATGAGCAGGCGGCAGCGGTCGATGTGGCGCAGGAAGTCATGGCCGAGGCCCGCGCCGTCGCTCGCGCCCTCGATGATGCCGGGGATGTCCGCGAGGACGAAGGACACGCCCTCGTCGACGTAGACGACGCCCAGGTTGGGGAAGAGCGTGGTGAAGTGGTAGTTCGCGATCTTCGGGTGCGCGTTGGAGACGACGGAGAGCAGCGTGCTCTTGCCGACGTTCGGGAAACCGACGAGGCCCACGTCCGCGAGCAGCTTGAGCTCGAGCGTTATCGTGTGCGATTCCCCGGGCAATCCGGGCTTGGCGAAGCGCGGGACCTGGCGGGTGGGCGTGGCGAAGTGCTTGTTGCCCCAGCCGCCGCGGCCGCCGCGGCAGGCGACGTAGTCCTCGCCGGAGGACATGTCGTGCATGATGGCGCCGCTGTCCGCGTCGCGCAGCACGGTGCCGCGCGGGACCTTGAGGACGATGCTCTCGCCGTCCTTGCCGGAGCAGCGCTTGCCCTGCCCGGGCTGGCCGTTCCCGGCCACGAACTTGCGCTTGTAGCGGAAGTCCATGAGCGTGGACATGTGGTCGTCCACGGTAAAGACGATGTTGCCGCCGCGGCCGCCGTCGCCGCCGTCGGGCCCGCCCGCCGCGACGTACTTCTCGCGGTGGAAGGCCACGGCCCCGGCCCCGCCGTCTCCGGCGCGGACCTGTATCGTCACCTTGTCAACGAATGGTGATGCCATAATAAAAAACTCCCGATATCAAAAAGAGACGGACGTGCGTCCGTCTCTCTTCGTATTTTTGTCACTGGTTGAGCTCGTAAACGGAGACCTTCTTGCGGTCCTTGCCGTAACGCTCGAACTTGACGGTGCCGTCCACCAGGGAGAACAGGGTGTCGTCCTTGCCCTTGCCGACGTTGGTGCCGGGGTGGATCTTGGTGCCGCGCTGACGGACGAGGATGTTGCCGGCGAGGACGAACTGCCCGTCGGCCCTCTTGGCTCCGAGGCGCTTGGACTCGCTGTCGCGGCCGTTCTTGGTGGAGCCCATTCCCTTTTTATGTGCCATGTGTTACACCTCCAATGTCATAAGTGCGGGATTGAGTTACGCGATGGTCTCGATCTGGACCTTCGTGTAGGGCTGGCGATGGCCCTGCGTGCGCTGATAGCCCTTCTTGGGCTTCATCTTGTAGACGCGGACCTTCTTGCCGCGCCCGTTCTTGACGACGTTGGCGGTGACGGTGGCTCCCTCGACAACGGGGGTACCGAACACGGCGTTATCCTCGCCGATGACGGCGAGAACACGGTCGAACTTGACGGTGGCGCCGGCCTCGGCGTCGAGCTTCTCGACGTAGATGACGTCGCCCTCGGCGACGCGGTACTGCTTACCGCCGGTCTCGATGACTGCATGCTTCATTTCTGTTTCATCCTCTCTTCAAGAGACTCGCTCTAAAGGGCGGGGCAAAGCCCACTTGCAGACCCTGTCAATGCGGCTTTAGTATAATACCACGCCGAAAGGCCGGTGTCAACACAAAATACGGGAAAAAGCGCGAGTTTTCAGCTTGCTTTGGGCAAACGGCAGGGAATATAATGGAAACATCACCGGAATCGAGAAAAAGGAGGAGCAAACATGTCCGGAGGTAAGTTTTTCAGCTCAAAAAAGGCCGCCGTGGGCTTCGTTTTACTTCTCGTCATCCTCTGCGCGGCCAGCGCTTGGACGGCGGCGGCCATCGCGGGGAACAGAGCCGAGACCGAGAGGGAGGAGCTCTTCGCCTGGTCGGTACATCGCGCGTACAGCGCCCTTGACGCCTACGACGCCTCCGGCAGTGATCGCGACCGGATCGACGCCGCAGCCGCCTTTTACGCCTTTGCCATCATGACGCGCGAGCTTTGCGAGGACAGTCCCAAGGCGGCGGACTATGACCTGATGAAGGATTCGACCTACGGCATATACTCGCTGCTGCGCTCAGAGCCTGAGTTCATGTGGGAGAATATCGGCAGCCTGCTCGCCGCCCTCGAATACCTCAACGCCGACCCCTGGGACCCGAACGGCTATTTCGCCCTCAGCAGCCTGTACACCGCCGCCCTGAGCGCCTGAGCATCATATCACAAAGCCAGATTCCACGAACGTATGCGTGTTTCGGGCTTTTCAGGAGCCGTCATGTTTTATAAATGAAACCGCCGCAGGCAAAACATGCCTGCGGCGGCGTTTATTATGTTGAGTCAGCCTCAGCCGTTGACGATGTCGCGGGTGTCGCGGGCGATGACGAGCTCCTCGTTGGTCGGGATTACGAAGAGCTTGACATTGCTGTCGGAGGTGGAGATGCAGATGTCCTCGCCGCGCTTCTTGTTCGGCTCGGGGTCGATCTCGCAGCCGAGATAGCCGAGGTACTTGCAGATGCCCGCGCGGGTGGTGGCGCTGTTCTCACCGACGCCGGCGGTGAAGATGATGGCGTCCACGCCGTTCATCGCCGCGGCGTAGCTGCCCACGACCTTGGCGACCCAGTAGTCGAACATGTCGAGCGCCAGACGCGCGCGCTCGTTGCCCTCGTCGGCCGCGGTCTCGAGGTCACGGAAGTCGCTGGAGACGCCGGAGACGCCCAGCACGCCGGACTTCTTGTTGAGCACGTTGAGCATCTCGTCGATGTTCATGCCGTACTTGTTCATGATGAACTGCATGACGCCCGGGTCGAGGTCGCCGCAGCGGGTACCCATCGGCAGGCCGACCAGGGGAGTGAAGCCCATGGAGGTGTCCACGCTCTTGCCGCCGTCGATGGCGCAGATGGAGGAGCCGTTGCCCATGTGGC
>ENA-UOIY01003109-UOIY01003109.1-human-gut-metagenome-genome-assembly--contig:-P114-NODE-3109-length-10983-cov-7.654374_pt1 | contig 10983 bp, 21 predicted proteins | sample MGYA00242335_ERZ723882 | MGnify/ENA metagenome assembly ERZ723882
TTGCAATGCGACAAACCCATAGGACTGCACGCCGATCCGATGGTATTACATATTCCGCTGATAAAGCGGGGCTAATTTCCGGCATATCTTCTGGCAACAGTCGATGTGGGTTTGTCGCAGAACTAGGGAATAGCTCCGCCTATTCTCTTTATACATACCAAATTTTTCGACCATGCGACAAACCTCGAAGAATTTGCAGCCCGACGCACCAGGTGCGTCCGCTTCAACGCAAGAGCGTGCGAAAGTCGCTCAATCTATCTTTAATCTTTCTGACGAGGAAATCATCCATCGTTTCAAATCTCTTTCAGAGAGTGAGATCCGCGATCTCGCTCCGGTGCTCCGTATCCTTTTCTGTATGCTCTTAATTCATAACGACAAACGATAAACAATTGTATTACAATACACTAAATTAAAATACGATGGGAAATTTATTGAAATGTGATGGCCACCGTTTTCGGTGCAAAATCAAAGAGACTCCCGCCGAAGGCAGAATCCGGGTAGAAAATAACAATGTGTATTTATGCCAAAATGAAATGGATGGGGCCGAAGCAGATGATAAGTACGGTTATAAATATAGCTGGAGTGTTTTATCTGGATCAAATAAAGGACTTACCTACTCTGATGTTTCAGACTTCGTTTTATTTCCTTCTACCCCCGATGAAATCGAATCCTACAAGGACTGGCAGGTGGGAGATAAGGTGCGTTTAACGGCATCTACCGTCCCCCATTTTTTAGCCCCATATGGCGAAATTATCTTCAGAAGCGGAGAATTGGTTGTAGCAAAATTAAACGGTAGTGCATCCAAAAACTACACATGCGATGAGTTTTACGAATTAGGCTATCGCCTCGATATCGAACCCCTTTCTGAAGAATAAAAAACCGTTGAAATTTCAATGGACGAGATTGCCGAAAAATGGGGCATTTCGAAAGATCAGTTGATAATCAAGAAAGAATAGTAATGATGAGTGCGTGGCGGAACAATGAGAGACGCAGGGAATTTGAAGCGGTCTAATGCAAAAGGAGGATCAAGCGTTAATCGATCCTCGCCCTAACCGTATGGCAGGGATGCCGCCCCGGTAATAAGAGACAAGAGCCGTAACGGCGTTCCCGGGGCAATCGACATTTAAAGCATTGCAGGTGCAAGTCCTGCCGCACTCACAATAATAAACTTAACGAGCTATGAAACGATTGATTAACTACATTAAAAATCTGTTCGGAGCTAATAAAAAACACCGAACAAAAGGTTGTGGTTGGGTTATGGGGGGCTATAACCTACTTGAGTACGACTCCCTTACTAAAAAATGACACAAAGCCACAATTAGGGCAAATTGTCATAACAATATTGACTGTGTGCATACCTTCCATGTCGAAATATCCTCGTTCTTTGAGTGAAAGAATCGCACCATCCATAGGAGATAACGTTTTATCACCATCAAATCCACAGTTAGGACATTTGCCGACACGGAGGTTTTGTTGGAGCTTTTGAAGCTCGGCATCTGTGAGTTTTGGCATATTGAACAGAATTAAAAATTAGCAACTACAAAGCTACAAAATATAATCGGGAGCAACAAACTCCAAGTTTAGGCATAAAACAAGGATTAAGAATTAGCAACTGTGTTGCTCCCGATTTTACAATATTAAGACTCAATAAATTATGTACAGCATTGCAAAAAATATTAAAAAATGTTTGCGAAATCAAAAGTTTTGCGTACATTTGTCTTTGGCAAACGGTTTGAGATTATTCGCATCTCAACCAGACATATTAAATACCGCAGATAAAGCGGCTATCCCTGGATGCAATTCTACGCGAGTAGTCTTGACCGTTTGCCAAAACACCAAGGGGGTAGTCGCCTCTTTTTATATTAAGCAAATTCTTCATCAATGGCAAACGGTAAGAATTTTGCAGCCAGCGCACAAGGTGCGTCGTGTGCAGACGTACAGTCTACGAAACAGACTGAATCTATCCTTAACCTCTCAAACCGAGAGATCGCAATCCGTTTACAATCACTCTCTTTGGACGATCTTGAAAAGCTCGCCCCGCTGCTTCGTGTACTTATGTATGTCGTTTTAACGCGAGAAAGCCATGCCACAGAAGAACACCGAACAAACAGTAACCTTTGGTCAGGTGATGGATTATATTAGTGAATTAGAGGCATCTAACCGGGTGCTTAGCGCTGAGAACAATAAGATGCGCCACTACTTTAATCTCGAATTGGTGGCCGACGTGCCAGTATCGGTCAATACTGCGTGCGATATACTCGCTCGCCATGCGAACTCGATCCGATCGTACATAACCAGTGGATTACTCAAATTGCACCCCGACAGTACGGACAAAGCGCTGAAGATAAGACTTGATTCGGTTCTCGCATTCAAAAAAGCTAAAGCAGATAAACGATGAAAGCGGTACTATTTATTACAGCCATATTGCTTGCGGCGAACGAGTCGCGCGACATCTGGGTGAACCTGATCGGCATCGGATTGATGGCATTGCTTGTAGTTCTTTTTAACCACAAAAAACACACGACCATGAACGAAGATTTCAAAGTATCGGACAAAAGTAACGATCCGGATCTGAATACGCCCCGGATTGCACTTTCGAAGTTGGCCGTTTCGGGTGAAATGAGCGAAGACGGTCGCAAGGAAATTATCAACTACTTAAACGAATTGTAGCCATGATAAAGCTAACAGCCGAAGATTATCGCCGTATGGCTTTCTTGGTTGAAGACAAGTCATACGATTTCAGCAGTGATTTCGAAACTACGATAGAGTATGACACCGACCGGTTCAATTCCGATCTTCAAGTTCATGCGATGTCTTATGACCATGACGGGGAAACAAGGCTATTTATTACGTATGCACAATTAACAACCTCTATTCCAGAAGGCACAATAAATAATGACTTCGACAAAAACAGATTGCAGTACAATTTGGTTCATTAGGTTTTTGTAAGTTAAGGTTAATGATTCGCCCTGCGCCATCCGCGAGGCCCGCGCAGGTTATTTAAAAATTCAAACACGTAAATATTATGCTAACAGAATTAACATCGGATCAAAAAAGGATCATGCTTGAAACGCGTGATGAATGGATTAATCTATTCTTTGATAATGTCAGGAATAAACGAGGTATAGACAAGCCTGCTTTCGAAGAAGGGATCAAATGGCTTTACAACGATTTGCTGAAAAAGCCTACTCCGAAGATTATTTATTGTGATGGGTGGCTGAGCTGTTTATTAACCATCGCGATTTTAAAGAATAAAAACCTGATTAAAAAATCATGGGCTTCGGTCATGGCTTCGGTCATGGATTCGGTCATGGATTCGGTCAGGGCTTCGGTCTGGGATTCGGTCAGGGGTTCGGTCGGGGCTTCGGCCTGGGATTCGGTCGGGGATTCGGTCAGGGCTTCGGTCTGGGATTCGGTCAGGGCTTCGGTCTGGGATTCGGTCGGGGATTCGGTCAGGGCTTCGGTCTGGGCTTCGGTCAATGAATATTCATCTTATATTGATTTATCGAATTATGGATGGGTCTCATTTTATGACTTTTTCGAAAAGATAAATCTGTTGGATAATTTCAATTTCAAGCAATATAAAAAGCTTATCAGATCTAATGTTTTCAATGCTTATGAATATGAAAATTACGTATTCGCAATTCAGCCTCCAGTGTATATAGAGACTAATTTAGCCGGAAGGCTTCATTCCACAACACAGGCTGCCGTCCAGTTCAGGGATGGATCGGAATATTATTTCATCAACGGCCGTTCTATTCCGGCATGGATTGTCAATGACAAAAGTTCCATCACGAAAGAGCGGTTTATGAAGGAAACGGATGCCGATATTAAAGGAGCTATTTATGAATCCATTGGACAGCAAGGTATGCTGGATCTACTCGGAGCGAAAGTAGTTGATCGGCGGGAAATCGTCCATGCTAACGGAGATAGGGAGGTTGTCGAACTTCTTAAAACGGATGATTTGTTTAAAGAAATCGATAACCAGCCTTTCGCATGGGTCTCGATGTGCTGTCCGAGTACGGGCACTCATTATCTGCAAGGTGTAGAACCGCACCATACGAACGCGATAGAAGCCATTGCATCCCTTTCGCCATTTAACGCTAAAGATTATTCATTCAATTTCAGAGCATAAATTATGGAAAACATCAGATTTCATCAGGGCGATGTGATCGGGGCTTCGATAGATGCGATCCCGGCATCCGCAATCATGGTTAAAAACCGTCCTTTAGCAATCAGCGACCGCACGAAGCATGCGCACGTGTTGACCGGTAATGTAGAACGTTACGAGGTTGACAAAAGGGTCATTTATAAAGTCAACGAGGAATCGATACTTCAGCATGTATCATTGTTATCTATGGACGATGAGTCTTATCGGTCGCCGATAGATCGGAAATGGGAAGATCATAAGCCGATCAGATTGTCCCCTGGCATATACGAGTTCTGGATACAGCAGACATACAATCCTTACACTCGATTGATGGAGGATGTGAAGGATTAAAAACGGAGTTTAATACAAGAATAATATGGAACGGTCAGAATCAATAAAGAGCCTTGCAATTGCTTTGTGTAAGTTTCAAGGTTCGGTAGCCAAAATAAAAAAAGAAGCTACAAATCCATTTTTCAAATCCAAGTATGCGACCCTTGCTAATATACTCGACGTAATTAGCAAACCATTATCTGAAAATGGGCTTGCTGTAAGTCAGTTGCCCGTTGGCGAAACCGGGCTCACGACGATTCTGATGCACGAATCAGGAGAATTTATTATGGAGACTTACCAGATGAAGCCCGTAAGGAATGATCCGCAGGGAATAGGCAGTTCTATCACCTATCAAAGAAGGTATGCCATCGGCGCTGTTTTAGGGTTGAATATTGACGATGACGATGATGGGAATGGCGCAAGTGGAAATAAAACGACCGCTAACAAATCATTAGGGCAGCAACCCGCTACTAACGATAAAAAAATGTTTTGTCGAAGTGATGAGAACCTGGTCAATTGTTTATGTGATTTGGTAACAGGTCAGAATTTGTGCGGTAAGAACACTAAAAAAGAAAAATGGACGATGGCGCAGTTCGAAACATCCTTGCGGGGATTTACCCCTGAAGATTACACTTGGCTGGTGAATCGCGCAACGAACGGAATCAAATCAAATCAAAACGTATAGCGATGAAAACAGCAGTCGAAATCATTGAATCAGAAGTATCCCTCCCTATTGCAATAAGTCAGGCAAAAGAATTTATACTGAGTGGAGAGATTGACCCACTGAAAGTGTGGGCTAATATGTTCCGGTTTAAAAAGATGATTGAGGCGTTGCAGGAGGATGCGGAAATTAAGGATTATGCCCTGCGAGAACTTTCCAAATACGGGAAGGAGCATCAGGTATCCGATTGTAAACTGGAGCAATTCGAGGCTGGCGTGAAATACGATTATACTGTGTGCGGAGACGGTACGCTGGATGAACTATATAAAATGCGTAACGCGGTCAATATGGACATCAAAGATCGTGAAAGTATGCTACGCGGTATTCCCGAGAATGCGACGTTGGCGGATGCCGATACGGGTGAAATTTTGCGACGTCCCATAAGGACATCGAAAACGACAATCAAAACAACTTTTAGAAAATAACGAAATGAGCGATTTAATCAATGCGTCGATCTGTGTGACCGACATACCGAAATCCAAGATCAAACTTGCCGAAAACGGCAAAAAGTACATGAATATCACCATTGCGACGCGGCGCGAACCTGATAAGTATGAGAATACACATACAGTATTTATGAGTCAAACCAAAGAAGAACGGGAAGCGGGAACGGGACGCATTTACATTGGCAGTGGAAAAGGATTCGATTTTACACCGGCTGCAACGACTCCGGAAAGCGTAGACCAAATGCCAGTAGCATCAGACACGGACGATCTGCCTTTTTAAACCATGATCTACGACCTGAATAACATACTCGATAAAGAGCGTTTTAAACGTCGTTCGAACGATCTGTACAAGAAGAAAGCGGTCGTCGAACTGACCGAGAAAAAACGCAAAAGAACCCTGTCGCAAAATAGCTACCTGCATTACCTGCTCGGATACTATGCGATGGAAACGGGAAATACTATCGAATATGTGAAACGGGAATATTTCAAAAAACTGTGCAATCCTTCGCTGTTTCTGATTCCGAAACATGATAAATATATCGGAGATGTGTACGACTACCGCAGTTCCGCAGGGCTGACAACCGTCGAAATGACACAAGCGATAGAACGGTTTAGGAATTGGAGTTCATCCGAATGCGGGATATACCTTCCATCCCCCGATGAAGAAGCATTCCTGCAAAGCATTGAAATGGAGCTTGAAAGACACAAGAATTATTTATGAATGAGATCGAGCAGAAAACGTTCAATACAGTGGCCCATATTTCCGCAGGGAAGGCACTTTCCAAACTAATTCCGACCACTGCGACTATGGGGGAGATATTCTCTCTGATGAAGGATGCCGACAGCGAGGAAGTACGAAAGGCGCTACGCAGTCTGACGCGATCCGGAAGGCTCACATACGGCAGAACGATAAATGACTTTTACTTTAAAATTAATACGGATGGAAAAGAATAAAGACGACCCGATGATTGAGCGTGCACGAAAAGATTATGAATTTTATTCTAAAAAAGCAAAGAGCCTTTTAGAGCTTTTAAATAAGCAAAATGAGGAAATGACCAAAACAATTGATGAATTTACTCTTGCGATGCAGCATTATTATGAGGCTCGAAGGATACTTGAAGGTTAATAAACACACATGGCAAGGATCAGAACAATAAAACCGAAATTTTGGGACGATGTGAAGGTAGCTAAACTACCTCGTGACGCTCGTTTGCTATATATCGGGATGTGGAACTTTGCCGATGATTTGGGTGTTATTATTGCCGACCATATATGGCTCAAGTCAAAGATTTTCCCATTTGATCAAATTCAGATTCAGCAGTTCGATAAATGGATCGAGATGATCGTGAAACTTGGATTTATTAGTCTGTTCTCCTATAATGGGGAGGAATTCTACTATCTGCCTAAACTCACCCTGCATCAAGTGATCAATCGACCTAATCTGGAAGATGTAAATGTGCCAAAATCGGTCTTAGAGTCCATTGTGGGCATGGTTTTGAGCGAATCACCACCCAATCATGGATCAATCAGTGATCAATCAGTGATTAATCATGCACAGGAAAGGAAAGGAATAGGAAAGAATAATAACTCTCCTATAGTCCTCTCTTGCGATAACTCGATAGTTTCGGAGGAAAACGCCGATTGCGCTATCCAATTGCGGGCCGCTGAAAAAAACAAATCGCTTTCGATCACGGATGATGTCGCTGATAATGAGGAAAAATATTCGGGCTTAAAGCAACAATTCGAGATATTTCGCAAGGCTTACCGAGGAACAAAACGTGGGCTCAACGTGGAATTTGAGGCGTTTCGCAAAAAACACAAAGATTGGCAAGCCGTCATTCCGCTGCTAACTCCCGCTTTGGAAAGATTGATACGCTGGCGAAATCAATGTATTGACAATCATGTATTCTGCCCTGAATGGCCCTACTTATCCACATGGCTCAATCAACGTAGATGGGAAGAAGAGTTGCCCGATCCACGTAAAACGAACGTCGGTACGGGAGGATGTTTGAGCAAGCAATTTCCGCGATAGGCGTGTCTCGTAATTTTAAACCCAAAACAATGACGCAAATTATTGACATAGAGACAAAAAAGATTTACGAAATAAATCCTATCCGAAATGGGGAGAATAATCTCGTATGTCCCAAATGTTCTGCTTTACGACGCAAAAAGCATGAGAAATGCTTACAGTGGAACCAAAGTAAGGGGGTTGGTCAGTGTTATCATTGCGGTACGGCTTTCCTGGCCTACAAGCCACTGAAAGAACGCCCGGTAAAAACATATACCAGGCCGCAATGGAAAAACAAGACAGAACTTACTGATGAAGCTGTGAAATGGTTTGAAGGGCGAATGATATCACAATCCACACTCCGACAAATGCGAATTTATTCAGACAAAAAATGGATGTCGCAGTTTGGTAAAGAGACTAAGGTTATATGCTTTCCTTATTTTATTGACGGGCAACTCATTAATATAAAATATCGTGGGCCTAAAAAATCATTTGGGCAGGAGCAGAATGCGGAACTGGTATTTTATAACTACGACTGTATCGCCGATGCCAAAGAGCTGATTATTGTCGAGGGTGAAATGGATGCGCTTAGTTTCATAGAAGTGGGATTTAAAAATGTGATTTCAGTTCCTAATGGAGCAAGTGCACGTGAAATGCCTTATTTGGATAGTTGTATTGACCAATTGTCTCACATAGAGACATTTTATATTGCTACCGACCAGGACGAACCGGGTATCGGATTGCGGAATGAGCTAATTCGTAGACTTGGCGAGGAACGATGCAAGATCGTGTTATTTGGAGAATACAAAGATGCTAACGAAATGCTTTGCGCTGGTCAGGGCTGTATGTTCCATGAGATATTGCAACGGGCAAACTATCTTCCTTTGCGTGGAGTTTCGGATCTGGAAGGAGTATATGACAACATCGTAGCGCTTTTCCGAAATGGTCTGGATTCCGGGAAGAATGTAGGAGTCGATGGTATTGACAAGTTGGTAACGTGGAAGACGGGGCAACTGGTGGTGTGGACAGGAATCCCTTCTCATGGCAAATCAGAAATGCTGAATTTTATGTCTGCACGATGGAATCTGATGTGGGGATGGAAGCCACTCTTTTTTTCGCCGGAGAACATGCCTTATCACTGCTATTTGTTTCCTAAATTATCATCCTTGCTGGTGGGGAAGACATTTAGGAGTGGATTTATGACCGATGAAGAATTTGATCAGAGCTTCGATTACATTGCCGACAACTTCAAATTTATCGATGCAGGAGACGACTATTCGGTGGAGACGATTATCGAGACGGCTCGCAGTGCTGTGAAAAGATACGGAATCAAGGTTTTAGTAATTGACCCGTTCAACTGTTTTGAGCATCGACGGGAACGTAATGAATCGGAAACGGAATATATCGGTAGGTTTCTGGATACATTGGTACGCTTCGCTCGCAAATACGATGTGTTGGTTAATCTGGTGGCCCATCCTCGTAAAATGGATAGATTGAATGCGTGTAGTTATAATAGACCGACTCTTTATGATATCAATGGGTCTGCTAATTTTTATAATAAAGCAGATATTGGTATTACTATTTACCGACGATTCAATGATAATCCAGACGGGGCAGGCACGGAGTTCATAGTATCCAAGGTGCGATTTAAAGAGCAAGGACAAACCGGGTCTGCCGACTTGCAGTATAATCTAATAAATGGGAGGTATTCCATCCCTGTTTCGGATATCCATTTACTTGATAATTCAAACTGGTTGCAATCCCGGGATGCTGTTTCGCCAAATAATAGCACCTGGACTATTGATAGCGATCTACCCTTTTAAAATTATTTCAAAATGATTCATATTGGCATAGACACCGGCGTTAAAACAGGATTCGCCGCATGGGACTCCGAAAAAAGACATTTTATGGAGATCGTTACGCTAACGATCACACAGGCAATGGAGAGAGTACTTATTTACCGGAATATCGGCCTTACTACCGGAAGCGAAATCAGGCTGTATATCGAAGATGCCCGTCTACGCAAGTGGTTCGGCAACACCGGACGGGAAAAATTACAGGGAGCAGGCTCGGTTAAAAGAGACGCGCATATCTGGCAGGACTGGTGCCGGGAGCATGAAATCGATTGCCTGATGGTCGCTCCGAAAAACAATAAAACGAAAATGAACAGCGAGTCGTTCAAACGGCTTACCGGATGGCGGAAAGCCGTATCGGAACACGCACGGGATGCGGCTTGCATGGTGTATGGTAGGTAAAAACATTAAAAACTTTAAAGAGTTATGGAGATTGTACAAGTAAAACAATTATCGCCTGGGGATAGGTTCGCCTTGAAGGACTGGATGGATAAACCTCAGAACAGAGTCGTTTACAGAATCCCAGAGAGGCCTTCTGACTCCGTAGTCGCTAAAAGAAAACCATCAAAGTCATCTGCGAATCAGGGGGGGACAAAAGGATTAGGAAGGATGAGTGGGTTTATAAGCCGAAACGGGAATAATAGCAACACGTGAAAATGAAATTCGATAACGCAAAACGCTTAAAATAAAAAAAATGACAAAATATATTACTATAGATGTCTGTACAGACATTGATGTGCCCGTTTATGAAATCATAGAACAAATAAGCGACAAAGATTTGATTGACGAGATACTTAAAAGAGGGAGATCAGTTAGATCGGGTGTGAAAATCGTTCCTGTTGAAGAATATAAAAAAGGGAATTTCAAGCGCCTTTTGTGTGATATACTTTCATTAGGCTATCAGGTGTCGGATGACGAAGTGATACGCAAAATAAAGGAGAATTTATAAGGCGACAAATTGAGCAACATTCCTACGATACTCGGGGAGTATTGCCAATTAAGACCTGGCAAGACTTCTTTACTACAAAACACAACAAACAATGTTTTGATTATGAAAAGCAGACGAGCAGAACAGGTATTACAAGCAGCTTCCTTTACCAATGAATACGGCTATCAATATGTTTGTATTGACAGTGCTTATGCAGCCGTCGAGCTTGCCGAGCGAGATGCAGAAAAGGAAATAGCCCACTACCGCAAAGAGTTGGAGGAATCCAAGCAACGCGAAGAGTTAGCCCGCAGGGTAATCAACGACCAGAGGAAGGAGATAGAGAGATTGAAAGCAAGAGCAGAAGAAGCGTTTTGCTTTAAAGAATGCGGCGTAACCTGTTGCGACACAGATAAATGTGAGAACTTAAAAGCATTCCTTCAAAAGCTCGATGAGCAATGAAAATTACCATACGAGCAAATTTTCAAAATAGTTTAACCGCCTCCGGGCATAACATTATAAGCTATGATTTTAAGATTTAGAGAAGGTT
>ENA-UOIY01003114-UOIY01003114.1-human-gut-metagenome-genome-assembly--contig:-P114-NODE-3114-length-10967-cov-6.028684_pt1 | contig 10967 bp, 9 predicted proteins | sample MGYA00242335_ERZ723882 | MGnify/ENA metagenome assembly ERZ723882
GTGGCGCACCAAGAAGCACAGCCCGAACGCCCCTGCGACAATCGCGACGCAAGCAACGATTGCGACGATAAGTTTCCACGGGAATTCGTCGCCTCCTTTTACCCTTTCCCACATACTGACGACCGCGTCGTTTTGCGCGCCGAAGTCCTGCATTACGCCGAGAGTGCCTTCCGATTTCTTAAAGTCGGGGTATCTTCTATTGTCGCCGAAGAACTCGGTAAGGTCGTACTTAACGCCGTCGATTTCCTTAATAATGCAGTCGCCGTCGGGATAATTCTCGGCAATTTCGTCGTCGGAAATTTCCCAAACGTACTCGTTTTCGAGAAGGCAGTTGACGGCTTCGATTGTGAATTCGTCTTCGCCCGCAATATATTTATCGGGATCGAAGGAGCAGGTATAGCCGATTTCCATCATATTACGCATCGCGACGTCGGGACGGCACATAAAGTTGATGAATTCCTTTGCCGCCGGGACGTTTTGCGCGGTTTTCGGGATTGCCCAGCCGTCGAACCAGACGTTGCCGAACTCTTTTTCTTCGCCGTCGATTTCAATTGTCGGGACGAAGTAGTCCAGAAGGTAATTCGTTTCTTCGCCGGTTGCAAGGTTTTTGAAAGTTTTGTCGGGGTTGTAACTTTCCTCGATTGCGTACATTGCGTCGCCCGACCAGGCAAGGTCGACGTATGCGATTTTGTTGATCATATCGTCCTTGCCAAAGTCGACTTCGTAGCCTTTGATATGCTTTCTTTGTTCCAGAAGCACGGTTTCGCACATTTTTAAAAGCGTGTTGTCGACGGTGTTGATAAGTTGTTCGATTGAAAGCGCAGCGTACGGAGCCCCGTCGAGTTTTCCTTCTTCTTTGAGATAACAAACGGTTGCGGCGTACACGTCGCGGACGCTGTCTTTCACAAGGATTTTCCCTTCAAGGTCCGGGTTGTTCGCCTTATTCCAAAGGATACCCCAGCCGGCTTCGAGGTCTTCTTTCCTGACCTTTTCGACGTTGTACATTATGCCGAGCGTACCCCACATATACGGCACGAAATATCCGTTCATTTCCGCGCCGAAAATCGACTCTACCCTGTCGCGGATTGCGGGATACACGTTACTTATGAATTCGTAGTCGCCGTCCGACATATCGAGCGGTTGCAAAAGGTTTTTCTCTTTCAGTTTCTGAATGGAGTATTCGCTGGGGCAAACGAGGTCGATCTGGCTGTCGCCCTTGGTAACTTCGGTCATCATTGTTTCGTTTGTGTCGAAAGTGCTGTAAACAACCTCGATTTCCTTGCCGGTTTTTTGCTTGTAATACTCTTCAAAAAGCGTGATATTGGCGGGATCGATATAGTCCGCCCAGTTATATACGACAAGTTTTTCTTTTTTCCTGTCAAGGTTCACAACGACGATGCCTGCAATCGTACCGCCGACGATAACCGCGATAATCACCGACACAATAAGGATTTTAATTGCTTTCTTGTTCATGCTTTAACCTCCTTTTTCTTGTCGGCTTTGGCTTTTTTGACCTTAACGACGTTGACGACGAGAATGGTCGTAAGCACCACGATAAAGATAATGCTGAATATCGCAAACCAGAACGGCGAAAGCCCTTGTACCCTTGCGTCGGCGTAGATGTACGTCGAAAGAGTGTTGATGCCCGTTGCCGCGCCTTTGTTGATTTGCGTGATGATGAAGTCGTCCATCGACAGCGTGAACGCCATCATAAATCCCGACATAATGCTGGGCGCAAGTATGGGCAGAATGACTTTTACCATCGCTTTGAACGGGTTTGCGCCAAGGTCGAGAGCAGCTTCGTAAACGTTGTTGTCCATCGTTTGGAGTTTCGGCAGAACCGAAAGAATGACGTACGGCGTGCAGAAACTGATGTGTCCGATGATAAGGCGGAAATATCCCGCGGGGAACGAGAACGTTACGAAGAATATCATAAGCGACACCGCCATAACGATTTCGCTGTTGATGATTGGCAGTTGGTTGACGTTTTCCACAACCTTTCTTGCACGCGGTTTCAAACAATAAATGCCGATTGCCGAAAACGTGCCGATAAGCGTCGATACAACGCTCGATACGACGGCGATAATCAGCGTGTTTTTAAGCGCGGCAAGCAGTTCGGGTGTTTTGTCGGACGCGAATATCGACTTGTACGACTCGAAACTGAACCCGTTGTCAAAAGAGAAAATCGACGTGTTGAAAAACGAAAACACGATAATCAACACTATCGGCGCGTACAGCAGCGCGAGAAGTAAATAAAGATATGCTTTTGCAAAAAATTTCTTTACCATAAGTTTCTTCCTCCCGTCGCGGACGTTTTTGAAAACCTGTTCATTATAAAGTTGGAAATAAGCACGAGAATTATCATTACAAGGCTCATGACACTGCCGACGCCGTACAAGCCCTGATCAAACTTCATCTGAATGCTGTCGCCGAACAAGAATACCGTGCTGTCCGACAAAAGCTGACTTATCGCGAATGTCGAAATCGTGGGAATGAACACCATCGTGATTCCGCTTAAAATCCCCGGCACCGACAACGGCAATATCGTTTTTGCGAAAACCTGGAACTTGTCTGCCCCGAGATCTTCCGCCGCCTCAATATAGTTTTTATCAATGCTCGAAAGCACCGTGTGCAAAGGAAGTATCATAAACGGCAGGTAGTTGTAAACCATGCCGAACACGACCGTTCCCATTCCGAGCGGAATGTTCATCGACACGAAAATCGCTTTCGTTGCAAGCGTCCTTATCAGGAAGTTTACCCACATGGGCAGGATAAACAGCAATACGAAAATCTTGCTTGCGCTGTATTTCGCAAGGAAGTACGCCGCGGGATATCCCAGAACTATGCAGATAATCGTCGTCAGAAGTCCGACGAGAATGGAGTTTCCAAGCACCACCAGACTTGACTTTTCGGTGAAGAAAATCGCAAAGTTTTTGAAACTGAATTTCCCGTTGTAAATAAACGCGTTGGCAAGAATCAGCACAAGCGGCGTAACGACGAAAACCAGCAAAAACAGCATATACGGATAAGCAAAGGCTTTTCGCGTAAATCTGAAATTTTTAATTTTCTCTTTCATTAAATTGCCTCCACCTTAATGTCTTCGGGTTTAATATTGATGCCTACGCGGTCGCCTTTGAGCCATTCGTCCTGAGTGTCGACAAAGAAGTCATAGTCGAAATCGGTACGTAAAATGACCTGATAGTAACTTCCCTTGTAAATGCTCGACACGACGTCCGCGCTGACCGTTCCGTCGGCTTCGTCGTCGGTAACATCGACTTTATCAAACGGAATCGACACTTTAACTTTCGTTCCTGCGGGCAAGTCGCTTTTCGTTTCAAAGTCGGCTTCGCAAATTTTCACAATGCCGTTGTCGCCCATTTCGGTTTCGTACTCGTTGATAATGCGCGCTTTGTGCATGATGTGTATTTCTTCTTTCGGAATGAAGATACCGATTTCTTCGCCGACGGCGCACTCGGTATTTTCAACGATCTGCAATTCGTTTCCGTCGCTTTCGCAAAGGATTTCGTAGTGGTCGCCCTTGAACACACAGGACGTTACCGTTGCGGTGAGTTGTCCCTTTTCGACGTTTTTGCCCTTCGTGATGTAAATGTCTTCGGGGCGCACGATGATATCAACGGGTTCGTTGGGTTTGAAACCTTTGTCGACGCACTCGAACTCGGTGTTGAAGAAGCTGCATTTATAGTCGTCGATCATAATGCCCGACATGATGTTGCTTTCGCCGATAAAGTCGGCGACGAATGCGTTTGCGGGCTCGTCGTAAATCTTTTTGGGGGTGCCGATTTGCTGCACTTCGCCGTCGCGCATAACGATGATTTTGTCGCTCATGGTGAGCGCTTCTTCCTGATCGTGCGTGACGTAAACGAACGTGATTCCAAGGCGTTTATGCATATCCATCAGTTCGATCTGCATATCCTTTCTCATTTTAAGGTCAAGCGCGCCCAGCGGCTCGTCAAGAAGCAGCAACTTCGGCTCGTTGACGATTGCCCTTGCGATTGCGACGCGCTGTTGCTGTCCGCCCGAAAGGCTGTTCACGTCGCGGTGACCGTAGTCTTCAAGGTCAACCATTTTAAGCGCGTGATTGACTTTTTCGGCGATTTCTGCTTTCGTATATTTTCTCATATTGTCGAAAGTCCTTCCCTTTCTGTCGGTGTACGTCGTGCCGTCGGGAATGGTTTTGAGTTTCAGACCGAACGCGATGTTGTTGAACACGTTAAGGTGCGGGAACAACGCGTATTTCTGGAAAACCGTGTTCACGGCGCGCTTATGCGGCGGCAGATTGGAAATATCTTCGCCGTCGAAAAGGATTTGTCCGCTGGTCGGTTTTTCAAAGCCGGCAATCATACGAAGCGTCGTCGTCTTACCACAGCCCGAAGGTCCTAAAATTGTCACGAATTCGCCGCGTTTTATCGCGATGCTTTCGTTTTTGACGACTGCTTTGCCGTCGTATTCCTTGGATACGTTTTTGATTTCGATAATGTTTGCAGATGACATATACTCTCCTTAAAACGTGGGCGGGCTTGACACCCAGATGATTTTAGCCGTTGTATTTTTTGTATTTTTAATATAATGTACTTTGTTGCTTACAAAATAAAAACTGTTGCGTTTTTTGCACTTATAGACGTTGTTGCCGATGACGATTTCGATTTCGCCGTCAAGGACATATCCGAACTCTTCGCCCTCGTGCGGCATGTCTTTCTGAAGCGTCGTATTCGGCTCGATTTCGATATAAACAGGCTCCATCTCGTTCTTCTGACTGTTTGGCACAAGCCATACGATTTTTTGCCCGTCGCCTTCCTTTTCGAAAAAGTCGTCGCTCGTGAACACGACTTGTTCTGGTTCGTCTTCGCTGAAAAAGGTTTTCAGGTCGCTTCCGAGTGCCACCATAAGGTCGTTCAGAGTGGAAATTGTCGGCATGGTCAGGTCGTTTTCAAGTTGGCTTATGTAGCCTTTCGTGAGTTCGCACCTGTCGGCAAGTTCCTCCTGCGTCAATCCGCAACGAAGCCGCAGATTTTTCAGTTTGGTTCCGATTTCCATATATCCTCCTGTTTCCGCGCCGTTTGTTTAGTATTTCTAAACCTAAAAATTAGAGAGTTTTGTAATTTTAAGAAAAAAGTTTACAATTACTAAACCATACGACTGAATATGATTATATGAAAATAGCGTATATTTGTCAACGAAATATACGCATTTTGTCGCAATTTGTAAAAAGATATTTTTGACGATCGTATCCCGCGCAAAAAATCGCAAAAAAAGAATATATCAAAGATATATTCTTCCGCCTCAAATTTCGTATAAAAAAACGCACGGTTTTCACCGTGCGTAATTTCGTTTTTTCTTATTCGATGACCTGCGATACGACTGCAAAGCGTTTCACCGATTCCGCGCTGCTTTCGGCTTGTTTCTTATTGTCGTAAGTTTCGCCGACGTAAATGCTGTTGCGGTTTTTGATAATGAACTTATATCTATTGTTTTTGTCCTTATCCACACGTACGGTCGTTGCTGCGTCCTGCATATTTTTCTTGAAGGTTTCGATGCCTTCCAGGCACGATTTCTTCGACGCATATTCGCGGCTTTCATAAAGAAGCTGACCGTTGTTTGCATAAAGATAGAATTGATAAAGATCGCCGTAAACGCAATCTACGCGATATTTTCCGACAACGCTTTTTGCTGCGGTTTCTGCGGGAGTGACTTCCTTAACTGCCGGCTTCTTTGCGGGCTCTTTCGTCGCAACTTTTTTTGCAGGTTCTTTCGCCGCGGCTTTATTGGGTGCGGACTCTTTTGTTGCTGCTTTTTTTACTTCTTTTGCCATATTGATATAACCCCTTTTATTATTTTATATTAAAAATTTATTCGCTGATTTCGGAAACCTGTGCAAAGCGTTTCACGGATTCCGCGCTGCGTTCCGCCGCTTTTGCGGTCGAGTACGTTTCGCCGATGTAAATGCTGTTGCCCTTCTTGAAGATGTACTTGTAGCCGCCGTTCTTATCGACGTCGATGCGGTACTCGCAATCTGCGACGTTCTTCTTAAAGGTCGCGATGCCGCCCTTGCAGGAGTTCAAACTTGCGTATTCACGGCTTTCGTACAGAAGTTGCCCGTTGTTTGCGTAAAGGTGGAACTGATACGCATAGCCGGTATCTTCGATCGTATATTTGCCGACGACCTTGGGTTTATCGGCTTCGTCGTTTTCCTCGACGGGCTCTTCAACCTTTGCCGCCGCCTTTTTCTTTGCGGGGGCTTTCTTTGCGGGTGCGGCTTCTTCCGTTACTTCCGCCTTCTTCTTTGTCGCTTTTTTCTTTGCGGGAGCGGGCTCTTCCGCGGCGACTTCGGGTTCTTCCGTCGTTTCTTCTTTTGCAGCCTTTTTGGGTTTCAGATTTATTTTTGCCTTGCCCCAGCTGTCGTCAACGAAGTTGTCGTTGTTTTCCGGCTCGATATAGTGCTTTTCCTCGACGGGCGCGGGTTCTTCCGGCTGAACGTATGCGGGAACGGGCGCGGGCGCGACGGGTTTTTCTTCTTCCACGGGAGCATAAACTTTTTCTTCCGCGATAAACTTCGACATATCGATTTGTGCCTGCGGAGCGGGTTTTTTGTCTTCAAACGGAGGCAGCTCGTCATCGAAAGCGTCGGCGTCGAACTTCTTTTCGTCCTCGATATAAGGCGCGGGTGCAGGTGCCGCTGCCGCAACGGGCGCGGGTGCGGGTGCGGGGGCCGCGGGTACGACGGGCGTTTCTTTCACAGCGGGTTTTTCTTCGGCTGCGACTTTGCCACCCTTTCTTGCTTTCTTTGCGTCTTTGACGCTTTGTCTTGCCGCCTTCTTTGCCGCTTTCTTCGCCTTGTTCTTCTTTGCACAAACCGCGATAATAACGATTAAGCCGATGAGTACGAGCGCTGCGCCCGCAACAAGCAATATGAACTTAATCGGGGGATTTTCTGCCAATAATTCGACGAAAAAGTCTTTAACCGTGATGGTAAAGAAATCGACGATTTTCTGCCATACTTCATTGGATGAAACTGCTGCTAACATTTTTCAAACTCCTCTTTAATAATATAACCCTTAAAGTAAATTAGAAAATACTTATACTGTGTATATTATAACACAATAAATTTACGTTATCAAGGTTTTGAAAATATCAATTTGACGAAATTCGTGTTTTTTTGCTAATTTTTTTATTGCGATATGCCTTAAAAAATATGTCGAACAATGCGTTTTTTGCTTGCAAAAAAAACGCCGAAATGTTACTATGTTAAAAGTAAATATTGTGAGGTGTTTTATGAACAACGTAACCATTTTCAATCACCCTCTTATCACACACAAAATTGCAATTATGCGTGATGAACGTACCGGCAGCAAAGAGTTTCGCGAACTTGTGGAAGAAGTCGCAATGCTTATGGCGTTTGAGGCTCTCCGCGATATCAATACGCAAGAAATTGAGGTTAAAACCCCGATTGCGGTCACTAAAACCCGCGTTATTGCAAATGACATCGCAATCGTGCCTATTCTCCGCGCAGGTCTCGGCATGGTAAACGGTATCCTTGCTCTTGTCCCCACCGCAAAAGTCGGACACGTCGGTCTTTATCGCGACCACGAAACGCTTGAACCCAAGGAGTACTACTGCAAACTTCCCGACGATATCGCAAACCGCGAAGTCATCATTCTCGATCCGATGCTCGCAACCGGTGGCAGCGCAATCGCGGCAATCGACTTCATTAAGGCAAAAGGCTGCAAGAATATTAAGTTTATGAGCATCATCGGCGCGCCCGAAGGAATTGAAAAAGTCCACGCAAAACATCCCGACGTACACATCTTCGTCGGCTGCAAAGACTCTCACCTTAACGAAAACGGCTACATCGTCCCCGGCCTCGGCGACGCCGGCGACAGAATTTTCGGTACGAAATAATCCGCAATAATTGAACGAATAATTGCATTGCCCTGACATTAGTCAGGGCTTTTTGATGGCGCAAAGTGTTTCATCACTTTGCGGTGAAATTGTTCCGTGCAACGCACTTTATGTCATTGCGAGCGAAAATACAGGGACCCCGCGGGATACTGTGTACCCGTGGGGAAAAGGAATAAACAAGCAAAAGACAAGCATTTTCGCTTTTAGCGTGAAATGATTGGTCAAAAGCGCAGTTTATGACGCGTGGCAATCTCCCGGAAGGGAATCCTTGTTATAAAACCCACGCAAGATACTTTTGTACTTGCGTGGAGAAAAGGCGCTCACAAGCAAAAGAGTGAGCGTTATCGCAGGCGATAATGCGATTTCAAAAGCGCAGTGTGCGCCGTATATCCCGGAAGAGTTACCTTGTGTTTTAAAACTATGCAAAAAAATGCATTTCAGGTATAAAAAAAGTCCTCATAAAACTATGAGGACTTTTTGATATTTCGTTGATTATTACTTGTCGGACGATTCGTCCTTTGATTCTTCAACCGCCCGGAACTCCACCGTCGCTGTTTTGTCTTCGTCTTCGAGTCCGAGTTCTTCGACTGCTTCGTCGACTGCTTCGCTGTCTGCCACGACTTCGTCTTTTCTGACGCCGGGGAGTTTGTCGTCCGTGTCATACGTTACGCCTTCGCCCACGACCGCGATGCTTTCGCCGTCTTTGACTTCGCCCTGTTTTTCTTTCTTGGTTTTGATGGAAAGAATGACGTTGGTAAGGATACCTACGATAAGAGCGGTTGCGATGTTGGTGATAGTGATGATTGCTTTGCCCTTCGTTGCAAGACCGAATTTAAGAGCGAGTCCGCCGATACCCGTAATAAGGATTGCCGATACGACGAAGAGGTTTTTGCTTTCGCCGAGGTCAACGTTTTGCAGCATTTTAAGACCGCTGACTGCGATAAATCCGTAGAGCGCCAGGCATACGCCGCCCAGAATGCAGGTGGGGATTGTTTCGATAAGCGCGATGAACGGGCTGAAAAACGCGATTATAATCGCGATAACAGCCGCGCCGATTATGGTGTAAATCGAGGCGTTTTTGGTGATTGCCACACAGCCGATGCATTCGCCGTAAGTGGTGTTGGGGCAGCAGCCGAAAATTGTGCCAACGGTCGTTCCGAAGCCGTCGCCGATGAGCGTGCGATGGAGACCGGGGTCTTTAAGAAGGTCTTTTTCGATGATGGTGCTCATATTTTTGTGGTCCGCAATATGTTCCGCAAAAACAACCAGCGATACGGGGATGAACAGAAGCGCGATTGCGCCGACGCCCGCGCCGGTAAGTCTTGCGGTGCCGTTAACGGATTCCTTAATTGCTTCGATAATCGCAAGGTGCGGATAATCGAGGAATGCGGTGACGCCCGTGAATTTGCCGTCTTTTACGAAGTTTTCGACAAGCGGAGTCCAGTTGACGATTTTGAGATATTCGACGTCGCATGCGTATCCGAAGATGGAGAAGAACGATGCGAGAAGGTAACCTGCGCCGATACCGATGATGAAAGGCATAAGTTGCATTTTTTTGCTGCCCTTGCAGGATACAAAAACCGTTACGAAGAAGGCAAACAATCCGCAAAAGATTGCGACAAGGTTGTAAGATTGTCCGCTGCCGCTTGCAGTGGTAAGGTTGCCGATTGCACTGCCCGAAAGACCTAAGCCGATAAGAGCAACCGTGGGCCCGATGATGACCGCGGGCATAAGTTTGTTGATCCATTCAGTGCCTTTCTTCCAAACGATAAAGGCAAGTATGCAGTATACAGCGCCTGCGAATACGCCGCCGAGAATAATTCCCCACCAGCCGTATTGAGTTGCGCCGATCAACGCCGAGATAAACGCGAACGAGCTTCCGATGAACATCGGGCTCTTTTTCTTGGTAACCCATACGTAGAACAGAGTTGCGATACCTGCGCCGAAAAGTGCGGCAGCGGGGCTCATGTTGACGCCGTTTCCCGAGGAAAGAATAGGCACGAGAATCGTCGCGCATACGACCGCCAAGAATTGTTGAAGCGAGTACACAAGCGTTTGTTTGAAGGACAACTTGTCTTCAACGTTGTAAATCATCTTCATAAGTAACAATCTCCTTTAAAATTTATTTATATTTTGATATATCAGAGTGAAAACAGGTCGACGGCGATTTTCTCGTCATAGGGCGGTATCATTACCCTTACGACCTCCTGCTTGGACGTTGGCAGGTTTTTGCCGACGTAGTCCGCGCGTATCGGAAGTTCGCGATGACCGCGGTCGATAAGCACGGCAAGTTGTATCGTGCGCGGACGTCCCAGCGTGAACACGGCGTCGATTGCGGCGCGCGCCGTCCTTCCGGTAAACAAAACGTCGTCAACAAGGACGACGTCTCGTCCCCTTACTTCAAAGGGAACGTTGATTTTTTCGATAACGGGAGTTTCGCTTTTTTCCGCAAGGTCGTCACGATAAAGACTTATATCGAGTTCACCCACGTCAAGCGACACGCCTTCGTATTTTTTCACGTTTTCGGCAATTATTCCGGCAAGGGGGATACCACGGCTTTTAATGCCGATAATCACGACGTTTTTCAGGGAGTCGTTTCTTTCGATAATCTCGTGCGATACCCTTTTAAGCGCGCGGGCGACAGCCGTATCATCCATAATGTTTGCCTTAATTTCCATAAAACCTCAAAAAAAATCTTGCGTCAAGACACGCAAGATATGATACACCTGTTTATTGTATGATAACCTTGTATGCCTCTCTGGACATAATTAAAGATTTCTGTTAGGGTTATAATAACACAAGCGGCATTTTTTGTAAACCGTTTTTAAGAAGGAACAGAAAATTTTTTTATTATTATTTTTTTTGAAAATATCGCGCTTCTTCTCGCCTTCGAAATTTACCCGCCGCCCTTCATTTTCATTATATAAACAATATAATATATAATATATAATATTAAACATTAAATTGCGTCGGGGTGTCCCGACGCTTTGAAAACTGTTTCCCGCGTGTTTTGCGACAATCAATAGTTGTCCGCGGATATTTCAAAATAA
>ENA-UOIY01003116-UOIY01003116.1-human-gut-metagenome-genome-assembly--contig:-P114-NODE-3116-length-10958-cov-3.226176_pt1 | contig 10958 bp, 4 predicted proteins | sample MGYA00242335_ERZ723882 | MGnify/ENA metagenome assembly ERZ723882
AAGGGCTTGGCGGGCAGGTTATATTGTCGGATAACTGTATGATGGCAGATGTTGAATTGGTACGAAAGGAAGCACATGGAGAATAGAAATCTAGATAAGGCGCTGGACATAGTTTCCAAGCTTATCACAGGGGAAAATGTGTCTGAGAGGGGCGAGAATGCAGCTCTTTATCAGGAATACAATAATAATGCAGAAGTGTATGACATCGTTCATATGTCACTTAAGAAACTTAATCTTAACATATATGAATATAACAATGGTCTGTATGTGAGTGCAGGTGATAATAACAAGGTGTTTGGATATTCCAACGAGGAATTAAGAAATGTACTTGGATTAAGAGTTAATAAAGAATTATATCTTGCGTATTTCATAATCTACAACATAATAACAGAGTTTTATTCAGATACAATGAGTTCAACTTATGCTGAGTTCATAAGACTTGAGGACATCATTAAAAATGTTGATAAGACAACAGGTGGTATTGTCGATAAGAGCACAGGGCTTGTGCTTGATGAGGTTGAGGAGAACAGCTTTAAGCAGATAGCACTTACATGGGACGAGCTTCCGGTGACAACAGTAGAGGATCAGACAGGAGCGAGAGCAGCAAGAAATTCCAAGTCGGGTATGGTAAAGCTTGTGCTTAATTTCTGCGTTGCGCAGGAACTTTTAGTTGAGAGTCAGGACAGATATTATCCGACAGACAGATTCAGAAGTCTTATAGAGAATTATTTTGATGATTACAGAGGACGATTTGCCGAACTTATGAATGGAGGACGCGATGCCACAGATTAACAGAATCAGAGTTAATAATGTTAAATATAATTTCGGTACACAGGTGTACGACGATTTCGTGATGCGCTTCAACTGCCAGAATACTATATATGACCTTGCCAATGGCGGTGGTAAGAGTCTGCTTATGCTGCTTCTTATGCAGAATATGCTTCCTAACTGCACACTTGATGACAAGCAGCCTATTGAGAAGCTTTTCAGACAGGGAAGCGGTAATACATGTATTCATTCTTTGGTTGAGTGGAAGTTAGATCCATGTTATCAGAAGGATGGTTTCAGGTTCATGACAACTGGTTTCTGTGCAAGAAAGGGAAGAGGCACAGACGATGAGAATCAGGATGGACAGGAACAGACAGCTGCACCGACAGCAAGTGTTGAATACTTTAATTACTGCATATTCTACAGGGAGTTTGGCGATAACGATATTAAGAATCTTCCACTTGTAAGTAATGGAGAGAGAATTACATATAACGGACTTAAGGCTTATCTTCGTGACCTTGAGAAGGGCGGGTACAAATATGTTGTTAAGATATTTGACAGAAAAGGTGATTACCAGAGCTTCATAAGCAACTACGGAATATATGAGAGTGCATGGGAAATTGTGCGTGGAATTAACAAGACAGAGGGACATGTAAGAACATATTTCGAGTCAAATTATAAGACAAGCCGTAAGGTTGTTGAGGATCTGCTTATAGAGGAGATTATCCAGAAATCCTTCAATAACAAGCTGTCAGTTGATAATGATGAGGGCATGATGGCTCAGACTCTTATGGATATTAAGGACAAGTTAGTGGAGCTTTCAAAGAAACACTCACAGCTTGGAGCATATGACAGCCAGATTGCAGCTATCGACAGTTTTAAAGAATATCTGTCGACATATGAAGCATTTTACAACAGAAAAGAAGAAATAGAGAAGCAGCTATATGACCTGCTTCTTGTTGCTATGCGGGAAAGTGATAAGAAGGATAAGGAACTTAAGAGTCAGGATGACCTTATCACTAAGATGTATGATGAGCTTGCACACGAGAAGGAAGCTATAGCAGTTGCAGAGGTTATGTCTGAAAAGAATTCGATGGCAGGAGTTGAGAGCCTTGTTAATGAGACAAGAAAGGCACTTGAACTCAAGAACGCTACAATTGAAGAGGCAAGAGGAAAGCTTTCTTTGATGGAGTCTGCGGGTGATTATAAAGATTATGCAGAATACGAGAAGTCCTATAAAGGACTTCAGATTGCGATAGATAACAGATTAAGAGAAGATACTGATATAACAGCAGAGTTAAAGATACTTGCTGCAGGTTACAGAAAATTCTATGAGACAGAGACCAGAAGACTTAAGGAAAAGCTTGATATAGCAGCTAACCGTGTTAAGGCTCTGGAAGTCAGATTATCAGAGGCTAAGGATAATCTTAGAAATGCTGACAAAGAGGCGGCAGGTCTTGGCAGTCTTTCGGATAATCTTGAGAATGAGATACAGGAATTACAGACACAGCTTGGAGTAGCTTTATCAGAGGCAGGAACTGTCGTATGTGAAAATGCGTCTGAAGAATATGATAAGTCATTCAGGGATAAAGAACTGTTAAAGAATGAAGAGACAAGAATGTCCGAAAAATTCAATGATGTGCAGCAGCAGTTAATGTCACTTAATGAGACAATATCTGCCAATAAAGCACTTATTGATATATTCACAGAGCAGTCAGAAAAGCTAGAAAAGGCTGATGAAGCTGGTAATGCAGATGCTGAGCGTATGGGCAAAATCCGTGAAATATATAGTGCAGATAATGACGAGGCAATGCTTTCGGTTATCCTTGAGACTTACCAGAAGATGCGCAGTGAATTTACAGAAGAGTGTAAGGCAGCACAGGAACTTGAGAACTTTATTGACAATGCAAGAAAGGGAACATATATCTGTAAGAGTCATGAGAGAGACAGGCTTAAGGAATACCTTGAGAGCCAGTACGGTTCAGATGTTGTTGAGGGATATGAGTGGTTTGCAGCCCTGAATGCAGGACAGAAAAGAGATGTGTTAAAGAGAACACCTTTCATTGAGTACGCATTTATAATAAAGAACGATTTCGAGAGAATCAAAGCAGATGAGATGCTTAAGGATTTTGGCAAGGGTGCGGCTGCTTATCCTGTTATAAGCGAGCAGGTGCTTATTGATACTAAGTTAGAGATTAACAAAGACCTGATTGTATTCGCATTAAAGGATATGTCGTTCCTGCGTGATGAGGCAAAGCTTGAGACACAGATTAAGCTTGCACAGGAGGAGCTTGAGTCGCATAAGGCGCAGGCAGGAAAGCTGGCCGACAGAATGGAGCTTGTGTGGAATGATTATACATTTGCACTTGTATATAATGCTGCGTCTGGAAAGGTGGATGCGTCCGAGGCAGAAGCAATCAGATTAAAGATTGCTGACAGCGAGGCTGCAATTATTGAGGCTGAGAAGAAGAGAAGTGTGTTAAATGAGGTTAAAGAGCAGCTTTCAAGGAACCTCGCACAGACAAGAGATGATATAGAAGAGAAGGAAACAACATGCAGCCTGCTCTCGCGTATTATGGAGATGAATACTTCTATAGATAAAAAGTATGAGCGCTTAAAGGGACTGAAGGCTGATGTGGACAGTGCAAGAAACCGCATATATGAGTGCGAGGAGGCAGCAGCTTCTGCTAATTCTGAGTATGATACCGCGAGAGATTTCGAGGACAGTACAAGAAAGGCATATGATGAAATCATTAAGTCATGGGAGGAGCAGTACGCACCTTATTATGATGAAAATGTTTCAATAGAAATCGATGACGATACATACCGTCTTGATAAGGATGAAATAGAGAGCAGATTCACCGGATTAAAGACAGCACTTTCACAGAAGAACAGTGACTTTGCAGATAAGCAGGCGCTGATGAACCATCTGTCTGCATCTATGAACAAATGTCGTGATGCAATAGAGTACAGAGGTTATACATTTGACGATATCAAGGCAAAGTATGAAGCCGGTGGGATTATGGCAGCAGGTTCACAGCAGTTAAGGAATGCCATGGATGCTCTTTATATTCTTGTGTATTGTTGTGATTATGTAAGGGATGAGGTTGAGTCACAGGAAGCACTTCTTAATAGACTTGAGGGAAGTATCGCACATGGTATTAACCAGATTGAGAATAATTATGGAAGCTTTAATGAATTCCCATGCGATGACCCGGATGAATTCATTACACAGCACAAGGTACTTATTAAGAAGTTAGAGGATAACACCAAGGTTCAGGAAAAGACACGCAGACAGATGTCTGATTCATTAAAAGACATTCTTGTATGCAGAAAAGACCTTGAAAGAATCGTGTCTGATGCGGGCATGCATGTTCCAGAAGAATTCCGTCCTGAGGATGCACAGGGAATTACAGCTAATCTTACAGAATATGAGGCTGTTCATAAAGAATATGCTTCAATTACCAGATTAGAGTATAAGAAGGTTGATGAATTTAATAAGAATAAATCTAAGCTTATTGACCTGCTTAACGGATTTAATGCAGTCGAGCTTGCTGATGAAGTAAGGATATCACTTAATGTTCCTGAAAATGTGGCTAAGACCAGAAGTATGATTGAATCGTTAAATGAGACGAACACATTTATACAGTTAGAAAAAGACCGCATTGCCAAGGGTATAGAGGATATGCAGATGATTAAGGATAACTTTGAAAATCGTTGTATCCAGACATGCAGTAATATTAAGACTGAGCTTGACCGTCTGCCACAGTTGTCTAATATCAATCTTGACGGAGAACAGATTGCAATAATCAGTTTGCAGATTCCTTATATAAAGGAAGAATTATATAAGGAAAAGATGTCTGAATATATTGATGAAACTGTTTTTATGGCGGAAAGTTTTAAAGAGCCTGCGGAAAGACTCAAGTATATAAGAAACAGACTGTCATGGAAGAGACTTTTCTCAGTTATTGTCACAGATATGAATTCAATCAGAATTAATCTGTATAAGAGAGAGAGAATCAAGGACCAGAGCCGTTATTTAAGATATGAGGAAGCGGTTGGCTCAACAGGACAGTCACAGGGTATATATATCCAGTTCCTTATTGCGATTATCAACTACATATCTAATATGAATTCTTCAGGTAATGAAGGTGTTGAGGGTAAGACAATATTCATAGATAACCCATTCGGTGCGGCAAAGGATATATACATATGTGAGCCAATATTTAAGCTGCTTGCAACTAATCATGTCCAGCTTATTGTTCCGGCAAGAGGTGCAACTCCTGCTATTACAGGAAGATTCGATGTTAATTACATACTTGGTCAGAAGCTTGTTGATTCAAGGCAGCAGACTGTGGTTGTTGATTATTACAGCAGCACGAAGGAATCAGAATTGGAATACACGAGAATGGATTACGAACAGGCTACATTTGATTTTTTGTAACATATTTGTAACAATTCTGTGAACTTGGTTTACAATGAACTTAGGCTGTGCTAAACTTTAATGAGTTGTAAAATGCGATAAATAAATTATTCACAACATTCATCAAGTAAGCATTGGAATGAGGAATATATAATCATGAATAAATACGAATTAGGAATTAAGATAGACCAGATTAAGAAGCTGGCAGCGAAAAAGGAATACACGGAAGCGGCAGCCATAGCTAAGGATATTAACTGGACTAAGGTTAAAGACTGGCAGGCACTTGCCACAGCCATTAATGTACAGGAAGCAGTCGGGGACTATGAAGAAGCAAGAGACATGGCAATTCTTGCTTATAACAGAAACCTTGGCGGAAGAAAGCTGGTTTATAAGCTTACTGAATTCTTTATTAAAGTTGGAGATTTTGATAATGCTAACGAGCTTTATGAAGAATACAGCAAATCTTCACAGCATGATGTGAGCAGATTCATCCTGTATTATGACCTTAGAAAGGCACAGAATGCATCAGATAATGAACTTGTAGGAATCTTAGAGGATTACAGGGAGCATGAGATTGATGAGAAGTATATGTATGAGCTTGCAAAGCTGTATTATAAGACTGGAAGAAAAGAAGAATGTATTAAGACATGTGATAATATCGTTCTGTGGTTTCAGGATGGTATATACGTTGAGAAAGCAGTACAGTTAAAGGAAAAGCTTGGTGTTGTTCTTACTAAGACACAGAAAGGTATCTTAGAAGATGTAAGAAAAAGAAAGGAAGATATAGAGGCAACTAAGGAAGAGCTTTTTGCAAAGCAGAAGGAACTTGCTAATCTTAAGAGAGATGAAGTTGAAGATGTTTTCCGTGAAGAAGATGAGAAAGAACAGAAATCAACTGGTAAACAGCCAGTGCCAGAGGTAAGTCTGAATGTTCCTGAGTTTGCTAAGGAACAGGAGGAAGGACCTCTTTCAATAGACCTTGTACAGAACGACCAGAATGATGATATCAAAGCATTTTTAATGAAAGCTCTGAATAAGGATGAAGATGCAGATAATACTAAGGACAGCTCTGTTGTTATGTCTAAGATAGAGACTCCTCAGGTGGAGAAGCCAGAGGTTTCTGAGACACTTAGCAAAGATGGAGAGAAGAATTTCTCAAGCGAGATTAATAAGGCAAATGTCTCACTTAAGGAGCTTATTGAGAATGCAAAGCAGAAGTTAGCTGATAACTATGAGCAGATCAATAAAGAAGACGAAGCTGAACAGAGAAAAGAAGCTGAGGAAAGAATCAATAAGGAAGCAGAGAATATAGATATTAATGTTCCTGTACCTGAATATAACAATTTATATGATACAAGAAATCTTCAGGAAGAGCTTGCTGCCAAGATGAGTGACTTGTTCGGTGATGAGCAAGAAGATGCTGATGTTAAGACATTTGTACCAGCTTCTAAGAATAAGGAAGAACAGCCTGCAAAGGAGGTTAAGACTCCGGCTCCTGTAACTGAACAGGTTGTTAATGATGATGCAGAAGTTCAGGAGGATGATGACCAGATTGAAGGCCAGATGGATATAACAGAGTGGATGCAGTCTGTAAGAGAAGAAAAGTATGGCAAGCAGGATACTAAGGAATTCTCCAAGTCAGAGCTTGAGCGTTATCTTGATGAGAAAGACGAGAAAAGTGCAGCTTATGAAAAGCTTGTAGAGCAGAAGAAAGCAGAAGCACTGGCTGATGGTAAGGAGATTGATAAGGAAGAAGCAAAGAGAGCAGCTCTTGCACAGATGGCAGTTGATTCAGCGAGAATGGATCTTGCAATAAGAACAGGTAAGGCTGCAGCGAGACTAGAGCAGGCAGCAACTGCTATAGAGAATGAAGATATTCCTTTAGTTACAGCACAGATACCAACTGTGTCAGAATCAATGATTTCAGATATCAATTCAATTATGAATGAAGATATTGATAATAAAGACAATAAAGAAGAAGGTGAGGAGGCTGTTGTACTAGATGAGGTAGCTGCAGGTGTTGAGCCGGAAGAAACAGTAATTCCATTCACCAGACAAGAAGACGAACAGCCATTGACTATGGAAGAAGAGATTGAAGAAACTGAGCAGATAGAGAAGAAGCTTACAGGAGAGCTGGCAAAGATATTCAGAAAGTACAGAGATATGCCAGGACTTGAGGAACAGTTAGCTGATCTTTTCGATACAATTGACGATGAAATGCAGATGAATTCATCAGCATCAGGAAATATTCTTATTTCTGGTAATTCAAGTTCTGATAAGACAGACCTTGCAAGAACTATAATTAGAGCTATTAATACTTTATATCCAGACCAGCCAAAGAAGATTGCTAAGACATCAGGAGAGAGTATTAACCAGAGAGGTATTGCCAAGGCAATGGGAAGACTTAAGGGAACAGCTCTTATCGTTGAAGGCGCAGGAACAATCCAGCCTAAGAGAATTAATGAACTGCTTAACTGTCTTGAACAGGATACAGGAAGAATGATTGTCATATTTGAAGATTCAGATACAGACATGAACGTTCTTATCAACTTTAATCCTGAGCTTACCAAGACATTCAATCACAGAATTGTTCTTAAGCAGTACACTGTTAATGAGCTTGTTGAGATGGCGAAGAGATTCGCAAGAAAGAGACAGTATGAGGTTGATGATGATGCATTACTGGAACTGTATCTTAAGATTGACAAACTTCATAACGTGAATGATAATATTAAACTTGATGATATCAAGGAAATTATCAATCAGGCAATTGTCAACTCTGAAAGAAGAGCATCAAGAAGATTCTTTGGTGGACTTAAGAAGAAGAGAAGCGAGAATGGTGATGTTATATTCTTGACAGAGGCAGATTTTAAAGACAGATAACTTATAATATTATGCACAGATGTGCTTACACAGGGAGGAAAATATGACTAACATCGATGAAATGTCAATTAATGCAATCAGGGTATTGTCAGCAGAATAAATCCATAAGTCTAATACAGTACATCCTGGACTTCCACTTGGAACTGCACCAACAGCTTATGAATTATGGACTAACCATATGAATTACAACCCGGCTGATCCAGAATGGGAGAACAGAGACAGATTCGTTCTTTCTGGCGGACATGGTTCAATGCTTCTTTATTCATTGTTCCATTTACTTGGAATTGGCAATCTTTCTTTAGATGATGTGAAGAATTTCAGACAGATGGGTTCTAAGACACCTGGACATCCAGAGTATGGTCATACAGTTGGTGTTGAAGCAACAACAGGACCTCTTGGACAGGGTATGGCTATGGCAGTAGGTATGGCTATGGCAGAAGCACATCTTGCATCTGTATTTAATAAGGAAGGATACAATGTAGTTGACCATTACACATATGTACTTGGTGGAGACGGCTGTATGATGGAAGGTATTTCATCAGAGTGTTTCTCACTTGCAGGAACATTAGGTCTTTCAAAGCTTATTGTATTCTACGATTCTAACAATATATCAATTGAGGGAAGCACAGATATTGCATTTACTGAAAATGTAATGAAGAGATTCGAAGCATTTGGCTTCCAGACAATCGAGGTTGCTGATGGCAATGATATCGAAGCAATCGGAAAGGCTATTGAGGAGGCTAAGGCTGATAAGGAAAGACCTTCACTTATCAAGGTTAATACACTTATCGGATACGGCTGTCCTGCAAAGCAGGGTAAGGCAAGCGCACACGGTGAGCCTCTTGGTATTGATAATGTTGCAGCACTTAAGGAAAACCTTAACTGGCCATGCAAGGGTGATTTCGAAGTACCACAGGAAGTATATGATCATTATAAAGAGATAGCAGCAAGAATGGCTGAGCCGGAAGAAGAATGGAATAAGCTTTTTGCAGAGTATTGTGAGAAGTTCCCTGAGATGAAGGAACTCTGGGATAAGTACTACAATGGATGTGATATGTCCGATTTGTTCAATTCTGAGAAATACCTTGCAAAGCCTGAGAAGGCAGAAGCAACAAGAAGTTCAAGTGGAACAATTCTTAATATGATTAAGAATGTAATGCCTAACCTTATCGGTGGTTCAGCAGATTTAGCACCATCTAATAAGACTAATATGAAGGATGCAGGTGATTTCTCTAAAGAGAATTATGCAGGAACTAACCTTCATTTTGGTGTAAGAGAGCAGGCTATGGCAGCAATTGGTAATGGACTTGCACTTCACGGTGGATTAAGACCATTCGTTGCAACATTCTTCGTATTCAGTGATTACACAAAGCCAATGGCAAGACTTACATCACTTATGAAGCTGCCACTTATATATGTATTCACACATGACAGTATCGGAGTTGGTGAGGACGGACCTACACATGAGCCAATCGAGCAGCTTGCAGCATTCCGCTCAATGCCTAACTTCACAGTATTCAGACCATGTGACAGAACAGAGACAGCGCTTGCATGGGAATATGCTATTGAATCTAAGGATGAGCCAACAGCATTAGTTCTTACAAGACAGAATCTTCCACAGATGGCTTGCTCATCAAAGGAAGCACTTAAGGGAGCATATATTCTTGAGGATTCAGATAAAGAGACTCCAGATGGAATTATTATTGCAAGTGGTTCTGAAGTTAACCTGGCTGTATCTGCAAAGGCAGAGCTTAAGAATGCAGGAATAGATGTAAGAGTAGTAAGTATGCCATCTATGGATGTATTCGAGAAGCAGTCAGATGAATACAAGGAATCAGTCCTTCCTAAGAGTGTAAGAAAGAGAGTTGCAGTTGAAGCACTTTCAGACTTCGGCTGGTACAGATATGTAGGTCTTGACGGAAAGGTAATCTGCATGAAGGGCTTCGGAGCTTCAGGTCCGGCTAACCAGTTATTCGAGCATTTCGGATTCACAGTAGAGAATGTAGTTAATACTGTTAAGAGTCTTTTCTAAGAAGATATAACAATATAAGAAAATCTATATTAATGATGAATTAATATAATAAAATCAGGGATTTCGGTTATTAAATATAACTGGAATCCCTGATTTTTTACATTGTCAAGTGCAGAATGTGCCATATATTACCGAATGTGCCAAAACTACCCGATACTAATGTGACGTATATTACCGAATATGCCATATATTGCAGAATATGCCAAAACTATTGCATGATGCCATCGTAACTGTCAACAATTCTTTTAATGCTTCGTGTTCCAAGACCATGATTAATAGTGTCCAGTTTGGTTGTGTACGCTTGACATAATATCTATAGTTAATTAAACTAACTATAGATGTCATAACTTTAAGGGGGATTACAATGAGAAGAATTGCAGCAGGATTAATGGTTGTAATGTCAGTTTTGCTTGTGTCGTGTAAGGGGAAAACAGGTAATACGATAACCGTAGGAAGCGATAAGCTTGATAATACGCAGTCATACTTTTCTGAAAGCATGCATACGGTGGCAAGATGTGATACAGGATATTATTATCTTGATAAATGCAGCGCATCAGATGATAATCTTATGTTTTATGATGATAAGTCGGAAGAAAGTATTGTGTTATGTAATAAACCACAATGTGGGCATGATGGAGAAGAGTGCATGGCATATATTTCAGGAAGCGAGTTTAAAAGTGAGTTGTATTACTATAATTCGTACATATATATGATAAGTTCCAAGGGAAATCTTGTACAGATAAGTGCTGATGGAACACAGAGAACAGACCTTGGAAGCATATGCGTCCTGAGTGGACAGGATAGTGTGTCAATGTGCTTCAATGATGGATATGCATATGTATCTCAAGAGATAAC
>ENA-UOIY01003117-UOIY01003117.1-human-gut-metagenome-genome-assembly--contig:-P114-NODE-3117-length-10946-cov-5.601139_pt1 | contig 10946 bp, 8 predicted proteins | sample MGYA00242335_ERZ723882 | MGnify/ENA metagenome assembly ERZ723882
AAAGATTCTTTTCCTCAAGCCACTATTACCTCTAATTTTCCCTACAATAAAGTTTGAAAAATAAAAAAACATCTGCCACCTGCAACAAAATCGAAATAATAAACTGACTGATAAACAATTATAGCGTTGCAGATACCGTTGCAGATACGTTGCAGATAAAGTATCTGCAACACAGCGGTAAGAAGAAATATTGTACACCAAGCATCAAAGTTTATTTTCCTATCATTGAAGCGCTCGTTTCCAGCGTCAGAACTCCGGTTCCCAGGCGGGAAACTACAGTTTCCGCGCATGGAAACGAGCGTTTCCAGCCAGAGATACTAGCGTTTCCATATAGAGACACTGGAGTTTCCATATAGAGAAACGACAGCGAAACCGTAGCTAAAGATTTTCAGAGAAGGAGATATACAAGACTAACCCCAATTATAATCCTCCACGTAACCGTCGAAATACTCATCCAGACTAACGCCAAGTTCCTTGGCTACGGCAATAATCCGCCGTTGTTCGACCGGACTAAGGTTCATGTCTCCCCTACGTTTCAAATAATAGTTCTTTCTACCCACATATTCAATCATACGATAGCGAAAGGTATCTGCCACACGAACCGTAAGAGCACTAATCGTACGCATAAAGCCGCGTGCATAACGCACTTTCTCATTGGAACGGTAATAATCACAAGCACTTTTCATCGCTTTCAACCGGTTGGGATTCATTATTGGCAGGAAAACCCGCTCCGCCGGAGCATACTCTAAGGCGATATGCCGCAGACAAGTCGTGGCACGCGGACATTCTTCGGCTGCACACAAGCCGAAAGTATAAGGAACGATGGAATAATCGAATGGTTCTTTCATTGCTGTTTATCGGTTTTATTGTTATTAAATTCTACAAATGTACGGATAAAAAGGATAAACAGATAAAATATCCATGTTTATTTGCAAGAGCGGGCAAATATGACTAACTTAGCAGAATATTATTAACAAAACAAAAGATGAAAATCACTCAATTAAGAGACAAGGACAAAACTACTGCGCTGACTACAATGGATATGGAAACGTGGATAGGAAAAACACGGACAGAAACAAAGACACGGCCTGTGTCCGCCTTCAGAGAAGTGTTGCGATATTCCCTGCCCGACTCACGCTGCTACGAAGCAGACAAGCTGCCGAAGATTCTTCCGGCTGCGGAATTCCGCAGGGCCGAAGGTGGAAAACAAATGAAAAGTTATAACGGAATAGTTGAACTGACCGTCGGACCGTTGTCAGGCGGCCCGGAGATTACATTGGTAAAACAATTGGCATGGGAACAGCCGCAGACTCACTGTGTTTTTACCGGTTCGAGCGGACGGACAGTAAAAATATGGGCGAAATTTACCCGCCCAGACAATTCGCTTCCACAGAAAAGAGAAGAAGCGGAGATATTTCACGCGCATGCCTATCGTTTGGCCGTGAAATGCTATCAGCCGCAAATCCCGTTCAGCATTTTACCCAAAGAGCCTAGTCTGGAACAGTATTCACGACTGTCATACGACCCGGAACTTATGTACAGACCGGATTCCGTTCCGTTTTATCTGTCGCAACCGTCAGGGATGCCCGAAGAACTGACTTATCGGGAAGCAGTACGCTCGGAAAAGTCACCGTTGACACGGGCCGTGCCGGGATATGACACGGAGCGCGCTGTATTCATGCTTTTCGAAGCGGCTTTGAGAAAGACCCATGAAGAAATCTACGAAGCGGAAGATGAAGGTGCCCCCGAAAGAGGGGAAGACTTTCAGGCTATGGTGACACAACTGGCTGTCAACTGCTTCCATTCGGGCATTCCCGAAGAGGAAACGGTGAAACGTACTATTTTCCACTATTACCTGCGCCGTCAAGAGGTGCTCATCCGCCAGCTGGTCAAGAATGTATATGAAGAACAAAAAGGGTTCGGAAAGAAGAGCAGCTTAGGGAAAGAACAGTACCTGTCACTCCAGACAGAGGAGTTTATGAACAGGCGCTACGATTTCCGTTACAACACCCAAGTGGGAGAAGTGGAATACCGCGAGCGGAACTCATTCCATTTTTACTTCAATCCTATCAACAAACGGGTGCTGAACAGTATCGCACTAGATGCGCAAGCCGAGGGTATTCCGCTATGGGACAGGGACATAAGCCGGTATATCTACTCCAACCGCATCCCTGTATTCAATCCGTTGGAAGATTTCCTCTACCATCTCCCCGTCTGGGACGGCAAAGACCGTATCCGCGGACTGGCGCAAACCGTTCCCTGCGAAAACAAGCATTGGGTCGACTTGTTTCACCGCTGGTTTCTCAACATGGTCATGCACTGGCGTGGGACAGATAAGAAATATGCGAATAATGTTTCGCCCCTGCTGGTAGGCCCGCAAGGTTGCCGTAAATCGACATTCTGCCGCAGCCTCATCCCGCCCGCCATGCGTGCATACTATACGGACAGCATCGATTTCTCACGAAAGACGGATGCCGAATTGTATCTCAATCGTTTTGCGCTCATCAACATTGACGAGTTCGACCAGATCAGCGCCACCCAACAAGGATACCTGAAACATATCCTGCAAAAACCGATTGTAAATATGCGCAAACCTTATGGAAACGCCGTGCTTGAAATGCGCCGTTATGCTTCATTCATCGCGACGAGCAACCAAAAGGATTTGCTGACCGACCCTACGGGCAGCCGCCGCTTTATCTGTATCGAAGTAACCGGAACGATAGATACAAACAAGGCGATAGATTATGAACAGCTTTACGCGCAGGCCATGTATGAGCTCGATCATGGCGAACGTTACTGGTTCGACCAGTCCGAAGAACAGATTATGACCAAAAGCAACCGTGAATTTGAGCAAGTTTCACTCGAAGAACAGTTGTTTTACCGTTATTTCCGTCCGGCCAAAGAGAAAGAAGACGGTGAATGGCTCTCACCGGCGGAGATTTTGGAAGATATAAAGAAAAACAGTGCCATACCGTTATCAAACAAGCGGGTAAGTGTGTTCGGGCGAGTCCTGCGTAAACATGAAATCCCGTCGAAACGTGTACACAGAGGTACTGTCTACCATGTTGTACGAGTTTTATAAGACCAACAGATGCGTTGCAGATACTACATCTGCAACGTATCTGCAACAGGTATCTGCAACGCTGTAATACGTTTATTCTCAACAAGATAATTCAATTTCGTTGCAGGTGGCAGATAAAACAGCACTTTACAAACTTATGTGTAGGTAAAGCTATCTTTCTGTTAAATTCTCAATGAGCCATAAACAAAAATCTCCCCTGCCTGTTACATAGACAACTTAAACATAGTAACCTAAACATAAAAATTATGGCTAGAGAAAGTGTAAAAATTCTACAAGGGAAACTAGATGTAGAAAGTTTAATAGCACAGTTGAACGCAGCATTAGCTGAAGAATGGTTGGCATACTATCAATATTGGGTAGGTGCATTAGTAGTGGAAGGCGCCATGCGTGCCGATGTACAGGGTGAATTTGAGGAACATGCCGAAGAAGAGCGCAGACATGCGCAACTGCTCGCTGACCGTATCATCGAGTTGGAAGGAGTTCCGGTGCTCGACCCTAAGCAATGGTTCGAGTTGGCAAGATGCAAATATGACGCTCCGCAGGGGTTCGATTCTGTCAGTTTGCTGAAAGATAATGTAGCTTCCGAACGCTGCGCAATCCTTCGTTATCAGGAAATTGCAGATTTTACCAACGGGAAAGATTTCACGACTTGTGACATCGCCAAACATATTCTTGCCGAAGAGGAAGAACATGAACAGGATTTGCAGGATTATCTGACTGACATTGCGAGAATGAAGAAATCATTTCTTGAAAAGTAAAATGGTAATATAATAACGGACAGCCTAAAAGCATACACCGGAGCTCAAACCATAGATTTGGTCGGAGTTCCGGTGTTTTGTTTTCTGCGGCAGAACCTTTTTAGTGCCTGATAAAGAAATGACCGAACTTATTCAGATGGATTTCTTTACCACGACTTAATGCTTCCATGATTACTTCTAACACCGGTTACAGTATGGAGGTTAACTCCCATTTGTGTACACTCCAGTTCTTTTGCAGATATATACACAGTAACATAGGGGGGTATTCTATTTTTGCTGTTGTGCCTCCTTTCTATTTCTTTTTTTCATCTTCCTTTCATCTTCCCGCATATCATTCCGTCGTTTGCGATGCCGGACGGTGTACGTGTTTATATTCTGTTCTTTACATCCCTCCGGGCGTCACACTTCCGTTCCCGACCTCCGAAAGGGTGTAGGACCGGCCGTAGTACCCCTCGTCACCGCCTGCGGACTCGGGCGTGAATGTCCACACTGCTCTGCCGTAGCGGGTGAGCGGGATGGGAGACCCCATACCGTCCACCACCGGGAGAAGGAAGACGTCTCTGTCCTTATCGGCTGCGGGGAGTTGGAGGCCGCTGAAGAGGGACTCATGAAGGACGCTGTTGCTCGGATCATAACTCTCGAAGAATCTAAAATATGTCATTTCCAGGCCGTAGCCGACAGGGATGCGCAGGCGGGAGCAGCGGTAGGTGAAGGTGAGCGACCAATACTCGGAATTGCCTTGGGGGGATTCAATTCCCAAAGCCTCCATCACCGGGATGGCGTCGTCGCTTTCGGGAGTCGGGATAGTGATTGGCCCGTTCTCCGGCTTGCCATTGCCTACATAGTAGCCTTTGATGCTGCTAACCCAGTATCCGTCGTAGATAATAAGGGTACGGTTGAACTGGGGATCGTCGTAGAGTCCCATCTCGCCGGCTTCAGCCTCGGTGAGGTAGCGCCAGGCACCGCCGGAGTATTTTAAGGCGGAGTAGTTAATGCGCTTATTACCATTCTTATCCTCAAACGTGGCATACAGCCACACCACATCCCCCTCTTCCCACTCCGTTCCTTGTTCCGTTTGCACGGCACGGGTGGTTGGGCCGATTTTCCCGTCGGGCAGGGTGATGGCGGCCTCGGCGAATGCGGGCTTCGGGGCGATGGTGATGCTGAGTGAGCGTTGGGCGCCAGCCGGGCGGGTGCCGGTGGTGGCGGGAGTTTGAACTATTTCGTCGTCGGTGGCGGTGCAGCTCCAGGTCAGCAGGACGAGGAGGAGTACGGCGGCGGTGGAAAGGAGTTTATGTTTCATATCGTTATTACGTTTTAATGTGAATGGATGGGTTAATTAAGAGTATTCCGGGTAAAGTCCAGGACGGGCCATGTTCCGTCGCCTGCTAACCAGAAGCTGCTTGAATTTACAGACGCAGACCTGTAGATGTCGATACCATAGGCGGGCGTGGCGTCGGGGTCGTAACGAGTGATGGTACCGCGCGCCGAATAGGATCTATTTATGATGGTGAGTATCTCGCCCGTTCCGGGGTTGATATTGCAGATAAGACGTGCTGCATCTCCGCAATTGGATGTGCCTTTACCAACGGCGCCGGCGCCGTAGCAGCAATCTACATTACCGCCCTCCATGTATCCGACGATAGCGCCTACCTTTGCCTCTATAGTGCTGGCTGTAGCGGTGCCGCGGGCGTAGCAACTATTGAGTACTCCGTTATAATTGTGATAGCCTACCAATCCTCCGGCATAGATATTGACGTTTGCTGTTTCAGATGTAACGGAGACATTACCTTCAGCTATACAACAGTAGATAGTGGGGCTGGATTTATTCGAATTCCACCCGGCAATTCCTCCAGCACATATAGAGTTACCTTCAGATGTATTTACCTCCATAGTGACGCTGCCGATGGCGTGGCAGGCAAATAGTAGGCCATCGGAATAGTTTGCTCCTGTTATTCCTCCGGCGTATGCTGAAAGTTGTCCTAATAGTCTTATGCGATCTACTGTTATCTCGACGTCCGTCCGGCAACGGGTAATAGTACCATTGTTAGATCCCACTAATCCGCCGACATCTGGTCTATATTCGCTCGTATTGATTATCCCCTGAGCGGAGCATAGGGAAACAGTGGAACCACCACTATTCCATCCAACGAGGGTTCCGACACTTAATGTCTGGTCTGGTAGTATTATCTTCACATCGCGCAGGTGAATGCCGGTCAGCAGAGCATCGCCGTCTGTCATCCCGAAAAGGCCGACAGCATCATGTCTCGTATTACTGATTTTCAGATGGGAGATAGTGTATCCGTTACCGTTATAAATGCCGGTAAATGGCCGCTTATCAGACAGGTACTGCATACCGATAGGCTTCCAATTGTCAATGCCACCCAAGTCGATGTCCGCCGTTTGCAGGGCATTGAGGTTCTGCTGTCCGCTGTTCACATCGTCAGCAAAACGCTTGAGGTCTTCCGCCGTGCGTATCAGCCGGAACTCCTTGCCGTTGATGTTCGTGGTAAGGATGCCGTCCTGCCAGGGCACGTCGCTGTCGGATATGGTCACGGTCACGCGGTCCGCCTCCACGGTCGCGTTGTAGACGTATTCGTGTCCGCCTTCCAGCAGGCTGCCGTTCTCTGCCACATATTCCCGCTCCTTGCCATTGGGGAGGCGCACCCGGATGAACGCTTTCCCGCTCACGTCCTGCGGAGGCAGCAGGGCTTCGTAGGCCGCCACGAAGCCCGTGGGGGTATCGGCACAACGGTGGGGCGTGATGGTTTGCGGGGGCAACTCGCTCCCTCCGGTAGGGACATGGGCTGTCAATGCTCCGGTCTGCGGGTCGATGTCTGCTATTATCAAGAGGTTCTTGTTGCCCAGCAGCACGGTGGCGCCTGCCACGTCCTCGTCCTTGAGAGAGTCGCCGGGACGGAGGCGGACAACGATGCGCGCCATGCCGTGGCGGAAAGTGAGCGCGGGATTGCTGCGGTGGAGTGTCTGTGCGGCATATACATAATCACTATTTTCATAATAATAATCTTTACTCTGGTCATCACCGGCCCTACATCGATAAAGATATCCTAAATTGTCACTATAGGAGATAGCCATCGCAGGTCCGTAAGCAAGGACTTCCTTTTGGGTTTCCCCGGCTTCCCACTCGGCAGGTGTGGTGTCGATGCCCGAAGCGGAAACGGTGCCGTCGTGTACAAAGCCTTGGGCCGTGCGGTAAACGAAGGCTTTCAGCTTGCCGTCCATGTGGACGAGAATCTGGTCGGCGTCGTCGAAGGTGCCGTCGGTGATGGCGCGGCTGGCGGGAGCTTTATCGTTGCCGTGTGCTTCGCGGTGGTCGATGGTGGCGCCGAAGGTGACGGAGGTGCCGTCTTCCCCGGCAGCGATTTGCGGGTCGTTGTCCGCGCTGCACCCCGTGAGGGTTGCCAGCATGGCCGTCAGCGCTATCGCCGTGGCAAGCCACCGGCGGATGCTATGCCGCCGGATGGCTTTCGGGAGGATATGGTTCTGTATCTTCATGTTCTTTTTATTTTCTTATTCTTTTATTTCTTGTTCTTGATGAATGGCGTGGCTACTACTTGCGCCGGAGTTGGGGCAGGTTGCCGTCGGCGACTTCTTAGAGGGTGATGTCCTTGCTGCCGCCGTCCGTCCAGTCTTCGATATCGGCTTTCTCTATTTTGATGCCGGCACGCTCCACGTTTACATTGAAGGTATAGGAGGTGGAGGGCGCAAGGCCTCCGCCCGCCGTGCCCGCCGGGAAAGTGAGCGCGGCGCCGAAGGTGGTGCCGTCCAGCGTCAGTTGCAGGCGCACGGCGTTTGCTGCCTGCGGCCAGAGGATGACGGTGCCCGTGGGCTGCCCCCCGGTGGTGATGGTGGTGGGCAGATTTTCGAGGGTGGACGCCGTGCCCGTGGCTTTGGCTTCGCCGGTGGAGGTGTCGAAGGTTCCCGCCGTGCTCACTCCCGTGAGGGTGTAGGTCGGCCCGTCGGCGGGAAACACAACACCGGTACCCGCCTTGAAGCGCAGGGTAATGCGGCTCATGCGGTGCGAAAACAAGAAATCTACCTCCGGGCTGCTGCTTTGGGCTGTTTGCTGCGCCCAGAGGTAGTCGATGACGGGCAGGTTTTCCGGGCTTTGGGCGGTAGCGGTGAGGGTTTTCGTGAGGATGCCGTCGCTGCCGGGCCTGGTGCCGTTTGCGCCCTCGCAGGGGTAATAGGCGGTGAACTCCGTGGGCGATGCATCCTGAAAGTAGAGGGTGTTGTCCTCACCCGCCGTGCCGGGCACGGGGCGGAAAACACTGCCGTCGGTTTGATACCGGATATTGACATAGTTCGTTTTCCCTTTCGCAGAAGAGGCGGAGATGCCGATACAGTCGTCGGCATCCCATGCCGTGTTCGAGGCGCGGGTGGACGCCACGCTGCCTGCCTTGCCTACAGAGGCGGTGATAATGGCAGCATTCGGCACGTTGCCGCCGGGTTCATTGTTCTCTTCGCTGCATCCTGCGGCGAACATGGCTGCTATCACGGACGTGACAGCGAAAAGCCGGGTTGATGTGAATTGCTTCATCTGCTATTTGTTTTTAGTTTATGATTCATGATTGATTATTCCACTCCGGCATTTACGTCGCCGCCGTCGGTTTCCGTCCAGCCGATAATCGTACCGCCCGTTTCGAGATTTACCGGTGCATATACATCACCGGTAAGGCGCATGGGATGGAGCTTGTCGGTATTGAAATCCTTGAACATTTCGCTGAAATCGGTTTCCACCGTGTCTGTCACGCCATCCACGAAGGTGAGTGTCACAACCATACGCTGCACTGCTCCCGGAATCATTCCCGGAACCCACACGGCACCGGCCAGTTTTCCTTCCAACCGGACAAAAGGAACCGGCACGACAGTCACTACGCCCGTCACTTCGCCCGTGCGCAGATCGACGGATGGCGCCACTCCTTCCAGCCGGGCTTCGATACCGGTAATACGCCTGATGTCTCCTCCGGAAACAGTCAGTTCGAATGCTATCTTCCGGAAGAGCTGCCGCATGGGTAATACGACGCTTACCGTATCGTCCGCCACGACGTCCGCTGTCACCGTACCGCCTAATAATACTCCCGGTTCAGGGTGTTGCATCCCGGCGTTGTCCGGGTCATTGTCCACTGTCGCCACACCGTCCTTTACCGTAACGTGTTCTGCCGGATTGTAGCCGAGCAGTTCCGTCCGTCCCGGCACGAACAACCCGGTCAGCGCTGCAACCGGTTCATGCAGGGTGAAGGATGCTCCCGCCGCTTCCGTGGTGTATTCCGAAGGGGTGGCTATGCCTTCGCCGCGCTGTGTCCAGTCAGCGGTTATCACGATGGCACCTTTGTCGGGATGCGGGGTGTTGTAGATCGGGTCCTTCACGTCGCAACCCGCGAGAAATAGGGTCGCCCAGACACAAAGTAATGTAATTGTAATTTTCATATATCGTATTTTTATAGTTCTACTTATTTGCTGCCGATAGTCCACACGAGGCTGATACCTGCCTGCGTGGGACCCCAGAAGTTGTTTGTCTTGTTCCGTTCCTTATAGACACGCATGCCGTCGGTCATCCCGAAACTGTCGTATTCGGAACGGGTGTAGCCCAGACCGAGGTTAAAGTCAATGGAAAAGCTGCGGGACAGATAAAGCAGATAGCCCACCGTCAGTCCGGCATTCCACAGCTTGCCCTGATAGCCTGTGTCTTTCGACAGGATGCTGCCGAGAGGGTACTTATATATATTGTACTCGCCGTAGCTGCCCGAAACTCCGGCGTAGAAGCGTTTGTCGCGCAACAGATACCACCGTACTTCCGGATTGACGAGCCACATCTTCTGTACTTTGCCATGCTCTCCGCCCCACCACGAGAGGCTGCCGTCCAGCCGGATCCCGACATTCTCATTCAGACGCCACTCTACCCCCAATGTGGGAAGCAGCAGGGCGTCATACAATACATTCGTGCGGACGGCAAACCGATAAGGCCGTTCTGTTTCCCGGATGCGTTGCTCCGATACGGAGGCAGGCTGTTGTTCCACTGCGGGAGGTTCGGATGGTTTCTCCACGGAGGTTTCCGTTTTTTGCTCCACGGCTCCTTGTTTCTGTTGGGGAGCTTCCCGTTTCACTTTTTCTTTGGCGGGCGTCGTCTCCGACGTAACCTTAGCCGAAGGGATACGGAGCGTCACTACCACCAAGTCTTTATTATTATAGTACGCACGCGCGTAATTGGCGGTGATGAAATCGGCTTCTTTCAGTCCTTTGCGGGTGATAAGTTCCGACTTCACGCGATTGGCACGGGCGAATGCCGTGTTCAGGTTCTCTTTAGTGGTGGACAGCGAAGCACAGTAGCCGTCCACATAAACGGGCATGTTACCTTTCGCAATCTCCGCCTTGTGATGGTCTATCAATCCATAGAGCCTTCCAAGTTCCGCCTCATTGCCCGCAAGGATAAACATCTCCTCGCCCGGAAGAAAACGGAAAGTGATTACTTTGTCTGCTGCTTTCTGTGCGGAAGCTGTTGCTCCGGATAATATGAATATAAGAAGCAGAGCCAGCAGTTTTTCTTGTAATTGTTTCATAAGGTTCATTTTTATTTGTTTCACTCTAAATATGTAATGTTATTTATAGGGCATTAATAGGATATAAATCACCTGACAACAAAGTTAAAGGCATGCTTTGGGTTCTCTTAACAAAAAGGTAAATAAAACCTATATCAAAAAGTAAATCTTACATTTTTCTTAGTACGTTTAGTTGTTTCAGTACGTCTGGTTGCGTTTTTTAGTACGTCTGGTTGTATTTTAGCCCATATAAGGTGTTTTTTGAGATAAATCAAGGAAGGTATTATTCATTTTATTAAATTTGCAAAACAGATACACAAACCTCATGGACAACAGAACACTTATCTTGCTTTTCACTTGTTTCATACCGCTTTTTACAGCAGTAGTGGGGACGATTATCGAAGCTATTTCCTTACAGGATAGTGTGACCGTCCGTGAAAAACATGTCAAGAGGATGCTTATGTGTTACTTCCTGATGTTTATTTTTATTGGTACCGGAGTGCCCACCGGAGTGGCATTGCCGAAGATTGCCATACAAATATTACC
>ENA-UOIY01003123-UOIY01003123.1-human-gut-metagenome-genome-assembly--contig:-P114-NODE-3123-length-10923-cov-44.516838_pt1 | contig 10923 bp, 9 predicted proteins | sample MGYA00242335_ERZ723882 | MGnify/ENA metagenome assembly ERZ723882
GATTTGCCGGGCTTTCTTTGTCAAGGAGCAAAGGGCTCAGCCGCGCGGAAAGGGGGACGCACGGTTAAGGCCCGCCTGGGTTTAGTTCAGGTCGAAACTCAGGATGGCAACGATCAGCTTCGTCTTAATTCGACGGCGGATCTCCTCGTCCACAGCAAAGCAGGGGTTTCCGTTCTGATTGCAGCCCCTACGCATGGACAGTGCCGCTATGTAGCCGGAATAGTGGTCCAGCACACGGTTTACGGCTTCCGGGTCGCCCCGCACGGCGGCGGCGATCACCGGATAAGGGATCAGACTGCTTCGCGCGTTTCTGCGCTTACTCATTCGCGTCACCTCCCATCAGCTTTCTCAGCAGATCGTAGGCCTGCTGCCTGCGGTTGTTGACCGTTCTCCGGGACAGGCTCAGCCTCTCGCCGATCTCCCGGTCTGCCAGCTCCAGGAACCAGTACATCAGAAGGATATCCCGGAATCTCTGAGGCAGGGCGGTCAGCGCGGCGGCCAGCCGGTCATCCTTAATGAGGATCACGTCGCTGCCCACAGGGAAGGATGTATATTCCCAGGGGTAGACGTCCCAGGTCGCAAGCGTCTCCATCGCCTCCTCCGGCAACTGGCTGAACGGGATCTCAAGATCCTGCCGGCGCCCGATTGCGCGGTAGGCGTTGTAGGCTTCGCACCGTATCACCTTTTTGCAAAAGCTGTCAAAGGCGTGCTGCTTGTGTTCGTCGTGACGGTCGAGGTCCATTTTTTCACCTCCCTTCGCGCCGGAAGGCAGGTCGATGTTTCCCCTTTCACCCCCTACTCGTCTTGCAAACACCCCTTTTGGCCATTTTTGCGGAAATTTCTCAAAAATATTTTTTTCGCGGCTCATGCTGCGCTCCTTTCGTTCTGTTCGGGTGGATGTTCCTTCCAGAACGAAGGGCGGCGGGGAGCGGCAGCCCACGGCGAAAAAGTGCCGGGAACGACAAAAAGCGCCCACACAGGCATAAAAGCCTGCATGGGCGCTTCGGTGCGGTTCAGTATGGAAATTGTCGGCGGCTGTCGGAGGGCATAGGTATCCTACGGTGTCCGGGTATCGCCCGGTTATGCTCCCGGCGCGGCTCGTCGCCGCAGCATTAGCGGCACCTCCTGTGCTCTCCTGTCATACGCATAGGTCCCTTTCATCTGAAAAATGTTGGGACAGCAAAAACGACGGCTGCCCCGTACAGAGCAGCCGCCGTTTTCCCTATACCATACGCTGCTTTTCAGTACCGCAAGGATGGGTGTCCTGTTATCGTCGTATTCTGATTTCTTTTAGGGCATTTCAGGACTATCCACAAGGGATACGCTGAACTCCTGCGCGGTCGCCCCCTCCGGCAGCAGCTTCGCCATGACCACCAGCCGTTGGTTGCCGGTATTGGCCTTGTCATACTTCCGGCAGCAGGTGGAAAGGGTCAGGACGGTATCTTCCTCGGAGAAGGTCACACCGTCAAAATCCAGCCAGTTTTTCCGCGCAATCGTCTCAAAGAAGCTGGTCAGATCATCTCCCGTGGGATTAGGCGCAATATAGTCAAAGCCAATATCCGTGACAAATAGAGCGGTGATCTGGAAGATCAGGTCGTCTCCGTCCACGGAGAGGTAGATGTAGGGATTCTCCTTTACGAAGTCTGCATCCATATAGCGGTAGAGCTTGGTGAACCGTACACCGTCCGGGTCGCAGTTGCTGGCGGAGTGGCCGAAAATGGTGGTGTTTTTGTCCAGCTTATCCCTGCCGCCGATTTGGTTTTCACAATGGGCATAGTAACAGCCCCACATGGCGTACTCGCCGTTTTCATCCAGCTTTAGGTAATAGCCGTTGTCCTCCGCCTGCATCACAGGGTCGTCCACCTCCGCACCGGGGATATACAGCCATGCCACGGTGTCGGGATTCTTCGCTCTGGCTTCCGCCAACTCTGCCTGCCTGTCCACCGAGGGGATAACTTCGCCTGCGGGAGTCGCTGATGGCTGAGGCGCAGATGTGCCGGAAGGCGTTCTGCCGGGAATGTCGATAGGCCCCGTCTCTTTCAGATAGCAGTCCATGACTGCCGTGGTCATGGCAAAGAGAAGGACGGCCATGCAGATGATCGGACGAATGATTCTTGTGATTCTTTTCATAATGCTGTCTCCTTGCCGCGCTGGGATAGCGGCGCAGCTCAAAATGTCATTGATTTGTTTCTTGTAGCGAAAAGAGAACAGCGCAGCTTCAGGGCGAGATGCCCGTCCGCTGCGCTGTCCGATGTTCGCTTATGGGGTCATGCCAGCGGCTTTGATGTTTAGCCGTATGTCAGCCGGTCACTTCTTGCAGCGCCAGAGGAAGGTCACGATCTGCGCTCTGGTGCAATCCGCGTCGGGGCTGAATGTGGTGTTGGTGGTTCCCTTGGTGATGTCCTCCCTGACCGCCCACAGCACCGCATCGGCGTAGTAGGCGGTGGACTTCACATCGGCAAAGGGATTGGCTGTACCCGCTGCCGGGGACTTCTCGGAACGCCACAGGAACGCGACGATCTGGGCGCGGGTGCAGGTCATGTTGGGGCTGAACGTGGTGTCGCTGGTGCCCTTGGTGATGCCGTTTTCTACCGCCCACAGCACAGCGTCGTAGTAATAGCTGCCAGCGTTCACATCTGTAAAGGGCATGGTGTTGGTCTTGGGTTCGGGACTGCCAGCGGCCCGCCACAGGAAGGTCACGGCCTGCGCACGGGTGCAGATGCCATCCGGGGAGAAATGGGTATCATCGGTTCCCTTGGTGATGCCGTTTTCCACCGCCCAATCCACCGCGTCCTCATAATAGCTGCCGGTGGCTACATCCACAAACACGCCGGTCTGGGGGTTGCCGTTGGCTTTCATAAAGATGACCTCGATGGTATGGGTTCTGCTGACATTCTCAAAGGTGTAGGACTTCACCGCGCCGATGCTCTTGCCGTCGATCTTGACGTTGGCGACAGCATAGCCCTTATCCGGAGTGATGGTGAAGGTCTGATCTCTGCCCTCGCGGACGCTGACATTGCCGGAGGGGGAGATAGAGCCGCCAGCCCCGGCAGTTGCCTTGATGGTGTAGTAGCTGTAGCCGCTGCCGCCACCGCCATTGTAGCGCCATTGTGCCGTGATCGTCAGATTCTCCGCAGGCATGGTTGTCGGGAATGTTTTATCCCAACCGTTGAACTGATAGCCCTCTCTTGTCAGGGTCGGAGCGGTAATTGGTGTGCCGTAATCCTGCGTTATGGTAATATCCGCTTTGCCGTTTTCGGGTTTGACTGTGACGGTATATTGATTGATTTCCCACTTCGCCCAATATTCCTTGTTGCCCGTTTCGGTGTCGCCGATTGCCGTAACAGGAGAGCCAATCAGACTCTCGTTGTCATACCAGCCCTTGAACGTGTGGCCGGTATAGGTCATATCGTCGGCTGTCGGAAGCGTTGCACCCACGCCGTAGGTGTATTCGGTGACATTGCCGTTGTTGATCGTGCCGCCGTTCGTATTCAAGGTTACGGCGTAGGTCGGGGCTGTCCACTGCACAGTCAGTTTCGTCACCTCAGCCGGAACAATGGCACCGGGCGCGTAGAGCTTGCCGTCGCTGCCAAGCCACATAAAGAAACTTCCTGTATTTCCGTCCGGGCGGGTCATGCCGTCAGACGCAGGCGCGGTAAACTTGCTGCCGGTTTTCACGATGATGTGAATAGCATCGGAGCTGCCGCCCAGCTTGCCGCCGCCAAGGTCAAGGGTAACGACCTTCAGTCCGTCAGAGTCCAGTGTGTCAGGGTTCAGGACTTCAAGGACAGGGCGGAAGCCGAGGTCCGGGTGCCGGGTGGAAGCCAAGGACCAACCCCAGAAGCGGGCCGAGAAGTACCCACGGTAGGCCCGGTACGACGCAGCATAGTTGTCCTGTCCAAAGGAATACTTACCTGACCAGTTTTTGATATACCCAGATATATTATCCTTCCAGTCTTGATTTGCCTTATCTAAAATCGCATCCCATTCGTTGCTTTTCGGGATGCCTCGCGTACTACTATCGTCTTTGCCATTATTAGACTGACTCCCTGCCGACGGCGCCCGCATGGTGTAGTTCACGCCGTAGCTGGTATAGGGTGTGCCGAAAATCATTTGTTTTTCGTTCAACTGATTCCAGTCTACATTAAAGGTCACATTGTAGTCCGCAATAAACAGGCTGTGGGGATATTTTTCCCGCTGTGCATACTCCTCGGTGGTTGCCCTCTCCGTTGTGAGCTTGTAGGCGTTCACCGTGCCGGCATAGGTGAAAGGCACATAATGCAGGGTATTATCCGGCAGAGCATCGTTCACCGTGCCGGGAATACCCATTGCCGAGAGGTCAAAGTAATAGGTGCCGCCGGGCTTGAGGGAAAACTGCTCTGATAAAGCAAACTGCGCCGTGAGCTTGGTAACTTCCGCCGGAACGTTGGCACTGGGCGCGTAGAGCTTGCCGTCGCTGCCAAGCCACATAAAGTAACTGCCTGTATCTCCATTGGGGCGGGTCAAACCGCCGGACGCAGGCGCGGTAAACTCGCTGCCGGTTTTCACGATGATTTGAATATCCTCGGAGCTATTACCCAGCGTGCCGCCGCCAAGGTCAAGGGTAACGACCTTCAGTCCGCCAGAACCCAGTGTGTCAGCGTTCAGGACTTCAAGGACGGGGCGGAAACCGACGTCCAGGTAGGAGTACGCAGCATTGATGCTGACCCAGTAGCGGGCCGAATCGCACCCGCGAACCGCACGGTACGACGCGCCGCCAGAAAAAGCATCCTGTCCCCACGAATACATTCCATTCCAGTTTTGGATATATCCGCTGTTCTTGTTCAGCATCGTGTCCCATTCGTTGCTTTGGGGCACGCCGCGTTGGGAATCGGCCGAACCTGTAGAGTTACTTCCCACAGACGGTGCGCGCAAGGTATAGTCCACGCCGCCGCTGGCATAATTTTTGCCGAAAATCAGACCTTTGGCATTCAGGCCATTCCAGCTTACCGTATGCGTTACATTATAGTTCGCAATAAACAAGCTATGTTCGTAAGAGGCGGTATCTTTGTCGGCTTCATTTTCCAATGAATAGGCATTCACCGTGCCGACATAGGTGAAAGGCACATAGTGCAGGGTGCCGTCCGGCAGATCGCCGTTCACCGTGCCGGGAATATTCATCGCCGAAAGATCAAAATAATATCTGCCGCCGGGGGTAAGGGTGAACTGCTCCTCGACCTTATTCTCCACCGTCAGCGTGAAGTTTGCAGTTCTCCCATTTCCGCAATCGTAGGTGTAGGTAACGCCGTCCTTGTCATGATCCACCGTCAGGATATTTCCGCTGACTGTTCCGCCGCTCCAATTACTTGCCTTGTTGACATCAAAAGTGCCCGGCAAATCAGAGAGATCATAGTTACGGTCATTCGTAATGGTAATTGGATAGTTGTTGTTGTTACAAGACAGCGTATGGAGCCACTTTTGATTGCTTGTATCTAATGATGTCAGATGGTTATTGAAGCAGAGCAGAAGATTCAACCTTGTATTCTGGCTGACATTCAGCGAGGTCAACAGGTTGTTGTTACAGGATAAGCTCTCCAACGACCTATTCTGACCGACATCCAACACGGTCAACTGGTTATAGCCGCAATAAAGTGATTTCAATGCTGTGTTCTTTTGAACATCCAGTGCGGCCAGTTTGTTTTTGGCGCAGTTCAAGTCTTGCAGATTCAGGTTTAGGCTGACATTCAGCGAGGTCAGCCGGTTGTTGAGGCAGTTCAGCGTGTTCAGTGCCGTGTTCCGGTTGACATCCAGCGCGGTCAGTTCGTTCGATTCGCAGTTCAGAAATTTCAGTGTTGCATTCCCGCTGACATTCAACGCCGTCAGTTTGTTACCGGCACAGATTAGGGATTCCAGTGCCGTATTCTGGCTGATATCCAGAGAAGTCACTTGGTTATCGGCACAGTTCAAAGATTCCAGCGCCGTATTCCGGCTGACATCCAGCGTGGTCAGTTGGTTCTTGGCGCAGTCCAGAGATTTCAGCGCCGTATTCCGGCTGACATCCAGCGTGGTCAGTTGGTTATCGGCACAGTCCAGAGATTCCAGCGCCGTATTCTGGCTGACATCCAGCGCGGCCAGTTGGTTTTTGGCGCAGTCCAGAGATTTCAACGCTGTATTTCCGCTGATATCCAGCGAGGTTAGTTGGTTGCTATAGCATTCAAGCGTTTGCAACGCCGTGAAATATTCAATGCCGGTAAGGCTTCTGATATCTCTATAGTAACATTTGATTTCCTTAACAGCTTCAATTTCCGCCCTGCTTAAGTTTTCATCCTTGTCGGTGTCATACTCTTTGACAACGGTACGGAAATTTGCATCCGGGAAGTTGGTTTCGTTGATGGAAACGTCTGTCTCGCCCTCGGCAAAGACCGCCGTCGGCAGCAGCGTCAGCACCATGCAGCACATGAGCAGGATGCTGAGCAGTCGTTTTTTCATAGTCATTCCTCACTTTCTTCTCGCGCGTCGTCCCGTCCCCCGTGGGAAGCGCGTTTTGGAGTAAGAGGGGATTGCATCGGGATATATCCCGATGCAAGGGAGTACTCCCTTGCAATACATATTGGCTTCTATTTTTGTGCTGGCAGCGTGATCCCCGCGAGGGAAAACTCAAATCGCATCGCCAGCGCCTTGAACAGCGCCTGCATCACCTGTTCGGAGATCGTGCGGATATCCAGCCCTTCCACGAACCGGATCGCCTGTTCCGTTTCCTCCTTCGGGACGTTGTACGCCCGCAGACTCATGGTGAGAAACAGCCGCAGCTTCTTTTCCAGCGTCAACTCCTCGTCGCACGGATGCGCCATGTAGCCGCGCATGATGCTGGCCGAGCCGATCTCCATATCATAGAAATCGCGGGCGGTCAGCTCCGGCTGATACGGACCGAAGATCTGATACAGCTCCTTCGCCGTTTCCCGGAAGATAAATTCAGACGCTTCCTTCTGCGTGTAGGCTTCAATGTAGATCTCCCGCAGGTTTTCGTTCAGCTCCGTCAGCGTCATCTGGATCGCCGTTTCGACCGCGTAGACATAGATCGGCGGCAGCTTCGCACCCGCCGCGCTTCGCGCCATAGCGAACTGGTTTTCAAACATGAACTCCACCAGCTCCGTCAATACGCCGTCCTTGGCGCGAAAAATGTTCTGGAACTGGCTGAAAGACACACCGGCCTTTTCGTTGATTTCCGCCAGCGTGGTCTGCTTGTAGCCCTTTTCCAAAAACAGCTTCACGCAAACGGTCAGAATCCGCTTCTTCGTGGGCAAACTTGCGCTTGTGATGGCTATGAGGATCACTTCCTTTCCGCTGTGGTGTAAACACCATTAGTATAGCACAGAAAAGGGCTGGATGCAATAACAAAAAGAAAACGACCTGCATCTTTTCTTTGAATGGGTGCAATTATTGCAATAATTTTCTCCGAAACTGGCCAAAACGCCCTGTTTGGATTGTAGTATGGGTAGAGGGGAAATACGGGGGTACGGAGTAGTCAGCAGCAAGCACAGCAAGCGAGTACCCGCTTGCGGATTTTGCGCTGTTCCAGGTCCCTTGCCCGAACAGTCAAAATTGCTTGCTGGGATATCCCAGACCCTTATGAGAAACGGAGGCTGCCCATGGCGAACCGAAAGCGGAATATTCAGATGAAATTCTATGTGACGGAGGAGGAAAAACGGCTCATAGATGAAAAGATGGCGCAGCTCCCCACACGGCGGTACGGGGCGTATCTGCGGAAGATGGCGATAGACGGGTATATCATCCAGCTTGACACCACGGATATCAAGCGGATGAACGCCGCCCTGTCCGCCATCGGCCGGAACATCAACCAGATCGCCAAGCGGGTCAACGCAGGAGGCAGCGCGTACAAAGCGGATATGCGGGAGATACAGGAGAGGCTGGATGAGATATGGCAGTTACAAAGACGCATCCTATCAAGTCAACGCTGAAAGCGGCCATTGACTATATCTGCAACCCGGAAAAGACGGACGGAAAGCTGCTGGTCTCCGCCTATGGCTGCGCCGCTGAGACTGCGGATATCGAATTTGCCTGGACCCGCCGCCACGCCATCGACAAGGGAACGAACCTGGGCCGCCACCTGATCCAAGCCTTTCAGCCTGGGGAGGTCACGCCGGAGCAGGCCCATGAGATCGGCATGGAGCTGGCGCGGGAGATCCTGGGCTGCAGGTATGAGTTCGTTCTGACCACCCACACAGACCGGGATCACGTCCATAACCACCTGATCTTCAATGCCGTCAGCTTTGCGGATCACAAACACTACCATTCCAACAAGCGCAGCTATCACTTCATCCGCCGCACCTCAGACCGGATCTGCAAGGAGCACGGCCTGTCCGTTATCGTTCCCGGCCAGGACAAGGGCAAAAGCTACATCGAGCATCAGGCGGAGCGGACCGGCACCAGCTATAAGGCGAAGCTGCGCGCCGCCATCGACCGGCTGCTGCCCGGCTGCCATGATTTAGAGGAGCTGCTGGTGCGGTTGCAGCGGGAGGGCTATGCGCTCAAGCGGGGCAAATACATTTCCGCCAGAGCGCCGGGACAGGAGCGGTTCACAAGGCTAAAGACCCTGGGCGCGGACTACGCCGAGGACGCCCTGACCGCACGGATGGCCGGACGCGCCAGACCCTCCCGCCAGCCGAAACAGCGCGGAGGCAGGGTCAGCCTGCTCATAGATATCCAGAACAACATCAAGGCGCAGCAGAGCGCGGGCTACCGCCATTGGGCGACCATCGAGAATCTGAAACGCATCGCCGAGACCAGCAACTTCCTGACGGAACACGGCATCGGCAGCATGGAGGAGCTGACGGAGCGCTGCAAGGCGGCTTCCGCCTCCGCCGCCCGGCTGAAAGCGGAGCTGCGGGAGACCGGGGCGCGGATCGAGGAGCTGACGCTGAAAATGAAGCACGTCGCCGCCTACCGTCAGCTCAAGCCAATCTACGACCGTTATCAGGCGTCGAAGGACAAAGAGAAGTTCCTGCGGGGCTATGAGAGGGAGATCATTCTCTTTGAGGCCGCCGCCAGGGAGTGCAAGCGTCTGGGCGCCGTGCCTCTGCCATCCACGGAGCGGATGCAGGCGGAAATGGACGCGCTCACCGCCCGGAGGGCGGCGCTGACCGCCGAGCGTCAGAAGGCGCGGCGGGAGGAGCAGGACTACGCCGCCGTGCGCCGGAACGTGGAGGAGTTCCTGTCCCCGCCCCGGCAGGCGCCGGCACGGCAGAAGGATATGGAGCTGGAATGACCCCTGGGACAAACTTTTTGCCGCGATCTGCGTTTTCCCCTGGGCTTTTGCCGAAACGTCAGATATAATGAAGATACAAACGATTTTGAAGGAGGCGAACCCCATGACAAGAGGCGAGGCCTTAAAAGACTTTTTCCGCAAGACCATCCTGCCGGTGGCGTCGGCCGCGCTGCTGTACTGCATCTTCCGCTCCGCCTGCGTAAAGAACGGGGAGCTGGATTATCTCTGGCTCTGGATCCTCTGCGGGCTGCCGTTTGGGATCTGGCGGCTGCGGCTCTGGATCATACCGGGTGGCGGCTCTCTGGGCGGCGGGATCGCCCTGTTCCTTCTGAACTTCGTCTTTGCCGGCCTTATCGGCGGCTGCGTCCTTGTCTGGCGGCTGCTGGTGGCGGCGTGGTATGTGCCGCTGACGCTGTACCGCCTGCTGACGGCGGGCTGTGCGTGTATCATCACCGAGGATTAAGCCCGCGCTATGGAACTATGGAAAACGGCCGCTTTGCCGATGGAAAAGCCATTCACCGCCTGATGGAAAAGGACAGGCCTTTCCCACAGGACGGCAAACCGCTTTCCCACAGCGCCGCCCGGCTTGGCCGTTTGCCCACAGTCCCACAGCGCCTACGACTGCTGCTGCCGCAAAAATCGCGTTTCCTGATAGAAAAAATCATCATTTCATGGTAGAATGGGGATAGCCCATTGAAGGAGGGAAAAGCCCATGGACGAAAATAACTCCATCCAGCTTTTTGAAGATAGAAAGATCCGTACCGCCTGGGACGAGGAAAAGGAAGAATGGTACTTCTCCGTGGTGGATGTGGTGGCGGTGCTGTCAGACAGCGCCAATCCCACGGATTATCTCAAAAAAATGCGCAAGCGGGACGAACAGCTCGCAAGCTACCTGGGGACAAATTGTCCCCAGGTAGAAATGACCGGCTCCACAGGCAAAAAGCGAAAGGTGCTTGCCGCCAATACGGAACAGATCCTGCGCATCATCCAATCTATCCCCTCGCCGAAGGCAGAACCCTTCCGGCTCTGGCTCGCCGCCGTAGGCCGGGAGCGCATCGAGGAGACCATCGACCCGGAGCAGGCCATCGACCGGGCACTGGAGACCTACCAGAAGAAGGGCTATGATGCCGACTGGATCCACCAGCGCATCCTCTCCATCCGCGTCCGCAACGAGCTCACCGCCGAATGGCAGGCGCGGGGCGTGGAGCAGGGCCGGGAATACGCCATCCTCACCGACGAGATCACAAAGGCCTGGTCCGGCATGACCACCCGGCAATACAAAAACCTGAAAGGGCTCAAAAAGGAAAACCTCCGGGACAACATGAGCACATTGGAGATCGTGCTGAACATGCTGGCCGAAACCACGACCACGGAGCTTTCCAAGGCCCACCGGCCGGAGGGCTTTGAGGAAAGCCGGATCGTCGCCCGGCGCGGCGGCAAGGTGGCGGGAGACGCGCGGCGCGCCATCGAAGCGGACACAGGGCGGCCCGCCGTCACAGCGCAGAACGCCGCCCAGCTCAACGCCGTGGTGACGGATGTGATCCAGGGCGTGGCGGAAGCGGACAAGCCCAACGAGGACGAGAAATAAGCAAAAAAAGAAGCGGGGACGCAGCCAACGGATATACCGAAGGCCGCGTCCCCGCTTTTGCTATGGGCGC
>ENA-UOIY01003127-UOIY01003127.1-human-gut-metagenome-genome-assembly--contig:-P114-NODE-3127-length-10895-cov-12.555351_pt1 | contig 10895 bp, 6 predicted proteins | sample MGYA00242335_ERZ723882 | MGnify/ENA metagenome assembly ERZ723882
GCCTGCTCCTGGCCGGTATAGGTCAGGTTTTCCTGCGCTGTGGGAGGCGTGATGAGGCCTGACCTGATGTCGGCCTTTTGTACCGTTACAACAATATCCTGGCTCATTTTCTTGTAGCCGTCGCAGGTGGCGGAAAAGCGGAAGGTATGATTGCCTGCGGACAGCTTTAGCGCAGAAAGATCAAATTGATTCTTTGTTGTCGCACTGCCGACCGCTGTGGCCTTGCCGTCCTCCACCTTGTACCACTGGAAGCTTACAGCGCCTGTGCCGTTTTCCTTCTTTACATTGACAAGAAGTGTCCCCGTACCGCCATAAGTCATGCTCATCTCGGTGGGATAGTCCATGCTCTTGATGGGGATCTTGGCCATAGAAACGTTGGTCAGCTCCGTACCGCTAGGGTCGCTGATCCAGGTACTGCCGCTCTTAAACACGTAACCCTCCGGCAGCAGGGATGCCAGCGTGACCTCTCCGGTGACGGTCAGTTTTGCCGCCGTCTTACCGTTCAGATCCAGCTTGATCGGGCTGCTGATGGTGATCTCGCCTGCATTTGCCAGCAGCTTCACCGTACCTCCGTCGGCTGCGGCGATGGCATCATCTGCCGTCCGATGGTAGGAAATGCTGCCGTCCGTCTTTGTCACCTCAGCGGCATAGCCGCAGTAGGGGCAAATGGTCCCGCCGGAATGCTCGTCCGGGTGGCTGCACTTCACAACGGTTACGGCAGTATTCTCCTTCATCTCCGACAGCTTGAGCAATGCGCCGCCTTGCTTCTGATAGGCATAGCCTGCTGCCAGCAGGGACTGATAATTTGCGTCATTCCCGATTTTGATGCTGTCAAAGGAGCCGCCGGACAGGGTCACTGGAATATTGTCAAGAAGTCCCAATTTCAGCTGTTCCGCGCTGCCGCCGGACATGGTCAGCGCTCCCTCCGTGTAGATACCGCCGATGACCTTGCCGCTCATTATCACAGCTTCGTTCCCGGTACAAATGAAAAGCCCACGTCCACGGACGCCAGTTCCGCCGCCTATGCTGCCCTCCAGAATGACATTGTCCAGCGTCAGCTTTGCGCCTGTGTGGCGAAACTTTCCAACTTCCACCGCGTTAGCGGACTTGGAGACGCAGGTGCTTCGCACTGTGCCGTTCGCTATGACTACATTGGAGCCGAGGATGCACAGAAGCGCCTTCTCACGGGATTTGCTCAGGGTGTGTCCATTCAGGTTCAGTATAATATTTTTGCTGACCTCGATGGGGTCTGCGTTCTCGATGTCCAAAGGCCCCCGCAGCGTGATCGTGTCACCGTCCTTCGCGGCAGCCAGCGCGTTTTCCAGACTGGTGTATCGCTTGCCGCCGGTTTCAAATGCCTCCACCAGCGCATGGCAGCGGGTGCAGTAACCGGCGCTGTCCACCTTGCCCGCATGGTCGCAGACTCTGCCGCAGACACATTTGCCGTTATGATATTGGTCGGTATGCGCGACCACCTTGACCGCTCTATTCGCAATATCTACATTGGAAACGTTCAGAATTTCGTCGTTATCGGCGTCTGCAAAGGCATATCCCTCCGCCAGCAGAGCCAGGGCCTCCTCACCAAGTGCTGCATTGATTCCACGTTGGAACGTGCCGCCCTGGAGCTGGGTTTTCCCGAGGAAATTCACCTGATGCTGAAACACGCAGTTGCCCTTTACCGTCAGGGTAAACAGCTTACTCCAGGCCTCCCCGCCTGTTGTAACGCTGTCTAATATCAACACCGCGGGGGCGCTGGTGGCAATGTCATTTATCGTGCCGTTTTTGATGGTAACGCTCTTGTACGGGAAATTTTGCAGATCCAGCGTCTTGACCTTGTGGCCCTGCAGATCCAGCGTAATGTCCATGTTCGCCGTATCGCCGTTCCCCGCTTTCAAGGTTGCGTTAGTATCCCGCACAAAATAAGCGGTTCCGCCGGAGAACAGAATGAACCCAACATCAGGGTTATCGCCTTCAAACGTATAGGGGATACCGTTGCGAATAAAGAGCACATCCTTGCTGCACGGTTCGCCGCACTGTTGGCATTTGCCCTCGTTGGTGTATTTTTCATGGAGGCAGGTGTTAATGGTAACGGTGACAGTTTTTGTATCTACGGTATAGTTATTATAGGACAGCTTGCAGTAGACCTGGCCGCTGTACTCCCAGTCCTTGCCCGCCACTGGGGTCAGGTTGGATTGGGTCAGGACGATTTTACTATAACGGGCGCTGCTTGTGCCCTGACATTCTTTTCCGTTCACATACCACTGATAGGTGATTTGACCGGACTGACCGCTTTCCAGAGAGGCTTTGACATCGACAACCGCTACACTTTCCCCATTTAATTTCTCATATACGACCTCCGGCTGCTGGTTTATGGTAATGGGGTTTCTGGGCGCGGCGGCGACGGTGACCGTTGCGGTGGCGGTCGCCTTAGCGGGAGAGACACCTTCTATACCGTCTGCGGTCAGCTTCAGCTTATAGCTGCCCTCCTTGACGTTGCTGTCGGCGGTAACGGTGATGGTCGCGCCGTCAGCGGATTTTACCGCCGTCAGACCGGTGTGCCCGCCCACCCAGTCCACTTGCAGGGTTTCCTTCTTGACCTTGCTGCCGGTCACGGAGAAGGTCGCCGTCTGACTGCCTAAGCTTTCCTGTATGGTTCCCTGCTGCGCGCCGACAATCAGGCTTGCGCGGGGCGCCATCTTGGCGATGTAGATGGTCTTGACGTCCTCGTCTCTTTTCGTATCGTCCGCTGTGCCGACCGACATATCGTCTTTGTTTGCATTCTGACTTTCCGAATACAGAATGGTCAGCTTGTTGTTGATGTTTCGGGTCTCTCCATAGCTACTCTTCAAAAACGCACCAGATTTTCCGGTGGCGTAAAGGGTTCCTCCGTTCATGGTCAGGGATGCAGTCACAATACCCCAATTTGAATTTAGATTCAGATTTCCACCCTCAATCACGATGGTTTTAGCGCTCAAGCCGTTCCAACCGCCGTTGGTGGTTATCTTTACCCCGTCTTTTATGGTAAGCGTCCCGCCGGCGGTGTCGCTCCAATTGCCGTCCTCAATACCACCTTTCCCTGTAGGAACATTGACCGTCAGACTGCCTCTTCCCTGAATGGTCAGATTGTGGTAATACATATCCAGAGCGGCGGTATATTCGGTCTCGGAAATCGTAATGGTATTCTTGCCGGTCAGCGTGATTGTTGTGTCGCCGGTCAGTCTCACCGGGGTAGTTATGGTCCGGTTCTCCCAGGTAACATTGCCGGAGATGGTTTCATCGTCTGCCGCAGCTGCCATCAGGGGCGTTGCCTGCTCTGTTCCCTTGCAGGCAGAGAGGTCTGCATCTTCCGCAGCGCAGACCGGACAGTCGGGATTGACCGCCTCTTTCTCACAGCGAGTTTCGCAGATGCACTCCGCCGGAGCATTCCCGGACACGCCGGGAACAAGCCCACTGTCCTGAGAATTACACTGCTCACAGATATACCCGCAAGGCGTCCCCTCTGTGGCCGGGATGTAGCCGCAGCTATCGTCATGCTCGCCGCGTTCATGACGACAGCTTAATTTTTTTGTTTTACAGCCGCTTTCCTCACTGCATTCATGGGTACACTCGGTCGGCTGGGTCTCCTCTACTTCAGATGAGGTCGCCGTATTTTCTGATACGCTGCCTTCCAAAACAGGGTAACAGCTTTCGTCATGTTTATGGATACACTTCTTCACAAGGGTGTAGCAATCCTCAGTATGCTCATGTTTACAGGCTGCCCCTTCGGTTCCTTCCGTATATCCGCAGTCCTCTGTATGTTCCGGGTGATGCTTGCACAACCCCGTATGGACGGCGGATACACCCGCTTCCACCGCAGATGCCGGAACTCCCGGCATCGTAAAAATCATTGCCGCCGCCAGTAAAAATGCGGCCGGCCGTTTCCATTTCCATATCATTTATTCATCCTCCTCACGCGGTTCGTTCCTTCTCGTTGTTTTCTGAAGCAGCTGGGATACCGCCTCCCGCAGCTGATATTCTGTCACAGGCTTTACCAAAAAGGTGTCCGCCTGCATCCTGCGGCTTTGGGGTTCAAACTCTGCCTGGTCGCTAATCCACAGGAGAGGGACATCCCTGCTGTACCCTCGTATGCTCATGCAGAAATTCATCCCCCTGGCTCCGTCCTCCATGACCACCACAGCATCATAAGGCCCATCCCGCTGCATGGCATAGGTACAAAACACGCCGTTATCAAAGCGGTCTACTTTGCCCAGCTTCATCAGCAAAGCGGTTTCTTTTTCTTTCTGGCTATAACTGCATAGCGCAATTCGCATTTTCGCACCTCCATTTCATGATGGGTTTTATCGCCTCATATAGCTCCTGATCGGAGCAGTCTGCCGAAAGGAACGCAGGGATACGCAGGTGATATGCGATCAGGGCAAAGTTTTCATCATCGCTCCACCAGACAAGCGGTGTTTCCGGTGCCAGCTGCTTTGCCTGAATGGCAGCCTCCAATCCCCTTGCCCCGGTCATGGCGATGACAACCGCATGGTAGCGGCTCCGCCGCAGTGCCTGAGATAGCTGCTTCTCATTCCATAGCTCGTCGATGACAAGCTGTCCGTCCCCAGCAAAAAGGGAGCGCAGCCTGCTCTCAAACCATTCTGCATTCCTTAATTCCGTACAAAGTGCGATTTTCATGCTGAGCCTCCTTTCCTGAAAAGAAAAACAAGAAAGAATGTGCCTTGGCACATTCTTGCGCCTTGCGCGGTCGCTTGCGACAATCTACATCTTCGCGCAAGTGCGCATCTTTGGCACGTTAGTGCCTTTTTTATATGACAGGGAATTCTTCGGAATTTCCTGTCATATAAAAAAAACCAGACCTTCTCATCGGAAAGTCTGGTAGTATAATTAGAGTAGCATCTTGTCAAGGGAAATGCAACCGACTTTGTTTAAGACGCAGGTTTCCTGTTTAAGACGCAAGTTTTTTCCTGCGGTTTTATGTTATACTAATATTGGATTATTGTGCAAAGGAGATGGCACGATGCAGATTGCGATTGTGGATGACAGAGCAGATGACAGAGCCGAACTGTCTGCCTGCCTGGAAAATTATATGAAAAAGCATCAGCTGGATTATACGCTGACAGAATTTGAGGACGGAGAGAATTTTCTGAAAGCTGCCGCCCAGGTCAATTTTCAGCTTGTCTTTATGGACATCTATATGGAGAACATGGATGGAATAGAGACCGCCAGAAGGCTGCGCCAGAAAAACAGGCTCTGTAAGATCGTTTTTCTGACCATTACAGAAGATTATGCCCGGATGGGGTACAGCCTGTCCGCCAGCTATTATCTGCTGAAGCCGCTTTCGCTCCATCAGGCAGATTTTGAAGAAGCGATGGAGCTGTGCCAGCTAAAACCGCCCTATGAAGTGATGACACTTTCGGTTATGGCTGACCGTCAAAAACTGGAACTTCCCACAGAGAAGATTCTATACATAGATTATCAAAACCGTATGACACGGATTCATACGGCGGAACGCGTGATACCGGTAAGCGGAGGCTTTCAGGAGGTTACTGCCACATTGCAGAAGGACAAGCGTTTTTTGCCCTGCTACCGGGGCATTTTAATCAACATGGATTACATCAGCCAGGTTGACAGTCAGACCTTCCGTTTGATAAACGGGGAGGAACTTCCGATTGCCCTCCGCAATGGAAAACAGCTGCGGGAAGCCTACCGTCAATATGTTTTCTCTGGAATGGGGGGTATCGTATGAGAATGAAGCAAATGCACAGGCGTATTCTGGAGGGCTGTCTGGCCTGTCTCCTCTGCTTCACCTGCAGTATCCCAGCATTTGCCGCCGAAACTGCAACCCCATCCAATGCCGATGAAAGAAGGGAGATTTTGCCGGATTTAGAAAGCGAGGCTCCGGGGACACTGGAGAGCAAAACCCCGGAAGCATCGGAAGAAGTATCCCTCGTCCTTGTCACAGAAATACAAAAGGAAGACGAACTGCTCTCCCTGCCAGATTTCACCCTGCCCCTTAGAACCACACCGTCTGATGATGACCTGGAGGAAATTTATCAGCTGGCCCTTCGGTATCAAACCGTCTGCGCCACTGTAACAGCAGGTGAAGAAATCCGGCAGGAAACATTTTCTGTCGCATGGGATTTTTCGGCCATTGACCAGACCACTCCAGGCGAATATACCGCAGCAGGCCGGATTGAACTGCCGAAGGGGTATGCCTTTGGTGAAGCTGTCTTGCAGGAGCTTCAGATTTCCGTCCGGGTGGAAGAAATGCCGCCTGCTGTCATCACCTCCATAGAGCAATGGTATCCTTATACGGACGCGTTTGCGATTCAACAGGGCAGCGAAACCGAAACGCTGGAAAATTTGTTTGCCTTTTCCCCTTACTATCTGGAATGCTATGCGGAAAATGGAACCAGCTACACCGCTGTGGTGGAATGGGATTTTTCTGGTATTGATTTGAATACTGTGGGACTGTACCATGCAGCAGGAAGGCTGACTGCACCGGAAAATACCATATTCGCGGATCGTGTCGATTTCCCTGAAATTTCAATTCCTGTTTCTGTTCAGGCTCCGGGCAGCCCAGACATCAACTGCTTCCTGGTTCGCAGAGGAGGCCTTTATTTTCCCTGGGTCACACCGCCGGGGAATCTGGACAAGGTCAGTATATGGCTGTCCAAAAACAACGGTTCATGGAACCGTCTGGAAAGTGGCGTTTATGTGGGTCAGGAAATGCTCTCGATTGCCACCCGTCTGCTGATGCCGGGCAGCAGTTACCGCCTTCAGGTTGATTATGACGGCGGACAGACCGGCATCCTGTCCTTTACCTACGCAGATGAAATTGTCCTTGAAGGGTATCATGAAGGCGACCGGGATGGAGGGGATGCAGGCGGGAATCCACCCGATACCATCATTCAGCCGCCTCCTGAAGATACCGACGATCAGGATGACGGTTTCGCAGACAGGCCCTCCACAAAGCCTCCAAAACCGCCTGCAACAAATGGCGGCAGAGTGGATTCCAGCGATTCTGAAAAAACACCACCTGTCAGTGAAGAAAATGATCCTGCGGATCATGAACCATCCCACAAGTCTTCCGAGCCATCCTGGGAGGAAAAGGATGATTCCATAGATATAGATAAAGACGATTTCCCATCGGAACAGGCAAACGGTGATACAGAGGAAGATGCGGATTCCAAAAGCCCTGATTTTTCAGAGTTCTCCGATGAAACCACCGACCGGATTTCCGGCACGCGCTTTTTGATGATGCTGCAAACAGGGGAGCAAAGAGCCGTCTTTTCCAAACAGGGAATCACCATCAGCATACCAAAAGACGCCTTGCCGGAGGGCATCCAAAACGAAGATCAGATTGAAGTCATCATCCAAAAGGATACGGACGGCGGTTTTTCTTTTTCGTTTTCCATCAATGGAACTGCGCTCAGCTCCCTGCCGGATGTTTCTGTCATGCTGCCCTGTCCAAATGGCCCGGCAGCCGGCACATGGTTCCTCTGTGATGAAAGCGGCGTGGAAATTCCCATGACCGGTTATGACGATGCGGCAAAAGCCGTCTCCTTTCAGATCAGCCATACAGGGGCATACACCATTGTGGGAAAGGAAGATGCCGTTTTGGCACAGGCCGCCGACACAGAGCATAGCCGGTCGCCCATACTCCTTTTGATTCCGGCCTGTCTGCTTCTTCTGTCTGCCGGTGTGTTTTTCCTAAGGAGGAGGCGAAAATAAGATGGTATCTTCTGCGGTAAAAAAATATGCTGCCTTATGTATGGTCTGCCTGTGCTCATCCCTGTTTTTTCTTGGCCTGTATCAGTTCAATAATAAATATAGCCAGAACACAATCCAGGCGGCAAATGGGATTCTGGCGCTTTCTGAGGAAGAACTTCAAAAGTCACCGGTGCGCTTTCTGGTATCCGGCTGGGCATTTTATCCTGACGCACTTTTGACCCCGGAAGAAATACGGGATGAAAGCCATTATATGCGCTACCTTTCCATCGGAGAGAAGACCAATTTCTCCAGCCCCGCAAACCCTTCTCCCTATGGCTGCGGGACTTATCAGATGACATTCTTTCTGCCGGAACGGAAGGAAACATATGCGCTGGAAATCCCGGAAGTGTTTTCTGCTTACAACCTTTATCTGGATCATGACCTGATCCTGCAAATGGGGGAACCGGCACAGGGGACACCATTGGTTCAAAACCGCATGGTCACTTTTCATGGCGGAAAACCGGTCACACTCACCATAGCGGTCAGCAACTATGACCACTTTTACGGAGGGATTGTCTATCCGCCTGCTTTCGGAACGATGCTGGCAGTCAATACAACCAGAGGAATCCGGTTTGCATTCTGCCTGTTCAGCTGTACAGTTACCTTTGTCTGTGCGCTGCTGTCCTTTTATTTCAGCCGCCGGATGAAACAGAAAAATACATTCCTGTTCGGACTGATCTGCCTTGCCATGTGCGGCCTGTCATCCTATCCTGTGCTTCATATGCTGGCTGCGGTTCCCGTATTCCCCTGGTACACGATTGAACTGTTCTGTATCTATCTGGTTACCTGGCTGATCATAGTTCTGCAAAACCGGATATGCAGGCCGGGCTTCCTGCCTGCGGCCATCAGTAATGGGGTGGGCGCTGCCTTCCTGGTATATGCGTTTTTGTATGGCATGCTGGCTTCCCATCTCTCCCTTGGAGCGATTCGTTTCTTCTCTGCATCGGTCTTTTGTTATAAGGCGGCATCTGCGCTCTATCTGCTTATCATCGCTGTGCTTGCCATTCACAGAGGAGAAAAACGGAGCAGGCCGATCTTCTATGCTGCGGCAGCCGCAACCTGCGCCTTTATATGGGATCGCCTTCTGCCGGTTTATGAGCCGGTTATCGGCGGTTGGTTTTTGGAATGGGGCAGCTTTTTCATAGCAGCAGCCATCGGTTATTCCCTCTGGCGCGATGTGATAGAAGGATATGGAAACAGCCTGATTTTCCAGGAAGAACGCAAGCAGGTCATCCGTCAGCTTTCTATGCAGACCGAATACAGCCGTCAGGTTTCTGAAGCAGCGGCAGAAAACAGAAGGCTGATCCACGACATCAAACACCATCTGCGCACCATAGACCGCATGGCCTCTGAACGTGGGCAGACGGAGATCTGCTCCTTCCTGTTACAGGTAGAGGAACAGGTTGCGGCATCATCGGGTCTCTCCCATGTTGCGTTCTGCAAAAATCCCGTCGTAAATGCGCTGATTGAATACTACTACGGCATGGCGCAGACACAAGGGACAGAATTTCAGGTGCGGCTCGATCTTCCCGATCAGATGCCGCTTACCGATGTGGAACTGTGTACGGTGCTGGGCAATCTTTTGGACAATGCCGTTGAGGCGTGCAGCCGCCAAAAGCAAGGGGTGCGCCGCGTTTTCATTGCAGGCGAAACCAGAGGCAATATGTACTTTTTGAAGATTGAAAACACTTACGACGGTCTGGCCTTGCAAGAGGGAAAAACATTCCTCTCCCGAAAGGGTACATCTGCTGATCATGGAATCGGGCTTTCCTCTGTCCGAAAAATCATTGAAAGCCATGGCGGTGATCTTGATCTTGTTCCCGGTGAGGAATCCTTTCTTGTTGGAATTACAATACAGATGTAAAAACTGTTTTTTGAGGCGCATTCAGATAACATAGGCAAGACCTGATGGATGGACTTTGCCCGGAGGGTGTGGGGTATCCCGGATTCGGGATACCGTAGACGAGCAATGTATCGGAATATCCTTTTGGACATTCCGATACATTGCTCGTTGGGGGTCTCGGCTGCCGCCGCCAGAGGATTTACACATTTTCGTTTGCCGCGTATAATAATAGTTTGTTCATATACATTCATTATTTCTGCATGAATTCAAACACCGCCTCTTTCGTCGGAATCGCAGGGATTCCACCTCTCTTTTGCACACACAATCCTGCAACTGCATTTCCCAAAACAGCACACTTTCTGATTTCTTCCCATTCCATTTTTTCAACATTCTTATTCACGGAAAGGATACTGCATAATACGCCTCCCCAGAATGAATCACCTGCCCCAGTCGTGTCGACCACATGTATCTGAAATGCTTTGATGATTTCTTTTCTGCTTTTTGTTGCCATAAGAACGCCCTGTTCTCCCAATGTAATGGCAACCAGCTTTGGTCCCATGGCAAGGAGTTGATCTGCAGCCTGCTCATAACTTTTCGCCTCTGTCAACAGAGTACTCTCTTCATCCGATACCTTCATGACATCTACCAATTCTATGACAGATCTCATTTTTTTCACTGCATCCTCTTTGCTCCTCCAAAGAGACGGTCGATAATTCGGATCATAGGAAATAAGTGCACCCGCTGCTTTTGCCATTTTTACCGCTTCAATCGTTGTACTTTCTGCCGGTTCATCTGTCATCGATAATGATCCAAAATGAAAAATTTTACATCCGGAAATTAACGTCTGATCCAGTTCTTCTTTTTTTAACTGTGTATCTGCACCTGGTTTTCTTGCAAAAGAAAAATTCCGTTCTCCATTTTCACCGATTTCCACAAATGCCAGTGTTGTAAAATAATCTGCATCTTCGACGATAGCATCTGTATTGATTCCTTCCGTTTGCAGTGTCTTCTTTAAAAATTTACCATGCATATCGTTTCCAACTTTTCCAATAAAAGAGGTGCGATACCCAAAGTGGCTTGCAACGGTTAGAAGATTTGCCGGAGCACCGCCGGGATTCTGTTCGAACAATTTTCTCCCATCTTGACTGTGTCCTGCTTCCGTAAAATCAATCAGCAATTCTCCCAATGCCACGATATCAACTTTTTCTTCCATTTTTCAGTTCCTCCACAATCTCGTTATAACGTTTTTTATTTAACCGGTAGAAAAATAATACAACCG
>ENA-UOIY01003128-UOIY01003128.1-human-gut-metagenome-genome-assembly--contig:-P114-NODE-3128-length-10895-cov-7.721402_pt1 | contig 10895 bp, 3 predicted proteins | sample MGYA00242335_ERZ723882 | MGnify/ENA metagenome assembly ERZ723882
TGAGACTGATTAATCTAACCTATTAATTATTTGAGAAGTAAAAAAGGTTAGGCAAAACTGTTGTAAAAAGCGTTAAATAATTAACTAACGGATTGTTTATGCAGATCTTGTAGCAGAATTGTGGCCGGAATGGACAACAACGATTGTTGGCTCTCCCACGTCCCTCCTTTCACAATCCCGCCACAATAGATCTGCAAAGAATTACGGATTCTGGACGATCAGGTTGTTTGTATTGATCTCCTGATCCGGAATCTGAATAGTCATATCAGCTACAGAATAAGTCATGGACGTGTTATGATGGTCAGAGGAACCCGCCCGGTTGACCGGAATATTCCATCGACGGTTGTTATACCATTCTAGTCCACGTTCACCCCACATTTCGATGCGGGTCTGCAACTGCACCATCTCCAGTGCCGATTTACCTGACATATCTTTGTAGGTGTTGCATGTCAAAGGCGTTGCGCCGGCTTTGGTACGTGCGGACAACAGCAGATTCAGTACCGATTTGGCTTCATTGTCTTTCCCTTGTTGCGCATAAGCTTCGGCTTTCATCAGATAGGCTTCTGCCACACGGAACATGCAGTAATCCAGTTTCCCCGGATTGGATACACTCGAATTCCCGACTTGGGCTCCCCTTCCGACATTAGCCGCAAATTTGAAATTGATGTAGTTGGCTACTTCAAATGACGAACCGTCTGTAAAACTTCCGTTACCCGCAGTGTAGAACGTGCCGAAGGGTTTATCGTTTTGGAAATTCGCCTTGCGGAAATCGTTATCGTCCATTTTGTTATAGAGACGGTCATCAATGCGGGTGATGATCGCACCACGCATAAAGTTCATCCAAGCAGCAACAGTCCCATACGCTTTCTGGTCATTTTCCCAACCCAAAATACATTCGGGGTTTGCATCGAGGCTAGAGAAACCGCTGTTGTCGGCATAATAAACGTATTTCTCACCGGTCGTGCCAGGTTCGTTGCGGGCCACATACTGGTTTTCGCTCATTAAGGAATAGTTGGCGATCAGTTTGTCACAAGCGGAGATTACGGTTATCCAATCCTGTTTGCACAAAGCCGCACGTGCCAAAATAAAGTTCGCTACACCCAGATTCATGGCTCCGCTCTTATTACGCGCGTAGCCGACCGATCCACTTTTTTCAAATAACGAGATGGCTTTGTTTGCCCACGCGACGATTGAATCGTATACCTCTGCTGAGGATGCACGGGCCTGCAATGGTTGGCCCACATCATATTTGGTATACACAGGTACACCCAATTGTTCTGTCCCAGGTTTATAAGGATTGGCATAGTTTTCCATCAAATAGAGGTAAGCGTATGCACGTAGCAAAAAAGCTCGGCCTTGGTACTCTTTGAGAACAGCAGTGCCGTTTTTCTCGACCAATTCGTCAGTCAGCATGTTAAATACTTTATTTGCTGCATGTGCCATGGCATATCCTCGTTGCCAGTAAGGCTGATTGACATTACTTGCAGAAGAACGGATGCTCAGTCCTTCATACAGGTTTCCAAGGTCCCCTGAAGGAGTCGTATTTCCCACGACAATGTCATTGCCCGTGCTTCCACGGACCATGTCCTGTCCCTGATAGTCGTACGCCGAATAGTAGTTGTTAAAAGTCGCATAACCGCCGCTTTTGACAGCCTGAGGCAATGCATCGGCCAAAGCTCCCATGATGGTTACGACCGTCTCGCTATTGGCAGTCTCCAACAGTTTCATTACTTGCTCGTTGGTAATGTTGTTAGGGGGGGTAATGTTTAGCTTTTCGTAGCATGAGGTGGTGACTAATCCCACCAACGAAAGCACTATTAAATATTTTTTCATGGTTTGTCTGATTTTAGAAAGTTACGTTAACACCCAGCGAGCAGGTACGCATGTAGGGATAAGTAAATGCACCCACTTCAAAACCACCGACCAGAGAGGTCCGAGGATCCCACCCTCCCTGATGTTCGGTGATCATCCAGAAGTTGTCCAGTGAAGCATAGACACGGATACCGCCTATGCCGATTTTGTCCATCCACTTCTGTGGGAAATTGTAGCCGACGGTAATATTCTTCACATTCAGATACGAGGCATTGAACAGCGACATATCGGAGTACATCCAACTGCCGAGTGTGGCACCGTTCGCATACGGAGTCGATTTATTCGAATAGAACTGCATCGGATGAGTTGCCCCTGTGTTTTGCGGTGTCCATGTATTGCCTTTCAGTTCGGTCGAGAGGGGTCGGCCGACCCTTTCCGTGTAGTAATACCAGTTACCGTAAGAGGTCGAGAAATATTTACCCCCGATCTGGAATTCTAAGACAGCCGACAGGTCGAGATTCTTCCAACGGAACGCGGTGCTGAAACCTCCGATGAAATCAGGAGTTGCATCACCCACTTCCTGACGGGTTGCCAGTGAATAGTTGGTCGTATAAACCGTATTGCCTTCGACGATATCTCCATACACATGTTTGGCCTGTTGCAATTTTGCGATATTGTCTTTCGATACCGTCGAAGCAAACAACGGAAGTCCCGAAGCCTGATCCACGCCACCATATTTGAACATGTAAAGATTGTAGTAGGGTTTGCCAACCCCGCGCAGATAGACCTGGGCGTTGGTGTTATTGGTATTGGCCCCACCGTTGGCTGCCCATCCGTCTACTTCGGCGGTCCAGCAGCCATTGAGCGCATCCGAACCGGTTCCTTCGGGAACACTGGTCAGAATAGACTTGTAGTGTGCGCCGTTTACGCTGAACGACCAGAGGATATCTGGGGTTTTGATGATATCCACACCCAGTTCGATTTCGAAGCCACGGGTACGCATCTCGGCACTGTTCTGCGCGATAGAACTCTGGCCTGCCATGGCATATGACAGAGGTGCATTCCAGATCATGTCCTTGGTGTTGGTTTGGTACCAATCGATCGTACCGTAGAAACGGTCCCAAAGACGGAAATCCAAACCTACGTCGACAGTCTTCTTTCTTTCCCAAGTCAGGTTGGAATTAACGGTACCTCCTTGCGTCAGTTTCCATCCTTTCGGTTTGTAAGAACCTTTGTCCGTATACTCCGTTACGCCGTAGCTCCAGGTTTGGTAACCCGAATAGCGGTCGATACCGTTCTGGTTGCCGATCACGCCGTAATCAGCACGCAGTTTCAGGTCTGTCAGCCAGGTTGCATCGGCTGCCCAGGGCTCGGCGGAGATACGCCATGCGCCGCCTATGCTCCAAAAAGTGCCCCAACGATCGGATACATTGCGGAATTTCGAGGAACCGTCGAAACGGACACTACCCGTGACGTAATATTTGTTGGCGTAATTGTAATTAGCGCGCAGAAAATAACCTTCGAGCGCTTCCCTGTCTTCACCGCCGCCGATGCTGGAGAATGTACCGCCGGCGTTGTGCCAAAGGAAATTGGTGAAAGAGTCGAAGTTGTCGATCAGTGAATAAGCCGCTTTGTAATTCAGCGTTTGATTTTTCCACCAGTTGTATTCGTGGCCGATCAGGGCATCTACGTGATGTTTCCCGTAATCGTGGTTCCAGTTAAGGGTCTGCTGCATGTTAACATTCAGGTAGTCCCAGTAAGCTCGTCCCATACCGCCCCGTTCACCGACTGCATTGCCGTGTTTGTTGTTCACATAACGATACTGCATCTGGTAGCTCTGGTCGACGGCGACACTGGCCTGGAAAGTGAAATCCTTAAGGAATTTGGCCTCGACATAACCGCGCATGTTCAGGTCGTTGATTACCTTTTCATCCCGGTCATTGTCCAACATGTATTGCAAATTCGGTTTTGCCTGAAGACTGGTGGTCCCCGTCTTATCCCGTGTACCGGCGGTGCCCAGCGGAGAATACTGCTGGCCAGGACCTTCGATCACGATTTTATTCCCTTGCGCATCGTACATCATATTACCGTTCTCGTCACGCTGATAAATCGACGGCATCGTCGAATAACCGTTCACCCAATAGAAAACGTTTTCGATCGACGTTCCCGGCGTACGATTACCGTAACGTGTGGCGGGAGATTGCATATCACGGCGGCTGTAAGCCATATTGATACCGGCTTTTAACCATTTGTTGACCTGGGTATTGATGTTCGAACGCACGTTGAAACGGTTGAACTTCGATCCGCTGATGTACGAAGGATCTTCCAAATAGCCGGCTGAGATATAGTAATCGGTTTTGTCGGTTGCTCCGCTCACGGAGAGATTGTACTCCTGGCGAAAGGCTTTTTGGTAAGCAAGGTCTTCCCAGTTATCGACATCGTACAATTTTTCGGCGTAATTGCTGATCTTACCTGTTTTGGGATCAATCAGGTAATAGTTGAGCATCGTGGCTGAGGTTACATTCCCACTACCGGTAGTTTTGTAGTTTTGAGTTCCCCCCGGTAATTTATAATACATCCAGTTGGCTAGGCTGTTAGCCTGAAAGGTAGACGTGTTGCCTACATAATCGAACAGGTGTTGGCTGGCGAACAGAGCGGCTTCGTCGTGCGTCATGTTCTCACTCCCCGGAGCCACATTTGTTGTATAGGCTTCATTACTGCCGTAACGTACAGTATTGTAAATACTTTGCCACATCATTTCATAATTGTCCTCTACGCTGCGCATCACATTGGGGGAGCCATTATTGGCGATCATATTGATCCCCCAACGACCTTCGAAAGTCACTTTGGCGCGCCCCTGCTGGCCTTTCTTGGTCGTTACCATCACGACGCCGTTGGCGCCTCGTGAGCCCCAAAGGGCGGTCGAGGCAGCATCTTTCAATACCGTGATCGATTCGATATCCTTCGGATTCAACGTTGCCAATACGTTGGTATTGGTATTAGGCACTCCGTCAATTACGATCAACGCATTGGCATTGTTCTGGCTGGCAGTACCGATACCGCGGATACGAATACCCATATCGGCACCGGGTTGCCCATCAATTGCCGCCACTTGCAGGCCGGGTATAGCACCCTCGAGCGCACGCGACAGCGTCGAGTTAGACTGTGAGCTGATCAGTTTCGAGTCGATCGAGCTGACAGAACCCGTCAGGTCTTTTTTCTTCGCGGTACCGAAAGCCTGTACAACGACTTCGTCCAATGCCGTGGCATCGTCTTCGAGGGTGACGTTGATGGTGGAGCTGGTACCCGCGGTAGCCGTCACGGACTTCGTACCCAGGAAAGAGAATTTGATCTTGCTCCCTTGGTTGGCTTTGATGGTGTAGTCACCGTCAAGGCCCGTCGAAGTACCTACCGTGGTACCCACCACTTCCACGCTGGCGCCGATGATCGGTTGCCCGTCACTGCCCTTCACCACGCCGGAGTAAGTCCGCTCCTGCGCCTGAACCAGCGTCATGCTTAATGCTGTGATACACAGCACTAAAAACAATCGTAGAGTTCCTTTCATAATTAATTGTTTAAGGTTAATAACAAATACGCCGATAAATTCGTGATTAACAGCATTATAATGCTTTCGATATCGAATTAATCGTTCGTTTAAAGCATGCCTTTTTTATGTGTCCAAACAGAGCATTTATTAGCCTACAAACAATATTATGAAGTATTTTAAAAAGCCCGAATAATAATTTATTTAGGCATATTGAAAAGCCGGAGGGTAGTGGCAATTACTGCCACTACCCTCCAGCTTGAATCTTCCGGCTTTTGTCGGGGTGTCGTGTTGCGGAGACACCCGGACTTATTAAACAAAAAATTAGGACGGAACAACAAGCTCCGTCCTAAATAATGACAATTTGTAATACAAATACTGTAGATGGAACCGGATCCGGAGAGGTTAACAATTTACATGTTAACTCTCCCCCTCTCCTTTACCGGCCCATTACGGATTGCTTTTAATTTTGTACAATCAGGGGATTGGTCTGAGTTTCCTGATCCGGGAGATACAAAGTCATGCCCGATACAGGATAAGTGAGCCCTGGATTGTGATGATCCAGCGATCCGGAGCGATTGACCGGAATATTCCAACGACGGTTGTTGTACCATTCCAAACCGCGCTCTCCCCACATCTCGATGCGGGTTTGCAGTTGTACCATCTCCAATGCGGTCATTCCGGCCATAGAGGAGTAATTATCGCACGTCAACGAAGCCCCGGTTTTGGCACGTTTAGCTAACAACAGATTCAGTACCTCCTTGGCCGGTCCATCCTGTCCCTGCTGAGCCAATGCCTCGGCTTTCATCAAGTAGGCTTCTGCCACACGGAACATGGAGTAATCAATAATACCAGGATCGCATGCGGTAGTATTGCCGATTTTCATTCCGACACCCACATTTGCAGCAAATTTAACGTTGACATACGAACTCAAGGTCATCTGGGAACCGCTCGTAAAGCCCTCCGATGAAGGAGCGCCGTATTCCATGCCATCAAAGTCTTGGAAGTTAGCCTGCCGATAGTCATTCGCATCGATCAGATCGTACAGCCGGTTGTCGATACGCATTTGGTAACTGCCCAGCATCACGTTGAACAGCGAATTTTGAGAACCGTAGGCTTTGTTCGAATTGGTATACCCGAAAATATTTTCGGGATTTTCGGCCAGATTCATAAATCCGCTATTACTTGCGTAATAGACGAAAGGATAATTGGTGCCGCTATTTTTATTTTGTGCGACATACTGCTCCTCTTTCATCAGGTCAGGATAATTTTTGATCAGCTCGTCGCAAGCCGAAACGGCTACATCCCACTTGTGTGCACACAACGCAGCACGGGCCTGAACGAAGTAGGCAAAACCGAGGTTGATCTTTCCTTCGCCGTTCTGGGTAAAGTTGTTTCCATAAGCGCTCGATCCCTCTTTCATGTAAGCTATACCTTTATCCAGCCATTTGAAAATGGAATCGTAGACTTCGGTCTGAGGCGCGCGTGCTTTCAGCGGCTGGGCATCGGAATATACCGTGTAAATGGGTACGCCCAACTGCGATGCATTGCTCGGATCGTAGGGATAGGCGAAGTTCTCCATCAGCCAGAGATACCCGTAAGCACGGGTGATATAACCCCATCCCGCATACGATTTCAGGGCTTCACTCGGACTGCTTTCAATCATTTCGTCGGTCAGGATGTTGAACATTTTATTGGCCGCATGGACCAGCGCATAGCCGCGTTTCCAATAACCCAGCGGGTCATCGGCAGCAGGATTGTTCAGGTTGGTGCAACTGTACAGGTTGCCAATGTCGCCGCCCGGCGTGGTACGTCCCAGGACGACGTCGTTTCCGCTCAGTCCGCGCATGGACCCTTGCGACTGGTAGTTGTACGCATAGAAGGGTTGATTGAACGTCGTATAGCTACCCCCTTTGATTTGGGCGGGCAGGGCTTCCGCCAATGCGCCCATGATGCTTGTGACGGTCTCATCGTTACCCGTTCGGAGTAATTCCATTACTTGTTCGTTGGTAATGGAATTGGGGGGAGTGATGTTCAACTTCTCGTAGCATGAGGTTGAAACGAGGCCCACCAACGAAAGTGCTATCAAGTATTTTTTCATAATTTATCGATTTTTAGAAAGTTACATTAACACCTAAAGAGCAGGTACGCATATACGGATAGGCCATAGCGCCGACATCCATACCGCCGGTCAGCGACATGCGCGGATCGATGCCCTTATGGGTCGTAAGCATCCAGAAGTTATCCATTGAAGCGTAGACGCGGATACCGCCGATACCGATCTTGTCCATCCATTTCTGCGGGAAGTTGTAACCGAGGGTCAGGTTCTTTACGTTCAGGTACGAAGCGCTGTAAAGGGCCATATCGGTATATGCCCAACTGCCGATGGTAGAGCCTCCCGTATAATCGTTGCTGTTGGGGTTGTTCAGGATGACCATCGGATACCTTGCACCGGTGTTGGAAGCCGTGAAGGTATTGCCCTTCAGGTCGGCAGACATGTGATAATAACCGGCTTCATTACTTTGATAATAGTGGTTCGCATCTGCGACCGACAGGAATTTACCGCCGATCTGGAAAGCGAACTGAGCCGAGAAATCGAGGTTTTTCCATTTGAACGACGTCCCGAAACCGCCGATGAAATCGGGAGTCGCGTCGCCGAATTCCTGGCGGGTAGCCAGCGTATAGTCGGTCGTATAAACGGTATTGCCTTCCACGATATCCCCGTATACGTTCCCCGACGTTTTCTTTAGGTTGTCGATATTGGTGGACGATACGGTGGAAGCGAACAGCGGAAGACCTGAAGCCTGGTCTACGCCGCCGTATTTGTAGATGTACATGTTGTAGTACGGTTTGCCGATTCCGCGCAAGTAGGTGATCATGTTGCTCGTACCGCCACCGCCGGCGACGCTCCATGCATCGGCCGGTGCCGTCCAACAGCCGTTCAGGGCGGCCGAGCCGGTTCCTTCCGGAACTTCGAGCACCGTAGTATAGTATGTCGCTCCGTTCACATTAAATGACCATAATGTATTCGGAGTCTTGATGATATCGACGCCCAACTCCAATTCGAAACCGCGGGTACGCATTCGGGCTGTATTGCCGGCAAGCGTGGTTTGACCGGACATTGCATAGGAGATGGGAGCGTTCCATGCTACGTCATCGGTGTTGGTCTGGTACCAGTCCATCGTACCGTAGAAACGGTCCCACAAACGGAAGTCAAGACCTACGTCGACGGTCTTTTTCTTTTCCCAGGTCAACGGGGTCGTGAAGCCATTTTGAGAGAGTTTCCAGCCTGCCGGGCTATAGCTGCCCGGGGTGGTATAACCGGTTGCAGAGTAACCCCACGTCTGATAGCCCGAATAGCGGCCGATGCCGTTCTGGTTTCCGATCACGCCGTAGTCGGCACGCAGTTTCAGGTCGGTCAGCCAGGTAGCATCCGCGGCCCAAGGTTCGGCAGAGATACGCCAAGCGCCGCCTACGCTCCAGAATACACCCCAACGGTCGTCGTTGTAACGGAATTTCGACGAACCGTCGGCACGAACGGAGGCCGTTACATAATACTTGTTGTCGTAGTTGTAGTTCGCACGCATGAAGTAACCCTCCAGGGCCTCCTGGTCCTCACCTCCGCCGATACCGGAGAAAGTGCTCCCCGAGTTGTAGAAAATATAGTTGGTGAACGTATCGAAGCCCTCGATCAGGCCGTAAGCGGCCTTGTAATTCAGCGAAGAGGTACGCATCCAGTTGAACTCGTGACCGATCATAGCATCCACATGGTGTTTGCCGTAATCGTGCGCCCAGTTCAGCGTCTGCTGGCTGTTGATATTCTGGTAATCGCTGTATGCACGTCCCATAGCCCCTTTTTCACTGACACCGGCACCGTGCAGTTTGCTGATGTAGCGGTAACGCATCGCCCAGGTGTTGTCGACGGCCAGGTTGGCCTGGAATGTGAAGTCTTTGAGGAACTTGGCTTCCACATACCCGCGCATGTTCAAGTCGTTGTAAATCGTTTCGTCTTTATCGTTCGCCAACTGGTATTTCAGGTCGTACGCCGAGGTACGGCTGGTTACGGGATAACGGCCCAGGACGGCGCTGCCGTCCGGATCCAACGGTGAAGGCTGGACGCCGGGACCATCAACTACAACCTTGTTCCCACTGGCGTCATACATATAATTACCCTCGAGATCCCGCGCATAATACGAAGCGAGCGGCATGTACAGGTTGACCCATTGGAACACGTTCTGCACGGTGGTACCCGGGTTACGACCCCAACGGGTGGCTGGAGATTGCGTGGCGCGGCGGCTGTACGCCACGTTGACGCCGGCTTTCAGCCATTTGTTCACCTGCGTGTTGATATTGGTGCGCAGGTTGTAACGGTTGAAGATCGATCCTGTGACATACGAAGGGTCATCCAGCCAACCGGCGGAAATGTAGTAATCGGTTTTGTCCGTGGCTCCGCTGACAGTTGCCGTATATTCCTGACGGAACTGATTGGTGTATGCAATATCTTCCCAATCGTCGGCATCCCACAACTTGACTGCATTCGGATTGAGTTGCCCGGTCAGCGGATCGACCAGATAAGCGCCGTTCATCGTCGCCGAACGGCTGGAGCCGGAACCTGTAGCCTGATAAATAGCGCCAGGGACGTCATAATACATCCAGTTGGTCAGATTGTTCACACTGTTGAACGTGGATGTGCTACCCGTGTAGTTGAACAGGTGCTGGCTGGCGAACAAGGCGGCATCTTCATGGCTCATGTTCGGGTTGTCATAATTGGTCTGGTAGTTTTTCGAACTTCCGTAACGAACCGAGTTATAGATACCCTCCCAGGTCATTTCATAGTAATCGGCCGGATCGCGAAGCAAATCGGGTTTACCGTTACTGCCGATCATGTTGATACCCCATTTGGCGTCAAAAGTGACTTTGGCTTTGCCTTGCTGGCCTTTCTTGGTGGTTACCATCACGACGCCGTTGGCGCCGCGCGATCCCCACAGGGCTGTCGAAGCGGCATCCTTCAGAACGGTAATCGATTCCACATCCCGCGGATTCATCATTGTCAGGGCGTTCGTGTTCGTGTTAGGCACCCCGTCGATCACGATCAGCGCATTCGCATTGTTCTGGCTCGCAGTACCGATACCGCGGATACGGATACCCATGTCGACACCGGGCTGGCCGTCGATCGAAGATACCTGCAAGCCGGGGATGGCCCCTTCCAGTGCTTTGGACAGCGTCGAGTTGGATTGTGAGCTGATCAGCTTCGAGTCGATCGAACTGATCGAACCCGTCAGGTCTTTCTTTTTGGCTGAACCGAAAGCCTGTACCACGACTTCGTCCAATGCCGTAGCATCGTCTTCGAGGGTGACGTTGATAGTAGAGCTACCACCTGCGGTAACCGTAACCGACTTCGTCCCCAGGAAAGAGAATTTGATTTTGCTTCCCTGTTTGGCTTTGATGGTGTAGTCACCGTCTAGGCCCGTCGAAGTGCCTACAGTGGTACCCACCACTTCCACGCTGGCGCCGATGATCGGTTGCCCGTCACTGCCCT
>ENA-UOIY01003133-UOIY01003133.1-human-gut-metagenome-genome-assembly--contig:-P114-NODE-3133-length-10886-cov-14.051334_pt1 | contig 10886 bp, 8 predicted proteins | sample MGYA00242335_ERZ723882 | MGnify/ENA metagenome assembly ERZ723882
GGCGGTGATGTTGGGGCTTCGAGTCCGTGGGAGAGGCGGGCGGGACCCAACAGCTGCCGTGGCGGCACCCAAAAGCGCGTTTCTTTGGGGCTCCACCCCGTTTCTTTGCGCAAGAGCAAAGAAATGGGGTGGAACGGGCAGTAGGGGGAAGAGACTTCTACCCAAGAAAACGGCGCACACGTACAGGGTGAAAACAAGGAGCTTTCCCCCGCTGCCTGTAAACTAAAAGGGAGCCCCTTTTCGGGGCTCCCTCGTTCATTGATGCATTTGGCCGACTCAGGTGAACAGCGCCACGAGTTTATCCCAGAGGCGGGCGAAGAAGCCCTGCTCGGCGGGGGTCTCGGTGACGGTGTCGCCGCTGTCGGGGACCTCTATGGACTCGGTGGAGAGGACGAACTGGACGGAGTCGGGCTCGCCGTTGCGCTCGTCGAGGAAGGACTCGTAGACGTACTCGCTCTCGCCGTCGTCGCCGGTGCCGAGCAGGCTGTCGAGCTGCTCGGGGATTGCCTGCGTCTCCTCGTTGAGAGTGTTCACGCCGCCGGAGAGGCTGGAGGCGCCGCTGGAGAGGCTGCTGATGCCGCTCTGGATGCCGGACCAGCTGGATGCAAGGGCGTCCACGCCGCCGGTATATGTCTTGAGCGCCTCGTTGAACTCGGTGTAGTTCGTTGCCAGCTCCTCAAGGCCGCCCATGAGCTGCACGAGGCTGCCGAGGTTTATGCTGCCGCCGGTGGCCGAGAGCGCAGTCTCTATCTGCGTCGCCATGGTCTCGAGCGACTCGGAGATCTTGGTTATCGAGGCCGAGAAGGTGGGCAGGTTCTGCTCCACCGCGGCGAAGGCCGCCTTGGTCTGCTCCCAGACGGCCTTGACCGTCTGCGCCGCCTGATAGTTCGCGACGAGCGAGCTGAGCGCGGCGCTGTCCGGGTTGGCAGCAATGAGGGCCGCGATGTCCTCCTCGCTCACGCTGGCCGCCGGGATGGATGCGACGGCCTCGGAGAGCGCGGAGTAGGCCGTGTTGTAGCCGGAGCTCAGCTCGTCAATGCCGGCGCCGACCTGGTCGAGGCCGGTCTTGAGCTGGCGGAGCGCCGAGGGCAGCTGGGTGAGCGCGGAGAGGCTGACCGTGCCGCCGGAGGGCGTCTGGCCGCCCATGGTGCCGATCTGCGCGAGCGCCTGGGCTATCTGGTCCGAGGCGGCGGTGAGCTGCGCCGAGCCCGCGGAGAGCTCCTTGATGCCGCTGCCGTACTGGGAGGCGCCGCTGGAGAGCTGGCTGGCCCCGCTCGAGAGCTGGCTCGCGCCGCTGGAGAGCTGGGCGATGGCGTCCACCAGCTGGCCGAGGCCGTCCGTGACCTCGCTCATGTCGCCGAGGCTGCTGACCACGTCGTAGGGCACGGCCGCGATGGTCATGCCGTCCATGCGGAAGTCGTGCACGTCGGCGGTGAGGCCCACGTCGCCGTCGGAGCCGGGGAGCACCATGAGCGACACGGTCTTGGAGCTGCCCGCGTTCGCCGCGGTGCCGCCCCTGACGGTGACGTTCTCGCAGAGGTCGGAGTCGAGCGTTATAGTGAACTGGAGCAGGTAGTTGTCGTAAAAGCCGCCGGAGACGGCGTCGTTCTTCGCGGTCTTGATGGCTATCTCAAGCTCGCCGGATTTGCCGCCGAGCTCGTCGGGCGCGACCTCCCGGCCGTCGAGATAATAGCTTATCTCGATGTTCCAGGGCAGCTCCACGCTGCTGAGGGTGCCCTCGTAGTACCAGCGCCCGGGCTCGGCCTCGAGGGTGACGGCGCCGTCCGAGTAGCTGATGGGCGTGGTGTCGCTGAGGTTGACGACGGAGCTGTAATCGCCGTAGTGGGTGACGGTCCCGGCGCTGGTGACGTTCAGCGCGACGACGGCGTAGCCCTCGCCGGGGGCGCCGGAGGCGTCGAGCCTCGCGTATATGACTTCCTCGGCCGTAAAGTCCGCCTCGGAGGCCGCCGCGGCGGGCACGGACGTGAGGCACAGGCAGAAGATGAGCGCTATGCAGAGCGCGGCTGAGAGTTTGTGTTTCATTTCGTTTCGACCTCCTTGTCGGTCTTTTTCAGGAATCCGGACTTGAGCGTGAGCCTGGCCGTAAGCGGGTCAAAGAGCATGAGCAGGGCCGGCAGGGCCAGCAGCACCATGGCCATGGAGAGCAGCGTGCCGCGGCACAGCAGCGTGCCGAGCGCGGCCACGACGCTGAGCGAGGAGGAGAAGTTCAGGCAGAAGCCCGCAGCGGAGAGGATGAGCCCGCTGGTGAGGACGGAGATGAAGTTCTTGGTGAGCGTGGCCTCCACCGCCTCGCGCTTGCCCATGGTGCGGCGGTTCACGACATAGCCCTCCGTCATGAGGATGGCGTAGTCTATCGTGGCGCCGAGCTGCACCGTGTTGATGACCAGGTAGCCGAGGTAGACCAGCGGCGTGTCCGTGAAGTACGGCACGGAGAGGTTTATCCAGATGGCCGACTCGATGACGAAGAGCAGGATGAACGGCAGCGTTATCGAGCGGAAGGTCACCAGCAGCGTCAGGAAGATGAAGGCGATGGCGATGAGGTTGACCGTGACGGAGTCCTGCGTCACGACGTCGCGCATGTCGAGGAGGTTGGCGCTCTGGCCGCAGGTCCAGGACTCGTCGTAGAGCGCGGAGGCCGCCTCGCGCACCGCGGTGACGACGGCAAAGGCCTCGTCGCCCTCCTCGCCGGTGTCCGTGTAGACGATTATCCTCGCGTAGTTGTCGGAGTAGAACTGCGAGACGATGTCGTCGGAGAGGAAGCCGGAGGGCACCTTGCCGACGGTGCCTGCGTAGGAGAGCACGCTGGTGACGTGGTCGATGTCCGCGATCTCGTCGGCGAGCTCGGCCTCGGCGCCTGGGTCACCGCGGGGGACGAGCAGGACTATGGCCTGGCTCTCGCCGAAGGTGTCGTTTATGAGCTCGGTGTCCGCGCCGTAGCGGACGCCGGGGTCGGGGGTGCCCATGCCGTAGAGGAAGTCCGCGCGGCTCTGGCCGAGGTAGCAGGGCACGACGACCAGCAGCACGAGTATGAGCGCCGGGATGCGGACCTTGACGAAGATGCGGCCCACCTTCCCGAGCTCGGGGATGATGCGCTTGTGGCGCGTCTTGTCCATGAGCTTCATGCAGGAGAGCGAGAGCGCGGGCAGGAACACCATGACGCTTATGTAGCTGAGCACGACGCCCTTGACCAGGTTGAGGCCCAGGTCGCTGCCTATGCCGAAGCGCATGAAGATGAGCGCGAGGAAGCCGAAAACCGTTGTCGCCGCCGAGGCCGCGATGGAGGAGAAGGACTCCTTGATGGCCATGCGCATGGCCTCCTCGGGGTCGGGGACCTCCCTGCGGTGGCGCTCAAAGCTGTTGAGCAGGAAGATGGCGTAGTCGAGCGAGACGGCCAGCTGCATGATGGGGCTCACCGACTGCGTGACGAAGCTGATCTCCCCGAAGACGACGTTGGTGCCCATGTTGATGAGCACGGCGACGCCGATGGTGATGAGGAAGAGCAGCGGCGCAATCCACGAGGTGGTGGTGAGCAGCAGCAGTATGATGATGAGCGGCACGAGCACGGCCGCGGCGCCGATGACCTCGCTGACGGCGAGCTTCTGCATGCTGGCGGTGCTCGCCGCGTCGCCGGAGATGGCCCCGCTGTCGCCGATTATCTCATAGATGGCGTCCGTCGCCTCGACCTCGCGGCCGCTCTCAATGGTGACGGAGTAGAGGGCCTTGCCGTCCTTCCAGTACTGGCTGACGGTGGCCTCGTCCATGAGCTCCACGGGCGTGGTGATGTCCTCCACGTCGTCGAGCCACATGACGTCGGTCACGCCGGGGACCCGGGCGATCTCTTCCTTCAGCTCCAGGGCCTCTGCCAGGGTGAGGTCGACTGCCATGACCCGGGTATTGGGCACGCCGGAGCCGAATTCCTCCATCATGAGATCGAGCGCCACCGTGCTCTCCGCGTCCTCGGGCAGGTAGTCGGTCAGGTCGTAGTTGACCTCGACTCCCAGAAAGAGCACGGCGCAGACGACGGCGCAGATAAGAAAAATGGCTATCACCGGCCGGCGGTGCCGGGTGACGCCACGTGTGAATCCATCCATGGCAGGCCTCCTATTGAACGGTTTGTTGACATACTTACATTTTTATAGTATATTTCGTTTTGCAAATGAAGCAACAGACAGTTTTATAAAATCTGCAAAATATTAAACGTTTTTGGCAGAATTGTATAGGAATACACAAAAATTTTAATTTTCAGAGGTAAAACATGCCTGAAAAGAAACAGGATGCGCGTGTGCGCTATACAAAAATGATGATTCGCAACAGCCTGTTGGAGCTGCTGAGCACAAAGCCCATCGCGAAGATCACGGTGACCGAGATCTGCGAGCGCGCGGGGATAAACCGCGCCACCTTCTACGCCCACTACTCCGACCCCTCGGACCTGCTGCACGGGCTGGAGTCGGAGATAATCGAGGACGTGACGCACTGGGTGCGCCCGGCGCTGACCGCCTCAGGCACCGACCTCAAGGAGGTGCTCACGAGGCTGGTGGAGTACATCGGCGAGAACGCCGACATCTGCTCCATCCTCCTCTCCGACAAGGGTGACAACAGCTTTCAGACCAAGGTCGTGGACGTCATAGAGGGGCAGTTCATGAGCTCCTGGGCCTCGGCGCGGCAGCTCAGCCAGGAGGACGCGGAGTATGTCTACACCTTCGTCGCTCTCGGCAGCGTCGGACTCATCCGCAAGTGGCTGGCAGACGGAAGGAAGAAGCCCGCCTCGGAGATCGCAGACCTCATCATCAAGATCTCCAACGCCGGCTTCTGCGGGTTTTGACCATGGAGCTTTACGGAACTTTGGGCCCCGCCTGCGCGGACGCGGAGACGCTGGGACTGATGCTGGACGCGGGCATGACGGGCGCGCGGCTGAACCTCTCGCACACCGGCCTGGAGGGCGGCGCGCGGCTCATAGAGGCGCTGTTCGAGGCCGGGCGGAGCCGCGGCGTGGAGCCGGAGCTGCTCATAGACACGCAGGGCCCGGAGCTGCGCACGGGCGCGCTCTCCTCACCGCTGACGCTCTCGAAGGGCGACGTGGTGACCCTGGGCGGAGAGGGGCTCATCCCCGTGCCGGGGACGGTGCTGGAGCTGCTCAGGCCCGGCACGGAGCTGCTGCTCGACGACGCGCGGCTGAGCCTCGGCGTGCTCGGCTGCGACGGAAATACGGCGAGGGCGGAGGTGCTGCGCGGCGGGGTCCTGGGCAGCCGGAAGAGCATAACGCTGCCCGGACTCGAGGCCGCGGCGCCGGCGCTCACGGAGAGCGACCGGCTCAACCTCGCCGCGGCGCGCTCCTGGGGCGTCACGGCGGTGATGCAGTCCTTCACGCGCTCGGCGGCGGACATTGCGGCCGTGCGCGGCGTGCTGGACGCTAACGGCGGGGAGGACATCCGCGTCTTTGCCAAGGTGGAGAGCCGCAGCGGCGTGGAGGCCGTGCCGGAGCTTCTGGGCGTCTCTGACATGATAGTCATCGCGCGCGGCGACCTGGGGAGCGCCTGCGGGCTCTACGCCGTGCCGCGGCTGCAAAAGAGCATAGCCGGCCTGTGCCGCGGATCGGGCACGCCCTTCATGGTCGTGACGCAGCTGCTCTATTCGATGCAGACGAACCCCGTGCCCACCCGCGCGGAGGTGTCCGACATCTATAACGCCGTGCTCGACGGAGCCTCGGCGCTGATGCTCACGAATGAGACCGCCGCGGGAGAACACCCGGCCTTGGCCATGGCGGCCCTCGCCAGGGCCGCAAATGCCGCGCTGGAAGGCTGATGGGCAAAACAAAACCGCCGCCCCTCAATGGGGCGGCGGCTGATTTTTTCTTGTGCGCCGGGCTCAGGCGAGGGCGGCGGTGATGATGGACATCTGATAGACCTCCTCGGCGTTGCAGCCGCGGGAGAGGTCGTTGATGGGGGCGTTCAGGCCCTGCAGGATGGGGCCGTAGGCGTCGAAGCCGCCGAGGCGCTGGGCGATCTTATAGCCGATGTTGCCGGACTGGATCTCGGGGAAGATGAAGGTGTTGGCGTAGCCGGCGACCTTGCTGCCGGGGAACTTCAGCTGGCCGACGGTGGGGGAGACGGCGGCGTCGAACTGCATCTCGCCGTCGATGTCGAGGTCGGGGGCCAGAGCCTTGGCCTTGGCGCAGGCCTCGCGGGCGAGGTCGACGTTCGGGCCCTTGCCGGAGCCCTTGGTGGAGTAGCTCAGGAAGGCGACCTTCGGCTCGATGCCGAAGACCTGGGCGGTGCGGGCGCAGGCGACGCCGGTCTCGGCCAGCTTGTCCGCCGCGGAGAAGGTGACGTTGCCGTCCTTGTCGACGGTGTCGGTGTAGTCGATGTTGATGGCGCAGTCGCCCATGGCGAGCATCTCATCGCCGCGGACCATGATGAACACGCTGCTCACGAGGTGGGCGCCGGGCTTGGTCTTGACCAGCTGCAGGGCGGGACGGACGGTGTCGGCGGTGGAGTAGGTGGCGCCGCCCAGCAGGGCGTCGGCCTTGCCCATCTTGACCAGCATGGTGCCGAAGTAGTTGCTCTTCTTCAGGGCGGCGGCGCAGTCCTCGGCGCTCATCTTGCCCTTGCGGAGGGCGACCATGGTGTCCACCATCTCGCCGAAGCCCTCGTAGGTCTCGGGGTCGATTATCTCGAGGCCCTCGATGTCGAAGCCGCCCTTGGCGGCAGCGGCCTTGACCTCATCGACGTTGCCGACGAGGACGGGGGTGAGGAAGCCGCCGGCCTTCAGCCTCGCGGCGCTCTCGAGGATGCGGGCGTCCGTGCCCTCGGTGTAGACTATCTTGCGGGGATTCTTTTTGAGTATTTCAACAAGGTTCTCAAACATTTTGCAACAGCCTCCATATTGATTTGGCGGACGCTCCGCCGGTTTTCAGACACTCAATTTTACCACCCAATACACAGCTTTTCAAGCCCCGGCAGGGTCTTTACAAGGGGGCAAAGGGCAGTTATAATACTAATTGTAATCAAATATGAAATTTTGGGGCGGAGGTAACACATGCCAAGGACATTCAGCGAGGCGATGAGCGCGCTGCGCCGCGAACAGGGGCTCAGCCAGCGCAAGGCCGCCTCCGAGCTGCACATAAGTCAGGCGCTGCTCAGCCACTACGAAAACGGCGCGCGGGAGCCGGGACTCGAATTCGTAGTCCGGGCCTGCGACTACTACGGCGTCTCGGCGGACTACCTGCTCGGCAGGACCGACGAGCCCGGCGGCGCCGCGCTCAAGGAGCGGCTGCGCAGCCTCTCCAAGGAGCTGCGGGCCATGGCGGACAGCGTTGAAAGCATAGCGGAGGACGGCAAGATATGAGACAGGACCACATCAGGAATTTTTCGATAATAGCGCACATCGACCACGGCAAATCCACCCTCTCGGACAGGCTCATCGAGCTCTGCGGCGCAGTTGAGAGCCGCGAGATGGAGAGCCAGATACTCGACAACATGGACCTCGAGCGCGAGCGCGGCATCACCATCAAGGCCCGCGCCGTCGGCCTCACCTACAAGGCCGCGGACGGCGAGGAGTACACGCTCAACCTCATAGACACGCCGGGACACGTGGACTTCAACTACGAGGTCAGCCGCTCGCTCGCGGCCTGCGAGGGCGCGCTGCTGGTCGTGGACGCCTCCCAGGGCGTCGAGGCCCAGACCCTGGCGAACACCTATCTCGCCATGAACCACGACCTCGAGATACTGCCCGTCATCAACAAGATAGACCTCCCCGCCGCGGACCCGGAGCGCACGAAGGCGGAGATAGAGGACATCATCGGCATCCCGGCCATGGACGCGCCGGAGATCTCCGCGAAGAACGGCATCAACATCCCCGCCGTGCTCGAGGAGATAGTAAACGGCGTGCCCGCGCCCAAGGGCGACCCCGACGCGCCGCTCAAGGCCCTGGTCTTCGACAGCCAGTACGACTCCTTCCGCGGCGTCATCGTGCTCATGCGCCTCATGGACGGCCGCGTGCGCAAGGACATGGAGATAAAGCTCATGGCCACGGGCGCGGTGTACAAGGTCGTGGAGGTGGGCCACATGCGGCCGACGCACCTCGAGCCCTGCGCCGAGCTCTCCGCCGGCGACGTCGGCTATCTCACGGCCAGCATCAAGAACGTCGCGGACACCCGCGTGGGCGACACCGTGACCGAGGCCGCCCGCCCGGCCGCCGAGCCCCTGCCCGGCTACGCCCCCGCGAGGCCGATGGTCTACTGCGGCATCTACACCGAGGACGGCTCCAAGTACCCGGACCTGCGCGACGCGCTCGAGAAGCTCAAGCTCAACGACGCCTCGCTCTCCTTCGAGCCGGAGAGCTCCGTGGCCCTCGGCTTCGGCTTCCGCTGCGGCTTCCTCGGCATGCTGCACATGGAGGTCATCCAGGAGCGGCTGGAGCGCGAGTTCGACCTCGACCTCGTGACCACGCTGCCCTCGGTCATCTACGAGGTCATAAAGACCGACGGCACTATGGTGCGCGTGGACAACCCGCACAACTACCCGGACCCGGCCTCCATCGCCGAGGCCAGGGAGCCCTATGTCAACGTCACCATCATCACGCCGCAGGAGTTCGTGGGCAACATCATGCCCCTCTGCCAGGACCGCCGCGGCGAGTACAAGAACATGCAGTATCTCGACGCCAGGCTGGTGGAGCTGCACTATGTGATGCCGCTCAACGAGATAATCTACGACTTTTTCGACACCCTGAAAGCCCGCACGAAGGGCTACGCCTCCCTCGACTACGAGCTCGCGGACTACAAGCCCTCGGAGCTCGTGAAGGTGGACATGCTCCTGAACGGCGAGCAGGTGGACGCGCTGAGCTTCATCGCGCACAAGGACAAGGCCTACCCGCGGGCGCGCAAGCTCTGCGAGAAGCTCAAGGAGAACATCCCGCGCCAGCTCTTCGAGGTGCCGGTGCAGGCCGCGATAGGCGGCAAGATAATCGCGCGCGAGACCGTAAAGGCCCTGCGCAAGGACGTCCTCGCCAAGTGCTACGGCGGCGACATCACGCGAAAGAAAAAGCTGCTCGAGAAGCAGAAGGAGGGCAAAAAGAAGATGCGCCAGCTCGGCACGGTGCAGATACCGACCGAGGCATTCCTCGCCGTGCTCAAGCTGGACGAGTGAGAAGGGAGGCACACATTGAAGATAACATTCCTCGGCGCCGCGCATGAGGTCACGGGCAGCTGCACGCTGGTGGAGGTCGGCAAGACGCGGTTCATCGTCGACTGCGGCATGGAGCAGGGGCGCGACATGTTCGTAAACCAGACCCTGCCGGTCTCGCCTGCGGAGGTGGACTTCGCGCTGCTGACGCACGCGCACATCGACCACTCCGGCAACCTGCCGCTGCTGGCGAAAAACGGCTTTTCAGGCCCGGTGTACGCCACGGCGGCGACCTGCTCGCTGGCGGACATAATGCTGCGCGACTCGGCGCACATCCAGATGAGCGAGGCCGAGTACAAGACCCGCAAGGCCAAGCGCGCGGGCGAGCCGCCGGTGGAGCCCATCTACGACGTCAACGACGTCGAGGCCCTGGTCAAGCACCTGCGCCCCTGCGCCTACGGCGAGCCCATCCACGTTGCGGAGGGCGTGGCCATCCGCTTTACGGACATAGGCCACCTGCTGGGCTCGGCCTGCATCGAGGTCTGGCTGACGGAGGACGGCGTGACGAAGAAGATCGTCTTCTCCGGCGACGTGGGCAACACCAACCAGCCCATACTGCGCGACCCGGACACCGTGGCCGAGGCCGACTATGTGGTCATCGAGTCCACCTACGGCGACCGTACCCACGGCGCGGAGCGGCCGGACTACATCGGCGCGCTCTCGCAGATGATACAGCGCACGCTCGACCGCGGCGGCAACGTGGTAATCCCCGCCTTCGCCGTGGGCAGGACGCAGGAGATGCTGTACTTCATCCGCGAGATTAAGGAGCGCGGCCTGGTGCACGGGCACGACGGCTTCAAGGTGTATGTGGACAGCCCGCTGGCTATCGAGGCCACGAGCGTGTTTCTGCAGTGCGACACGAGCTTTCTGGACGACGAGACCCGCGCGCTGCTGGCGCGGGGCGTCAACCCGCTGGTCTTCGACGGGCTGGAGGTCTCCGTGAGCTCGGAGGAGTCCAAGGCGATAAACGAGAACCGCGAGCCGAAGGTCATCATCTCGGCCTCCGGCATGTGCGACGCGGGCCGCATCAGGCACCACCTCAAGCACAACCTCTGGCGGCCTGAGAGCCTGATCCTCTTCGTCGGCTACCAGTCGGAGGGCACGCTGGGCCGGATGCTGTACGACGGGGCCAAGGAGGTAAAGCTCTTCGGCGAGACGATAGCGGTGCGCGCCGAGGTCACCTGGCTGCCGGGCGTATCGGGCCACGCGGACAAGAACGGGCTGTTGCACTGGATATCCGGCTTTGAGAAAAAGCCGGCGAAGGTGTTCGTGAACCACGGCGACGACGGCGCGTGCACGGAATTCACGCGCTGCCTGAAGGAGGAGCACGGCTTCGACGCCTTTGCCCCGTACAGCGGGACGTCGTACGACCTCGCGAAGGGCGAGTTCGTGACCGTGACCGAGGGCGTGCCGGTGCCGCAGAAACAGCCCGCGCCGGAGCGCAGGCCCATGAACAAGTACTTTGCCGCGCTCGTGGCCGCGGCGGAAGCCCTGCTGCGCGCCGTAAAGGGCGCCGAGGGCCGGCCGAACAAGGAGCTCAAAAAGTGGACCGAGCGCATCGAGGCCCTCACCCGCGACATAATGAATTAATCCCGCTCCGCTGCGCGAAGCGCGTTTGAAAGTTTCGTCCACCTTTTCAAAGGCGGCAGGGTGCAGGGGCAGAGCCCCTGCCCGCGCTCCGCAGAG
>ENA-UOIY01003136-UOIY01003136.1-human-gut-metagenome-genome-assembly--contig:-P114-NODE-3136-length-10864-cov-6.631141_pt1 | contig 10864 bp, 7 predicted proteins | sample MGYA00242335_ERZ723882 | MGnify/ENA metagenome assembly ERZ723882
TAAAAAAAGGCACCCGTCCGAAGGCGTGTGCCCTTTTCGGCGATCGCATCAGGGAGGTCCCTGACGGCGCCTTACTTGAAGAAGCTCTTCATGCGGTCGAAGAAACCCTGCGTCTTGGGATTGTGCTTGTCGCCGCCTTCCTTGAGGGAGGCGTCGAACTCGCGGAGCAGGTTCTTCTGCTTGGTGGAGAGGTTGACGGGCGTCTCCACGGAGATGTGCAGGAAGAGATCGCCGGGCTCGCCCGTGCGCAGATTCTTCACGCCCTTGCCACGCAGGCGGAAGGTCTTGCCGGACTGCGTGCCTTCGGGCAGCGTGATGCGCGATTCGCCCTCAAGGGTCGGAACCGTGAGTTCGCCGCCGAGCGCCGCCGTCACGAAGGAGACGGGAAGCTCGGTGTGAAGGTCGTCGCCGTCGCGCGAGAAGATGTCGTGCGGCTTGACCGAGATCTCGATGTAGAGGTCGCCCGACTCTCCGCCGTTCATGCCCGGCTCGCCGCGGCCCGACATGCGGATGCGCTGGCCGTCGTTGATACCGGCGGGAATCTTGACCTCCACGACCTTGGTCGTGCGGATCTTGCCCACGCCCTGGCAGTTCGGGCACGGATCGGAGATGATCTGGCCGGAACCATGGCACTTCGGGCAGGTCTGGTGGACCTGGAAGAGACCGTTGGAGACGCGCACGGCGCCATGGCCCTGACAGGTCGGACAGGTCTTCCTAGACGTGCCGGGCTTGCAGCCCGTGCCGTGGCAGGACTGGCACTCGTCCCAGGCGGGCACGCGGATCTCCATCGTGCGGCCCATGGCGGCGTCCTCAAGCGAGATTTCAAGCTCGAAGCGCACGTCGTTGCCGCGGATGCCCTGCTCGCGGGCGGCACGGCCGCCGCGCATGCCGCCACCGCCGAAGATGTCGCTGAAGATGTCGCCGAAGGCGCTCTGGAAGTCGGCGCCGTTCATGTTACCAAAGCCACCGAAGCCGCCGGGACCGCCCGCAGCGCTGGGATCCACGCCCGCCTTGCCGTAGCGGTCGTAGGCGGCGCGCTTCTGGTCGTCGGAAAGCACGGCGTAGGCTTCACCGATTTCCTTGAACTTCTCTTCGGCGACCTTGTCACCCGGATTGCGGTCCGGATGGTACTTCATGGCCATGCGACGATAGGCCTTCTTGATGTCGTCGGCGGAAGCGTCCTTGCCGACGCCGAGCACCTCGTAATAATCGCGATCAGACATTACCCAATCCCTGCGGGGAGCTACCCCGTCTTCTTTTTGATTTTTTCAAAACTCGAAAAGGGCCGGCATCGCGTGAGCGAACCGACCCTTCGTTTGATGCGCTGACTCAAGACCGAATCAGCCTGGGAGCCGGGGCTCCCGGATTGCCGTCACTCACGGATTACTTCTTGACGTCCGTGAAGTCGGCGTCGACCACATCATCGTCGGCGGGCTTGCTGCCGGCGGCGTTGCCTTCCGGAGCGGCCTGCTGCTGGGCGGCGGCCTTGTTCATCTTTTCGCCGATCTTCTGAGCGGCGGCCATCAGGTTTTCGACGGCCTTGTCGATGGCGGCCTTGTCCTCACCCTTGACCTTCTCTTCAACCGTGCGGATGGCGTCTTCGCAGGCGGCGCGGTCGGCACCGTCCACCTTGTCGCCGAATTCCTTCAGGGTCTTCTGGACCTGGCTGACGGCGGCGTCGGCCTGGTTGCGGGCCTGAGCGAGCTCGGCGCGGCGGTGGTCCTCTTCCTTGTTGGCTTCGGCGTCCTGCACCATGCGTTCGATCTCGTCTTCGCTCAGCCCGGAGCTGGCCTTGATCGTGATGGTATTTTCCTTGCCGGTGGCCTTGTCCTTGGCGGCCACGTGAAGAATGCCGTTGGCGTCGATGTCGAACGTGACTTCGATCTGCGGCAAGCCGCGCGGAGACGCCGGAATGCCTTCAAGGTTGAACTCGCCGAGGAGCTTGTTGGAGGCAGCCATTTCGCGTTCGCCCTGGTAGACCTTGATGGTCACGGCCGGCTGGTTGTCTTCAGCGGTCGAGAACACCTGGCTGTGCTTCGTCGGAATCGTCGTGTTGCGCTTGATCATCGGGGTCATCACGCCGCCGAGCGTCTCAATGCCGAGCGTAAGCGGGGTGACGTCGAGCAGGAGCACGTCGCGGCGTTCGCCGGTGAGGACGGAGCCCTGGATGGCGGCGCCGATGGCGACGGCCTCGTCGGGGTTGACGTCCTTGCGCGGATCCTTGCCGAAGAATTCCTTCACGACGGCCTGAACGCGCGGCATGCGGGTCTGACCGCCGACGAGGATGACGTCGGTGATGTCGGACGTGGACGTGCCGGCATCGCGCAGGGCCTTGCGGACCGGCTCGATGGTGCGCTGGACGAGGTCCTCGACGAGGGCTTCGAACTTGGCGCGCGTGACCGTGACGTTGAGGTGCTTCGGACCCGTGGCGTCAGCCGTGATGTACGGCAGGTTGATTTCGGTTTCCTGACGACTCGAGAGCTCGATCTTGGCCTTTTCAGCGGCGTCCTTCAGGCGCTGCAGGGCGAGAACGTCCTTGGAGAGGTCGACGCCCGTGTCCTTGCGGAACTCGTTGATCAGGTGGTCGACGAGGCGCTGGTCGAAGTCTTCGCCGCCGAGGAACGTGTCGCCGTTCGTGGAGAGCACTTCAAACTGCTTGTCGCCGTCAATGTTGGCGAGGTCGATGATCGAGATGTCGAACGTGCCGCCGCCAAGGTCGTACACGGCGATCTTGCGGTCGCTGCTGCCGCCCTTGTCCATGCCGAAGGCGAGCGCGGCAGCGGTCGGTTCGTTGATGATGCGCTTCACTTCAAGACCGGCGATGCGGCCGGCGTCCTTGGTGGCCTGACGCTGGGAGTCGGTGAAGTAGGCGGGAACCGTGATGACGGCTTCCGTAACGGCTTCGCCGAGGTAGTCTTCGGCGGTCTGCTTCATCTTGCGAAGGATTTCGGCGCTGACCTGCTGCGGAGCGAGCTTCTTGCCCTGAGCTTCGACCCAAGCGTCGCCGTTGTCGGCGCGCATGATCGTGAACGGCATCAGGTTGATGTCCTTCTGGACTTCGGCGTCGTCGAAGCGGCGGCCGATGAGGCGCTTCACGGCAAAGAGCGTGTTCTTCGGATTGGTCACAGCCTGGCGCTTGGCCGGGGCGCCGACGAGCACTTCACCGTTGTCCATGTAGGCAACGATGGACGGGGTCGTGCGGGCGCCTTCGCTGTTTTCAATAACCTTGATGTTGTCGCCTTCCATCACGGCAACGGCCGAATTGGTGGTGCCAAGGTCAATACCAATGATCTTCGCCATAGTGGTTTAATCCTCTAAAAGAAAACCTTTCGTCCGAAACGTCGTCATCTTGAGGCGCGGCACATGGCACACGCAGGAGCGTTCGGACCGTTCAAAAACTAACGTGTCCGCAGGCGGAATCTCCTCAGCTTGCGAACGACCTTAATCCCTATATGGGGATGCCCCCTTTTTTTTCAAGCCTTCTGCCGAAGGTTTGTCAAAAATAATTACATCCACCACCGCAAGGCTTTGCCCCGCAAGGGAAAAACATCACTTTTCCATTCTAAGGCCCATCAAGAAAAAAGGCGCCCCTGACGGGACGCCTTCTGATCAGAGCGGCTGTGTTCGGGCTTCTCAGCCCTGAGCGACGCTCACCATGGCGGGGCGCAGAACGCGGTCGGCGATCACCCAGCCGCGCTGGAAGACTTCGACCACGGTGCCGGAGGCGACGCCTTCGGGAGCGGGCACCATCGCGATGGCCTGATGCTGGTGCGGATCGAACGCCTCGCCCTTCGGATCAACGGGTTTCATGCCGGAGACGTCGAGGGCGTGCATGAACTGGCGGTACGTGGCGAGCATGCCTTCACGGACGGGGTTCTCCTCCTCATTCTTCGTGACCTCGAGGGCCTTTTCAAGGCTGTCGACGACGGGCAGCAGGTTTTCGGCAAACTTCTCGATGCCGAACTTTCGGGCCTTCTGAACCTCCTCGGAGGAACGGCGGCGGGTGTTTTCAAGCTCCGCCATGGCGCGCACGTAGAGGTCGTAGTGCTCCATCACCTTGGCTTCGGAGAGTTTCAGAGCCGTCTGAAGCGTTTCGATCGTCTGCTCGGGCGTTTCGGGCTGCTTGGCCTCTTCACCCGTACAGGCTTCCTTACCCTCGCAACCGCAGGCCTGGCCCTCTTCGGCGCACTTGCCCTGGCAGCAGCAACCGGCTTCTTCCTTCACTTCCTGGTTCTGAGTATTTTCAGTCATATGTCACTCCGTATGAGCGTCGCCAGACGCCTGGAAACTGGGTCGGCCCGGGAGTCCGCTCCGTGGGCCCAATAGATTGCTTCTTATATGGGGACGGTGCGGCGTTTTTCAAGTCCGCTCATGCGCCGTCCGTGCGTCAGATCCAGCCCGCAGCCTCGCGCCTCACGATCGAGGCGTAGGCCTTCACGGCCTCGGGCGAGTCGTTGAGTGCGGCAATGTAGTGGAACTCCGCCCCTGCATCGTCCCTGAAGGCGGCCAGATACTCGCGGCGAAGCTCGTCATCGATCTCCTCGATCGTCTCCAGACAGTCGGCAGCGAAGCCCGGACACACGACGTCGATGCGCGGCACGCCGGCTTCGGCCAGCTCCCTGACGCTGTCGATGGTATACGGACGAAGCCACTCGTCGCGGCCGAAGCGGGACTGGAAGCACACGCTCCACGCGCCCTCCTCAAGGCCGAGCCTTTCGGCGAGAAGCGACGCAGTGCGCAGGCACTGCGCCTCGTAGACGTCGCCGCGGTTGCTGCTTGCCTGTGGGATGCCGTGGAAGCTCATGACGAGGCGGCCGCCCGTGCTCACGGGCGAGCCGTGCTCGTCCCAGTAGGCGCGCACGTGCGCGGCAAGCGCGTCGATGTAGGCGGGATCGTCGTGATAGTCGTGAATCGTGCGCACCGCAGGCGCATCGACATGAGAAAGCTGGTATTCGCTCACGCCGTCCAGACAGGCCGCCGTCGTCTGGGAGGCATACTGCGCGAACATGGGCATGACGAGGACGCGGCCGACGCCGTCGGCCTTCATCCTGTCGAGGACGGACGCCGTCGACGGGCTGCCGTAGCGCATGGACCAGTAGACCGGAATCCCGAGCTCAGCCTCAAGCGCCCCGGCCGTGCGCCTCGTGTGCACGATGAGCGGCGAGCCTTCGTCGGTCCAGACGCCTCTGTATCGTTCGGCGGACTTCTTCGGACGCGTGCGCAGAATGATGCCGTGCAGAATCGGCCACCACTTCCATCGGGGCAGCTCGACGATGCGCCTGTCGCCGAGGAATTCGGCCAGATAGCGGCGGACGGCCTCTTCGGTCGGGGCGTCGGGGCTCCCCGTATTGATCAAAAGAAGCGCGATTTTGTTCGAATTAGCCATGGAACGGTGAGGTCTGGAAACGGATTCGTGGTTGTTCCCCATTCTGGGACGCCTTTCTTAAGGAACGCTTTTTCACGCCGCGCCGCGAAGGGCCTCGTCCGCAGTCCGTCCGCAGTCGTCATGAACGAAAACAGCCGCCTCGGGCGTACCCTGGCGGCTGCTGGAATCAGGTTGAGGTGCTTCTTCAGGCGGCCTGTGCGCGGCGGGTACTGCGCCACATGATGATCATGGCGCCCGCAATGAGGCTCATCCAGAACTTGCCGATCACCTGACCCACGATGAAGTCAAGGGAGCCGAAGGCGAGCGAGAGGAAGATCACGGAGTCGACGATCGAGCCCACGAGGCCGGAGAGCACGATGGCCAGCGTCAGATGACGTTCGCGAAGCGGCGTGTAGACGGCAAAGTCGGCCAGCTCGGAGAAGAGGAAGGCGCAGGTCGAGCCAAGAATGATCGCGGGCTCGGAGAGAACGCCGGAGAGCGCGGCGCCTGCGGCAATCGCGACCAGCGTCCAGCGCTTGCCGAGCAGGCTCTGGACCGCGTCGCGCAGAATGAGCGCAAGACCGGCGAAGAGCACGGCGGACGGCGACATGATGCCGGGCCAGACGGGAATGAGGCAGGGACTGTCGGGCGGACAGACGGTGCCGACGTTCATCACCACCCAGTTGCCTGCGGGAATGGTGAGAATGAAGAGAATGAGGCTGATGAGGCCGACGGTGCGGCCGGACATGCTGAAAGGCATCTTGCGGGTCTCCAGGGGCTACCGGTCGGAAAGCCGGCGCTTGCCCAAAAGAAGGAATTGACGAGAGGCTGACACCCGGTCAGACGGTTCAGCTGCCGGTGTCGAAGAAGCGCATTATACGTTGCGGCAGATAATTGATGTTGCCCGGAACCCGTCCTTGTGGAAATCCGATGTGTCCTCCCTCTTCGGGAAAATCTCCCGTGACGAAGGCGCTCATCTCGCCCGCCGTCGGAAGGCACCACGGCGGCAGGAACGGATCGTTCTTTGCATTGAGCAGCAGAAGCGGCACGCGCACGTCGGGGAGCACCGTCTTGGCCGAGCACTTCTGCCAGTACTCCATCGCCGAGCGGAACCCGTGGATCGGCCCCGTGTACGTGTTGTCGAAGTCGAACATCGTGCGGCAGGCCTTCACGTCCTCCTCGCGGATCACGTCGGGAAACTGCTTCGCCTTGAGCTCGAGCTTCTGGCGGAGCGTGTGAAGGAACATGTCGGCATAAAAAGTGTTGACTCCCTTGCTGATGCGCTCGCTGCCCGCCACGAGGTCGAGCGGTGCGCCCACCGAAACGGCCGCCGTCAGGAAGCCCGCGTCGGTTCCGCGGTCCCCGAGGTACTTGGCGAGCTGGTTGCCGCCGAGGCTCACGCCCACGGCCCTGAGCTCCGCGTCGGGGAAGCGTTCGTGCACGGTCCTGAGCACCCATTCGCAGTCGTCGCTGTCGCCCGCGAAGTAGGCGCGCGGAAGCCTGTTCATCTCGCCGCCGCAGCTTCTGAAGTGTGCGACGACGCCGCGCCAGCCGCGCTCGGTGCAGGCCGCCATCAGCGCTTCGGCATAGTGGCTGCGGCTCGAGCCCTCGAGCCCGTGGAAGTGCACAAGTACGGGCGCCGACGGATCGGCGGGCTCGGGCACGGCCCAGTCCCAGAGCATGAAGTCGCCGTCGGGAAGCTCAACCTTCTCGCGCCTGTACTCGATCGCGGGCCTCGGCATGAACTTGGCGGGAATGACGGTCTGAAGATGACCGCCGGGACACCAGGACGGGGCTTTGTAATCAGGAACGACAATGGGCATCACATGCTCCGGTTGATGGAAAATCGATCGTCCGACAGTCTAGCGCGTTTCGGACCGATCGAACGTATCGCCCTCTCTCAGAGGCGCATCGGTCTCAAACACCGTTCTCCAGAGCTTGAGCACGGCCTCGCGTTCGGCCTCGATCATGTCCGCAGGAACGCGCACGGGCACACCTTCGCCCGCATTGAGCCTGATCTCGTGTTGCAGGGCGCGGTAGCGTCGATACGCCCTCACGGCGGGCGCCGAAACGGCGGGATCCGTCAGGCCGAGGTCGGCCGCCTTTTCAAGAAGCAGGATGTTGCCGAAGTTGTTAACCAGCTCGGGATGCTCCGCGGAGTGCGTGAGCACGAGAAGCTGCACGATGAACTCCACGTCGACCATGCCGCCTCGGTCGTGCTTGATGTCGAAGAGCGCCGTGCGGTTGGGATGCCCGTCGAGCATCTTCCTGCGCATCTCGAGCACGCTCGCGCGGGCCTCGTCCTGCGTTCTCGGCATCATCAGGATCTCGCGCCTCTCGTCCTCGAAGCGCTTGCCCACGTCCGCATCGCCCGCCACGAAGCGGGCGCGCGTGAGAGCCTGATGCTCCCAGAACCAGGCGCCGTTGCCGTCGGCGTTCCTCTGATAGCGGCTGAACATGTCAAAGGACGACACGATGAGGCCGCTGTCGCCGTTCGGACGCAGCCTCAGGTCCACGTCGAAGAGCTTGCCCGACGACGTCTGAATCGTCAGCCAGCTCATCATGCGGCGCACGAGGCGGCTGTACGTGAGGTCGGCCTCCAGATCGGGATCGTCATAGATGAAGACCAGATCGAGGTCGCTGTCGTAGCCGAGTTCCTTGCCGCCCAGCTTGCCGTAGCCGATCACGGCGAACTTCGGACGGTCGCAGTGCTTCTTCGTCATGCTGACCCAGGCCAGATCGAGCACCTCCTCGAGCACGGCGTCGGCCAACGCCGAGAGATGGTCCGCCAGGCGCTCGACCGTGAAGCGGCCGTCAAGGTCAGCGATCAGCAGCCTGAAAACGGCGGAGTGATGGGCGTCGCGAAGCGCGTTCATCTGGCGCTCCTGATCGCCATCGGCCTCGACGAGCGCACGATGCAGCCTGTCCGCCCACTCGCTCCAGTCGACGGGCGTGAAGTCGTCCATCTCGTGGATGCGTCCGTCGACGAGCTCGTCAAGGATGATCGGATGGCGCACGATGTAGTCGGCCGTCCAGCGGCTCGCCGCCAGCACGCGTCCGACGCGCTCGGCGGCCTTCGGATACTGCGAGAGGAGCGCCACGTAGGTCGAGCGGCCCGCGATCGCCTCAAGCAGCTTCAGATAGCGGGAGAACACCTCGACCGCCGGCACCACGCGCGGGCCGTCCTTGGGAAGCCACTCCGGGCATCCTTCGGCCACGACGGGAATCAGGCTCTGAAGGCGCTTCCTCGCCTCGTCGGAGAGGCTTCGGCCCGCACGGGCCGAGGCAAGACGCATGATGCGCGAGACAAGCTCGTCGACGTCATCGCCGTAGCCCAGAGATCTGAGCTTTCCTGTGAGCGCCTCGCTCGCGCTCGACGTGCCCGTCTCCCAGCCCGTGGGCCAGTCGGCCGTGTCTGCGGCGGGCTCATGGACCTGAAAGACGCTGTCGAAGGCGGCGGCGACATACTCGCGCACGCCCTCAAGACGGCTCCAGAGTTCGTCGGCGGGCATGCCCAGGAGGCCCGCCACGGCCGTGAGTCCCTCGCCTTCCTTCGGGAGGCGCTGCGTCTGCTCGTCGTTGACATACTGAATGGCATGCTCGACGTTGCGCAGGAAGACGTAGTGCTCGGAAAGCCTCGCGGCCATTTCGGCGGAAATGCCGCCGTCGCCCGAGAGCACCTCGAGCATCGCGAGCGTCTCGCGCCCGCGAAGAAGCGGATCACGTCCGCCGCGGATGACCTGAAGCGTCTGCGTGAGGAACTCGATCTCGCGGATGCCGCCGCGTCCGAGCTTGACGTTGATGCACGTGCCGCCGCGGGCGAGCTCGCGTCTGGCCGTCTCGGCGCGGATCATCTCGTGCAGGCGCGTGAGCGACGAAATAGCGTTGAAATCCAGATACTTTCTGAAGACGAACGGACGCACGAGGGACGAGACGTTCCGCTTCTGCTGCTCGAAGTCCTCAGGCGCCGAGAAGACGGGCTCGTTGATGATGCGGCCCTTGAGCCAGGCGAAGCGCTCCCAGTCGCGGCCCTGCGTGTAGAGATACTCCTCGAGCATGTCCGTCGAGCACACGATCGGACCCGACTCGCCGTTCGGACGCAGGCGCATGTCGACTCGGAAGACGAAGCCGGGCCCCTCGATGTCGTTCAGGGCGGGAATCACGCGCCTTGCCAGCCTTTCATAGAACTCCTGCACGGTGAGCGTGCGGCGGGCGTTCGGAAATTCGGGCGTCGCCCGCGTCTCGCCTTCCTCGTCGAAGAGGAAGATGAGGTCGATGTCGGAGGAGACGTTGAGCTCTCGGCCGCCGAGCTTGCCCATGCCCACGACCATCAGGTCCTGGGGACGTCCAGACATGCCGTACGGCACGCCGCAACGCTCGGCCAGCTCTCTGGCGTTGACCTTCACCGTCGCCGTGACGGCCGTCTCGGCGAAGTCGCTCATGAGCCTCACGACTTCGAAGTAGTCGATGCGACCCGTCGCGTTTCTCCCGATGATGTTCACGATGAGGCGGCGCCTCATCTCCCTGAGCTTCATGCGCAGCGTCTGGCTGTCGGCCGCGGCCGCCGCCTCGGCCTCCATGGCCTCCCGCGGGAACGTCTCCTCGACGATCCTCTCAAAATGCGCGAGGCACGCCCGAGCGTCCTCTCCGGGATGCATGGCCGACAACGACCGTGCGACAAAGGGCGAGAAGCGGACGACGTCCTCAAGAGTCAGTGAGGGCATGAAGGACTCCGAAAGCAGGAAAGTATCTATTGAATTCATGGGGCGACCCCGTCAGCCCATTCTAGCCAAATCGGCACGATCTCAAGGAGAGTGTCGGGCGCCGCACCGCTGTTGGAAGTCCTTCGCCCTGCAGTTCAATGCCTTTGAAGCTCCCCTGTCTGAAGACAGAGGATTCACTTTGACCGTCAGACAGCTCTTTCAGGGGGCAAAGCCGCCTGAACGTCACCGTCCGTACAAAGTGTGCGCGGCAGACCTCTTTCCCGTTCCGCCTTGCTCCCGCAATTCGGCTTCGTGAGCCCCGAAGCGTCTTTCGATACTTCAGGGTCGCTACAAGGTTCATGACGACACAGACCGCTGCCGCTCAACAGTGCTTCCGCAGTCGTCCACTTCTCAAGGAGAAGGGCTCGGTCGTGTCCTTTTTCAGTTGCATGGCACGCCAGAAACGCACTCATGGCGTCTCGCTGCACGAGCGTGCCGGTGTTTCCCCAGCGGTGCCACCTTTCCTTCAACGGCTTCTTACGGTACGCATCCGTTTGCGGATCGTACTGCGACATCTTCAGCTTATAGGCATTGAGTTCGATCACCTCGCAGCCGGCGCTTTCAGCCTTGCGTTTGAGATGCTCCACAAACTCACCCATTCCCCTCCGGTTTGTCGACCGTCCGAAGCAGCGTTGAAAAGATCGGTAATTGTTTTTCTCAATTTTAATCGTGCCGCCGTCTTGCGTCCGCGATTGCTTGTGTTCCAAGTCGACGAACCCTTTTTCACGGTTCCGTC
>ENA-UOIY01003138-UOIY01003138.1-human-gut-metagenome-genome-assembly--contig:-P114-NODE-3138-length-10855-cov-8.752593_pt1 | contig 10855 bp, 9 predicted proteins | sample MGYA00242335_ERZ723882 | MGnify/ENA metagenome assembly ERZ723882
AAAAACGACTAAAAACGACTAAAAACGACTAAAAACGACTAAAAACGACTAAAAAATCTCCTTTTCTCCATCAGGAGTTATTATCCATCGCTTTGCTGTTTCCGATTTCCTTATCAGTCCTTTTTGGGCCAGCGAGCGCAAGTTATTACCCACCTTGCGAAGTTTCTCTTCTTTGCTGCACCAGGCCGGCAAGGCATGCTCAATCGCATCAAAGGCATCCACTCGTTTGAAGCCATCTTTTCCAGCATTATGTGCCAATTGAAGAATCAATTTATTCAAAGTGATTCTTGGCAGTCCTTTCTCTTTTGTGTAATGGCCGACTTGTTTAGTTCGTTTGGCAATTGACAAGGATATTGTAAAATGGGGCGCACGCCCTTCTATCAGCCCCTTATCTTGAAGATGTTTCGCAGCTTTTTTCGTAATAGGTTGATGCTTTTGTACGGCATCAAGCCAAAGACACTCCTTCATCGTCAGAGTGTTGTCCCGTTTTAATAAATCCGTGTATTTGTCGTCAAGCATTTCACCATAGATGGTGACGGCCACAGTTCGGTGTTCATTGTCAATTTCATAATCCGGCATCGGGAAGAATCTGTTGCGTTGTTCAGTATAAATTTTCTTGATTCCTCGTCCTACGGTATCAATCATATTAAAGTTAACCATCCCGCGACAAAGACATTCATTGCGGTAATGCAACTGTGGCCCTTTGTGTTCCAATGCATTTTCTATTGTGCCTGGAATGAAACTTCCTCCATTTTTGTAAAATAGGGTGTTGGGACCTTCAACGAAGACTATTCTTTGCTGAAGAGTGTAATCCTGATGGGCAATGGCGTTATGCATTACCTCGCGAATGGTATATTCATCATATTGTTTCATCGTGTCTGGAAATAGGGTGCCGCCGGGCAGTTCACGCATGGTTCTGTTGCGTATTTTCCCGAGAACCTTATCGACAGTGAGTATGAATGGAATAGAGAAATGTTCATAGTCTAGCACAATCTCATTCTTGTCCTGCCAAGTCCACGTGATTTCAGCTACGGCCGGATAGATTTTTTGAATGGAGACAGGCTTTCCAAGAAGCAAGATAGCTGCACGGGTCAGTCTTCCGTCTCTCATCATGAGACTGTGGCTGAGAAATTCTTCTTCGCTCCAAGAGTCGATTTCTTCGGCTGCGATTTTTGAAGCGTGGACTTTCTTAAACATAACTCTGGCTGTGGCTAGAGCCAGTTCATCAAGATCAGAAGCTGTAGCATTAGGGACAAGTTGGGCCGTCCAATCTGGAAGCGGAGGCTGTTGGCGAATGGCATCTTGTTTTGCTTGATTCAGTGGTTTTAGGCTTTCTCCGTCTCGTCCATAGGCGATTCCTTTCCAATGCATGACTATATTTCTCGGTGACGCCGGAACTTGGAAGAGCAGAACGCGCTTGCCCTCAATGTTTATTGGGAAGATGTCCCTGAACGCGAGATTGTCTGTTGTGTGTTGTGACATATCATGTTTCAGTTTGTTCAGAGACGATTCGCTGTCTTTGAATGAGGTGCCTATAATTTTGTGCCTTTTGTCCCAAACCCCGAAGACAATCCACCCGCATTCCCGTTCCCTTAGATTGGCTTCATTGCTGAGTGCAGAAAAATACTTACCCTGTTCATCTATGTCAAAATTTGATTCAGCTTTCTTAAATTCAACAACTTCATTCTCGGAATGTTCCCATAGTCTGTTGAATATCTCTATAATCTGCTCCATTCTTAATCATTTTAATAGACGTTTGCTAATTTATAAATTTTTTCTAAACAATGTGTCTTTTTGTGTGATATTTACTATTTTTGCCAGACAATCACAGATATAGACACTTGACTATAACCTTATGATAGAAGTTTTAAGCGTAATGTTGGATGTGCGTTTGAAAGACATTGAGTTGCCTTTTTTACGTGGGGCTCTGATATCGAAGGTATCAAATTCGGGCACTCTTTTTCATGGGCATCTTCCTGATGGGCTACGTTATTCCTATCCTTTAATACAATACAAGAAACTCGGTGAGTATGCTACTGTAGTGGCACTTCAAGAGGCTGTGCCTCAGCTTGCGGAACTACTTTTGGAAAATACTGTCGCGATAAAACTGAGACTTGGACGGCGCATGGTTTGTGCTTCAGTTTCGGATGTGTTCCGCCAGAACATAGATATGTCAGTTTCAACGGCGATGCGTACATTCGAGATTTCCCGTTGGCTGCCGCTGAATCAGGAAAACTATGACGCCTATTGCACCATGGATTCATTGGCTGACAAACTCGCTTTCTTGGAAAATCTGCTGCTCGGAAATATCCTATCCTTTGCAAAGGGAGTCGGCGTGTTTTTCGAGGAACAAGTTCGCGTTTCTATTGTTTACATTCTTTCAACGGGGACATTTAAATATAAAGGCGTGGAAATGCTCGGATTCGACATTCAGTTCCGGACCAATGTCAGACTCCCTGAATTTATCGGACTTGGCAAGGGCGTGAGCCTCGGATTCGGTACTATAATGTCGGAAGATCAATAAATATAAATTTTATGAGTATAGTTCATATCGCTCTCGTGGGAGGGCAGACAATGCCGGTGTATCTGGCAATTCGGGAGAGTCGGGCAGACGAGTTCATTCTTCTTCATTCGTCAGCGACTAAAATGGCAGCTGACACGATAGCAGCGGATATTCGCTCTGATATTGACAGGCCTGTTGAACTGGTGAGGCTTGACCCCACAGACTGTTTCGGAGTGATTGCAAAACTTGATGAACTTTTGCACAGAAATGAAAATAATAAGATTGAGTTCAATATATCAAGCGGAACCAAGCCTTGGAGCATTGCTGCTGCCATGCTTGCGGAAAAGTACAAAAATCTGGAATTGCTGTATGTCGATCAGAGTTGCCGGCTCTATAATTATCAGAACTCCAGTGTGAAGGAACTATCTTCGATGCATATCGCTGAAATCTTCAAGTTTAATCAGACAAAAGTTCAGGGGTTTGCGAAATTTTCTGATTATACGGAAGAGGATCTGGACTTGCTTTCTGACATTAAGAAAATTAGGGAAAAATATCCGGAACAATTCAATGCCTTGACTATACCGACAAAGCAGAACAAAAATAGCTTTATAAATAACAGACTCGGCAATGTCATTGACCAGAATACCTATTCCGAAATCAATTGGGACAAGAACAAGGGTGGGCGTCAATATGTAAAACTATATATGGTAGCTAGGAATGGTTCCCATGAGACATTTGAATTTACGTCACCTCATGCATTCGACATGATTACTTCTTCTGGGTGGTTCGAGTATGAGGTCGCAAACTGGCTGTCTTCGTGGAAAGCTTGCCGCGAGGTATGGATGAATGTGATTTTTCCCTATAACAATAAAAATCCCAAGAATGAGATAGACATAATTGTCAATGTTGGAAATAAACTTTTGTTTGTGGAATGCAAAACCAAAATATTTGACAATACGGATATTGACAAATTCACCTCTGCAGTAAAGAATTATGGAGGTTTAGGAGCAAAGGCAATTTTTATTACACAAGAGAATATGAAGGCGCAGGGTATTGAAAAATGTGATACGAATAAGATTGCACACTATAGCCTTCTTGATGAGAAGCGTTGCCAGCGGGGAAAGAAAGCGCTTTTTAATATACTTGATGCCATTATGTCGGAAAATAATGTAAAGTAACTACTTGTCATGGCAAGAAAAGTTTTTATGTCGGTGCTAGGTACCGGTAATTATCAGGTTTGTACATATGTTCGGAATCTTACCAGACATAAGACTCGGTTCGTACAGGAGGCTATTTTGAGAGATGTCAGAGTGGATACTTGGAGGGCGGAAGATATGGTATATATCCTTCTGACAGAGGAAGCACGTAACAGCAATTGGTGTGGCGGTGTGAGGAAAAATGGACAAAAGGTTCAGTATGATGGACTAGAAAAGGTCCTTGATGACGCAAAACTAAAATGTCATGTGCAAGGAATTGATATCTCCGATGGCAAAGATGAAACTGAAATGTGGCAGGTCTTCAGCACAATGTATGATTTGTTGCAAGATGGAGACGAACTGTATTTTGATTTGACGCACGGATACCGCTATCTTCCTATGCTTCTGCTTGTTCTTGGAAACTATGCGAAGTTTCTGAAAAATGTGCGTGTGGTCTATATGTCCTATGGTAATTGGGAAGGGAGAGAGTTGGATAACAATGATCCGGAAAATGACTTGGCCCCGATAGTCGATTTGCTTCCATTGTCGATACTTCAAGACTGGACATTTGCGGCAGGGGCATTTAAGGAAACTGGACGAGTTGAACCGATTGTAAAATCGGCTAAATATAATGTAAATCAGAATGTTTTTTCTACTCAAATAAAACAGTCTGTTTTTCGTGTCGGTAAAAACCTTGAAAAATTTGCCAACGAGATATTAGTCTGCCAGTCTTTAGACATAATAAAAGGTGAAGCGGCAAATAATACCAGAGTTCTGATTAAAAACTTGTCATGTAGTGGAGAATTACAGCAACCGCTGGTGAAAGTGTTGGATTCTATTGAAGAAAGGATTGATTCATTTGTTACGGAGAATCCTCAGAATATAGTTGCAGCCTTGCAGTGGTGTAAAGAGTATTCTCTTTTTCAACAAGGGTACACATTATGCCAAGAGGGCATAGTTACATTGTTTGTCGAAAGGTATCCGACATTGAATCCTTATGACGATGTTCGTAAAAACAGAGACTATTGGTCATCCATATTAGGGTTGTCCGAGAAGTTTGTAAAAGACAGTAGCGAATGGACTGGAAATTTAGCAGAAAATATTTCTCTGTCTAAAACTTTGTTGTGCAATGATTTCATAAAATCTGTGCGGCAAATCTATCTAAAATTAACCGCTTGCCGGAATTCGGCAAATCATGCAGGGTATTCGAAGGAGTCAAATTTAATGGGCATAGTTGGTCAACTAAATAAACTCATAGACAAATGCATAGCTGAAGTTTTTAATGTAGCTTTTCCAGAAATAATCGTTGAAACGGTTTCCGAACCTATTTTTATCAACTACTCCAACCACCCGTCATCATGCTGGTCGCAAAAACAGCTTTCGGCGGCAAGGGAATTCGGAAGAATCGAGGACATTCCATTCCGAAGCGTCGCCCCGGAGGCTGATTCTGCAGAGTTGGAGCGCATAGCTGCAGAAGAATTGGCTAAGATTCTCAAATTGGCAGAAGGGAAGAACGCAGTTGTTCACCTTATGGGAGAAATGACATTGACATATATACTTGTCAGAAAGCTGAAGGCCTCCGGCATCCGGTGTGTCGCCTCAACGACGGCTCGGAGCGTGGTTGAGAACGCGGACGGAACAAGAACGTCGGATTTCGACTTTGTCAGATTCAGAGATTATGAGTAGTGAAAAAGAAATTATTCTGAACGATGGTCAGAAGGCGGCACTGAATAGTCTTATGGGCTTTCTGAGGGACAAGGAGGCGAGAGTCTTTGTCTTGAAGGGATATGCCGGAACGGGAAAGACCACGCTAGTTCGGAAACTCATCAGTTTCATGGAGGCAAGAAAGATACGCTATGGACTTCTTGCTTCGACGGGGCGTGCGGCAAAAGTTCTGGGAGATGTCACGGGGCATCAGGCTCAGACAATTCATAGTCAGATTTATCGTTTCCGGGGATTCAATGCGGATGCCAAAAAGGTCAAGGACGAGAATTCTTTGGAGAGGGAGGGGCTGCAGTTGGTCATAAACTTTTCCCTCGGCACTCCCGATCCTGACAGCCCCGAAGTGTATGTTATCGATGAGGCTTCCATGATTTCTGACAGCGTGGAAAAAGTTGTGGTTCAGTCGAAATTCGGAAACGGAAGGCTTCTTTCGGATCTGTTGGCATATGATGAGAAAGCCAAGTTCATTTTCGTTGGTGACCCTTGCCAACTCGCGCCCGTGACCGGAGAACAATGCCCTGCCTTATGCCCAGAATATTTCAAGGAGCATTTTGACATTGACGCCCAAGATGCCGAGCTCAGGCAGGTCATGCGTCAGGACGGAGACAACGGAATCGTTGGCGCGGCATCGGAAATCAGAGAACTATGGGAGGAAGCGCCTGAGGACACTCTGCCTTACGGCTCGGTCAATCATTGGGAGAAACTGCCGTTCCGGTATGTTCCGGACATCGAGCTTCTTCGCTCCGTTGATGTTCTGGCCTCAAAATATCTTTCTGATGTACGTGGCGGGAATTATGGCAATGCCGTGTTCATATCGAGGAGCAACACCGGATGCTACAATTTCAGTTTGAAGTTTCGTGACTCATTGGGCTACAGTGGACCGCTGCAGCCTGGCGAACTCCTGCTCGTCGTGCAGAACAATCTTGTTTCCGGACTGCGCAACGGAGACTTGGTCATAGTGAAGAACATCTCTCCCGCGTCGGAATTTCGTGCCGGTCTGTCTTTCCGTGAGATTGAGGTAGAGGAATTATATACGGGAGAGAAATTCCGGCAGTTGATGATTGATGACATACTCTATCAGCCTCAACCCAATCTGGGAACGCAGCAGCAGGGGCGGCTCTATTCCGACTTTATCATTAGGATGAGGAAGATGGGAATCTCGGACGATGATGAGCGCTTTCACGACTTGATGAGGGCCGACAAATATCTCAATGCCCTCCGAGTTTCATTCGGCTACGCGCTGACCTGCCACAAGGCCCAAGGCGGCGAGTGGACGAATGTTTATGCCTATTTCCCGAGGAACATCATGCTGAATCCTACGAAACAGGATTACCAGTGGGTCTATACGGCAATGACACGGGCACAGGAAAAATTCTTTGTCGTTGATGATATTTATATAGAAGGCTATCGTTATGGATTTGGTCATTAACACATTCGGGGTGTCGTTATCCCGGGACAATGATGGTTTCGTGATTTCTAATCACGACGGTGTCCAGAAAATTCCGGTCGCCGGCATCCGTTCCATACAACTGAGTCGCGGCGCGCAGATTTCCAGCGATGCCGTGCTTCTAGCGGTGGAAAATGAGATAGAAATCATATTCATGGGCCAGTCTGGGATGCCGATGGGAAGAATTTGGAGTCCCAAATATGGCTCTGTATCTACAATACGCAAAGGGCAGTTGACTTTCACGTTTGAACACGACGCAGTCGTTTGGATAAAGGAATTGATTTCAAAAAAGATTCAGAACCAACAGGCGATGATGCTGATGATGAACACGTCTGGTTCTTCCGAAATGCAGTGTATTGTAGATAAGTCAATCAACAGGCTTGAAGACTATAGAAAAAAGATTTCTGCTCTTGATGGAGAAATTGTCAGTGACATATCTTCGACGCTTCGTGGATGGGAAGGTGTGTCGTCAAAGATTTATTTTGACACGATGAATCTCTTTCTTCCTGAAGCATACCGTTTTGAATCAAGGAGCCAACACCCTGCGATGGATGTCGCTAACGCAATGCTCAATTATGGCTACGGACTGCTTTATGGTCGTATAGAGGGCGCTCTTATCAAAGCCGGAATAGACCCTTATGTCGGTGTTATGCATCGTGACGACTATAACCGGCCTGTACTCGTATATGATGTGATAGAACTCTACCGAGTCTGGATTGACTATGTCGTCTTTTCGCTACTTTGTCAGAATGTCATAACAGAAGAGCACTATTCAGTTAGAGGTGATGGTTCATACTGGCTGGAACCTCTCGGCCGTCGCGTATTGATACAATCGGTGAATGACTATCTTGAAGAAGTCATAGAGGAGAAGGGCCTACAGCGTAGCCGTGTGACGCAGATTGTGCTGTATGCACAGAATTTGGCTCAGAAATTTAAGAAATATGTTTGATTATGCTGTCTGTAGGTGCAAATGTGAAAAGTGTTTCCGAACCGTTGAAGAAGATACCTGTTGAGTATCTTTATAACGCCTTGAGGAATCCGAAGCCGGAAGTGGCTTCGAGAATCAGTCAGTTACGTATAGTTCGTCAGATGAGTGCGGAACAGTATGCAAAACTGAAACAGCAACTTCCTTATTTTGTCTGCGCAGCTTTCAATCCTCCGTTTCGTAAAACAGAGAATTTTGCCTACACGGAGCACTTTGTGATAGATATCGACCATATAGGGGAAAAGGGGCTTTCAATTATTGAATTGAAAAACAGAATTATGGCGGATTCAAGAACCTTGCTTTGTTTCCTTTCTCCCGGACAGGATGGACTTAAAGTCCTTATGAGGCTGAAGGAGAGGTGTTTCGATCCGGGAATATATTCTGTCTTCTATAAGAAATTTGTGTATGAATATAGCATCGCTTTTGGTCTACAACAGGTTGTCGATTCTAAAACATCGGATGTTGCTCGTGCATGTTTTATGAGTGTCGATTCCGATGCGTATTATAATCCGAATGCCGAAGCTGTTGATATAAAGACTTTCATTCCGGCAGAAGATTCGGCTGAGCTATTGAGATTTAGAAAGGAAGTTGAAGATTCTGTCGCGGGTATGGCTGAGAATGCCTCTTCTTCGGAGTCTCCAGTCGTTAAGAACTCCGACCCGGATGAGGATTCTATGGCAAAAATCAGGGAGCTGTTGGCCATGCGGCCTCAAAGAACACCTAAGGAAAAGATGGTGTATGTGCCGGAGGTTCTGAATGAGATTGTTGACAATCTCGTGGCAAGCGTGAGTGAAGTTGGTTTGGATGTGTACGAAATACTCAATATTCAGTATGGGAAAAAGATAAGGGCGAAGCTCGGACTGAAAAAGGCAGAGGTCAATCTTTTCTACGGACACCGGGGGTTTTCTGTCGTTCTTTCCCCGAAAACCGGTACGGATGCGAAACTGAACCAATTGCTGGCGGATGCCGTGAACTCTTATCTGGAAATGTAACGTTATGCCGAGAAAAAGAAAACCTCCGTTGTCGTTCGTTCAGAAAATGAAGGCTTTGGCCGAGTCGGGAATATCCGGTTGCCCGAGACCTGGCGATGTGGAGGACGACCCTCTGTCTCCATTATCACTTCGTGTTGACAAGATATTGGGACTGACGGAAAAGGCAAGAAAACAAAATGGGCGTATGTTGTTTTTTGTTATGTATGACATAGAGAGCAATAAGGTCAGGAACCTTGTTGTCCGTTATCTTCAGAAATCCGGTTGTACGAGGATTCAGAAATCTATATTTCTTGCAGAGAGTCCGGTTGCGACATATAATCGGATAAAGGAAGATTTGGCGGAAGTGCAGGCTGCCTATGACAATCAGGACAGCATAATAGTCCTCCCAGTGACTACTGATTATCTGCGGATGATGAAGATAATAGGGAAGACGATAAATGTTGATGTCATAACCAAAGCACAGAACACAATATTCTTTTGACTATGTCATTCAAAGAAGTTTCAATATTGAGAAAAGCCGGCAAGACGGTGGAGGCCTTAGAAATGGCTAAAGAAGATTTTTCGAAAAATCCGGACAAATGGAGCGCCTCCGCTCTGTTCTGGGTATATTATTCCATTTCAAAGACCGATGACTTTGTTTCAGTTCCTGCTTGGCAGGTCGGCTCGGAAATGCTTCGCTTGGCTGATTATATGGATCAGGATGAAGTTACGCTTCAGTGTCTCGATGCCGCGGCTCAACATATTGCCACTTCGTATGCGCATCAATACAGAGCCTCTGCGACAGTTCCGTCCGTTGAGGAAACGGATTTTCTTGAACTTGCGGTTAAAAAAATTCCTGACAATGTTTTTCTGCTTAGGGCATTAGCAATGGGGTATAGGGCTGCGGGTAGGAACGATGATGCGCTTTCTTTGTTTAGAAAGGTTCTCAAAATCAAAAATGATGGTTATCTGTGGAGTGAACTATATGATTTTCTGGATGATGACTCTGTCCGGAAGTCTGCTTTGTGCAAGTCACTACTCATTCAATCCAAGCCTGAATTTACCGGAAAGACAAGGCTTAAGTTAGCTTGTGTACTCATTAGAGAGAAAGATTATGGCCGTGCGGCCTATGAACTTAAGGCTTATTCTGATACGTACCAGAAAAATTCCTGGCATCTCTCAGCAGAGTATTCAAAGATTATTAGGTTTATTCCTACAGGCATCGCGCCAATAAAGACAGGGCGTGAGTTTTATGAGGAGAATACGGCTGCTGCAGAGGAGTTTGTCTATCAGGATTTACCGTGTGTGACGATGATTCCTCTTATGACGCGTGAGGTCAGAGCAAAGGGAGGGAAACGGATTGTAGCTAAGATTGTTCTTTCGGACAAAAAAGGTCGCGTGCTGTCGATTCCGTTTTCCAAGGCTGGAGCGTCTGTTTCGAATTGTATGAAGATGTCCTATACTGTCCGTTCGTATAAACTTGAATCAGGCTCTCGGCGTATTGTGTCGTGTATTGCAGCAGATGAATTCCCTGAATGGCGTGATGATGTACGTTGTTTTTCTGGTTCTGTAGTTCTTAGAACTGACAGGACGGGAAATCAGTATGGCCTTATAGATGGTTGCTTTGTCTCTGCACAACTTGTTTCACGCATTAAGCCAGAAGTAGATGTTACTGTCGTTGGTGTTCGAAAGAACGGTAAGTGGAGAGCAACGTCAATTTTGTGATTCTTTGTAGAATTCCAGTCTGAGTTCTTTGACAAGTTTGTAAATTCGTGGAAAGTAGCTACCTTTGCACAAAGGGTCGCTCTATGAGGTGTGCTAATAGGTACATTTTTTCTTCGAGATTGATGCTAAAAACTGAAATTTCAAGCATTAACTATTTGAGATACAATGATTTCCTAATTTTGCTCTCAGAGAGCATATTCCACTAAAACAAGGATTAAGACTCAACAACGAATAATTCAAAAAAAAAATATTCATAACAAATCACAAATAAAAATAAAACAAAAAATAATACATAACAAAAATAAA
>ENA-UOIY01003140-UOIY01003140.1-human-gut-metagenome-genome-assembly--contig:-P114-NODE-3140-length-10847-cov-5.501390_pt1 | contig 10847 bp, 9 predicted proteins | sample MGYA00242335_ERZ723882 | MGnify/ENA metagenome assembly ERZ723882
GGAGAGCTTGATAGCACAACACAATACCTGCATCGCGGTCTGCAACTCTTCGATGGGCGGATACGACGGCGCGATACGAATGTTGGAGTCGTTGAAGTCGATACCGCGCGGATAGGTTGCGCCGGCTTCGGTGAACTTCACGCCCATTTTTTTGGAAAGGTCGACAACTTCCTTCGCACTGCCCACTTTGACGTTCAGCGACACGAAATAGCCGCCGACGGGTTTTGTCCATTCGACGATATCGCCGTTTTCAAATTCGGATTCCAGAATATTTTGAACGGCGTCGAACTTCGGACGGAGAATATCCGCCTGCGCCTTCATAATTTTCAGGATATTTTCAGGGCTTTTGAGATATCTGTAATGTGCAAGCTGGACGATTTTATTCGGTCCGATGGTTGCGTATTTCAGGTGCGACTTATATTCTTCGATATTTTTCTCGCTTGAAATAAGCGTCGCTACGCCCGCGCCCGAGAACGTGATTTTGGACGTCGATGCGAACATATAAACGCGGTCGGGATTGCCCGCTTTTTCGCACTCCGGGAAGATGTTTTTAAGGACATCGTCGCCGTAAATACTGTGCACGGCATAGGCGTTGTCCCAGAAAATGCGGAAGTCTTTTGCGGCGTCCATTTTTGCAAGGCGGGTAACGACGTCGTCGCTGTAAGTAACGCCCGTCGGGTTGCTGTATTTCGGCACGCACCAGATGCCTTTTATCGAGGAATCGCTTGCGACAAGCCCTTCGATTGCGTCGATATCCACGCTGCCGTCCTTCTTGAAAGGCACGGCAATCATATCTATGCCGAACTGTTCGGTGATTGCAAAATGACGGTCGTAACCGGGGACAAGGCAGATGAATTTGACTTTGCCGAGTTTGTTCCAGGGCAGTCCGCCGCCGACGCCGAATTGCATTGCCTGTTGGACGAGATTGTACATAATATTCAAACTCGATCCGTCCGCGACAAGCACCATTTTTTCATTGACGTCAAAAAGCGCGGCAAACAGTTTTTTCATTTCGGGAATACCGTCAAGACCGCCGTAATTTCTGACGTCCATGCCGTTTTCCGTGATAAACGAAGCGTTTGCGTTTACCATATCGAACATAGCGTTTGCAAGGTCAAGCTGCGCCGTGCAGGGTTTTCCCCTTGACATATCGAGCGACAATTCCTCGCCCTGTATTTTTTTGAAGTTGCGGAGTTCTTTTTCAAAGATGACTTCCGCCTGTTCTTTATTCATATCGCCGTATTTCATAATAAGCCTTCTTATATATGAGATTTTTAATTTTCAAGGTCTTTTTCGTTCTTATTTCTGATGATAAGACGAATTGGCGTGCCTTCGAAGTCAAATGAACGCCTGAGCGCGTTTTCAAGGTATCGCCTGTAACTGAAATGCATCAGCGTATCGTCGTTGACGAAAATAACGAACGTCGGGGGATTTGCCGACACTTCGGTAACGTAATAGATCTTCAGGCGTTTTCCGTTTTTTGAAGGCGGCTCGTTGGTGAGAATCGCCTCACGCAAAACGTCGTTCAGAAGCCCTGTCGAAATTCTTCGCGACGCGTTCTCGTATGCGCGTTCCGCAAGCTTTATAAGGTTATCCACGCGCTTTCCCGTTTTTGCCGAAACGTACGTCGGAATGAAGTAATCCATAAATTTGAGTTCTTCTTTCAGTTTTCTGTTGTACTTTTCGATCGTATAGGTGTCCTTTTCGACAACGTCCCACTTGTTCATGACGACGACGCTGGGTTTGCCCTGTTCGTGAACGTACCCCGCGATTTTGACGTCTTGTTCCGACAGTTCCTCGGACGAATCGATGACGATAAGACAAACGTCCGCGCGCCTTACCGCTCCGAGCGAACGCATTACGCTGTATTGTTCCAGATCTTCTTCGACGGAACGCTTCCTTCTGATGCCCGCCGTATCGATAAGGATATATTCTTTATCGCCGATTTTTATGCGGGTGTCGATTGCGTCGCGCGTCGTGCCTGCGATGTCCGAAACGATGACGCGGTCGTATCCCAGAAGTTTGTTGACCAGGCTGCTTTTCCCCGCGTTCGGTTTCCCGACGACTGCGATTTTCAGGGCTTCTTCCTTTTCTTCCGTCTCGTACTTCCCGGTAAGTTTCACGATTTCGTCCAACACGTCGCCAAGACCTTTCGCCTGCCCCGCGGAAATCCCGATAGGCTCGCCAAGTCCCAACTCGTAAAAGTCGTACAAAAGGTGCTGTTCGTTGTTATCCAGCTTGTTCACGACAAGCAAAATCGGCTTGCGACTTTTGCGAAGATATGCCGCGACTTCGTAATCTTCGTGCGTGAGCCCCGTCTTTCCGTCAAGCATAAATACGATGACGTCGGCGGTTTCGACAGCAATCTGCGCCTGCGCCCTGATGTGCGACCACATGACGTCTTCGGACTTGATTTCAAGCCCGCCCGTATCGATGAGCGTGAAAGAGTGTCCGCACCATTCCGCATCGGCGTAAAGCCTGTCGCGGGTAACGCCCGGGGTGTCTTCGACAATGGATATTCTTTGCCCGACGATTCGATTGAAAAACGTTGACTTGCCGACGTTGGGACGTCCGACAATGGCAACAAGCGGTTTCGACATGATATATAACCTCTTCGCATACGCGCAATACGCGCTTTCGTTGAAAAATAATTACAATATATTATTAGAAAACTTTCGTTATAAGTCAAGTATTTTTCGGCGCGGCGAGAATATTATCCGAATGTTTTTTACAAAATATGACGCACCCTGTCTTAAAAAGTATCGTAAAATCAATTGAAATCAATACAAGGAAATGGTAAAATAACGCTTATGGACAGAGTCATTCTTCATTGCGACCTGAATAACTTTTACGCTTCGGTCGAAACCATTTTACACCCCGAATACAAGGGAAAACCCATTGCGGTCTGCGGCGATCCGAAAAAGCGGCACGGTATCGTGCTGGCGAAAAGTCAGCCTGCAAAAATTATGGGTGTGAAAACCGGCGACACCGTATGGCAGGCGCAACAAAAATGTCCCGATATTACAATCGTTCCCCCGACATTCCGCGAATACGTGAAATACAGCGATATCGTTTTCAAGATTTACACCGAATACACCGACCGCGTCGAGCATTTCGGTATGGACGAATGCTGGCTTGACGTTACGGGCAGCGTCGGTCTTTTCGGCGATGGAAAAAAAATCGCCGACACGATCCGAAAACGCGTTTACGACGAAACGGGGCTCACGATTTCCGTCGGCGTTTCCTGGACAAAGTCGTTTGCAAAACTCGGCAGCGACCTGAAAAAACCCGACGCAACGACGGTCATTTCACGCGAAAATTACAAATCCGTCGTGTGGAATCTTCCCGTCGGCGAGATGATTTATATCGGTCGCTCCTCGGTAAGCCGCCTGAAAAAGCTGAATATCAACACTTTGGGAGAACTCGCAAACGCCGACCGCGCCCTTTTGAAACAACACTTCGGCATCGTCGGGGATAAACTTATCGACGCGGCGTCCGGCAACGAAAAAGAACCCGTAAAATTTTATTACGACGTCCATATCCCCAAAAGCGTCGGGCACGGCACGACAACAACGAAAGACGTCGAAAATTTAGAGCAGGCAAAAATCGTCGTGTACGCCCTGTCCGAAATGGTTGCGACAAGGCTCAGAAAATACAATCTCGTCGCGCGCTGCGTGTCGGTAGGACTTCGGAACACGTCGCTTGAATGGTTTTCAAGGCAACTGAACCTTATGGAACCCGTCAACAACGCCTCGGATATCGCAAACGCCGCACTGAAACTGCTGAAAGAAAACTATAACTTCACTTTGCCCCTTCGCACGATTTCGGTTTATACGTCGAATCTCGAAAGCGCGACGGGAGCGTTTCAGATGTCCTTTTTCAACGAAAACGAAAAGGAAAAACGGCTTGAAAAATCAATCGACGAAATCAGAAAAAAATACGGCTATAAATCGGTGCAACGGGCGGTACTGCTGAATAACGACGTCCTGAACGCCGACCTGCACGAAGAAGACGATTTTACACCGTTCAAACGATAAAACAAATAAAAAAGCGGGAACTTTTGTGTTTCCGCGATTTTTTTGTCACAGAACATATGAAAAGTTCCGCAAAATGTTTTCATATTATGCCAACATATAATATGTCAAAAACTCGAAATATCGCTAAATTTCGGCGTTTTTAGGTAAAGACTTTAATAAAACAAACGCAATAACCCCTGTCGCCAACCCCGCAATCGCGCCGATCAGCATAAGATACGGCGACAAAAGCCACACATTTTTGCCGATGACGATACTTGCGACGGCGTTTTGCACAAAATTGTGAATCATACCCGAAATGACGCTGACGGCAATAATCCCCGTCTTCGGAATTCTGAAAACGAGTGCGCTCACGGTGTACGCGACAAACCCTGCGGGAATCGAGTACGCAAGCGAAAACATATTGCCCGAAAACACGGCGATGAACACGCATTTCAAAAGCATGATAAGGATTGCGTACGGGTATCCGAGCGTCAGCAATGCCACGATAAGCACGATGTTCGCAAAGCCGACTTTGGCGTAAGGCGCGGCGGGAATAATCGGCGGAATCAGGCTTTCGACAAGCGACAAGACAAGCGCGGCGGCAAGCAAAATTCCCGCAAGTGCAAGGCGTTTTGTCGGAATTTTCTTGCGATTTTCACATTTTTCGTCAAGTTCTTGCATCCAACTCGCCCTCGCTTCCGCCCTTGATAACGACGATTAGTTTATGTGGCAGGCATACGATTTGCTCGCCTTTTTTGGAGATTGCATTCGATTTCACACACGCGCGGTTATTGCAATCGGCGTCGATGACGCTCACTTTTCCGTCCTTGATTTCAACGACGTTTTTGCCGTTGTCGCAATCGACCTCGAAGGTGCGGTTTTTGTCCAAAGCATAAGAATAAGTCAGTTTCCCGTCAACGTAAACTTCGACGGTGCCGCCCTTTTTCGCGGTCAGCATAACGATGGACGCAATCAGAACCGCAAGCACCATCGCGACCGCAACGAAATCACGGGCGTAAAAAGGTTTTTCGGTTTTGAAATCGCGTTTTTTCATCTTTTTGAATATGAATCGTCTTTCAGTTCAAAACTGTCGACGTTAAAAGTTTCAAACGTGTTGTCGGCGTAAATTATCACAAGTCCCGCGCCGTATTTTTTTGCGTATTCCACGCCCTTGTCGCGCCCGAAAGCAAACACCGCGGTGGACAAAACGTCGCACATTGCGCCCGACAGAGCGTTTCTGTCCTTGCTTATTATCGTAACGCTGATTATGCCGTTATCGACGGGGTATCCGTCGCGCCCGATGATGTGGCAATAACGCTTGCCATCGAGTATATAATACCTTTCGTAATCGCCCGACGTGCATACGACCGCCCCGCCCGACAAAGTGAGTTTTGCAAAATAATCGGCGGCGGTGTCGCGTGGGGACGAAATGCCGATTTTGTATTCCCCGCTGCCCACGGTAAATATCGTGCCGCCGACGTTCAGAATGCCGCTTTGCCCGTCTTTTATCACGTTTTCGATTGCGGCGTCCCCTGCAAAGCCTTTGGCAATCGCGCCGAAACTAAGCGACAAATCTTTGTCGGTTTTCATCACGCGGTTGTCGGTCAAAAGCGTAAGGCTGTCGAGATTTGCCGACAAAAGCGCATTGTTTATTTGTTCGTCCGACGGTAAACTCGTTACGTTTCCCGTGAAAGTATCCGACGTAAAACGCCACAGTTTCGACAACGGATACGTCGCGACGTTGAAGGTTTTGTCCGTGTCGGAATAAGCGGTTTTCGCAAGTTTCAAAAGTTCGTACGTTTCGGGGGAAATTTGCAAAACAACGTCTTTATCGGCGTGATTTATCTTGTAAACGTCGCTTTTCTCATTTTCCGCGTCAAACAAAACGTCCAACCTTGTGAAAAGGGAATCAATGGATTTTATCGTGCTTTTTGCCTTTTTGCCTTTTAAGGAAATTTCGGAAACGGTGCCGAACGCAAACACGCTGTCGCTTACTTTTGCGTTGCACGCCGAAAACAACGACGCGGATACCGCCATCGTTATTATCAGCACGATTATACTTAATACCTTTTTAGTTCTTTTCATAAATCCCGCATTTAGCCTTATTAACAGTATAAAATTATATCATATAAAACAACAAATAACAACAAAAAACCCACTGCTTGACACAGCGGGCTATTTTTGTTTTTAATACGTAAGTTTATTGTTAATTTCCTATTTGCGTTTGTCCATCGGGCGGTACACGTCGCGTTTGCAGACGCTTTCGTATCCGGGACGTATGATTTTGCCGCGGTTTGAAAGTTCCTCGATTCTGTGAGCAGACCAACCGACGATACGGGAAACCGCAAATATCGGCGTAAACAGTTCCTTCGGAAGACCGAGCATCGAATAAATAAAACCCGTATAGAAGTCGATATTCGGCGCGACGCCCTTCTGGATGTTTCTGCTGTTTGCGATAACCTTCGGCGCGATTCTTTCAACCGCCTCGTAAATCTCAAATTCCTTTTCAAAGCCTTGTTCGTCCGCAAGTTTTTTGACGAACGTTCTCAGAACGTCGACACGGGGATCGGACAAGGAATACACGGCGTGTCCCATGCCGTAAATGAGCCCTGCGTTGTCAAACGCTTTCTTTTCAAGGATTTTATTGAGATACGATTCGATATGCTTGTCGTCGAATTTTGAAATGTTTTTTTGCATATCGTCGATCATATTGACGACTTTTATGTTCGCACCGCCGTGGCGCGGACCTTTCAGCGAGCCGAGCGACGCCGCAACCGCAGAATACGTATCCGTGCCTGTTGAAGACACGACGTGCATCGTGAACGAGCTGTTGTTACCGCCGCCGTGTTCTGCGTGCAGCATAAGGCACACGTCCAGAACCTTTGCTTCGAGTTCGGTATACTGTCCGTCGGGGCGCAAAAGGTGCAGAATATTTTCGGCGATACTGCCGCGCGTCAAAGGCTTATGTATGATAAGGCTGTCGTTGCAATGGAAATGACGGTGCGCGTGATAGCTGTAAACGCTGATCATCGGCATTTCGGAAATGAGTTGCAGGCACTGCCTTAAAACGTTGTCGATGCTGTTGTCGTCGGCGTGCTTGTCGTAGCTGTAAAGCATAAGGATACTGCGCGCGATACCGTTCATCATATCCTTTGACGGCGCTTTCATAATGACGTCCCTGACGAAACTGTCGGGAAGCGTGCGATAGCCCCTTAAAATGCGCTTGAACGATTTGAGTTCATCCTTGTCGGGAAGTTTGCCGAACAACAAAAGGTACGCGACTTCTTCAAAACCGAAACGCCCTTCGCTTGTAATGCCGCCGACAAGTTCCTTGATTTCGATACCCCTGTAATACAGTTCGCCCTTGCAAGGGATTTTATTGCCGTCGTAGTCGGTCGTGTAACCGTGAATTTCCGAAATTTCGGTAAGTCCCGCACAAACGCCGACGCCATTTTCGTCGCGCAGACCGCGCTTGACGTCGAATTGTTTGTAATATTCGGGGGCGATAATAGTGCTACTTTCAGCCATTTTCGCAAGATTTTTGATTTTGTCGCTAACTTCCGAGTTGAAGTGATCGTAAGACGAATATTCGGACATATTATCAACCTCCTTTTTCAGTTTAATACTTTAATATTGTAAATCATAATTTATACAGTTGTCAAGTTTATTTTTTTTGAATTTTATTGAGATTTAACAAAAATAATTTTATTAAAACGCGAGAAAAATCAAAAATTTTCCTGTTTTCAAGCAATTTTCGACGTTATTCAATAAAATCGCAGGACTTTGACGACTCGACAACGGTGTGCATATATTCCTTTACGGGAAGATGCACGGGGTGCGTTTTGTACGCCTTGAAACTTTCAAGGTTTTCAAACTCGCAAACGAGCGCAAAGTCGAAACTTCTTTCGCTTTTCAACACGTCCGCGCCGCATTCGACCGACAAAAGCCCGTCGATTTTTCAAAGCAACGACAAAAAATTGTTTTTGATTTTATCAAGGTTTTTCAGCCCTTCTTCGTTGAGTTTATAAAGTACGATATGTTTAAGCATAATTATTTTCTTCCGTATGAGGCAAGGAGCGTGCAGATATCTTTCAGCGACGTGGCGCGAGTCCGCATGAGCGCGGATTCCGACAGTTTTTTGCCAAGCCCCGTCTGAATGATGTCGTACATACCGATGATTACGTGGTTGTAGTCGTCGGCAAAGTACACGAGTTGTTTTTCCATAAGGTATTTAAGGTCGGATTTTTCCGCACCGGTGTCGGGCGCAAACGCAACCACGGGAATCCCCAGAAGAAACGCGCGGTATATGAGCGAACCGTCGTATATCGTGATAAGGCAGTCGCTTGCAAGAAGGGTGTCTTCCGCGCCTTCGTCCACGTTCAGATAAAGTTTGACGTTTTGCGAATTTCGCCTTTCGGTCTCGCGAAGCATTGCGGAATACAGGTTTTCGTTTTTGCCGCAGTTGACGATAAGGTTTATTATGTCGCCCTGATCCAGCAAAAGTTCAAACACGGGCATAAGTTCCTTGCTGCCGATTGCCCCGCCCGAAAGATACACGGTGGGATTCAGATTAAGCCCCAGATGTTCTTTCAGCTTGAATACGTAATCGACGTCGGGCACGTTTTCCTCAATCGGGAAGCCCATTACGTGCACCCTGCCGCTTGAATATCCCATTGCCGTGAGTTGGTTTTTCATATCGACGTTTTCCACGATATAGCCGTCCGCGCTCATGTTGTAAAACGCTTTGTCGAAAGTGAATTTTTCGGAAAGCCCGATTACGGGATATTTGAAACGGGTGCGCTTTTTCGCAATTATGGTTTCGTGCATAAGTCGCGGCGTCGTAACGACGATGACGTCGGGCGCAAAGCGCAAAACGGCGTTATAAATCTTCCTTGCACTGCCGCCGAGCTTGTTTGAAAGCGCGCGACGGCGGTCGATTTTATTTTTGGATTTCACCGTGAAGACGTGTCCCACCGTCTTTACCCTGCGGTAAAAAGTAGGTATGGACTGAATAAGTCTTTCGCGGTTTTTCCTTCTGCGGGTTGCGGCTTTTTCCGCGCCGTACTGCCGCTCGTCGATGACGACCACGTTGTAATCTTTATGATTTTTTTCAAACTCGCTTTTAATCGCTTCGATACCGCTCACGTCCTCGGCAATCGACGTTACTATCAGCACGTTGTCTTTAATTTTCATAAATCTTTCCTTTTCATTCTCAGAACGTCGTGATTATGCAAAACGACGTCGCTTTTTAAGTAAAGTATTTGTTGCACGAATTTGCAGTCGTCGATAATGTTTCCGTCTTCGTCGAAAACTTCGTTGACAACGATTTTTTTAAGATAATTTTCGTCGGGCGAAAGGACTTCCAGTACGTCGCCCTTTTTGAATCGTCCGCGCTGTTCAAGGATTATGCACTTTTTACTTTCGTCGTAACCTTTGACTTCTGCAATGAACAGCCAGTCGCTTTTGGGCTTTGACGTGTCCAAGCACACCGTGTCGCGCGCGCCGAAATAAAAACCCGTCGTATAACGACGATGACTTGTCTTTTCAAGTTCTTCGATAAGACTTTCGGACGGCGAATATATCCCCGTCTTATAATAACCGTCAAGGGCGCGGCGATACGCCGTAACGGTGCTTGCGACGTAATACTCCGACTTCATTCTTCCCTCGATTTTGAAACTCGATACGCCGGCGGAAATAAGTTTGTCAAGGTATAAAAGCATGTTCATATCCTTGCTGTTCATGACGTAAGTGCCCTTGTCGTCTTCGATCATCGTCAAAGGCTCGCCTTCGCGCGACGCTTCGGTCATTTTGTATTCCCATCTGCACGCCTGCACGCACTCGCCGCGATTGCTGTCGCGGGTGCTGAGATAATTGCTGAGCAGGCATCGTCCGCTGTAACTTATGCACATTGCGCCGTGCACGAAAACTTCAAGTTCCAAGGAGTCGCCGACGATGTCTTTCGTGCGTTTTATGTCGTCGATTGTGGTTTCCCTTGCAAGTACGACGCGTTTTATTCCCTGTTCTGCCCAGAATTTTGCGGTGTATCCGTTCGTAGTGTTCGCTTGCGTCGAAAGGTGAATTTCCATATCGGGCGCAACCGACTTGCAAAGCGAAATCGCCCCCGCGTCGGTCATGATAAGCGCGTCCACCCCGATTGAGTTTAAGAATACAAAGTATTCTTTGAGTGCGGGAAAGTCGACATTTTTCGGAAAAATATTGACCGTTACGTAAACTTTTTTGTGCAGAGCATGCGCGAACTCGACGGCGGATTTCAAAGCGTCCGCGTCAAAGTTATCGGCGTACGCGCGAAGACCGAATTTCGTCCCCGCAACGTAACATGCGTCCGCACCGAAGTGAAACGCGGTATTCAGTTTACTTCTGCTGCCTGCCGGAGCAAGCAATTCGACTTTCTTTATCATAACGGTTTTTGTTTAAGCGGTATTATTCTATATTTTTGCAAAACATTTATTAACGTGTCATTGCGAAGTATAGCTTGCGATACTGTGGCAATCTCCCGGAAGGGAAACGTTTTATTTTTAAGGTGTCCGTTCCCGGCGATGCGTCGCACACTGCACTTTTGAAATCGCATTATCGCAAGCGATAACGCTCACTCTTTTGCTTGTGTGCGCCTTTTCCCCACGGGTACACAGTATCCCGCGGGGTCCCCTGTTGGCAATGCCTCGGAATGACATAAAGTGCTTCGCACGGAATACCCCCCCCCTAAAAAGCCAAAATCTAACTTCCCTAAAAACGGCGAGAATTTGATGAGATTGTGGTTTTCTCGGCGGGTTCTGAAAAACCCAGTGTACTTGGCGTACACGATTTTTCGGG
>ENA-UOIY01003145-UOIY01003145.1-human-gut-metagenome-genome-assembly--contig:-P114-NODE-3145-length-10836-cov-4.395418_pt1 | contig 10836 bp, 8 predicted proteins | sample MGYA00242335_ERZ723882 | MGnify/ENA metagenome assembly ERZ723882
TGACTTTATCAATCTTTTGTATTTCATAACCCTTAAGGCTATCAAACATAGCAGCCAAGCGATAAGGATCGCAGTTTTCGCCGTCAACAAAAATTTGGATTTTGTTACCGTTATTTATAAAATGATTAATATTGTTTTTTACATTATCACTTGCATCAACTACACGATCCGCATCTTGAAAATAGGCTTTGTCATTTTGATATATTAAATAAAGTAATTTTACATCGGAAATCAAAATGTTTCCGCTTTCAATAGGCTTGCGCCAATAAAAATATCTTTTATAAGGATAATAATTTTGATTGCTTTGATACTTTTCGGACTCCTCCTTAATTTTATTAGTTGGCATATTAAACATGAATTTTATATGTTTGAATTCAATCCAATCGGGAAAGAGTGTTGATACAAAATCTATATGCCTTTGAATTTCAGTATTGATTCTCTCTAAGTATTCATTTAAATCCTGTCGCCCTGTAGTAATTTCTATATTATATTTTTTTAAAGTTTTAAAATCATTCTCTAAAATATCTATTTTATATATGGGCTGATAGTCATTGGCAGAAATTCTAATTGTACGGCTGATTCGCTTGAAATTTAAAATAATATTGCTTCGCAAGTTATTTAACGCTCGTATAATTGTGGCATCCATGTTGCCTGTTAGCTCGTTAAATATGTCTTCGGCAGAATCATCAATTGTAAATATAAAATCCTGCCGGACACCGAGTAAATATGCTATTTTAATTGCAATAGATTTTGAGTAATTACTAAATGAGGATTTATCCGAGTAGTCTTCTAATATTTCATCGTCTAAATCCATGTCTTTTAAGTCTTCCAAACGCATAGGTTTCAACATAATTTTACCTCCTTAATTTATGTGCTTATATATTACCATTTATGCAGAAATATGTAAACAAAAATCACTTGCTGTTTCATGGCAAAAGAAAAAAGAGTCTTTACCTTTCGGCAAAGACTCCGTTTTTATGACTTGACCTCAATGATTACATTCATTCGTTTAGATTCAGATGTCCAACTCACCTCAACATCTTCTTCTGATTTTAAGAGTAATTTCGCTTTTGCAATACTGCATAACTCTTGAATCGAATTTGCTTTAATTTTAGTTTTAGCCATATGAATTCCTCCTTAACAGAATAGTTTTTACAATTCTGTTATAGCACAGTAAAATGGTGATTTCAATTAATTTGATTTAGTGGTACAAAAATGAGGACATTAAAGCAAATATTAGTTAGCTTTTATTGAATTTCTAATTTGTTCAAATGTACTCTGTGTTCTTAATTCAGTATCATGTTTATCAAGTTCTTGCTTAACAGCGTTCAAAATAGCAACGCTAACAGGCGGTGCAGAACTTTCACTGTATTCACCGGGAGGTGCATACGGTCGATTTTCTTTATTTGAAGTATGCGGATATTTTTCAAGTATACTGCTTATTAGTTTTTTTGACGATGCATACTTAACTGTACGATTGCCTCGTTCATTAACAGCGTATGCTTCTTCAAATCTAATACCCCACTTGAAGAATAATTGCAGTTTTACCTTCATAGGATAAACGCCCGTTTTCATAACAATAAATTGTCCTTTGGGCATTGATTTAAGCTCATCGGCAGTCATCAAAGGTCGTTCAATCATTTGAAGTGACTGTGAAGGATCATTAACACTGCGACTGACTGAACCGCTCATAACAGTCCTGCTGCCAAGAGCCTTTGACATTGACTCGGCAGTAACAGAGTTTGGAGCAAAGCCGCCAAATATAGTGAGCTGAGTATTATCAACAATGATTGCGGCACCTTCCTTGCCGTAGTTCTTTTCGAGCTGTTGCAATGATTGAATAATCGCAACGATTTGAAGTCTTCGAGAACGAGATGCGGAGAACATCATTTCAGCCGATTCAATCTTTGGTAATGTTCCGTACTCATCGCACAAGAATACACAGCGATTCTTTAATTTGCCACCTTGCTCATCAGCAACCGAAAGGATTTCTCTGTATAGCTGTTGAATGATAAGTGAAATCATAAAGAACTTGTTTGGATCTTCCTCTGGCATAATAAGAAATATTGCACTTTTTTGATTGCAAAATTCCTCTGCATCAATTTCGGTGTCAAAACAAAGAATCTGTTCGAGTTCCGAGTCAAGAAATGAATTAAGACGAGAAAGAGCAGTAGACATTACCGATGACATACTCTGCTCCGAAGTATTAAGCGCTGCTCCTGCAAACCATTTTGCTTTATGCTCATCCGGTAAAAGCTCAACGAGCGCTTGAAATTTGTTTTTACCTTTCATATTAGAAGGGGCAAGCAGTTCCTGTATAATTTTAAATACAGATACAATATGACGCTCGTCGTCTTGGCAGAATTCAGCAACTAAAAGAATTGTCGCTGTAAGCAATCCTTCTGCAGCATCATAGAAATATGCGTTTTGTCCGAATGAGGCCCCATCCATACCGGACATTATGATTGTCTTAGCGATAATCTTTGCATACTTTTCAGCTTTGGCTTTATACATCAACGAATCTGGATTCTCACGATAAAGGTCATAGTACTTATTAACCAAATGTAATAGATTGTTGCCGTTACTCCTTGTAGGGTTACGCAAGTCTATTACACTTATTTTATATCCATAATACTTCTCTGCTATTGTTGCATAATTACGCATAACATCACCTTTTGTATCAGTAGAAAGAAATGACATTCCGCAAGCACAACAATATTCAATTTCGGGATATAACCAAAACGCCGTTTTACCTACACCGGCAGCACCAATCATAAGTGCATGAACATCTCCTGTATCAATTAAAGCTCCTGTTTTATCTCTCCCTACAAGTAATCCTTGTGGCAGAGGCTTTCCATCGCTTGTTGACGGTTGTACGCCCCTTTGTGCCTCTTTCCTCCATTTCTCAGGTGTATAAACGATGTGCTCATAAGCACGCCTAATTTCAGCCTTTGTGGCCCACCGTGCCGTTCCGTGTTGACCATCTCCAACTGTCTTACTTTTAATTCTGTTAAGAGAGTATATGTGACTGACTATAGTAATACCGCCAAGAATAACTGCCATAATAACGAATGCCATGATAAGTGGCATTATATTTATATCGTTCATTTTACCTCCTTAAAAAAAGAAAGAAGTCACCAATTGAATGATGACTTCTTATTGTTATGCTTAAATAAGGGATTTAAGCATTTATGTAGGGCGGAAGCTCCCTACGATTGAATAATAGCACAAACAAAAAATCTCTGCAATAATCATGCCGATTACAGTCCAATTAAATGTACTTTTCTACATTTTCAAGCCGTGAGCAATTTTCTTTTCTTGAATTTTACTCATTAACTTCTTGTCATTTTTAATACTGTCTGCCTTACGGCGATTATCTACATTGTTTTTGAATAACCTACCAAGTTGATAAAAAAGACTTAAGCAAGCAGAACTGCAAGAATGGATCTTGCCTTCAGATATGCGTTTTAATAAAAGTTGAGCATATTGATTGTTCATATCAGCGGAAATCTGCAATAAAGAAACCGCTTGTGACAGATTTGAATCGACACCCAAACCATATAAATACATTTTGCCAAGCTGGTAATAGGCGAAATCATTGCCGTTATCGGCTGAATGAACAAAGTATTCAATAGCTTTTTTATAATCGACATATCCTTGCTCGGTTTGATATATTCGTCCAAGAAGATATGATGCATATTTGTCATCGTCATCAACACAAGCAGTCAAATACGCTATAGCCAAAGGAATGTTTTTATTTACGAACTCGCCCATAAACAATAACTTTCCATAGTAGTATTGTGCAGGCTTGAAATTGCCATCTGCGGATTTCTTTATAAAATCCAAACCCGCAGAAACATCCTGTTGAACTACTTTTCCATTTATGAGTAACTTACCAAGAGTGTATTCGGCAAAATGGTTGCTTTCCTCAGATGCAAGATATAGATAGGTTATTGCTTTATCTATATCCTGTTCAACATATATGCCCTGTAAATATGTTTTGCCTAAGAAGTATAGTGCAAATGAGTTCCTTTCGTTTGCCGCTTTTTCTAACCATGCAATTCCAGTCAAAACATCCTGCTCAACATCCGCTCCGACAATAAGTAATTTGCCAAGCATATATTCGGCTATTGATAATCCTTGGGAAGCGGATTTGTACATGTATGATAGTGCCAAAGTTGGATTATATTCCAAGTTTGAATCATCAAGCAGATACTTTGCCATTTTATATTTTCCCCATACATTGCCACGCTCAGCACTTGCCTTTAAACTAAGGTAGTCTTCGCTATGCTTGATTTCATTATCTGTGACAATATTATTGATTGCCGTTTCCTCAACTGCTTCCGCTTTTTCTACATAGCAGTCGTTTGGTATATCAGGCTGAAATATGGAGTCTTTTTCATATTCTTTTTCATCAATCGGTTCAATGGATAAATTGGCAGCAGCTTTTATAATAGCATTCTTTATCGTCTTGAAATCCTTATTCTGCGATAGGGGAACACGAACCAGCTTTTGATTGCTGTAAATATCAATTATCTGTTCTTTATATGAATACCATGTCTCATACAAATCAGAAATTATTGAATCTTTTTCCATTTCATCTATGATGGAATTTACTATGCGTTTACCCTTTGTGCTGAAATAGCCATAGACCTTTTTACCTTCATAGTCAGAAAGGTACTCCGATAAAGAAACCAACAAAGCTTCTATCTTTGGATTATCATACAATCGTGAATTCACTTGCTTGATAATATCATAAATCTGTTGTTCTCCGACTTGTCGTAAATTATCTCTGCTTTCGTTTTGTTTATCATAAAGACACATCAAATCTTGACGAAAAATATGCTTGGTTAATTCACCTTTAATGTTAGATATTCCGTCAGCGTTTAAGAACGCCTCATTAGGTTCAACCGAATAAGCAACCATATGAACATGGGGATGATGGGATTCGTTATGAAAAGCAGCATACCATCTAAAGTTATCAGGCTTAATGTTCATTTGCTGTGCTATGAAATTTCGTTCGCTTCTTAACAGCGGTATCCAGTTTTCAACGCTGTCATATCCAAGTCGCTGAGCATCCTCTCTTTTTAAGGATATAATATGAGTCCATACATTGCTTTGGCTTTCTGATATTTCTCTTGATATACGAGAAATATTCAAATCCATTTCAGCATCAGAAAACAAGCCTGTTTTAGAAACAATTTGAACTCTTGGTCGCTCCGATATATATTTCAAATATGTACCTCTGTCGCTAAAAAAGTCAGCGTGAGATTCCGTGATTTGAGTTATCAACTCATCAGCATTTTCTCTGCTTGGATTTTTCTCGAAATCTTTATATTCAAGAAAATCAACCGAATCAGGATACAGCTTCAACAGTTCATTGATTATATCTTTTCTATCTTCATCCGAATAAGCCACCGAATTTTTTTTCTTGATTTGTTCAACACCTTCACGAGTTGAAATATATCGTAAATAACCCTCTATTTTACCGGTCGAATTCGGTGGCAAATATGGACTTTTAACAATAAGCTGAGCCATTATTCATTCTGAAAACGATAGGCATTCTCAAAGGAAATCTGCCCTCCGAGTCTGCTTACTTCTTCCGTACAAAGTCGGCGAAGTTCTTTCATTTTTGCCTCACTTATATTTCCGTTTACTGCCGTGATATGCATTAGCATTGAAAGCTCAACAGCCAATTTGAAAATGATTCGTGCAATTCGATTTTCAGAATCTTCGATTTTTGCACTAACCACGGTTTCAAACATGGGTGCAACCACATTACGAATGGTTTCATTATTTAGAAAATCAAGATAAGCATCAACTGCAATATTAATGTATTCACTTCTGCTTTTCACACCGGACTTTTTTAATTGTGCGTCCACCTTTGTGAGAGTGACACTATCTATGCTGATGCCAATTCTTTCCTTTTGTTCGCTATCACTCATGTTCATACCTCCTCATTTTTGGTTGCTGATTTCGTTGATTTCTTTTTCTTAGTCGCTTGCATAGTTTCATCACGCATAGCAAAAAAATCACGAACTGCTATCGGAACATATTTTAGATACAGAGAGTCAATAGCCTTGGTTAATTCCTCTTCAAGGTCTACATTTTTCTGTTCCATATATATCCGTAATGTAGTCAGTCGTTCTTCATCAATTGGAATGGATATATTCCTTTTCATAACATCACCTCACATAGTCATTTCAGGTTGAGTATCATTTAACATTGTATTTTCATCGGTTATTGCCTTATATATCCCATATATGTTTTCTGATACATCATTGCCGAAATCACGCTCAAACTCTACGCCCAAAATCAATATTTCTTTTTGGCTGTCTGTAAGCATTGAGCAAACCGCCTCTTCAGGATACGAATCGCATAATCTGTCTGCAATTGAAAGATCAAAACTGTTTGTAGTTTTCATTGCAGCCTCCATATCCGATAATGCCTTTTCTACTTTTGGCAAATCATAATATGATTTCCAACCGACAAATTGATTGCCATTAAATAATCGAAAATCCTTGTTGATATTTAGCTTTTCCTCCAACTTGGCAATTGATTTTACAATATCGTTATATGAAGCAAGACCATTTGAAACAAGCGTATTTTCAACATCGGTCTTGAACATTTCCCACGGAGTCCTGTATGGATATTCATTCATAAATTGCCATCGGTTATTTAAATCCTTAACCTCTTGTGTTGTATAATCGAAACTGCAAAATTGCTTACCTTCTGAGTTCTCAATGTGTCCCGAACCATCTTCATATAAAACCCAAGACCAATCATCAATAAGCCTTGCCTTTTTATTCAAGTTATCCATAACTGTCACCTCACATATTTGGCTCAAAATCCGGAATATCATTTTTAATCCAATCTAATTCGCTGTCAAACATTTTATCATTGGGTAAGTCCGTTTCCTCTAATGCAATATTTTCAATACAGCAATTCATAAAACTTGAACTTGTTGTTTGACAGCTTTTAAGTACAGCTTCCTTGAAATTACTATGTGTGAAAAATGCCTTAGCAAGGTTACAAGAAAAGAATCGTGCATTTTGCAATTCTGCTTCTTCCGCTGTTACATTATACAGAGAACAGTTACTGAACAACGCATTTTGCAGATTACAGTTAACAAGCGATGCATTATCAAAAGTACAGTGATAAAACCTGCAATTCTCAAAATCAGTACCATTCAAATCCTTGCCCGAAAAGTCAACATTCAAAAATGCCTTGCCGCTTAAATCCATTTTTTCACCTTCACCGCCATAAAGCCAAAGCACATGTCTTGCACATAAAATTTCAATGTCTGTAAAATCCTCATCGGAATAATCAAAAGGAATATCAATTGCTTTACTGTTAAGCATTAAGTCGATACTGTCAGAGTATAGAATTGTTTCTTCAACATTACCTAAATCCTTAAGCATATCATCAATCAATGCAGGATACACAGCAGGTTCTCCGACTCGGTTGTATTTATTTATATCAACTCTGTATTCGGGATCGCCCGATTCTTCACAGCTTGCAATTGCTTGGTTCATTATGCTATTGGTTACATCAATCATTCGCTTATTGAATGATTCAAGAGCTGGGAATTGTCCAAGTGTCACGTTCTGCTTAATATTAGGAATATATGCTGAATAACGAGCATAATTATAGCCTTCGCTGTTTATGAGAATTCCGTCTTCGGTATCAGACCCTAAAACAAGCAGACAATGTGTTATCCCGTTATTGTCAATTCTCATAAGATCTTTATATTTTGATATGTAATCCTTATCTTCAAGCAAGCCATTACACAAAGCCGAAAATTCCGCCTGTGATATTTCAATTGCTTTTTCTACTACACATTTTTGCAAATCAACTTGAGAATCTTTTCTTCTCATAACTGTATTTATAACCAAAATAATACCTCCTTAATAAAAAATCAGCGGTATCGTGATTGATACCGCTTTTCGTTTACATATTTGGAATGCCTAAAGCATTAGTCTCATCCGGATTTATCTGTAAATCCTTTTCAGCAATGGTTTCAAGAAATATTCGCTTTTGCATTACTTGACTTAATCCCGGTGTTGATGTTGCTTGATTATATGCATCGCAAATATCGTTAAGATGAAACTTATACCAAAAATCATCTCTGTTGTACTTGATAAATAATTCATTGTCCGAAAGATTAAAGTCAACAACAGATACAATGTTTCCATCCGGTGCCATTGACTTACAAAGTATCGGATAAATGCGTTCATCTATCATTATGCCATCAGCAATGTTTTCGGCAATACTGTCAAGACTCCATCGGTCTTTAACATCCTTAATTGTATTAACATATGCATTAGCAGCTTCCCAAAGATAAAATGGTGCATCAGTTGTCAAACAATAATCTTCATCATCATTATGGAAATGGACGATTGAGAGATCTTTTTTATCTTCAATATCGCTATCAAAATCAAATCCAAAGAAATCGATCTCACTATCAGTCATTCCAAGTTTATCGTGTAATATGTTGAGCAATTCTTCTTGCTCATAATGTTCTGAAAACCAATCAAGAACATTGCCGAGAATTTCGTTTTGTCTTTCATTTGAAATACTCAATTTGAATCGGCCTCCGTTTTTTCAATATAGTTAATATACGGAACTTTGAGCCAATGAGTCCAGCCGCTTGAAGTAATCGGAGTTTTGATTACACCATCGTATGTATTCGCTGCGTGAATCACATATCCGTTTCCGATATACACACCTATATGTCCTTGATGCCATACCGCTATACCGGGTATATCAGGCATGGTACTTATAGGTCCTTTCTCAACAGCAGCGTTAAACATACCGTCAGCGGTTACATCTTTCATACCGTTTGTTCCGTACTTAATAGTTCCACTTGTTTCGTCATACCAGCCGTAGCCTTTAATTAATCCAACACAGTCAGAAGTTCGTCTGCCGAGCCAATGAGACTTAATATATTCTTATTTATCGGTAACATGAGAGCCGAATGTTTTTTCAAGTTTTTTAAGTTCATTTGCGGTTAAAACATTGCCGTGCGAACCCCAAACATAACCCCATTTATTGTCATAAGCCATTTGTGCCCATTTAACTAAATCAAGATTATTCTTATCTGTGTTACTCAAATCAATATCGATAACGGTATTTGAAATTACAGACATTAAGTGACTGAAATCCTCGGCTGATATATTCGTACCGAAAGCGGAATTCAACATATTAAGTAGTTCGTTGTCGTCCTTTGCCTGTTCAAAGCAATCAACAAGTTTTGAAATAAAGTCATTATCAGACTTCTCGACATCATAAAAGGCACAAGCGTAAACCGCCTGTGCCTTTTTACCTACAATACTTTTTAGTTTTCGCTTTGAGCATTCTTTTGATATACCGGTCATTACATCCTCAATGTGCTGTAACTTGGCTTTTTCTTCTGCTGACATATTTTGAACTATTGATTGCTGTACTTGGTTGGTGTCTATTTCGATAGAATCCATATTGCCAATAATACCCATATATGCAATCAAAGGAATAAGCAAAAGTCCAATAACTGAACCGATAATGACGCCTATAACTTTCCTTGCATTTTTATCGCTTGCTACTGCTGATGTAATTTTAGCAACTGTTGCAGCACTTACCGCCATATAAACACCTCCTTAATAACAGTCAAATTATCTACCACCAGCCTTACCGAACATTTTTTGCTTAAACTCAGGTGCGATAACTTGAAGTAAGTATCGTTCGTTACCGCAACGGAATAAACAAGTGCCTCGTTCGGGATAACGAATTCTCTCGAATTCAGACTCTTCAATTTGCAGTACATCCATATATACCTTTGGCTCAACACTTCCTGCATTAAACAAAAACTGATGTGTCGGAATCGAGAAAAGCGGTTTTGTATATTCCTTAACGCCCTCAATTAAAAAGTCATCAATATTTTGGCTTGCGAGGATAACCGAGCTTTCCTTTTTACGAACACGCTTGGATGCATTTCGTATGTACTCAATAGCCGTCATATTAGTGAGGAATAAATATAATTCATCAATAGCAGCTACGGTATTGCCTTTGCCAAGCAATTCATTTGTCATATACGAAAGAACATTGAAAAGCATTGCATCCTTAAGTCTGCGATTGGTATCCATCAAACCTTTAACACCAAAGCAAAGGAAAGTATCATCAATAATATTTGTGTGGCCATTGAAATACTTTGATTCCGTACCTACACACATAGAATGAAGTCCAAGACAAAGTTCTTGTAATGTTTCTTCACGATAAATATTCTTTTGATTATGTTGATAGCCCTTGTATTCCTTTTCAAGCAGAGCATATAAATCTTCCATAATCGGATAATCTGTGGGTTTCAATTTGTCATAATCGGTATAGTTGGTTATACCGAAATTTTGATACAATTTAGAAAGTATAATCTCCAATGTATCAAGTTGTTCATCCGAGAAGTCTTTATATGCTCTGAAGAAGTCTTTCAAGTAAGCAATATGCTGACTTAATCTTGTTACTCTGCGGAATGCTTCGGGTGTAAATTGGTCGTATTCCTTATCGGCATCGCCAAAAGACTTGGGTTCAAGAGGGTTGATAATATATTCACCGCTCATAAAGTCGATATAGCAACCGCCGAGAGCCTTAGTCAATTCTTCATATTCCGCTTCGGGATCAAGTGAAATAACTTTTTTGCCCGATTCTCTGAAATTTGTAAGAATGAGTTTCAAAAGGAATGACTTGCCTTGACCGGAGTTGCCGAGGATCAAACAATTTGAGTTGGTTTTATCTTCGGCACGCCTATCAAAATCAACAAGAATATTTGTGCCGTATTTATCTCTGCCGATAAACAAACCCTTAGGA
>ENA-UOIY01003148-UOIY01003148.1-human-gut-metagenome-genome-assembly--contig:-P114-NODE-3148-length-10826-cov-4.701328_pt1 | contig 10826 bp, 10 predicted proteins | sample MGYA00242335_ERZ723882 | MGnify/ENA metagenome assembly ERZ723882
TCAACATATTCGAGCAGGCTCTGCTGCTGCTTTTTGTTGAAATACTGGATCTCGTCAATGTACAGAACGATGCCGCCCGCGTTCATCAGCGTGTCGGTGCGCGCAAGAATGTCCTTGACCTCACCGGTGGAAGCGACCGTCGCATTGACTTTATACAGTGATTTCCCGCCCATATGGGCGATGATGTCCGCAATCGTCGTTTTGCCGGTGCCGGGCGGTCCGTAAAAGACCAGTGAAGGCAGCCGTCCGCTCTCGGCGATGCGGCGGAAGGGCGCATTCTTCCCCAGCAGGTGCTTCTGCCCCGCCACTTCGTCGAGCGTCTTGGGACGCATTTTGTCTGCCAGCGGCATCGCGGTCATCTCCTTTTCAACATAAGGGACTTCGCCCGTCACGCTCATGCGGACGGCGCATCGTCTCTTTTGACTTTCCCTGATGAAATATGAATATGCCTCCCGACGGAGCGAATGACATATTCGCGGGCAGCTTCCGCATTGTCTGCAAAAAACACAATCCCGCGCGTTTCCTCTGCACAATGCACGCAAACCTTCGCAACGGCGGCGCAGGCAGGCCGAACCGATACCCGCCGCACAGTGCCGACAGTTCCCGTGCATTTAGCCGTCTACTTCTTGTACTGCTGCTTTTTCTTCTTTCCGCGGCCTTTGACGTGCGGGCGCGGCGCCTCCTCCGGCACATCCGCATCGGGGAGACGCTTGTTCTTTCGGAAATACACCTTGCTTTCGGTTTTATTATAAATGCGCTTGATGTTTTCGCGGTGCAGGAAAATGATCAGCAGCCCGACGAAGGTCGAGAAAAGAATCGCCGTCAGGTAGGGCGTCCCCTGCCCGCCGCTGCGGATCTGCGCGCTGATGTACACTGCGCCCGGATAGACGAATGCCGCGATCACCGACGCGAGCGAAACATAACGCCAGATCAGGAACACAACCGCGAACACGACCACCAGCACCGCAAAGATGACCGGGTCGATGACGGCGACGGTCACGGCCGTTACGACCACGGCCTTACCGCCCCTGAAACGGTAATAGACCGGCGCGATATGCCCGAGGATGCAGAACAGTCCCGCCAGATATGCGCCGTCCTCACCCAGCAGCAGCCGGCCCAGCAGCACCGACACGAGCGCCTTGCCCGCGTCGCCCGCCAGCGTCAGCAGGCCCGCCTTCCTGCCGAAGGTGCGGAACATGTTCGTCATGCCGGCATTGTGGGAGCCGTATTTGCGGATGTCCTTGCCGTACAGCTTTTTCGAGAGGATGATGGCAAAGTTCAACGATCCGAGCAGATACGCGGCGGCAACGATGAGGACATTGCCCAGCGCGTAGGTCAGCATCTGCCGCGACGGCGTCAAATCGCGGAAAAACAGCGCAAACAGCCCGTTCTGCCAGACGGAGGGATCGCTTGCCGCTTCGGCCGCGCTCTCCTCCGCAGCGACGGCCGGCAGCGCGAACAGCGCGGAGAGCAGAAGCAGCGCGAGGCAAAACATACACGCTTTTTTCAATACGGTCATCCTCCTTTTCCGATGCGTCACAGATTTTCGGCGTTTTCACCCTTCTGACGGATGACGAGCTTAATCGGTGTCCCCGCGAAGCCGAACGCGTCGCGGATACAGTTTTCGATATAGCGCTGATAGGAAAAATGGAACAGTCCCGCGTTGTTGACGAACACGACAAAGCATGGCGGGTTGGCGCCGGTCTGCGTCATATAGTAGATCTTCAGCCGCCTGCCCTTGTCGGACGGAGGCTGCACGCGCGCCGTCGCACCGGCGAGGACGTCGTTGAGCATGCCCGTCGTTACGCGGCGGCCGGCCTGCTCATATACGGCGTTGATGAGCGGAAACAGCTTATCGACCCGCTGCCCCGTCTTGGCGGAAATGAACAGCAGCGGCGCGTAGGTCATATACGAAAGCGCGGTGTAGACGTCCTTTTCAAACTTCCTGACCGAGTCGTTGTCCTTTTCGATCGAATCCCATTTATTGACGACGATAACCGACGCCTTGCCCGCGTTGTGCGCCAGCCCCGCGATGCGCTCGTCCTGCGCGGTGACGCCCTCGTTCGCATCGACCATGACCAGGCAGACGTCAGCGCGCTCGATGGCGGCCTTGGCGCGCAGGACGCTGTACTTCTCGATGGCGTCCTCAATCTTCGCACCGCGGCGGATGCCGGCGGTGTCGATGAAAATGTATTTTCCATTTGCGTTCTCGACGGGCGTATCAACGGCGTCGCGCGTCGTGCCGGGCATATCCGAGACGATCACGCGCTCCTTGCCCGTGATGCGGTTGACCAGCGAGCTCTTGCCCGCGTTCGGCTTGCCGATGACCGCCACGCGGATGACGCCCTCTTCGGGCGTTTCTTCCCCGGTTTCGGGAAGGTGTGCAAGGACGGCGTCGAGCACGTCGCCGCAGCCCGTTCCGTGGATTGACGAAACCGGCAGCGGGTCGCCGAAGCCGAGCGAGTAGAATTCGTAGAAATCGGCGGGCAGGTCGCCGGGGGTGTCCACCTTATTGACGGCCAGCAGCACCGGCTTCTTCGAACGGCGCAGCATCGTCGCGACCTCGCGGTCGGCGTCAGTCACACCGGTGCGCAGGTCGGTGAGGAAGATGATGACGTCGGCGGCGGCAATCGCCATTTCGGCCTGCGCGCGCATCTGGCGCAGCAGCTCGCTCTTGGTCTCAGGCTCGATGCCGCCGGTGTCGACAAGGGTCAGCTCGCGCCCGTTCCATTCGACGTCGGCCGAGATGCGGTCGCGCGTGACGCCGGGCGTATCGTCCACAATCGAGATGCGCTCGCCGGTGAGCTTGTTGAAAAACGTGCTTTTCCCCACGTTCGGGCGGCCGACGACGGCCACGATGCCTTTTGCCATTGCGGCTCCCTCCTTTTGCGTTTGCCGAAAAAGTCCGATTGGGGCTATGCCCCCGAATCCGGCGTACTTTTGAAAAAGCCGGACTTTGAAAAATTCCATACCCGGGGATTGCAGGGGCAGCAGCCTTTCAGGCAGTACCGCACAATTTTGACGGTGCGGTTACGCCGCCGGATTTTTCGTCAGTCCAAGCAAAAATACGCGCGTATAGCGGCTCCTATACGAAAATTTTTGCGACGAATGACGGAAAAGAGGCAAGCAGGCGTGCCGCCAAGGCTTCAGCCGTAATTGTACGGTACTCCCTTAAGCGAGGCGCAAAGCTTCAATCCCGCAGATCCCCTTTTTGCGTCTGTCCCTTTCTTGCGGGGGCTTTTGCCGAACGTTTTATTGTGTTTCCGTATTATCCCTGCGCGAAGAACGCCTCCAGCAGCTCGTCGCCGGACGGGCCGATGACGGTTACGGATACGCCGAGCGAATCGGAAAGCTGCGGGAGCGTCGTATCATCCAAAAACAGATCGCCCTCGGCGCGCAGCATACAGGAGGGCAAGATCAAACGCCGGTGATGCCCGCGCGCACGGAGCTGGGCGATGATGTCCCGTCCCACAAGCAGCCCCGCCACCGTGATCGACTCCCCGTAGAAGTCGTTCCGGATGCAGGCCACGTCGCCTTCCAGAAACGGGAATTTCGCCTTCGCCGCCTCCAGCAGCGCGCAGATGTGACCGTACGCCGCCTCCCCCGTCACGCAGGTGAACGGCGACCCCGCCGCCGTGTACGCCGCCGTCTCCAGCGCCGCCAGAAACTCATCGCTGTGGCTGCGCAGCATCCCCACCCCGTTTTCGAGCTGCGGGTACCCTTCGTAATACGATTCCCCGGGCACCTCCCGTCCGGCTTTGAGGAAAAATTCATCGGCCGCGTAGACCGTTCGCGCGCCGAATTTGGCGATATATGCCCGGGATTTCTCCTCCAGCAGGTCGAGCACGGCGGATGCGCTTTCCCGGTCAAAGGGAACCAGCGGCGTCAGCCCCTCGCGGTGTCTGGTCAGTCCGGCAGGAACGCAGGCGACGCTTTGCAGCGTGTCCAGCTTCAGCAGATCATCCAGCGAGCGGGCAAGCGCCCGGCCGTCGTTGACCGTATGGCAAAGCACAAGCTGAACGTTAAGTGCGATGCCGCCGGAAGCGAGAGTGTCGAGATAGCCGAGTACAAGTCCGGCGTCTTTGTTGCGCATCATCCGCACGCGCAGCTCGGGGTCGGTCGTGTGGACCGAAACGTTGATGGGAGAAATGTGCATCCGCACAATGCGCTCGACCTGCGCGGGCGTCAGGTTTGTCAGCGTGACGTAATTGCCCTGCAGAAAGGAGAGCCGCTCGTCGTCGTCCTTAAAGTACAGGCTTTCGCGCAGTCCCTTCGGGTTCTGGTCGATGAAGCAGAAGATGCAGCCGTTGCGGCAGCGCCGCTTTTCGTCCATCAGGTAGGTCGAAAAATGCAGCCCCAAGTCCCCGCCCGCCGGATGCCAGACCGAGACCGCGCGCCGGACGCCGCCGCGCTCGTACTCGATGCGCAGGCCGCTGTCGGCTGCATAGAATTCATAATCCAGCACGTCGTTGATCTCATAGCCGTTCAGCGACACAAGCCGGTCTCCGGCCCGCAGACCGAGCCTGTCGGCAAGCGAGCGTTTGTCCACACGGTCGATGGTGACCACGGCAGGCACCTCCCTGAAAACAGATTGAAAAAAGGCGTCTTTGCTTTTAACCGTATGGGTTTTAAGCAAGAACGCCGTTTTCGCGATTACGCTTCGTTTTTAACTTCCAATACTTCTTTGCCGCCGTAAGTGCCGCAGCTCTTGCAAACTCTGTGTGAAAGAATATCCGCGCCGCACTTGGGGCACTTCGTCATCCCGGGAAGCCGGAGCTTCCAAACATTGCTGCGTCTCTTATCTCTTCTCGCTTTGGAAACCTTTCTCTTCGGTACAGCCATCTCTGTTCCCTCCTTATATGATCGTTATGTCCGTTCTTCTTCATTCAGCAGCTCCCGCAGCTTTTCCAGCCGCGGATCGATCCGCCTGCCGCCGCAGGTGCATGTCCCCTCGTTCAAATCCTGCCCGCAGTCCGGGCAGATCCCGCGGCAGTCCGCGCGGCAGAGCCAGCGCGACGGCAGGGCCAGCAGCAGAAACGACTCGGCCAGCTCGTGCAAATCGACCTGCCCGTCCGCCGGGACGAGCACACTCTCTCCGTCGTCCTCTCCCGCGCCTTCGATGCGCACCGGACAATCCAGCGCGTAGGTCTCGGCCGCCGGGAACACCTTCCCGCAGCGCGCACAGCGCACCTCGAGCGACAGAGCAGCCTTTGCCGTCAGCGAAAGGTACCCCGAATGGTTTTCAAACACGCCGGAAAATTCCGCCGCGCCGGAAACGACGTCGTCGGTCAGCCCCGCCGGGTCGAGCCGGCAGGAAAAGGGCAGGCGCGCTTCGGCGCCGCCGATAAGCGCGCTGATATCGAACTTCATAGGCAGCCTTTCTCAGTCTTTGACTGTGCAGATAATAATTATATACCTTTCGGCCCTGTTTGTCAATAGCTTTTTCGTTTTTCCCGTGTTTTTCCTCATTTTCCCGCGTACAAATACGGGTCGAGACCTCTTTTCTGCAAAAACAGCAGCAGAGGCATTCCCAGCAGGGCAACGACGGCAGCCTCGCCCGCCGCGACGGACAGCGCCGCAGACAAAAAAGCGGGCAGCGCAAAGCCCTCCGGCGCAAGGAAGGTGATTTCCGCGCCGACGATAACCGCATTGCAGACGATCGGCATCAGCAGCGACACGACCGGGGTTCCGCGCAATCTCACACGGGCGAACAGCCGCGAACCGATGGCGGCCAGCAGCGTCGCGCCCGTGCCGCAGATGATATCGACGAGTCCGTAGGGACTGGTCAGATTGCCGAGCAGGCAGCCGATGACAAGCCCCGGCACAGCCGCGCCCGACACGACGGGCAGCACTGTCAGCGCCTCGGACAGGCGGAACTGCACGGTTCCGTAGGCGAGGTTAAGGGCGGCCGAGACGTAGGTCAGCAGCGCATACAGCGCCGCAACCAGCGCACCGGTGACAAGGAATCTGGTGCTTGTGCGTTTCATGTTTGTTTTTCACTCTTTCCGTAGTTTTGTTTTAGGACTGGATGGTTTCGAACAGTCCGCGTGCGGACGGTTTGTCCGCCGCGCACTTTTATTGTATCACATTTTGCGCACAAATGCAAGGGTTCTGCTTGAAAAAAGCAAATCATTATGGTAAAATCGGATTGTGAAAGGCTGCGTGAAGGGAAAGAGGCGACAAAACGCGCTTCCGTGTTGCAGGCCACACGCACGACGAGGCGTCAAAACGCGCAAAGCCGTGCGCCGGACTGTCGGAAAGCATTTTCGGCAACCTGACCCGCAGGTGCATAAACGGCCGCGCCGCAAAGCATACTAAGCGTATACGAATACGGTTTGCTTGAAGCCGTATTCATCAAAAACAAGAGGAGCGACCGGAAAAATGATGAAAAAAATGAAGGCGAAGCTGTTTGTTTCCATCCTGATGATGCATTTGGCGGCCGGCGCAATCGCTGCGGTGGTTGTCTGCTGTGCACACAAGAAGAAAAAGTGCTTCCTCGGCGACGTGAAAAAGAAGGCCGAGCGCGCATTTGAGGAAATCGAAAACAAGCTCGAGTGCTGAACGCTTCGCCGTCCGAAGGGAGCCGTTGGACAACCATGAAACTGGACGCAAGGCTGCGCGCCGCCGCCGAAGCGGCGGGACGCTGCGCGCTGTTTGCAGACATCGGCAGCGATCATGCAAAGCTGGCGCTGCATCTGCTGGAAACCGGCGCGGCCGCATACGCCGTCTGCGCCGATATCCACGCGTCCCCGCTTGAACGCGGGCGGCAGGCCGCCGCGCGCACGGGGCTTTCGGAGCGGGCGGACTTCATCCTCTCCGACGGGCTGGACGCGCTGCCCGAACGGCCGGACGTCGCCGCCGTCTGCGGGATGGGCGGCGAGCTGATTGCCGACATCGTCGCGCGCGCGCTTCGCCGCTTCCCCGGCGGCCCGCCGATCCGTTTCGTCCTCCAGCCGATGACGGCCGCCGATGCGCTGCGCCGTTTCCTGTGGGACAACGGCTTTTACATTGCGGAGGAACGCTATGCCGTCGCTGCCGGAAAGCCCTATGCCGTTCTGACCGCACTCTCCGCGCCTTGTATCGAACAGGAGAACGCAGCCGCGTTTTCCGCCCCGCAAAACGCATATACGTTCACTTCATCGGGAGAACGCGAAGCGTTCTCCCCGAGTTCCGCCTCAGCGGAACTCGTATCCGCCCTTCGGAATTCGTACGCCTCGGCTTCAACGGAGAACGCGCAGCGTTCTCCCCGAGTTCCGCTCCAGCGGAACTCGTATCCGCCCCAGCGGAACTCGTATACATTGAGTGCAACGGGAGAACGCGAAGCGTTCTCCCCGAGTTCCGTCTCAGCGGAACTCGTATCCGCCCCGCGGAACTCGTATGCCTCGACTTCAACGGAGAACGCGAAGCGTTCTCCCCGAGTTCCGCTCCAGCGGAACTCGTATACATTGAGTGCAACGGGAGAACGCGAAGCGTTCTCCCCGAGTTCCGTCTCAGCGGAACTCGTATCCGCCCCGCGGAACTCGTATGCCTCGACTTCAACGGAGAACGCGAAGCGTTCTCCCCGAGTTCCGCTCCAGCGGAACTCGTATACATATGCAGACCTGCATCTCGGCAAGCTCCGCCCGCAGACGCCCGAATACCGCGCCTACGTCCGGCGCGTCTGCGCTGCGGCGGAAAAACGGCTGCGCGGCCGTCTCGCGGACGGCGGCGACCCGGCCGACGAGCTGCTTCTGCTGCGCGAGGCGGGCGAATTCCTGTAAAAGCGGTTTTTTGCAGTTTCCTTACAATCGTATGATGACTCGTTGCCCCGTGCGCGCGTATACTAATCCTGCAAATCGGGAGAACGGGGCGAAGGGAAACAATGACGAGATATGTAATCGATGCGCGGCAAATCCGCTGGAACGCCGCCATTTTGCGGCGCGAGCTGCACGGCGTGCCGGTTATCGGCGTGGTGAAATGCGACGCCTACGGCGCCGGGCTGCTTCCGGTCAGCCGGATTCTGCTGGACGAGGGTGCGGCCGCGCTGGCGGTTCTGCACTTCCACGAGGCGGAAACGCTGCGCCGGTCGGGCGTCGGCGCGCCGATTCTGATGCTGACGCCCGCCGTCACGGCCGCCGAAGCCGATACCGTCCTGCGGCTGGACCTGACCGCCTCGGTAGACGGCGCGCAGAGCTGCGCATTGCTCGAAAGCGCCGCCGAACGCGCTGGCAAGACCGTTCCCGTACATCTGATGCTGGACACCGGCTTCGGCCGTTTCGGCTGGCTGCCCGACGAGACCGGTGCGCTGCTGCGTGACCTCAAACGCTGCCCGCGGCTGCGCGTCGAGGGCCTCTACTCCCATCTGCACGACGCGTACACCGCCCGCGCGAAAGACGTGGACAGGCAGCGGATGCTGTTCACCGGGACGGCCGACGCGCTCGAGCGCGCGGGGCTCCCCGTCGGCGTGCGCCACCTGGCGGCGACAGCCGCAGCGCTGCGCTTCCCCGAAACGCGGATGGACGCCGTGCGCGTCGGCTCGGCCTTTTACGGCCTGCTGCCGTTCGCGGACAAGTGGGGCTTCTGCCCCGTCGGCCATCTGGAGTGCGAGGTCTCGGCCGTCAAGCGCCTGCCCGCCGGCCACAACGTCGGCTACGGCGGGCTGTGCCGGACGAAGCGCGAGACGACCATCGCCGTCGTCAACGCCGGCCACGTCGACGGCTGGGGTATGACGCCCGTCCGCGACTGCTTCCGCCTGCGCGACCGGCTCCGTTATCTGAAGGCGGACCTGCGCAGCCTCCGGCGCGACGGACGCACCTTCGTCGAAATCGGCGGACAGCGCTTCCCGCTGCTCGGCCGGTTTACGATGTCCAACGTCATCGTCGACGTCACCGGCGGCGACGTGCGCCCCGGAGACACCGTCCGCATCGAGCTTGCGCCGACCTGTGCGAACGGGTCGATTCCGCGCGTGCTGACCGGCGAGCCTGCCGCCGCGTCCGCATTCGCACCCCGGCAGCCCCGTGCCGCCCGATGCACGCGGGATGCCCGCACCGCGCCCGAAGCATAATTTCGCGGCGCCGCACGGGGAAAGCAGGGAATTTGCGGCGCGCCGAACCGATCGGCGCGCCGCATCCTTATGCGCAAAAGCAAAGCGCCGTCCAGGCACCCCGGAAGGGGGCGCTTCTGCTTTTCAAAAAAGTTCTGTTGTTGCTTCGCCCCAAACGGTATTCAGGGAACATTTTGAAAAAGGTTCCGGAAAATTTTCACAAAAAGCTGCCCATAGCTTTTGGTGAAAATTTGCCTATACCTTCAAAAACCAAGGGGATTTTGAAGAGCAATAGCCCTGCCGACGTGATGCGGACCCCTTCAAAACCCTTTTTTTGACAGACTGAAGCGCCCCTTTCGGGGCGCTTTTTGCAGTTTCCGCTCTTTCACCACCAAAGCATTTCATGCAGCTGCCGGTTCGCGCGCTGCGCGGTCTTCAGAACATCGCCGACCGTCAGCCCGAGGATCTCCGCGGCGCGCTCCGGCCGTTGATTCCGCAGCAGCAAAGCGACACTTCTCTCCTTCTCGTCCAGATAGGCAAGGTTGTAAAACGCCCGCTCCGCTGTCTCCCGGGACGAAACCAGAAGCGCCCGCCCTTCGCATTCGTACGCAAAGCCGCTGAATATATGGTTGAACGGCTCGAGCAGGTCAAAATATGTGTACGCGACCATCCAATCGCTCCGCGCCGCCGCCCAGCACTCCGCCGCCGTGAATTCGTCCGCAAGGATGACCTCCGGCGGCTTGCGGAACAGTTGTTCCGCCGGTGTTGCGCGCTTTTTCTTCCGCTCGCGGACGGGCAGAGCGTCGCCGCCCGCGCGGACGATGCTGTCGACGCGCAGCAGATGCGGCGGGACCTTTGCGTCGGCCGAATCGAGGGGAACCGGGTGCGCATGGCCGCGGCTGTTCGGAGGCAGCGCAAACGCTTTCCCCGGCGGAACTTCCGGCGCGTTTTCGGAAAGGACGAGCGTGACGGCAAACCTCCGCCCGGGAAAGCTGCGGCGGAACTGCGCCAGCTCGTCCAAGCAGAGCGCCGTGAACACGTTGGCGCGGCAGAAAAGAAAGCGGACGGGCCGGCTTCCGGCTTCCGCGATGCGCCGGAGCGCGCCGCGGACGCGCGGACGCAGCTCCGTGTCGTAAAGGATGTCCAGCCCGCAGAGCAGGCAGACGGTTTCCGGCACGTTTGCGCCTTGGGTCGTGTGAAGCATGTTTTTTTCTCGCTATTATGAAGCCATGACCAATGCATGGTGATTGGTACGAATCTTTACAGCATACCAGATACATTCTTGCAAAATCCGAAATTTATCGAACTCATTCTCGCGTTTTGAAAATGTAACCATGCTATAATATTTGAAACGCAAAACTGCCATTTCCCTCAGTAAATGCAGAATAATATCATAAAAACATATAGCGGATAAATAAGAAAGGAGGGGGACGCCGTTGCACGGCGAAAATGAATTTTGCGAACGGCTTCATTGTTTTAGGCGTAAACTAAGTGTATCCGCGCGCGAAATGAGCTTATCGCTTGGCCAGAATGAAAGCTATATCAATAATATTGAACGCGGCAGAGCGTTGCCCTCTATGCATTTATTTTTTTGCATATGCGATTATCTGCATATAACGCCATATGATTTTTTTGAATCGGAAGATAGTTTCCCACTGCGCCTGCGCCTCTTGGTGAAAGATATCAAAAGGCTGAAGAAAAGGGATATTGAACAAGTAGATACGTTAATCAAACGAATGATACATATAGAAAAATAAATTTACCTTCCCTTTTAGCGCGGTAGGCCGGCGACGCCGGCCTACCG
>ENA-UOIY01003150-UOIY01003150.1-human-gut-metagenome-genome-assembly--contig:-P114-NODE-3150-length-10810-cov-5.449651_pt1 | contig 10810 bp, 8 predicted proteins | sample MGYA00242335_ERZ723882 | MGnify/ENA metagenome assembly ERZ723882
CAGCGCAGCGGCCACGGGCATTAAAACCTATATTAGGGGGCAGGATTACTGACCAACCTTCTCCTTCAGGCGGCCGCTGGCCTTGAAGCCGGGGATAGCGGTGGGCTCCAGCTTGCTGGTGACCTTGGTCTTGGGGTTGGTGAAGTTCTTGGTCTGGCGCTCACGCATCTCGAAACGACCGAAGCCTGCGATGGTAACCTTGTCGCCGCTCTTGAGCACGTCACCGATGGTGCCGAAGATGCCGTCCATAACCTTCTCGACTTCAGCGCTGGTCATGTTGGTGTCGTTGGCAACCTTGGTAATCAACTGAGATCTAGTCATAATTCCTTTTACTCCCTATTGTTCAGGCTACACGGCCTGTTAGTATTTACGGGCTTTATTATAGAGAAAATTCCGCGCAGAATCAAGGGTTTTTTGCTAAAACAGTCGAATTTCCCCAAAAATCAGCAAAAAACATAAAATTTGCCGTGCTAAAGCCCGCAAATTTCGTCACATGGCGAAATTTCACCATCCTGCAGTTGCATGCAGCGGCCAATCGTGCATATTTTGCGGCCCCATTCCTCCATCCGGGCGGCGGTGGTGCGAAGCGCCGGAGGGGCCATTCCTGCGGCAGCACATAAAAACCGCACCCCTGCGGGTGCGGTTTGCGGTTATGCTTTATTCCCCTTTAGCGGCTTCGCGGTGGAGGTGGGCGATATCGACCAGCTCCATCTCGCTGATGTCGTGGTCGCCGCGCAGGGCATCGACCAGCACGCGGGCGGTGTCCATTGCCGTAATGCAGGGGATGGACAGCTCGGTAGCCTTGCGGCGGAACTTGACCGAGTCACGGTGCGGGTCGCGGCCATGGGGGCTGGTGGAGATGATGTAATCCACCAGGCCGCTTTCCAGCAGGTCGATCATATTCGGGCGTGCGCCGCTCATCTGGCGTACGACGCTGCACGGGATCATCTGGCTGTTCAGGTAGCGGGCCGTCTCGGCGGTGCCGTAGATCTTATAGCCGTAGTCATGCAGTTTCCAGGCCAGTTCGGCGGCTTCGGGCTTGTCGCTGTCCTTGACGGAAACAATGCAGCAGGAGCCGGGGCCGGGCACCTTGAACTGATACCCGGCGGCGACCAGGCCCTTCATCATGGCCTCGTGGAAGGTGGGCGCAATGCCCAGTACTTCACCGGTGGACTTCATCTCGGGGCCGAGCATGGTATCGACGCCGTGCAGCTTCAGGAAGCTGTAGACAGGCACCTTGACGGCGTAGTACGGGCTTTTGCCGCCCCGCCACAGGCCGGTGCCGTAGCCCATATCCTTGAGCTTTTCGCCCAGGGTGCAGCGCACGGCCAGGTCAACCATCGGCACGCCGGTGACTTTGGAGATGTAGGGCACGGTACGGGACGAACGGGGGTTGACCTCGATAACGTAGACGCGGTCGTTCTGCACAGCGTACTGCACATTGACCAGGCCGACGACTTTCAGCTCGCGGGCAAAGCGGCCGGTGTAATCGACCAGCGTGTCAATGACTTTCTGGCTGAAGGTGTACGGCGGGTAGACGCAGATCGAGTCGCCGGAGTGCACACCGGTGCGCTCGACCTGCTGCATGATGCCGGGCACGAGGTAGTCGGTGCCGTCGCAGATGGCGTCGACCTCGCACTCGGTGCCAAGGATGTACTTGTCCATCAGCACGGGATGGCTCATGTCCACATGCTTGGTGATAACGCCCATGTACTCGGTCACATCGGCAGAGTTGTAGGCCACGATCATGTTCTGGCCGCCCAATACGTAGGACGGGCGCATCAGCACGGGATAGCCGACTTCCTGCGCGGCCTGCAGGGCTTCTTCCAGCGTAAAGACGGTGCGGCCCTCGGGGCGGGGGATGCCGCAGCGCTCGAGCAGCTCGTCAAAGCGCTCGCGGTCCTCGGCTTCGTCGATGGCATCTGCCGGGGTGCCCAGGATGGGCAGGCCGATCTCGTCCATATGCTTGGCCAGCTTGATGGCGGTCTGGCCGCCGAACTGCACAAGGCAGCCGTCCGGCTTCTCGGTCTCAATGATCTGGTCGACGCTTTCGGGGTTCAGCGGGTCGAAGTACAGGCGGTCGCCGGTGTCAAAGTCGGTGGAAACGGTCTCGGGGTTGTTGTTGACCAGCACCGCCTCGCAGCCGTGGTTTTTCAGTGTCCAGACGGCGTGGACCGAGCAATAGTCGAATTCGATGCCCTGGCCGATGCGGATGGGGCCGGAGCCGAAAACGAGAACCTTCTTCTTTTTGGGGTCGCTGCGCTCGGCAATAAACTGCTTAGCTTCGTTGTCCTCATCGAAGGTGGAGTAGAAATACGGCGTCTTGGCGGCAAATTCAGCGGCACAGGTATCGACCATCTTGAAGGCCGCAGCGGGGTGCGCGGGCAGCGTATCCACACCGGCCAGGCGTTTGATGGTTTTATCCAGGAAGCCGAACTTCTTGGCGTTCAGATACTTTTCGGTCGTCAGTTCGCCATTTTTCAGGCCCATCTCGATATCAGCCAGGTGCTGCATCTTATCGAGGAACCACCAGTCGATCTTGGTGATGTCGTAGATGGTCTTATGCGGCACGCCGCGCTTGAGGGCTTCGTAAACGCAGAACGCGCGCTCGGAGTCCTGCACATGCAGGTGCTCGATGATCTCCTCGGTGGAGAGCTTTTCGAAGTCGGGCAGGGTCAGGGTATCAAGGCCCAGCTCGGTGGAGGAGACCGCCTTCATCATGGCGTGCTCAAAGTTATTGCCGATGGCCATGACCTCACCGGTGGCCATCATCTGGGTGCCGAGGGATTTGTCGGCGTAGACGAACTTGTCAAACGGCCACTTGGGGTATTTGACGACGACATAGTCCAGCGCAGGCTCGAAGCAGGCGCAGGTCTCGCCGGTAACATCGTTGGTGATCTCGTCCAGCGTGTATCCCAGGGCGATCTTGGTGGCGACCTTAGCGATGGGATAGCCGGTGGCCTTGGAGGCCAGCGCCGAGGAGCGCGACACACGGGGGTTGACCTCGATGACGGCGTACTCGAAGCTGTCCGGCTTCAAGGCAAACTGGCAGTTGCAGCCACCCTCGATGCCAAGCTCGGTGATAATATCCAGCGCAGCGGTACGCAGCATCTGGTATTCTTTATCGGAAAGGGTCTGGCTGGGGGCCACAACGATGGAGTCGCCGGTATGGATGCCGACGGGGTCGAGGTTCTCCATGTTGCAGACGGTGATCACGTTGCCCTTGGAGTCGCGCATGACCTCGTACTCGATCTCTTTCCAGCCGGAGATGCACTTTTCCACCAAGATCTGGTGAATGGGGGAAAGACGCAGGCCGTTGGTGGCGATCTCGTGCAGTTTTTCGCGGTCCTCGCAGATGCCGCCGCCGGTGCCGCCCATGGTAAAGGCCGGGCGCACGATGACGGGATAGCCGATGACCTCGGCAAAATCCAGCGCGTCGTCAAGGTCCTCTACGACCTTGGACGGGATGATGGGCTGATGCAGCTTTTCCATCGTGTCCTTGAACAGCTGACGGTCCTCGGCGCGGTCGATGGTATCGGGCTTGCAGGCCAGCAGGCGCACGCCGCTGCGGTCCAAAAAGCCGTTGCGGGCCAATTCCATGCTGAGGTTCAGGCCCATCTGGCCGCCCAGGTTGGGCAGGATGGCATCGGGCTTTTCCTTCTCGATGATGCGCTCGACGACCTCAGCGGTCAGGGGTTCGATATAGACATGATCGGCAATGTCGGGGTCGGTCATAATGGTAGCGGGGTTCGAGTTGACCAGCACGGTCTCGACGCCCTCGGATTTCAGGGCACGGCAGGCCTGGGTGCCGGAGTAGTCAAACTCGGCTGCCTGGCCGATGATGATGGGGCCGGAACCGATGACCAGCACTTTTTTAATACGCGGGTCCTTAGGCATCGGCGATCACTCCTTTCGCTGCCAGCATGCGGCTGACAAATTCATCAAACAGAAATTCGGTATCCTTGGGGCCGCCGTTGGCTTCGGGGTGGAACTGGACGGTGAAGCAGTTCCACTGGAAGTAGTCGACGCCCTCGCAGGTGCCGTCGTTGGCGTTCACGTAGCTGACGGTGCCCACATCGGCGGGCAGCGTTTCGCTTTCCACGGCATACCCATGGTTCTGGCTGGTGATGAAAGTGCGAGCCTTACCGGCATGGGTAACAGGCTGGTTGGCGCCGCGGTGGCCGTACTTCAGCTTGCAGGTGTGCGCACCGGCGGCCAGGGCGGTAAGCTGGTGGCCCAGGCAGATGCCAAAGGTCGGGATGCCGGTGGAAAGCATTTCGCGGATGTTCGCAATAATTTCCACATTCTCAGCCGGGTCGCCGGGGCCGTTGGAGAGCATCAGGCCGTCCGGGTGCAGCGCGGCCAGCTGGGCGGCGGTGGTGGTGCCGGGCAGCACGGTCACACGGCAGCCGCGCTTTTGCAGGCAGCGCACAATGTTATTTTTGCAGCCCAGGTCCAGCAGGGCCACATGCAGCGGGGTATCGCCCCACTCCCCTGCCTCGGTCGGCTCGTAGGTTTCGGCCTCGCGGCAGGTGACCGCCTTAACAGCGTTGACCACCGCATAGGCAGCGATCTCGGGCAGCAGGGCGGCTTTCTTCTCGGGCTCGGCGTCGGGGTCAAACTCGGTGGTGATGGCACCGTTCATAACGCCGCTCTCGCGCAGGGTGCGGGTCAGGCTGCGGGTGTCGATGCCCTCAATGCCGATGATGCCGTTCTTTTTCAGGAATGCGTCCAGCGTTTCCTCGCTGCGGAAGTTCGAGGGGGTCTTGCATGCTTCGCGCACGATGTAGCCCTTGGCCCAGATCTTGCCGCTCTCGACATCCTGGCTGTTCATGCCGTAGTTGCCGATGAGGGGGTAGGTTTGGGTGATGATCTGGCCGTAGTAGCTGGGGTCGGTGAGGGTCTCCTCAAAGCCGACCATACCGGTGGCGAACACCACCTCGCCGATGGTCGTGCCGGGGCAGCCCACGCTGACGCCGCGGAACACCCGGCCATTTGCCAATATCAGATATGCCTGCATAATGGGTCTCCTTTTTACAGCGTCTGCTTTGCCTGCTCTTTCATTTTGCGGCTGCCCAGGTGTACCAGGGGCAGCTTGCCCTCTTTGCAGATGGGGCATTCTTCGGGGGCGTAGTTGGGCAGATCCAGCTTGAGCGCGCTGGCAACAATGGGGATCGGGGACGGAGCCGCGGCGCGGGTGCGGTCGACCACACAGGCGATGCCCAGGCAGACACCGCCGGCTTCCTCGATGACACGCTTGGTCTCCAGGCTGGAAACGCCGGTGGTGACGACATCCTCAGCGATGATGCAGCGCTCGCCGGGTTTGATCTTGAAGCGCTTGAGGGTCATGACGTTATCGACACGCTCGGTGAAGATGGCGCGCTTGCCCAGCTGGCGGCCCAGCTCGTACGCGTAGACAATACCGCCCATGGCTGGGCCGACCACAACGTCAACATTGAGCTCCTTGAGCTTTTCGGCGACCGGGGCCATGACCTCGGCGGCTTTATCGGGGTACTGCTGCAGGAACGCCATCTGGCAGTATGCGCCGGAATGACGGCCGGACGACAGCAGGAAGTGCCCCTCCAAAAATGCTTCACATTCCTTCAAAACTTCCAGTGCTTCTCTCGCCATGATACTTTCCTCCTGTATATTTTTCAGTTTATTGTAGCATATCGTGTATATTTTTGCAAGATGATTGTATATTTATTTTGCTGTGCTTAGGCAAATCGCCCGTTTCTTTGGGCGGCCGCGTAAGGCTCTGCGGGCGAACAATGTTCGCCCCTACATGCCCCGCGTCGTTGCTTGCAGGGGGCGGATGCGACCATCGACCTCTACAGCTTGGTCGCGGTTCCTTCTTACCCTCTCGCGCACCCTCTGATCTCATCCAGCGTCTTGACGCCGTGGGCGTCCATCCACTGGGCGATCTCGGCGGTGATGCGGGTGCAGGCTTTCGGGTCAAGGAAGTTTGCTGTGCCCACCTGGACCGCTGCGGCACCGGCCATAATAAATTCCAGCGCGTCACGGCCTGTCAGGATGCCGCCCAGCCCCACCACGGGGATGCTGACGGCACCGACGGCCTGCCAGACCATGCGCAGCGCAATGGGCCGCACCGCCGGGCCGGAAAGCCCTGCAAAGGTGTTGTTGAACACCGGGCGGCGCTTTTCCAGGTCAATGGCGCAAGCCTGGAAGGTATTGCACAGGCTGATGGCGTCCGCACCGGCGGCTTCGACCGCCTTGCACATTTCGGGGATGCTCTCGGCCTGGGGGCTGAGCTTGACGATCAGCGGCACGGTGCAGACTTTGCGCACCGCACTGACCACCTCGCTGGCGTCCCGGGCGCGGATGCCGAACGCAAGGCCGCCCTGCTTGACGTTGGGGCAGCTGATGTTCAGCTCGATAAAATCGACGCCCGCCGCGCAAAGCATGGCCACGCCCTCGATATTTTCCTCGATCGTATGGCCGCCCAGGTTGGCCCAGACGGTGGTGCCGCACTGCCGCATGGCGGGCAGCTCGTGGTCGATAAAATGCTGCACACCGGGGTTTTGCAGGCCGATGGAGTTCATCAGGCCGGACGGGGTCTCGTACAAGCGTTCGCCCTCGTTGCCGGGCTGGCCGTTCAGCGTCAGGCCCTTGCCGGAGATGCCACCCAACAGGCGCAGGTCCTCAATGTCGGCATACTCCGGTCCAAAGCCGAAGGTGCCCGAGGCCGCGATGACCGGGCCTGCCAGGCGCTTGCCGAGGAAATCTACATGCAGGTCCGCCATCAGTCAAACACCTCCTGTGCGTTGAAGACCGGGCCGTCCTTGCAGACGGTGACGGGGCCGATCTTGGTGTGGCAGGTGCAGCCCAGGCAGGCACCCAGGCCGCAGGCCATCTTCTTTTCAAGGCTTGCCAGGCAGGGCACGTTGGCAGCGGCGCAGAGCTTGGCAACGCCGCGCATCATGACCATGGGGCCGCAGGTCAGCACAATATCGTAGCTTTTAGCGTCCAGCAGGTCCGTCACAAGGCCGTGGTGGCCCTCATTGCCGGAGTCGGTCGCCACAAAAATGTCGTGGCACCAGGGCACGAACCTGTCCATGCCGTAGGTCGCATCGCGGAAGCCGACGTACACATCCGGCCGCACACCGGCACGGCAGAGCTGCTTGCAGAGCAGCAGCAGCGGCGCGGTGCCGATGCCGCCGCCCACGACGGCGATGCGCTGATGGCTGGCCGCCAGCGCGGCGGCGTCAAAGCCGTTGCCGCAGGGGCCGGTGACGGTCAGCGTCTGGCCGGGCTGCAGGGCGGCAATTTTATGCGTGCCCTCGCCCTTGAGCTGGTACAAAAAGGTCAGCGCGCCGGTCTGGTTGTCAAAATCGTTCACGCTGATGGGACGGGACAAAATCGGCGTGGCGTCCGCGGCCCAGGCACGCAGCATGTAGAACTGGCCTGCGTGGGGCTCGTGGCGGGGGTCCTGCCACTGCACCGTCAGGCGGCGGATATCGGGTGCAACAGTTTCCTGTTGCAACACCGTCAAATTACAGCTTATTGCACTCACCCTGAATGTCCTCCCGCATACGCACGCACTCGTTGTAGGCAGCCTCGTCAAAGGCTACGCCGGGCTGTTTCTTGTAGGCCAGCAGGATACCGCGGCTGGAGTTGACCACACCGCCGTTGCCTTTGGTCAGGTACTGGGCAATGTCGGCCGCCTTGCCGCCCTGCGCGCCGTAGCCGGGGATGAGGAAGAAGGTGTTTCGGTAGGCAGCGCGGATGGCGGTAGCTTCCTCGGTATGGGTGCCGCCGATGACCAGGCCGATGCTGGAATAGCCGTGCTCACCCATGTAGTCTTTGCCCAAGGCGGTCAGGCTGTCGCCGACCAGGTCATAGACGTGGCGGCCATCGTCCAGCTTTTTGTACTCAAAGTCCTTTGCACCGGGGTTAGAGGTACGGCACAGGACAAACACGCCCTTGCCCTGCTGCTCGCAGTACGGCAGGTAGGGGCTGATGGAATCGAGGCCCATGTAGGGGGCCAGCGTGATGATATCGGCCTCGAAGTCGCCGGTAAAGTGCGCCTTGGCGTACATTTCCGCAGTCTTGGCGATGTCGCCGCGCTTGATGTCGGCGATGACCGGCAGGCCGGTGGCGCGGGCCAGCTTGAGGGTCTCGGCATAGGCGCGCATGCCGTCCAGGCCCAGGGATTCATAGTAGGCGATCTGCACCTTGTAGCAGCCCGCCACGCCCTTGGTGGCGGCGATCAGTGCGCGGTTGAAGTCCAGCACGTTTTCGCCTGCCGTCTTGGCGGTGTCGGTGGTGGGCAGGTAGCTGATCTCGGTGTCCAGGCCGACGCAGACCGGGCCGTTGGCCGCTACGCTCTCGTACAGTTTATCCATATTCGTCAACATTGTGTGATCCCCCGTTTATATGATGTAGGTTGTTTATTCCTCGATTTGAAAGGTCACTTTACCGCCCTTGATGGTGGTGACGACCTTGCCGTACAGCAGCGTGCCGTCGTAGGGGCAGTTCTTGCTCTTGCTGTGCAGCTCGGCGGCGCTGACCTCGTACATGTGGTCAAGATCGACCAGCACGACGTCGGCGTCGTAGCCCGGGGCCAGCATGCCCTTGTGGTCGGCCAGGCCCAGCACGGCGGCGGGGCCTGCGCTCATCAAAAAGCTCAGCAGTTCCAGCGGCAGGCGTTGCTCGCGGCAAAGCTTGGTGTAGCAGACGCCGAACGCGGTCTCCAGGCCGACCATACCGGCGGCGCCCTTCTCCTTCTCCTCGGCGGTGTGGGGCGCGTGGTCGGTTCCGATGCAGGTGACGGTGCCGTCCTTGATGGCTTCGATCAGGGCGGTGACGTCGTCGGCCTTGCGGATGGGCGGGTTGACCTTGTATTGCAGGCGGCTGTCATCGAACCAGAGGTGGTGCGGCGTGACCTCGCAGCTGACGCGCGCACCCTTCAGGCGGCTCATGCGGATGGCGTCGATCGACTCCTTGGTGGAGACATGGCACATGTGCAGGCGGGTGCCGTAATACTCGGCCAGGTGGCAGTTGCGCACGGTCTCGATGTTCTCGGCCAGGCGGTAGTCCCAGGGGCTGATCTCACGATCCTCGGCGTGGGACATCACGGTCAGGCCGCGCTCGGTAGCGATGGCAAAGACCCGCGCCATGACGGCGTTGTTCATGACGCCGTTGCCGTCCTCGGTGATGAATTTGATATCCTCGGGCAGGGTCAGCAGATGGTCGATGGTCTTGCCGTCAAAATCCTTCGTGATGGAAACCGTCTGGTTGGCATCGCACAGGCCGATGCGCTTGGCTTCGGCTTCGACCGCGCGGGCGATCTCCGGCGTGGAGCAGACGGGCTTGGTGTTGGGCATCAGGTTTACAAAGGTGTAGCCGCCTGCGGCTGCGGCTGCCGAGCCGGTAGCGATATCCTCCTTATACTCAAAGCCGGGGGTGCGCCAGTGGCAGTGGGTGTCGATGAACGCGGGCAAAATCGTGCGGCCCTTGGCGTCGAGCACGTCCTCGCCCTCGGGCACCACAAGGCCCTGGCCGATGGCTGCGATCGTATCGCCGCGCAGCCAGACCTCGATGGGCTTGCCGGCAGTGTCTTTTGCATTGCGGATCAGCATAGTGTATACCTCCCTGTTGTGCATTTGGGCAAAAAAAAACTTTTCCCAAAATGGGAAAAGTCAAAAAGTCATACCATGCACAGCGGCGGGAAAGGACGCTGCGCCGTTAATCTCAAAGCTTGCGAAACCACTCATCAACATGCAGACATACTCCTTCCCTTTGCATTACATAGATTTTACTTATTGTACCATGCCCCGGCAGCGGTGTCAATGCAATAGGCTTTTTTGGTCTGTTAGGGATTTTATGGAGTTTTGCCGCAACTTTTGGACATTTTGACAAAATGCACCAGAAGGCCCGCTGGCATTGCCTTTTGTGCGCAATTGTGCTACAATATATACTAAATTGGTATGTCATCAAGAAATAGAGGGAAACGTCATGGGCCTTTGGGAAGATGCCAAAAATATCCGGGATAAAGACCCCGCCGCACGCAATGTGGCCGAGGTCATTATTTTGTATCCCGGTTTCCACGTGCTGGTTACGCATAAGATCGCGCATTTTTTGTATAACCACAAGTGTTTCTTCCTGGCGCGGTTTGTCAGCCAGCTGGCCCGGCACCTGACGGGCATCGAGATCCACCCGGGCGCGAGGATCGGCCGCAAGCTGTTTATCGACCACGGCATGGGGATCGTATTTGGCGAAACGACCGAAATCGGCGACAACTGCACGATCTACCACGGCGTAACGCTGGGCGGCACCGGCAAGGACACCGGCAAGCGCCACCCGACGTTGGGCAACAACGTGCTGATCGGCGCGGGGGCCAAGGTGCTGGGCCCGGTATACATCGGCGATAACGTGCGTGTGGGCGCAGGCAGCGTCGTGCTGAAGAACCTGCCCGCCAATTGCACCGCTGTGGGCGTACCCGCCGAGGTCGTGCGCATGCGCAACGAAGAATGCCGCCCGTCGGACGATTTGGATCAGCAGGATCTGCCGGATATCGTCAACCAGCGCATCTCCCAGCTGGAAGCCCGCCTGAGTCGCCTGGAAGCCGAACGCCAGGGCGAGTTTCCGCCGGATAAGAAGTGAAAATCATAAAGAACAGGAGCACCGCCGAGGATGGGGTGCTCCTGTTTTATTTTAACTGCTATTAAAAAAGCTTCCCTTGTGTGTCAAAAAACGCCAATTTTGCCATGCAGAGGATGTAGGGGCGAACAGTGTTCGCCCGCCAACCAAACGTAGCAACGCCTTTTCAGGAAAGCTTCTCACATGA
>ENA-UOIY01003155-UOIY01003155.1-human-gut-metagenome-genome-assembly--contig:-P114-NODE-3155-length-10798-cov-1639.737690_pt1 | contig 10798 bp, 11 predicted proteins | sample MGYA00242335_ERZ723882 | MGnify/ENA metagenome assembly ERZ723882
TTACAACTCCTACCTTGAGTAAGTTTTCAATCTTCTTCTTCTCATCTTCGGTTGCACTTGTTTCAAGTTCTACATTGTTGATACGAACATATCCTGTATAATCACCTATCACACCACTTTCATATTGTGCCAATCCATCAATGTCTTTATCAGGTGCATAACCTTTGTTTGTGGTAAGGATATAGTATGCGTAGTTTGTACCCATTGATAAAGGATTATCACTACCTGCCCTAATAGCACCAAAGTCAACACTTTCTGTATTTGTTGCAAACGGTATATCTTCACCTATTGTTCCGTCAAACTGATAAAGTGGTATATCGTTGTATTGAAGTACCGCTAAACATTTACCTGACATTACATTGACTTTGTAAATCAACTGTATTTCTTTGCCTCTGATAACATCAATATCAAGTTCCTTTGTACCTATGAAAGGAAGATATATTTCAAGTTTTGCAAAAGGTGAGTAGTCAAGTACATTCTCTTGTTCTTCGGTCAATGTAACTGTGCCACAATCAATGACAGGGTGTTTCAAAATTACATCTGACAATACATTACTGTCAATGTTTCCAAGTATAACATCACTCGGATTTTCGTCTACTTCAAAATCAACATAAGTCTTATATACCTTTATGATATATTTTGACAAGTCTATAGTAGTACCCTGTTGTGTACCACTTGAAGGAGTATTGTATCTTGCTGTTGCAACTCGTTCAAGTTGTGCATAAGTAGGATTATACACATAACACATAGGAAACTCTGCGTTTGGTATTCCACCCATCAAATTGAAAACTTCACCTACAAGCTGAATGTTTTCTTGCACATTAGGATACAATGCTATTACTTGTGAATAAGTCAAGTTGAATACACTTTGTAAGTCTATAACCATTCCACAATAGTATGTATCTCCCTCGTACTCAATCGGTGTTGTTGTTCCTTTATTGTAATAATCGGTAACACTACCTACCCATAAAATGTCATCTTTTGTCAATGCGTAAGTTGCTACTCTTGTAACTCCATTGTCGGTATATTCCCTAACAAAGTTGAAGTCAAAAGTAATGTCTGCATTTTCAACATCAGAAGTTTTAATACCATAACCCTCATCTGCCCAAATATATATTTTTGTACCAGCAGTAGCTGCACCTGATGTAACAGGCGACTTAAACAAGTGAGTTGAAAGGTTATTTCCCATATTTCTACTCATATTTCTGTTTACACTTTTCATAGTGTAAATATGGGTACTTAAATCAGCTATATTATTTTGAGAATTAGGAATGTTGTATGTTATCCGTTTTTCAGTAAGTATCTGTGTACTTGTGGCAGTTATTACAACATTGTCTGTAACATCTGCGATTGAAATAGTATAACCCCAATCATTTACCTTTGTAACAACCGAACTTGTAACATCAGTACCGCCCATTGTAACTGTCAATGTATCTACTTTGAAAGTAAATGCCTTATCATCTTGAACAGTATCTGTATCAGCAGTAAGTATTTCTGCATTGTATGAACTATGTTCAGGTACAGTTGTTGCAGAATTTGTGTTTGTGATTTCAGTAGCAAGTGTGTTTGTGATAGTATAACTAACAACAGGGATAGCACTTGCACTCGCTGTTATTACAACATCACCTGTAACACTTGCAATATTGATACTGTATGTATTGTTGCCTGTCGTAACAACGGAACTTGTAATATCAATATTGTCCATTGTAACTGTTATTGAGTCTAAATTATAATCGGTAGTCGGAGTTATTGTGGCTGTATATGTATCACCCTCTACTACTTGTGTATCACTATTGTTTGAACTACAATTTGTCAAATTGTTTGTAATAGTGTGAGTAACCTCATTTAACTTAATTACAAATTCTTCATCAAGTGGTAAAGTTGCCTGTCCTGAATTGTAAATGTCGGTTATTGTACTACCACTACCCATTGACTTCCAAACTCCACCAGCTGTACTTCCGTCAGTAGGTGTATCATATATTTGTCCAGGGAAAATTGCAGGACTATTTATTGGGTTTGATGTTGTCGTAATTACCATAGCATTGTAATACTTCTTACCGGCATTGTCCTTAACAAGAGGTTGATTTGGGGTATATTTATGTGTATCAAAATCATAGGTACCAAACTGTTTATTAACAGTATAAGTGCTACCTAAATATGCACGATATAAACCATTGTTATTACCTTGATTACTGTATCTACGATTGAACGCATATCCTTCTGCACACACTATAATCCAAGGGGTTTTTTGCGGTGTTGTATGTGAACTATCAGTATTAACATCAGCAATAGGGCTTGAACTATCAAGGTGAGTGTACCAATAGTCGCCTGAGTTGAAGTCTTCATCCCACGCAACCCTATTGTATAAGTGTGATTGCATATTTTTAATGTGGTCTTCCCACAATATTCTAAAACTCATACTTAATACCTCCCTTTACTTGTTATTAGTACATAGTTAGGTGAGTAAAAATCTCTGAATGGTCTTTCTTTAAACTCAATATATTCAACATCTTTCCTAACTTCTTTTGTGTACCCTTCATTTATGTAATTACTACCACTCTTTGAACTGATTATGGTAGCGTTACTTGCTAATATATCAGTTTTGAAACTTTCAAGGACATCACAACTCAATGTAATTGTGTACATCCTATTCGGTCCTACTTTTATATCATCAATGAAATAATACCTACCAAAGTCCTGAATATACGCATAGTTGAACTTATGCGAAAAGAATGTGTTTGTAGAATCGTGCAACACTATTACAGGATGTGTAAGGTTAGTAATATCTTTCAGTTTGATGCTATAAGGGGTGGTTTCCGTAAGTGTTTTGTTTATAACATTATTAGCACTATTTGTTTTGTATAAAATAATGTTCATAAAAACATTCCTCCTTATATATTAAAAGCGGTCAGCGGTCAAGATTATAGACCGCCAACCGCCTTTGTAAACTATTTGCAACGATTGTCTTATGCTACGAAGAATACTACACAGTTCTCGTTGAAGTCATTGAAATAACCAGCATCAAACTTGTAGTAGTTGTTGTAGAACTCTGCCTTTGCATTGTAGTTAGTAGTAACTCTACGGCCAATGTTGCAAACACCCATTGCGTCACGGTCAAACATTACTGCTAAAATACCGCTTGTTGCAACAGTATGTCCATCAGCAGTCTGAATAGTGATTTTTGAAGTATCTGCAAATGCGTAGTCCTGACCTGAACCCTGCCAATAAGGAACTGTTTCACTATCAGGAAGTGCTACATAGTTATCGTGGAAAGTATCAGACTGAAGGTATGCGGTTGCAGCTGCCTTAAACTCTGAAAGCATAACTGTATGAAGCATATCAGCAGGAGTAAATCTTTCCTTACCACCGATATTGAACAGAGTAGAAATCTTTGAAAGTCTGTCAACATAAAGTGCCATCTCATAACTTGCAAATCTGATGAAGTCAGGGTCAGTAATTGCTTGTGCAGCTGTGAGTGACTTATTGAACTTATCATTGTAAAGTTTCAGTAAGTTTACTGCCTTTGTACCGCTCATTGTGTAGTCAACAGTACCTGTAGCTCCAAGGTCTGCATAAATGGTTTCACCTACCATATTGTTGATAGTTCTCATTACAAGTCCGTCCATCTTAACAGTAAGTGCCTTATCAACCGCATTGTAGAGCATTGACAGGAAACCGTTAAGCTGATTTACATTACTGAAAGACTCCTTAACCTGGAGCTCTGTGAAACTCATAGGAATTTCAAATGTAACTTTCTTGTTGAAGAACTTTGCACTAACGGAAGGCTTGTAAAATACATTAGGGTCGTATGAATGACCGTCTTCAAGTTCCCAAGACTCATTTTCAGTTGCATTAGGAAGGTCAGCTGAAATCTTTTCAAGTACCGAACCAAATTCCCAACCATCCATAAGCATTGAAGGAACATTACCGCTGTACTTTCTGTCAACGAAGATTACTTTTCCGATATGATTTACAAGGGACTTAACATAGTTGTCAACACTTGTAGCATCGAAAAGTTCTGTACCAACATCAACGATATTGGAAAGGTCTTCACTAACTAAATCAGTCTTTCCAAGGAGTTCGCCTGTTACAGTATTCATTAACTCATAAATTTGTTTTACCTGCATAGTAATTTACCTCGCTTTCTTTTAATCAAAAATGTCCAATGTTAAAACAGTATTAACATCTATAAATATAATATCATATAAGAAATCTTTTTGCAATAGTTTTGAAACTTTTTCTACTGTATTTATGTTTGTTTTTCTTACTGTTTTATCTCGTTTTCTTTCGTTGTCAATTTTATTGTGAATTTCGGTGGACTTTTTATCGTCATTTACAAAGTCTTCATCATTGTAAGCACTAACTGTATTTGTGTCCGTATTTGTACCTGTATTCTCATTATTATCAACAACTTCTTCGTGAGTGGTTTCTTTATCGCCTAAAATCATATCAGCATAAGACTGATAACTGTTCCACGCATTAGCCCACTTCTCGTAAAACATTTCCTGTAATACAGTTGCGATAGTTGAAACATCATTATCTCTACCAAACCTTGCTAACAAACGACTACCATACCTATTATTATACAGTATGTCGCAAGTTGAAGGAGTAATACCAAATGGTAATGCTTTAACATTATTCAAGGCAGCAAACAAACCATTTTCTGAAAACTTGTCATAAACAGTTTTAACATCACTCATCTTCTTCATCCTCCTTTCTTTCATCATCAGTAGTTTCAACTTCCTGTGTATCATCATTAGTTTCTACTTCTTCGGTTTCAACTGTTTCTGTATTAACAACTTCCTCTTCGGTTGTTGGTACTTTTTCGGTAGTTTCATCACCTGCCATTGTATCGGTATTTTCAGTTTCCTCTAATTGTACTCCCGTACCATTGATACTATGAACAGGCTCACCATTGAACAAACGATAATCCCAACTTGAATTGAACTCAACCCGAATATCAAGACCAAACATTTCATTGACCTTTTCAAGTCCTTTGCGTCTACTATTCAGCATATCATCAACAAGTGGATAAAGGTTATCAGTATTGGCTTCAACTTCACTTGACGAAAGTCTTTCTCTCTTCATATTAAAGTTTGCACTCAAACCGATTTCATTATACAGACTTGCTTTCAAATACTGCTCGTACTCAAACAAGTCTTTCATTGATACTTGACTTGTGGTGCTTGTGGTATTTACTTTCAAACTTTCAAACAGTTTGCTTTCACCTATAACACCGATTTCTCCGTCAAATACTTTTTCAAGGAACTTATTTGCACTTTCAAGAGTGTTATCATCATTCGCACTTAACAAATGCTGTATTCTCTTGTTTACAGTTGCAAGTAACATTGTCATTTCGTTCTCATTCATCAAAGTACAGTATTTAGCATACATAGGAAGTAAACCAAGGTACATACTGTCATTAGGAATAACAATGCAATCTTCATTGATTTTGTATGTCTTATTGAGTTTCAATGCAGGGATACTGATAACAGCTTCGGTTGGCATAGTATAAACATCAGGTTCGCCACCAAGTCCACCATTAACAATGTAATACTTTCCCTCCACTTCAATAAAAATACCAAAACCATTAGTCTGTAACAGTAATTCAATTTCCCTTGAAGGAATACTATCAGGAAGATTGTGATACTGAAACATAATGTTGGAACGATTGAGCATATACTTCATTAAGGTTTCTACATTTCGTGGTTTATCTTTGTAGTCATAATTGAAAGTATATCCCAAACCATAATTGTACTTGTCAATTCTTGCCATAATTTACAACTCCTTTCTTATTTTTTGTTGATAGTATCAATCAAAGTGTCGATTTTCTCATACAACTTTGTAATACTCAATGTGTTATTTTCGATTACACTCTGTAAACTCTCTTCCTTTTTTGCGTTTGCATCTTGCATTTCTTTATTGTTTTTTATCATAAGTAAGCAACACACAATAGGGAAACCAACAGTTGATACCGCCTGAACAATCGCATTGAAAACTTCCATTTAATCACCTCACTTCATATTAGTCCTGCATACCTTTAAGTAGTTATGAATACTATCACCTACCTCGTTATCTTGATAAAAAACTCTATCTGTTTTGAAAAACCATAACAACTTTTCTTGTAGTTTTGTAGTAGGCTTATATATATTTCTATTATAGTTCATTTTGTAGTTAAATTCAAGTGAGTAGATGAGGTCATTTTCGGTGTCTTTTAGTTCGGTAGTTTTGATGTGAATATATGTAAAATATTCTCCATCAATTTGTACCACTTCACATTGATAAATATTCTCGTTAAAAATTATGAAATAAATGAACTCAATATTTTTATGAGAATACTTAACAGGTAAGTGGGGGTAAATTGCAAGTTCCCAAGCACCACTTGTTATCATCTGCAATTTAGGGTTATCAAATGCAAAGTAAAAATTACTCTTTTTCTTTTCAGTTGAATTGCCACAATATTCAACAGCAACAGTAAGTTTACCTTCCCCATAAGTATAAACATCAATACTGTCCTGTTCCATTTTCTGAATATGTTTTAATCCCATTTCAGCAAAGTACGGACAATACTTGTTTACAGTGTTACCTAACATAAATATCTTAACATCAGTTCTTTGTCTTACAATGGTTGATACTGTATTCATAAACAAAACAAATTCATCATTGAGATACAGTTTGTTTGTAAGGAACTCGTCAAATAATATCGTGGTAACTTTAGGATATGATATTGACTTGTTATGCTCGTTCTCTGATAATGCGAAAGTATGACCTATACAATCAGTTTCCATATTGTAAACAGGCTTTCCTTCATCATTGTAATTGCATACATAAAACTTCCCTGCATAGTATGTGATACCTGAATACTTGCCTTTACTGATTTTACCAACCTCGTTGTTTTCATTTAAGGCAGACCACATATCACTTGCACGCCTACCAACAACATCTTCTTTCCATCTACGAACAATAGCAACTTGACCGCCTGTTTTGAAATACTCCTGTATTGCATATTTCAGTACAGCGTATGTTTTACCATTTGAGCGTTCACCAAATATCACATTGTAAACACACTTTTTAGCAAGAATGTTTCGTAGTGAATAAAACTTTGGCTTTGATTTTTTAGTTGTTTCTTCGGTAGTTTCATCAACAACCTTTTTAACAACTTCTTTTTTTACTTCTTCGGTAACTTTTTTAGCTCTAGGCATAATATAATCCTCCTTTTTATTTTGTTTTTACACCTTTGTATAAGTATCCATTCATTAACATATTTAATATTTTACCATATCTGTGTGATTTATTTAATGAAAAATCGCACTTTTCTAAATGAACATACGATAGTGATTTTACAGTAGTTTTATGACCTAAATAATCAGTAATTTCTGTTTCAAATTCATCATCAATATATGTATGTTGTAACTTGCCTGAATGTTCAGGTGGTATATACATATCGTTGTTAAAGAACTCAAAACATTTATCATAATCGTTGTTGCACTTATTTAGGATATATTCAACACCAACACTTTTTGACAACCCTGCAACTGTAATATGTAAACCTTCGTTGTCTAAATACATATACTTTTTAGTGCCAAGTGTTTTGAACTTGATATATTTATTATCTTTTGTTTCGTATTCCCACGCACCTAACAGTTTAGTTTCACCTTTGATATTTTTAGGTCTGCATAATTCAAAATCAATTTTTCTGAACTCACACATTTTCCTTAACTTCATTTCGACCACTTGATTATACTTCTCAATATAGTCTAAATGTTTGTCAAAGTTGATTGCTTTAATACTGTCTGTGTCTGAATACACATAATCCCTACCAAATGCAAGTATTCCTGTCCATAAGTTTCTTCGTGCATAAGCAGTAACCCATACACCCCAAGGATATGATAAAAACCTATCTCTACCATTGTTGTAAATGTTCAAACTGTTTAGGTAATCGTCTTCGCATAACTTTTCACTTTCCCAATTATCATCATCAACATTGTAAACAACATCTTTCCTGATAATATCGGTAACGGTCATTCCAAACACACTTGATACCATACCTTTAGAAAGTAAGTATTTTGATTTCTGCTCTTCGATACCTTTCAGTTTTGTTTTGTTACCATACAAGTCTAAAATACTTGTGATAATCTGTTTCGGTAAATACTCCTTATAGAACTTATACATAGTACCAATTTGTATCTGTTCCCAATCATATACCTTTTGTATGATTTCAAAATCAACATCTGTAATGGTAGTTTGCACTAAATCAGCTTGATATACGATACCTTCACATACAACACCACCTTGTAGTTTAGTGCATTTACTACTTGATAAATAGCTCTCATAAGTAAGTTTGCTATGCAAACCGATAAAACGCACATCAAACATATAGCAGTATCTTTTGTTTTTCAACACTTCCCAGAAGTTTTCAGTATGCAAGTCAACCTTTATTGCATTACCCATTGGATATTTTTCGGATAACATAGCATACGCATAACTACTTATAAAATCAACACCGTCCATATCTTCAAGTGTTGTATTCTTATGTAACAAACTTGCATTTACATAACCACCTCTAAATGCTCGTTTCAACATCAAGTATTGAGGTATTGTCAGTTGCATTTCATTTATAAGTTTCCTATATCGGTTGTTTTTTGACTTATCAAGTTTGCCATCTGATTTCTTCGCATACAAACAATTCTTCTTTACAAACTTGCGTACCCTACTTGTGTTTGTAAGCGGTACTTTTGTTATGTTTCCATACTCCTCAATTTGTTCCTGTATATAGTCCAAAAGTATTTCAACATCATTGTTACAATATGCTAATTCTTCATCAGTTAAAGGTGTTTCACTTGTTCTAATCAAATCATAATCAAGATTACCCTTCAGTTTCTTAATATCGTGATTTACAAGTTGCTCTGCTGTTTTTTCAAGTGATAGTCCTGTAAGTATGTAACTATCCCTAAACTCAATACCTAATGAACTCAAGGCTTTAATCGGTTTTCTTTCATCAGTTGAAAATGTATCAACCCAATCAAAGTATTTCCTCATAAACTGAAATTCAAAGGTCATACTATGTATATAGCATACAAGTATGCGTGTTTCTGATAACTCAAAGTATTCCTTTAACTTTTTGCATAAGTCAATGAACTCTTCCCAAGTTCTACCATAACAAATCTTGTTACCGATACCGAAAGTCCACTCATACATAAATGCAAACTTTGTACCTTTTACTTCTGTATTGGAAGTTTCAATATCAAAAGCACAAGGTAAGTTTATGTACTCATAAGTGGTTTTCTCCCTTTTTATGTACTTTTTAGATACATTGTATGAAACATCACACAATGAAAACTCCTTTACATTTACCAAAGCTACTTTCCTTTACATTTAGCATAGTTGCATAGTTAGTTAAAATGGTGTAAATGCGTCTATCATATCGTCAAACATTTCTAACACATCTTGTGTTTCTTCAAGTACCAACATTTTACTAACAATTCCTTGCATTTGTTCCGCATCTAATTCAGCGTTATCAAAATCAATTTTACCTTCTTGATATGCTACGTTGATAGTATCCCAAATCTCTTGATAATCAAGAGCAGCTGCACTTTCATCAACCGACTCCAAGTATTGTGAAACTGTATCAGCGATTTTGAAGAAGTTTGATAACTGTTCCTGCGTCAATGCGATATTATCAAAATCAATTTTACCCCAACCGATATTAGTTGCTATTTCCTGTAATACTGCTTTTGTACCTGTTACTGAACTTGTACGCATTTCAAGGAAATCTTTTACTCGCCAATACTCACTTTGTACTTCTGAATAACTTTTACCACCAACACTAAACCTATGACTACCATTCTGTTCCCACTTTTGATATGCAGGTGATGAAGTCAATTCATTTTTCTTTAATCGGTCAAGTCGTTTATTAGCCATATTTGCTAATTGTGAAACCTGTGCCCTTAATGCTTTTTGTTCGTGTTCAATGGCTTCAATTTTGGTTCTTAAAACACTCATTATTCATCCTCCCCACTATATTCAAATAATCCCTTTGCAAATGCACTCTTTTTATTGTGGGGTACTTGCGTATAATATAAGTCTAAATACTGAATATTATTAGCAAGTCCTCGTTCAAATGCACTCACATTTTTGTAATTACCACCTGTCTTTTCACAAAACTCTTTCAATGATAATTTCAATTCGTTTATTCGGTACTTCTTACAATACATACCTATTAGTTTTACTTTTGATTGCATATAATTCCTCCTTGTGAAATATACTATTGTTACTATACTTATATAATAACATAAAATAATTCGTTTGTCAAACGAAAATATTTTATAAAATGTATTGACTTCTTATATAACAAGTTGTAATATAATTATATAATTAGATGAGTTATCAAAGTAAAGGAGGTGATGATATGCAATACTTTAAGGAAAGACAACGAACTACTTGTATCAGTATTTCAGATGAAACATACGAACTATTACGCAAAGCTTCATTTGAATACGAAGACTCAATATCAAAAATTGTAAACTTATGTGTTCACGAAGTATTGAGAAATGGTAACTATCAAAAAGTAAAGGAGGATTATGACAATGAAGATTAGTTTTGAAGAAATGCAAATTGCAGAATTTAGAAGTTATCTGGATTTTGACAAAAAGGATACTCAAAGGCTTTTAAGCAAAATCAACAAGTATCAATCAATAGGAAAGGAGAAAGACTATGCGAAGAATAATGACAGAAGATAATTTAGCAACCGAAGATGAGAAGAAGAAGATTGAAAACTTACTCAAGGTAGGAGTTGTAA
>ENA-UOIY01003160-UOIY01003160.1-human-gut-metagenome-genome-assembly--contig:-P114-NODE-3160-length-10777-cov-4.934900_pt1 | contig 10777 bp, 10 predicted proteins | sample MGYA00242335_ERZ723882 | MGnify/ENA metagenome assembly ERZ723882
GGGTTTCAGGATGGGCAAAGGGGGCAACTCCTTGTTGTGGTCACATCATTCTGTAGGGGCGTATGCTGTGTACCGCCCCCTACAGCAAGGTCGGCAATAACGCAGCAGCGCATACATCCCCGTATAAACAGGGGCGGCATACAGAATTGCTTTTAAAATTATTTCTTGATCGGGCACAAGCTCTCCGCACTCATCATGGCCCAGCGGGCGGCGGAAAGCTTCTCGGTCATCTTCATCTGGCGGCAGTTGGGCAGGTAGCTGATCAGCCCCTGCATCAAAAACTGCTCTTTGCTGATGGCCTTTACCAGCTGCGGGGTGGGGTTCTGGCGTACCTTCGCGCACAGGAAGAGATACCGTCGCCAGCAGGCCGCATAGGCGGCGTCGATCACCGCGCGGTCCGCGCCGTTTTCCACGTAGAAACGGTAGCGGTCGGCCAGGCCGTCCACGGCGTCAAATGCTTCAGGCTTGGTGTTGGTGCGGCAGATGCTGCCGCCGCGCAGCCGGTAATGGTACAGCACCTTGTCCACGCACACGACCTTGTCGCAGCGCCAGAACAGGCGGTGGGCGACAAAATCATCTTCGTGCAGGCGGCCCTCCGGGTAGTGCAGCAGCTTCCAGACCTCGGCACGGTACAGCTTGTTCCACGCCACGGTATACACGGTACCGTTGGGGGTGTAAAACTCATTCAGCAAGTCCTTGCCGCAGAAAACACCCTCGGCGTTGGGGCGGGTGTAGCTGGCGGGGTCGCAGCTTTTGCCATTCTCCTGCACATCCTCGACCGAGCAAAGTGCCATGTAGGCATCGTTTTTCTCGCAGGCGGCGTACAGCGTGTGCAGGTAGCCGGGGCAGACGACATCGTCCGAGTCCACAAAGGCAAAGTAGCGGCCGCGCGCGGCATCAATGCCGGTGTTGCGCGCAGCGGACAAGCCCTGGTTCTCCTGGTGGAAGACCCGCACGCGCTTGTCCTTGGCGGCAATCTCATCGCACAGCTCGCCGCAGCCGTCGGTGGCACCGTCGTCCACCAGCAGCACTTCAAACGGCACTTCAACCTCTTGCTTCAGGATGCTGTCCACGCACTCTTTCAGGTACGGTTTGGTATTGTAGATCGGTACGATCACACTGATTCCGATATGCTCCATCGTGTTAGTTCCCCTTCCTCTTTGCTGTCAGGCGTCCCCAGGCTGTGGCGGCCCCGTAAAAGGCCGACGGATTCGCGCTGAACAGGACGAGCCGCATTTTTTCCCCCGCCGACAGCAGCGGGCTGCGCATCAGGTCCGGCAGCAGGGCATCCAGATGCTTTTTGTGCGCCATAAACTGGTCTTTTAAATCGTTCAGATTTCCGGCGGCATCGGACTGGCACCAGAACTGGTAAAACAGCCGCCAGAAACATACCGACGCCCACTGCACATACTCTTTGCGGTCAGGCTTGGCGGCAAAATATTGCAGCCAGTCCCAGTACATGCGCAGATCGTCCAGCTTGCGCGGCGGGAAGCCCGCCGTCGTGATCTGCCCCGCGCGGGTGCGGTAATGATAGAGTGCATCGCCCAGGCAGTTGCACTGTTCGCCCTCAAACACACGGTGCAAAACGCTGGCGTCGTCGCCGAAAAGCATCGTTTCATCGTAATGGATGCCTTTGTCTTTGAACAGGCGCGCATCAAACAGCTTATTCCAGCTCAGCGGTCCGTAAAAACTGCCGGTCTGGAACGCATCTAAAAGTAGCTCCTGCGCATCGCGCACGCCGTGCAGCGCACTGGCGACAACGCGGCCTTCAATCTTGCTGCCGTTCTCGTCGATGCAGTCACCCGCGCAGGCGGCCAGCCGCACGCCGGGGGCCTGCACGGCGGCGTACAATTTCTCGTACATGTCCGGCTCGATCAGATCGTCCGAGTCGACAAACCCGATGTAATCCCCACGGGCATTGTCCAGCCCCACATTGCTGGCGCTGGCGGGGCCGCCGTTTTCTTTGTGAAAGACCCGGATGCGGGCGTCGGTTTTGGCCAGCTCGTCGGCTACTGCGCCGCTGTCATCGGGGCTGCCGTCATCGACGAGCAGCAGTTCAAAATCGGTAAATGTCTGTGCCAGGATGCTTTGCACGGTCAGCGGCAGATAATGCCCGGTTTTGTACACCGAGGTAATAATGCTGATTTTGGGGTGATCCATCGCCATGGCAGACTCCTTTTATAAAAATCGCTGTTTTGCCAGCGTGTAGGCGGCTAAAAATCCCGGTGCGCGCAGCGCCAGCCCCAGCTTGTAGGGCAGCGCCAGCAGGCGGTTGGGGTCGGCTTGCAGCCGTGCCCGCAGCGCTGCGCGGGCGTCGGTGTCCTGCAAAATACGCCCGAACAGCGCCCGCCGCCGTGCGTACGATAAGCTGCCCTTGCAGCCGGTCAGCAGCCCGTATTGGTTAAGGCACGCGCGCACCCGGCTGGTTTGCAGATAAGACGCAGGGGCAATGCCGTTTTGCGTCAGCAGGGCTTCCAGCGCCGGGCGGGTAATGGCCTCGGCGTCCAGCAGATCTCCCCGCAGGGAGCGGGAAAGGCTGCCTGTGCCCACATCGTTTTGCTTATAGTATACACCATGCAGGCAATAAATGGCAGAGCCATTTTGTAAAAATTGTAAGTTGAACAAAACATCTTCGTTGATTTGCAGCCGTGCGTCGAACCGCAGCGTCCCGAGTTGCTCCCGGCGGAACAGCTTGGGGTAAGGTGCCGCCAGCAGGCCGCTGGTAAACAGCAACGGCTCCAGTGCATCGCCCAAGGCGGGCAGGCTGGGGTAAAAGCCCGGGGCCAGCACCCCGGCGGTATCGCCGCCGCTGGCCCGGCAAAGGTTAAACAGCAGCAGGTTCGCTTTTTGGGCGGTCGCGTCCAGCGCGTTCAGCTCGTCCCACAGGCCGGGCAGCAGTTCATCATCGGCATCCAGAAACAGTACCCAGTCGCCGTCGGCGGCATCCAGCCCGGTATTGCGGGCCGCGCCCGCCCCGCCGTTTGCACGGTGCAGCGCGGTAATGCGAGAGTCCTGTGCGGCCAGCTCGTCACACAGCGCGCCGGTATCGTCGGGGCTGCCGTCGTCGACCAGCAGCAGTTGGGTATCGGCAGGTGCACCGTGCAGCGCAGATCCTACCGCGCGGCGCAGCGTGGCTGCGGCCTTGTAGCAGGGAATGATGATGGTGACAGAGCCAAGCTTCACGGTGCATCCCCCTTAAGAATCGTCTGGTAAATGCCTACCAGCGCGGCGGCGTTGGCGGCGGCATCGTGGGTGTGCAGCGCACGGGCGCGGGCCGCCTGGCCCAAGGCAGTGCCGCCGTCCGGGGCAGTCAGCACTTGCAGCAGGCAGCGGGCCAGGGCGTCAGCGTCCTGGCTTTCGCCATAAATAAGGCCCTCGCGCCCATCGGCCAGCATGTCCGGGATGCCCCCGGCGTTGCTGGCCACGCACGGCATGCCCAGCAGCATGGCTTCTCCCAGGCTGTTGGGGCTGTTCTCACAGTTGGAGGGCAGCAAAAATACATCCCCCTCCAGATACGCCTGCCGCATGGCGGCGGCGTCCAGCGGGCCGGTGTAGTGCAGTGCATCAGCCACGCCCAGCTGTGCGGCCAGCCGCTTGCAGTAGAGCTTATACGGGAACATGCGGTCAATGATGGGCCGCAGCAGCGGGCCCTTGTCCAGCGGGGCCCAGCCCGCAATGTGCAGGGTAGCACCCGGGAACCGCTGGCGCACGGCGGGCAGCGCCCGGATGACTGTGTGCAGGTTTTTCAGCGGATAGTTGCCCTGCGGCAAAAACAACACCGGTGCGCGGCCAAACTCCCGCGCATGCCACAGCGCCCCTGTGTAAAACAGCGGGCGCAGCGTTTCGTTGCAGGGGTAGTAATGCGCGGCAGGGGCCAGGTCGGCGGCTGCACGTCGGTCAAAGCCGGTGCGGCCGGTGACATGGCGAGCCTGGCCCAGAACGGTGGCTTCCTTCTGTGCCAGCGCGTTAAAATTGGCCTGCATATTGTCAAGCAGTTCGCCGGGGATAACTTTGTCGATCGCGTGCCACACGCTGCCGGAACGGCAGTAGGCGTCAGGCATGCCGTCGCACAGATGCACCGCGCAGTCCCGCATCACGCCCTGGATGCTGATAAGCACGGGCAGGCCGGCACTGGCCGCAGCGGATTGCATCGCGGAAGCTTCGGGATACTCGGTGCCCCAGATATGCACAAGGTCGGGCTGTTCGGCTTGCAGCAGGGCGGCAAAACCGTCCGCCCCGGGCAGGAGGCGGTAGGCAACGCCGTCCTGTTCGCCCTGCAAGGCGGCCTTTTGGCGGGCATCGGTGCAGGCAACGGTCAGGCGCAGTTCGCCATGCGGGCGTAGCGCTGCCAGCTGGCCGGTCAGCCAGCTGCCGCTTACATCGCTGGCCCCCGCCAGCCCGCAGGCAGCCGCCGCCTGCGGCAATACAGTTTTTACAAGCCAAAGGATGTGCATAAGGAGTGTGTTCCTTTCATGGGATGAGGTATGGCCCCCGCTGTGCGGGGGCTCCCGCGAAGCGGGTGGGGGAGAGCAAAGCTCTTGACCGAAGCCTTGAGCACTCGTTAGACTCTCTCCCTCACAGAGGGAGCCAAAGAGCGGTGCTATACATATTAGATCCGCGCCACAAACGTCTGCGCCACCACGCCCGGCGTAAACTCCGGGTAGAGGGCAGCTACCTGCGCATACGGCAGCTGTTTTCCCTGTACATCGGTCAGCCAGCGGCGCAGGGCGGCAATAACTTCCGGCGTTGCGCCGTCTTTTTCGTGCAGCACCAGCGCCAGCGGATAACGGGCCAGGTAGGGCAGGGTGGGGTCGGTGTCGGTCACGGCCAAGTGCAAAAGCGGCTTGCCCGTGCCCAGGTAGCTGAACAGCTTGCTCGGCATCTGGTTGTCAAACGCGTTGCCAAGGCTCAACAAGATATCGGCCCCGGCCTCCAGTGCGGCGGCCTCGGCAGGCGGCAGCAGCCCGGGGCGGGTGAAGCGCGCGCCCAAAACCGCCTGCGCCTCTTGGGCGGCGGCTTCAAACGGCTCCCACCCACGGCCCGCCATTGTCAGGGTCAGGTCGGGGGCGTTCAGCGCGGTGAAGAGCTTCAGTGCAAAATCCGGTTCCCGCAGGGTGGGGTACAAACTACCGCAAAATACGCAGCGCAGCCCCGTGTGCGGCGGCACAGGCCCGCCCGGCAGCAACACCGGGAAGCCCAGCACCTGTACCTTATCGCGCCAGGCGGAAAGTGGCCCGCCCTCGTAATCCGGCAGAGCCTGCGGTGTGATGAACGCGGTGTCGATGGCCTGCAAAAGCTGCCCCTCCCGCGCGTACCCGCCCGGGGCCGTGTAATCTTTGTTGCTGGCGTAGGGATCCAGCTGCCACAGCAGCTTTTTGCCGCTGATCTGCGCGGTTTCCAGCGCAAAGGCCGTGCGGTAGGGCGCGCAGACGGTGCACACCGCATCAAAGTGAAATTCCGCGTCCAGCCGTTCGATCTTGCGGCGGCTGTCCACCGTGCGGCGGGGGTTATGCAGCACCAGCTGGCGGAACGCCGCCGCCACGGCCGTGGGGTGCGCGGTCAGCCGCAGCAGGCGCAGCGGCACCGGGCTGCCGGTCTTGGTACCGTTTTCCAGGGCACGGTTCATCAGCCGTTCGTCGGCAAAAGGCAGCGTGTGCTGGCTGGCCCCAGCGGGCGGCGCAGGGGGCGGGGTCTCGCCGTCCCACAGCTCTAACAGGTGGACGGTGTGCCCCTGCTGCAACAATTCTTCAGCCAGGCGGCAGGCCAGCTGCGCGTTGGCGCTGGCGGGGTTTTCGACCCGGTCTAGTACAAATAAAATACGCATTACTGTCGATCTTTCAAAAAGTTGCGGCACACCCAGCGCCACAGTTTGGGGGCGTGCACGGTGGCCCAGGCCGATGCCTTAATGGCAAACGGCAGCTGCGGGTTGCGCCCCAGCTGGCGGTCGTTCAGCCCCGCCGTAATGCCAATGCGCAGTTCGCCCAGCTGCACGCGGTAGGGCATGATATCAGCGCGGCGCAAAATCATGCTGGCAAGATACACGAGCTTTTCATAATAAAACGCGTTGGCGCTTTGCTGCAAGGCGGGCCACTGCGGGGGCACACTGCCGCGTATCAGGGCGGCAGCGCGGCGCTGGTCGTCCAGGCTTTGCGGCGGTAGGCCCCGGCGGCTGGCGCTGTCGGCATGCTGGCGGTAGTGGTAGCCCGCGTAATCGCAAAAAGCGCAGCCTGGTGCGGCACAAAACGCCTGCCAGTTGGCAAGCAGATCCTCGTTGTAGGCAAGGTCGTTGTTCAGCATCGCGGGGGTCAGCAGGGCAGCCGCGTACAGCTTGTTCCACAGGCCGTAGTCCACGGCGTGGTCGTGCAGCAGTGCGTCCAGATGCGCGGGCCCGTCCAGCCGCTTTACGGCGGCGGGCGGCGCAGCCTCGGCGGGCACGGCATCGGCAAAGGTATCGTACCGGCAGCAGGCCAGCGGCAGGCCGGTCTCCTGCACGGCCTTATATAAGGTGGCAAGAAACGCGGGATGGTACAGATCGTCCGCATCGCAGAACGCGATCCACCCGGCACCGATCTCCAGCGCGCGGCGCAGCCCGGCGGTGCGCGCTGCGCTTACCCCGCGCTGCGGCTGGTGGATGACGGTAAACCGTGCATCCCCGGCGGCCATGTTGTCGCACAGCACCGGCGATTCATCCTGTGAGCCGTCGTCCACCAGAATGCAGCAGAAATCATCAAACTGCTGGGCTGCGATGGATTCCAGGCAGTCCGGCAGGTAGCGTGCTGCGTTGTGCACGGGCACGATCACTGCAATAGTGCAGGCCGGGGCGCTCATTGTGTCACCTCGGCATAGCGGCGCAGATAAAACGCCTGCAAAATCTCGGCACTGTGGTGGATGTCATACCCGGCGTCCACGGCCTTGCGGCGGGCATCGGGGTCGCGACGCAGGCTGGCCCCGGCGATCGTGTTCGCCCAGGCGGCTTCATCGTGCAGCGGCAAAAAGCGTACGCGGTCGGTAAAGGCCGCGCCCTTGTCTACGGTGTCGGCCACAAAGCAGGGCAGCCCGGCGGTCTGGGCTTCCACCAGCACCACGGGCAGGCCTTCAAACAGGCTGGGCAGCAAAAACGCGTCCATCGCGTCATAAAAGCCCTGCATGTTGCTGCGCACCCCGGCAAAAATCACGCTGTCGCCAAGCCCCAAGCTGCGGGCCAAATTCTGCATCTCTTCTATGTAGCCCGGCTCGCCGCCGCCCAGCAGCACCAGGCGGGCTTTGGGCAGGCGGGTGCGCACGGCAGCAAAAATTTTTAACAGCCCGGGGTGGTTTTTCTGGGCTGAGAACCGCCCCACGTGCCCGAACAGAATTTCGTTGTCGGCCACGCCCAACTCCCCGCGCAGCAGCGCACGGCGCTGGGCATCACGCGCGGCAAACCGGGCGGTGTCGATGCCGTTGGGCAGCACAGTAAACGGGCTTTGCCCAAACAGCATTTCCCCAGCCTTCTGGCTGCAAGCAAAGCGGTCGGTCAGGCCCGCGCTGAAGCGGCTGCTCATCAGCCTGTCCAGCTGCCCGACCAGGTTCGGCTCATAGGCGGTGTTGTGGCTGTGGCCCACCCGCACGGGGATGCCCGCCCGGCGTGCCACGGGATTGTAAAACATGCCAAACCCACTGTAGTGGCCGTGGATAATGCGCCACTCCGGGTGGGCGGCGAACAGCGCGCGCAGTTCGCGCAGGTAGCGGGGCAGGTTATTGTCTTGCCGCACGGTCAGCTTGTAGATGCTGCCGCCCAATGTGCGGATCTCATTATCAAAAAAGCACGGCTTATCGTAATGATACAAAAAGTCGAACTGCACCTGATCGCGGTCGATGGTGCGGTAGACGTTCATCACAAAGGTCTCCATGCCGCCGGCGTCCATGGCGGGCATGATCTGTAAAATGCGGATGGGTGCCATCAGCTGTTCTCGGCCTCCAATCGGGTGCGGCAGTCCTGCAAGTTCTGCTGTGCTTCGGCGGTTAGGGTGGGGTAGTCGTGGCTGGTATGTTCCAGCGCGTCCACGACAATTTCACTCACGAGGTACCGGGTATACCATTTCTGGTCGGCGGGCAGGGTGTACCACGGGGCCTCTTTGGTGGCGGTAGCGTCGATGACCTGCTCGTACAGGTGCTGGTAGTCGTCAAAATAGGCGCGCTCGGCCAGGTCGCTGGCCGAAAACTTCCAGTTCTTGGCGGGTGTGTCGATACGCTCTAAAAAGCGCTTCTTCTGCTCGCCCTTGGATACATGCAAAAAGATCTTGACCACGCGGTAACTGTTTTCGTACAGGTACTGCTCATAGTGGCAGATCTGGCGGTAGCGCTGGGTAAAGAATTTGCCCTTGTCCTGTTCCAGCACGCGCGGGGCCATCTGGTAGCCTTTTTGCAGGTCGTGCAGCTGCACCACCAGCACATCCTCGTAATAGCTGCGGTTGAAAATGGCAATCGACCCGCGCGCGGGCAGCGCCTTGTTGACGCGCCAGAGAAAGTCATGCTTCAACTCTTCGCTGTTGGGCTGTTTAAAACTTGTCACCTGCACACCCTGGGGGTTCAGGCCGGACATCACGTGTTTGATGGTGCTGTCCTTGCCCGCAGCGTCCATGGCCTGCAAGACGAAGATCAGCCCTTCGCGTCCATCGGCGTAAAAAGCATCCTGCAAAGCGGCCATTTTTTGCAGGTTTTCGGCGGTTTTGGCCAGGATCTTTTCTTTGTCGACCCCATCGGTCTTGCTGTCGGTAGCCAGTTTGTCCAAACGGCATTTCTCGCTGCCGTCAAAACGGTACGAATCCGCTTTCATTCAGTTGCCCTCCCTGCAAAGTATACTTATTTATAGTATACCCGTTTTTGAGTGCGGGTGCAACTGTATGGACGTAAAAAAGCCTCCCTTGTGTAAAGGGAGGTGCCCCGAAGGGGCGGAGGGATTGTGGCCTTGCGAGGGTAGGCCGATATACGGGTAAGGTCACAATCCCCCAGGCCGCTTCGCTGACACCGCTTACGCGGCCGGACCCCTCTGTCGCTGCGCGACATCTCCCCACACTGTGGGGAGTCACCCTTTACACAAGGGGGCCTTTGGCGCTGGCGTCATGCAAACCCATCCAACACATATCTTAGCATTGCCCGGTCTTCTTCCAGGCCGCTGCTAAAATACCCGGATACCGCTGTGCAGCCCAGCTGGTACAAAATACCGTCCTTTTCAAAAAAGGCCCAGGTACTGTACCAGGTGTAACTGGTGGGATTGCTGCTGCACAGCGGCAGCAGGGCGGTGCAGCCGTTGGGCATCTCGTAGGGTTCGCAATCCCAGGTCAGCCCGGCTTTTTTACTCAAATAGGTTTCGGCGGCGGTCTCGGCAGGGGCATCCCCCAGGTAAGCGAGCGCCATCAGCTCTATTTCGTAGTGACGGCCGTCCGGGCTGTCCAGATTGTCCATCCGCTTTAAAAACAGCTTCTCGGGAGTCTCTTTGCCAACCGGGATGAATCCGACCTGGGCCATGGAGCCTTCTTCCCAATAGCCGGGGTCCGCTGTGATCCTGGTAAACAGCTGCACGGCGGGTTCAGATTCGCCTGCATCGAGCACGCTGTTTTCCGCCAGCGGCAGGCCGGTGGCTTCGGCCATGGCAGACCAGGTTTCGTACCCGCGGGCGGCTTTGCTGTAGATGTTCTGCTTATCGTGGTTGTTGGGATAAATGCGTCCGTGCATGATCCCCCCGGCGGGGCGGGTCCCGTCCACAGCTGCTTCCAAATTATGGTTTGCCTGCATTCCGGTCCACAGGGTATCGGGCAAAGTATAATACTGCCGCTCGTAGCTGATGGCATACCCGGCGGTGGCGTCGGGCGCAAAGCTGGGGCGAGGGTTTGCGCGCAGGTCGGTAAACTGCGCGCCCGTGGCAGCTACCCCGGCAGCGATCAGCAGCGGCGCAGCCAGACACAGCCACAAGTGGCGGTGATGCGGCTTTGTGGGCAGTGCTTCGGCCACCGTAGGCCACAGGTCCACCGGGGCAGGGTGCAGCTCGGAGGAAAGTTTCTCGTGCAAAAATTGTTCGTCGCGGTCAAAGGTCATCGTGTTCACCCTCCTGTAAAATGGCGGCCAGTTTGGCCTTGGCCCGGCTGTAGCGGGTGCGTAAGTACGGCGCCGGGACCCCGTGGATGCGTGCCAGCGCGGCATAGTCCATGCTGTCCAGCACGCGCTCCAGCACCAGCGCGCGGTCCAAAGGAGACAGCGTATTGAGTGCGGCGCGCAGTTCGTCGCTGATGCCGGGATCCTGCTCCAGCGGCTGCGGGGTAGAGTAGCTGGCGGCACGTTTGGCTGCGCGTAGCATGTCCAGCGCTGTGCGGTAGGCGATGCGGTACAGCCAGGCGCGGGTGTTGTTTTCCCCATCGCGCAGGGTGCAACGGCGCTGCCAGGCTTTGATAAACGTTTTCTGCACGGCGTCCTGGGCGTCGTGCTCATTGCCCAGAATGCCGGTGCAGTAGCGCAGTAGTGCGGGGGTGTAGGCGCGGACCAGTTGTTCCAGATCCTGTTCTGTCTGCATGGCGGGCCTCCTTTCGTGTGGTTTTCACCCTTATAACGCCGCCGGGCGCGGTTTTGTGACAAAGAGGGTAAAAAAAAGAGAGCGGCTGCAGAAAGGCCGCTCTCCAAACGAACAACTTATTCTTTATCAATGGCCGCCACAACGCCGGACAGGGCCAGCAGGGCCAGCAGGTTGGGCACCGCCATCAGGCCGTTGAAAAAGTCCGCCATGGCCCAGACAAGGTCCACCTTC
>ENA-UOIY01003162-UOIY01003162.1-human-gut-metagenome-genome-assembly--contig:-P114-NODE-3162-length-10775-cov-4.949440_pt1 | contig 10775 bp, 6 predicted proteins | sample MGYA00242335_ERZ723882 | MGnify/ENA metagenome assembly ERZ723882
TGCAGGAGGCCGGCGTATCGGTCGTCCACGCCTCGGCAAAGTCGTGGCCGAGCGGGTCGATGGAGCGGGTCTCCTCCTCGCCGCAGGCGCAAGAACGGAATTCCTCGCCGGGCTCGGTGCAGGAGGCCGGCGTGCGCACCTGCCAGTCGGAGAAGGTGTGGACATGGTCAGTAAGATTGACAGTAACAATCATGGTTCGATATTCCTTTGCATAGCCTACATCGTACATGTAAGTGAAGGATGACGGCTTACTGTCAAAGGTGAGAAGCCCGGTTTCCGAATCGAAGGTGCCTTGACTGAACACGGTGATTCGGTCAAAATTGGACGGGGAAACAAGCTCACCTATGTCGGCGGTCCACAAACCGTTTTTTGAAATCAGTTCGAGATCCCGCTGATTGGGTTCGCAGAATAAACCTTGCAGCGCAGTGCAGCTGGTCACATCGAGTTCGGTCAGCCGATTGGAGCCGCAGGATAAGGATGTCAGAGCAGTGCAGCCAGTCACATTGAGCTCGGTCAGCTGATTGGTGTAGCAGCGTAAACGTGTCAGAGTAGTGTTGTTGCTCACATCGAGTTCGGTCAGCTGATTGGAGCAGCAGAATAAATCTCTCACAGAACTGTTGCTCACATCGAGCTCAGTCAGCTGATTGTTGTCGCAGTATAAATATCTCAGAATAGGGAAGCCAGTCACATTGAGCTCGGTCAACTGATTGAAGGAGCAATCTAAATATGTCAATCTCGTAAAAAACTCAATCCCACGCAAGCTTTTAATGCCTCTGCTTTTAACATGAAGAGTAGTTGGATAATATTCATTAAAATAACCGTCGGAACCTTTCGCCGTAAGAAACCTCCTGAAATTCACATCCGGGAAGTTGTTTTCACAGATATGCAGCTCTCCGTTTTCATTCACGCAGGCAGGGAGGCCGCTGAAGGTGCCGAGGGTATGCCCTTCGCAGGCCGCGGAGGCGCCAAGACCCTCGCCCGTTTCCGCCGCCGAGGCGCGCAGGGCGGCAAAGGGTACGGCAAAGCCGGTCATTACAAAAATCAGCGACAGCGTCAGGGCGGTTGCCCTGAGAAAAGTTTTCATTCTGTACATTCTCCTTTTTATTTGATGTTCAAGGTTTGATATTCAAAGCCCGGGTTTTTGCCGATGGGCCGGCCGGAGGTCAAGGGCACTTCTCCGCCGCGCCGGGCGGGGAAATCGGAAGCCGCCACCAGCGTCCGCTCTGCGGCGGCTTCGTCTTTCTTCGTCCGGCTGAATGTCCCGTCCCTGCGGCAGCCTGCGGAAGCGTTCGTACGAAGCCTCCGCAGGCGCCGGGACGCGGGTTTACCGCTTCCAGCCGGCCCGCAGAAGCTCCAGCCAGGTTTTGATGCTGTCGGGCAGCAGCCGCGACGCGTCCTCCGACAGGGCAAACGCATACAGCTCCGCCGGTGCGGCAATGTGCATCTGCGGATATCGGCCTGCGTCTGCCACCGTTCCTTTTGTGGTCAAAAACCACACCTCGCCCGGCAGAGCGGCATATGGCGCGGCGTCGATGACATCGCCGCTGTTTTTGGCCTGCACGAAAATACGGCCGCCGTTTTCGGGGTTTATCAGTTCGCACTCGTACAGCTTGGTAGACATCTTGCAGGTAGAGGGAATGCAAACGTAACCGTAGGTTTTGTACAGCCACAGGCAGAGCAGGTCCTCACAGTCGCTGGGAGACAGCAGGGTATAAAAAGTCTCCTCGGCCTGCTCCACGGTCCTGCCGTCGGCGAAATGCGTCCCGGCCAGACGGTCATACAGCAGAGCGGTGAAGGTTTCAATCCCGCTTTTTCCGATTCGCTGAACGGTTTTTCCCCTAATAAAAGCCGTATACAGCGCGCCGGGGATATCGCTTTCAATCTTGCCGTAGGGATACCATCGAAGATTCGTCAGCTGGTTGCAGGAATCCAGACGGGTTGCTTCTTCATCCGGGCAGAATCTCCATTCCGACTGCTCGTCTACGCGTGCCAGATAAAAGGTCCGGCCGCTGCGCATCCAGATATAGTCGCCCGGCTTTATCCTGTCGTGCAGGGCCGTCACGCAGCTCAAGCATGTTTTAAACGAATCTCCTTTATAGATTTCCTTGGCTCGAGCAAGATAAACGGAAAAATCCCGGCATTCTTCCCGTTCCTCCCGCGATAGCTCTCCAAGGCTCCATCCTATCGCCGCAATCTGGTTTTTCAGGCAATAGTCGATGTTATTCCCCGAAGAAGGTTTTGTCTGCAAGCGCCATACCTGCATAGTACTTCATCCTTTCTGTTTTCATTTTTCCGCGTTTGCAACAGAATCCGTATTCTGTTGCAAACAGAGGGCGGAAGGAAACGGCTGCGGGAGCGGCGGGGCGATTCCGCAGCCTCGGAAGCCGCCGGAAAGCGGGATACAACCCGAAAAAGGGCGCAAAAGACCAAGCCTGTTCCGATTTTTTCAAAAAAATCACGGGAAGAGGCTTATTTGTCGTGCTCTTTTTCGCGCATTTCCGCCCAAATACCCGCTTTTCATGTGCAAAGTGGTTGACATTTCTTGTCTTATATGTTAAAATCGAGCAAAAGAAGCGTTCGTGCCCATATCGCTTTGCAACAGAATACGGATTCTGTTGCAGCCGCCGCCGAAAGCGGCTTTTTCTTTTTTCCCGCTAAAGGATCAGGTGCAGGTTCTCCATCCGGCGGCGGTGTTCCCGGCCGGTGGAGAGGACGTAGACGCGGGTCGTCTCGATACTGCTGTGGCCGAGGATGTCGGCCAGCGCGGCGATGTCCTTCTCCTGCCGGTAGAACGTCAGCGCAAACAGGTGCCGCAGGTTATGCGGGAACACCTTCTGCGGCTCGACGCCCGCTTCCCCGCAGAGCGCCTTCATCTCCCGCCAGATGTTTGTTCGGTGCAGGGGACGTCCCGTCCGTGTGCGGAACACCGGTCCTTCGACAGCGCCGATGTCGGCGGCGTACCGCAGGAGCTTTTCCCGCAGCGCGCGGACCAGCAGCACCCGCCGCACCTTTCCCTTGCAGGAGACGGCCACCTCGCCGGCCCGGACGGCTTCGACCGTGACGAATGCCAGTTCACCGACGCGGATTCCGGTGCCGCATATCGTCTGCAGAAGCAGGCACAGCCGCCGGTTTCGTCTCCGCTCGGCGGCACGGCAGAGGCGTGCGTATTCCGCCTGCCCCAGCTCACGTTTTTCCGTGCGGAAAACGTCGCGCTGGGTGCGCACCGTTTTGAGCCTGCATTCGTGCCAGCCCAAAAAGCCGAACAGGCCGTTCAGCGCCGCCAGTCTGGCGTTGACGGTGCGCACCGCATAGCCGCCGGCGAGCAGCCGCCGCTTATATACGGCGGCCGACGCCTTCGTGACCGCGCCGGCGCTGTCTGCGAAGAACGCGAGCGCGGTGCGCATATATGCTTCCTGTGTGGCGGTGCTCTTTTCCTCCGCCTGCAGATGGCTTCGGTAGTCCTCCTGCTGCGGGCGCGTCAGGCAATGCACTTCCATTGCTTTCACCTCCGTTCGCACTTTGATGCCTTTCCGGCGCGGAACGGGAAAAAGGAGCAGTCCCTTGCGAGCTGCTCCTTTATTCGGCGTGATCTGCTGCGCGCGGACAGCCGTTTGTATTGCGTAAAACAGGGGCGGATCGTCTCACGCCCCTGTTTCGTCTGAAAGATGCGCAGCCTGCGTTTGAGCCGGCCGCTGTCCGCTGTCGCATTATTCTGCTTGTTTTTCTGTCCTTGTCAGCGTGCCGTCTGCAAAACAGCTCGGATAAAAAAACACGCTTTCCCCGTCAGCAAAGGCGGCGCGCAGGCAGCCCTGCGTTTCGTCGATTTGGCAGACCGTTCCCTGCTGTCCCTTCCACTATACGACGGCTCCGATTGTCATTTGTCATCCGCTGTACCTGCAGACGATTCCCGGATTTCCGCCGCAGGCGGTTCGGCGGGCGTGCAAGCCGCAGAGGGTGTTTCACGGGATGCGGCCGGGACGGCGCCGGCAGCGGAGGCGAACGTTTCGTGCGGTGCATTTGCGCCGCTTTTTTTCTGTTTGCCCGGCGAAGCGCTTTCCTGCGCCGCATACGCCTGCAGGAGAGAGGGCGCGTTTTTCGCCAGCTTTTTGATGCTCAAATCTTCCGCTTTATCATTGGCGAGGCGCAGTTGGTTTTCCGACGAGAGCAATTCTTCCTTGACCTTGTTCAAACGGGCGATGGCTTTATCGATTTCGTCAATCGCCGCGTTGAATTTTTGGCTGGCCAGCTTAAAATTCCGCGAAAATTTCTCTTTGAAGTCATTCAAATTGCTTTGAAAATTTTCAATATCCACCTGCTGATGCCTCGCTTCCTGAAGCTCCTGACGGACGTCTAAGGTATTGCGTGCGGCATTGCGGAGCAGGGAGAGGATCGGAATAAAAAACTGCGGCCGTATGACATACATTTTTTCGTATCTGTGCGAAACGTCTACGATTCCGTTGTTATACAGCTCGCTGTCCGGCTCCAGCATGGAAACGAGGACGGCGTATTCGCATTGCTTTTCACGACGGTCCTTGTCCAGCTTTTGGAAAAAGTCTTCATTCTTATGTTTTGTAGCCGTCGTATCCGCCTCGTTTTTCATTTCGAACATAATGGAAATGAATTCGATACCGGATGGAGAGGATTCGCGGAAGATGAAATCGCCCTTGCTTCCGCTGCGTGCGTCGTTGTCCTTTTCGAAGTAAGCGTTCGGGAAAGCGACCGCCCGAAAGGTATTGAATTGATCCAGACAATGCTGCTCCAGGCTTTCGCCGATCATTTTGGTGGACAGACGGGCTTTGAAGTCCCGGTATTGCCCGATGGTTTCGTCCTTTGCCTTCAGCGTAATCTCAAATTGCTTTTGCTTTTCGGACATTGCCGTTTTCAGCTCGGTAATCTCGCTTTCTTTTTCGCGAACGGCTTCCGAAACGGCGAGCTTTTTATCCGTTTCGCTGTTGGAAAGCTGTGCTTCCAACTCCTTGATCGTGAGCATTTTCTCCTGAAGAGCCGTGTTTTTCTCGTCAAGCGCTTTTTGGAGCTGTTCGTCTTTTTTCCGTTCCGTTTCGCTTACGGCGAGCTGCTTATCTGTTTCGCTGTTGGAGAGCTGCAACTCTAAATCCTTGATTCTGTCGTCCTTTTCAAAGCGCAACTGCCGGTATTTCTGTTCCCATTCGAGGTCTTTCTGTTTGCTGATGGCCTTTTCCCGATTGCTCAGCTCCGTATTGAATTCAATTGTTCGGACTTGCTGGACGATCTGCTCGTATTTGGATGCATCGATATGGAACAGTTCACCGCAGTTCGGACATTTTATTTCCTGCATATTCAAATCCCTCCGAATTGGATTCGTATTTAAGCAAAACGGCGTCGCTGCCGTACGGACGCGGGAACGGTGTTTTCAGAGCGTGCCGAAGACGTACTCGGTTACGGACCGGCTGACTTCTCCGCCGCGCAGGAGCGGGACGGGGCCGAATTCCGTGTTGACTGCGTTCGGCGGGAATTGCGTTTCAAGGCAGACGCCGTCGCCCGGTTCGTAGGCGCCGTTCAGGAATCCGCCCGTGTAGAGCTGGAACGCCGGCCGGTCTGTCCGCGCCGTGAGCGTGACGCCGCTCTTTCGGCTTGTCAGGATGGCGAAGGTGCGCAGGCTGCCGTCATAGCCCTCGACGTCAAAGCTGTTGTCATAGTCCCCTTCAATCGGGCGGTTTTGTGAAAAATCGAACCGCGTGCCGGCCGTTTGTGTGCGGGAGAGGGGCAGACAGTCGTCTCCGACCGGCAGATACGTCGGTGCGAAAAGACGCAGACGGTGGGCGTACGCCTTCTCGCGTCCGCCGGACAGGTTGAAATAACTGTGATTGGTCAGACAGCAGAGCGTGTCGCCGTCCGCGGCCGCTTCATAGGTGATGCGCAGCGCAGGACCATTGAGCGCGTAGGTCACGCGGACGTCCAACGCTGCGGGATAGCCCTCGTCGCCGTCCGGTGAATGCAGCGTAAAGGTCACGGCGGTGTCCGTGGCGGATATAACCGTCCACAGCTTGTCGTTGAAGCCCGATTTCCCGCCATGAAGATGGTTTTCGCCGTCGTTTGCGGACAGCGTATACCGCCTGCCGCCGAGCGTAAAGGCTGCGCCGCCGATGCGGTTGGCACAGCGGCCGACCGTTGCGCCGAGGTATTTATCGTCCCGCTCGTATTCTGCGGCCCCGCCGTAGCCGAGCAATACGTTGACCGGCGTTCCGTCGGGCGTGGGAACGGTCAGGCGCACGGCGGTTGCGCCGTAGTCGGTCACCGACAGAGCGAGGACACCGTTGTCCAGTGTGAAAAGCTGCGCGGGACGTCCGTCCGCCAGTCTGCCGAAGGGAGTTTGTTTACACATATCGATCATCACAGCTTTCGCGCAGCGAAAGCGTTCTCCTTATGAAATACAGGTTTGCAAAAAACGGATGGCCTCAACTTTTCCGGCAAAAACCAAAATGTATGGATTGGTCCTTGCTGATGTGCATTGCCGTCCTATGCTTCCGGCGCATATTTGCGACGCATATCCGTGACGTACCGCCGGATGTTCGCTTCATACCGCGGATACGCGCAGCCGAGGGCTTTGCAGCAGCGGAGCGCGGCGTCGGCAAACAGTGCCATGCAGCCGTCCAGCGCCTTCCAAAGCGCTTGGGGCGAGCCCTGCTCGTAGGTCGCGAGCAGGGCTTTCCACTCGTGCGGGTGAAGGTAATGGTCAATGAATTTATAATTTTTCCCAAGAGAAAACGTAAATCCGTGCGTAAAGCCAACCGTCCAGCCCAGCATCCGCAGCAGCTCACGCCGCAGCAGGTGCAGATGATCGGCTGCATACAGGAATTCACGGCGGCACAATCCTTTTGTAACGTAAACGGCGAGAGACCAGAACTCGTTGCAGCAATCATCAAACGCACGCGCGGACGGCTTCCGAATCCAATAATCGGCGTCGGTAGGCGGCGGGAGCGACCCAACCAGACCGCATTTGTCCAGCAGGATTGTGCGCAGCCGGTCCTGTGCCAGATACGCCGGCAGATCTGCCGGCTCGAGCAGCGTGAGGTCGAGCTTGCCGTAGTCGTCAAACAGCATCAGATAGCTGTAGCCCGGTTCTTCAGCCGGATACAGCTCCATGTCTTCCGGTTTTTGTATCAGAAGCGGCTTGCCGAAGCGCGCCAGCCAGCCGTCATCTCCCGTAAATGCGCTGATGGAGCGGACAAAATAGGTAATGTCGTAATCCTGAAATTCATCGGGCGGAATCCGGACGTTCACGCGCGAGCCTTCCATTCCCACGGCGAGGATACGGTCGTCAGCTCGCGCAAAGTCCAGCACCGCCTTGAATCGTTTATCCGGCGCCTGCATCGGTTACGCCCGCTTTCTGTAGAAAAAGTAGCCCGCTGCAGCAAAAACAAGCACAATTGCGGCAATCATAATATAGTAGACGGCATTGCTGCCGCTTTCTCTTTCGAATGCAATCTCAATTGTCATATCCTCAAGGATACCGTCGAGTGCGAGACGGCCTTCTGCATCGGCCGTCCGTTCCAATCCGTTGACGGTGATCATCGTAAGCGTATAGCCCTCGTCGGGCGTGACTGTCAGGATACGGCTGCCGCCTTCCTCAACCTCCGGCGGTCCGTTGAGCACGGCGCTGCCGCCGTCGGTGCAGTTGAGGGTGATCCGATATACGTCGCCTCCCGGTGCCGTCGAGCCGATTGCGGCAAACTCGACATGGATTTCAGCATCGGCGGAAACATTTTCGAACATATAACTGTCCGACGTCTCCACCGTTTCGCCGTTGACGGTCACCTTGCGTATCTCGTAACCTTCGTCGGGCAGAAATACAAAGACGCAGGTTCCTCCCTGCTGCACGGTCTGCGGGACGTTGGGGGATATGCTGCCGCCGGCGCTGCAGGACGGCGTGATCGTATATTGCGCGTCGGTTCGGATCCAGACGGCGCGCAGCACCGTTTCGCTGCCGGAGCAGGTATACGTGTCCCCGGGGTTGCAGCGGTTGCCGTTCTGGTCCACCCAATGCGAAAATGCGTATCCTTCTTTCGATTGGGTGTTTTCCGCGACAATGAATGTGGTCTTCTCGTACAGCTCGAATGAGGCGGGCAGTTCGCCGGTCAGACCCGGTTCGTCGGTCGTATAGGTCACGCGGTGGGTCACGACCGCCTCGTTGTCTTTGGCCCAGATGGGGAGCAGCGTGACGGTGACGCTGTCGGGCGTCAGCTCGCTTCCGGCCGGATAGACGCGGCCGTCCCCGTCTACCCACGCGGTGAATTCGTGCCCGTCCTTTCGGAAGGGACAGTCGGCCACCGTCAGCGGATGCCCGGTCGTATAGCGGACGGGGTTCGGCTCGGCGCCGTCGACGTTGATGTCGTCTTTTTTGTAATAAAGAAATCCGCCGATCTCCAGCGGCAGCTCGGACGGACGCTTCCAGATCGCCTGCAGGACCATATCGGACGTGACGTTTTCGATCGTATCGCCGGGATTATAACGCTGCTTGACCGTTTTCTCCTCGCCGTCCTCCATGACGGTGTAGCTGTATTCCCACGCGACGAACTCGTAGTCACGGAAGCGGATTGTGTTTTCCGCGACCGTCACGCTGCCGCCGGATGCCACTGTTGCCGACGGAGGGATGCTGCCGGTGAAAATACCGGTTGCCTCCGCGCCGGTGAGCGGATTTTCAAAATAATAGCCCTTGCCGTAGCTGACGGTAAAGGTTTCCCCTTCCGCAGCCGGTGCGGCAGCCGGCAGGATGGCCGCAAGCAGAAGTGCGGCCGCCAGCAGACGGATTGTTTTGTATTTCTTCATTATTGAAACGCCTGTTCCTTTCTCCGCGGGGCGGAATGTCCTTATCACATATTTTACCACAAATACTACGGTTTGTAAACACATAAATCCATAGCGGACTTTGCCTTGACAAAAGGGCGCGCCGGTAGTATACTGAAGTGTGAAAAATCAGAAGACTGCATAAGGGAGGCAACCGTGGAAACCATACTCGTCTTTGACGGCAACAGCATATTGAACCGGGCCTTTTACGGTGTGCGGCCGCTTACCGCACCGGACGGAATGCCGACCAACGCGATCTTCGGCTTCGTCAACATCCTTCTTAAAAATGTGGAGACGGTTTCACCGACGGCGGTCGCCGTCGCCTTCGATCTGCCCGCACCCACCTTCCGCCATAAGGCCTGCGAGACTTACAAGGCGAACCGGAAGGGGATGCCCGAGGAACTGGCCGTCCAGCTTCCGGTTGCGAAGGAAATTTGCGCGCGCCTCGGCTATACCGTCGTCACCTGCGAGGGCTACGAGGCCGACGACCTGCTCGGCACCATTGCTGCGGCCGCCGAACGGGACGGCGACGACTGTGTGCTCGTCACCGGCGACCGCGACAGCTTTCAGCTTGTGTCTCCGCACGTGAAGGTATGCCTTGCCGCCAATAACGAGACGAAGGTATACGATTCCGCACGCATTGCGGATGAATACGGCGTGTCCCCCGCGCAGCTTGTGGATGTCAAGGCGATCATGGGCGATACGTCGGACAATATCAAGGGGGTCAGCGGTATCGGCGAAAAAGGCGCACTGTCGCTGATTGCGAAATACGGCTCGATCGACGGCGTGTACGCCAACCTCGAGTCGGAAAAGGGCGCGTTGAAAACCAAGCTCGAAAACGGGAAGGAAAGCGCCTATCAGTCCTATTTCCTTGCCAAAATCTGCACTGAGGCGCCCATTCCCGCTTCTGCGGCCGCATATCGCCTTCGCGAACGGGACGACGCGGGGCTGCTGCAAATCCTCGAACGGCTCGGCTTCCGTCAGCTCGTCTCCCGCTTATGGCCGGAGGGACCGCCTGCTGTAAAAGCGGAGCCGGCTGTCCCCGCAGAGGCTGAAACGGCCGGCGCCGACACGCTGCTTGCGCTGCCGCCGGAGGAGGCGCTGGGCGTCCTTCCGGCAGACGGTGAGGTGACCGTCTGTGCGGACGGCAGGCTGCTGCGCTGCCCGCTGGACGCGCGGCTGAAGCCCTTCTTTGAGGACCCCGCCCGCCGGCTGATCCTTTGGAGCATCAAGGATGCTGTCGGACTGCTGCGCAGGTACGGCGTCGAGCTGAAGGCCGACTGCCGTGATGTCTCGCTGGTCTGTTATCTTTTGTCGCCGACCGGCGGCGGCCGCACCTTCGCACAGGCTGCAGAGGAATACCTCGGCACGGGTACGCCGGCCGACGCGGCAGCGCTGCCGGCGCTGGACGAAAAGATCTGGCCGCTGCTTTTGCAGAACGAGCAGCTTTCTCTGTATGAAGAAATCGAAAAGCCGCTTTCCTATGTGCTGGCAGATATGGAGCGCGACGGGTTCGCCGTGGATGCGGACGGCCTGCGTGCCTTCGGCGCGCAGCTTGAGGAGGGTGTGCGCGAGGTGGAGGCGCGTATCTTCGACCTTGCGGGGGAGACTTTCAACGTCAACTCGCCCAAGCAGCTCGGAAGCGTGCTGTTCGATAAGCTCGGTCTGCCGCATTATAAGAAGAACCGGAACGGCTACTCTACCGACGCGGATGTACTTGAGAGATTGCGGGACAAGCATCCCATCATCGATCTGATCCTCTATTACCGTCAGCTTTCCAAGCTCAAAAGCACCTATGCCGATGGGCTGCTGAAGGTGATCGACCGGACCGACGGCCGTATCCACACCACCTTCCGCCAGACACTCACGCAGACGGGACGCCTGTCGTCGGTTGAGCCGAATCTGCAGAATATCCCCGTCCGCACGGGACTTGGCCGTACCTTTCGGAA